>ERZ1066121.2165-NODE-2165-length-12773-cov-5.804608_pt1 | contig 12773 bp, 9 predicted proteins | sample MGYA00382768_ERZ1066121 | MGnify/ENA primary metagenome ERZ1066121 (study PRJEB33369, sample SAMEA5778351) | biofilm metagenome | biome: Industrial cooling water; feature: Water cooling tower basin; material: Biofilm | place: United Arab Emirates | collected... | reverse complement strand
CGACGATTTGTTTGACCTGTTTATTCAGGTGGTGGAGCAGCATGAGTCATTGCAGTACGAGCTGCTCTGCGGACCCAGCGGCGAGATTCCGCTGTGGTTTGAGCTGATGGCTAGCCGCCTGGGTGACGGCCTGGTCGCCCGCCTCAAAGACATCACTCAGTACAAGCAGGTGGTGACCCAGATGCAGGCCACAATTGCCGAGCTGCAAGTTTTAAACGCCCAGGATGGCTTAACCCAGGTGGCCAATCGCCGCGCCTTTGACCAGTATCTACAGGCAGAATGGCTGCGACTGGCCCGCATGAGGGAGCCTATCTCGCTGATTATGGGCGATATAGACCAATTTAAGCGCTTTAACGACCTGTGTGGCCACGCCATTGGCGATGAGTGCCTGCGGCGGGTGGCCGAGGCGATCGCCTCGGTTGTCAAGCGCCCAGCCGATATGGTGGCCCGCTACGGCGGCGAAGAGTTTGCCATTTTGCTGCCCCACACCGATCTCCAGGGGGCCGCCCAGGTCGCCGAACAGGTGCTGAGCGCCATCTCGCGCCTGCGGCTCGATGTGCCGCGAGCGGATTGTGAGCAAGTTAGCCTGAGCCTGGGGGTCGCGAGCCAGGTTCCTGGTGTGGCGAGAACGCTAGACACGCTGCTGGCCGAGGCCGATACGGCCCTCTACTTTGCCAAGGGGCAGGGCGGCAATCGGGTTTGTCTGGCTGCCCCAGCCGGGAGTTCCAGCGACGTCTCCGGTGGCGGCGGTAGGGCAGAAACCGCTGAGCTGGCCGTTTGTGACGAAGAAGAGTAGTCCGGTGCGGAGGCAGTGCCCGGCAGGAACCCCCGGCCTAGGGGTATGATCGGGAGACAGGCCCAGAACCAAGGGTTTAAATGGGCATTTATCCGTAGGGCGTGGGCATGATGGCAGAAAGCCGGTTTGAACCGCGATAAAAGGTGCGATCGACTCTGTACGGCTAGATCTGTGCAGTCGCTCTAACTCAACCATTTCAGCTCTCAGCGCCCCGGTCCATGGCCACTATTCTCTGTGTTGATGACAACCCGCTGACGCTACCGTTCGTGAAGGCTCAGCTAGAAGACGAGGCATTAGATTACCGCGTTGCCCAGGCCGTTACGGCCTCAGAGGCGATCGCCCAGCTCCAGGCGATCGCCAGTGTTGACCCAGAGCTACCCCTGGTGATTGCGGCTCAAACTCTGGTCACCCCCGACTGGAGCGAGCTTCTCTCCAGTCAGTTTCCTCGGGCGCTGGTGGTGGTGGTGGATGTGGGCGACATGGAGGCGATCGCGGCGCTGCTGCCGCTGGCTCAGATCTACCGCTGTATGCGCGGGCCGTGGCATCCGCTTGAACTGCGGAGGGCGATCGCCGAGGCGCTGCGCCGCTACCGCTATGAGCAGGAGATTGCCGAGCTGCGGGCTGAGCTGGCCGCCGCCCAGCAGCACATAGCCAACCTGAGCGATCTCAACCGACAGCTGGCCACCCCTGAACTGGTTGACCAGCCCGAAACAGCCAGGGCGCTGCGGGCCAGCGAAGCCCAGCGGCGGGCCATTCTCCTGGCGGTGCCCGACGTGATGACGGTGATGACCGAGCAGGGGCAGTACGTCGATTTTTCCTACAACCAGTTCGACGGAGAACTCCTGGCCGTTGAGGCATCCCGGATCATCGGCTCCTACGTGAGCGATTTTTTCCCGGCAGACCTGGCTCAGCGGTGGCTGGCGGCCATTGGGCATACCCTGGCTACTGGCACCCCGCAGCGGTTTGAGCAGCAGCTGCGCTTTGGCGATCGCATCCAGTACGAAGAGGTGCGCATTGTCCCCTACCAGGACAACTGGGTTCTGGCTATGGTGCGCAATGTCAGCGATCGAAAAATAGCTGAGCTGGCCCAGCAGGAGAGCAAACGTTACTTTCAGCAGATGGCCGAGATGTTGCCGGGGGTGGTGTACCGCTACCTGCGCCGTGCCGACGGCACCGATGCGTTTACCTACATCAGCCAGGGGTGTCAAGCCCTCTATGGCATTACCGCCGAGGCGGCCATGGCTAACTCCAGCCGCATCTGGGAATTGACTCACCCCGAGGATTTGCCTCTGTTGATTACCCGGGCCGAAGCCTCAATGCAACACCCTGAGCAAGGCTTTCAGTCTGAGCACCGCATTCTTACCCCCAGCGGCGAGCTGAAGTGGTTACAGGCCGAGGCCCTGTTCCTCTGGCAGCGCGAAAATGGCGACTCAGAGTGGAATGGCTATGTGCGCGACATTACTGAACTGAAACAGGCCGAGCTGGCCCTCCAGCAGCTCAACGGTGAGCTTGAACAGCGGGTGAAGCAGCGTACCCAGGACATTCAAAAGCTGGCGGCCATTGTCGAGAACAGCACCGATCTGATTGGTACGATCAGCCCCAGCGGCGAGTTGATCTATCTGAACCAGGCTGGGCAGCAGCTGTTGGGCCGATCGCCTGAGGCTGGGGTCAGCCAACCCTGGACGGCTTTTCTCAGCCCGGCGGCGGTATCTCAGTTTGAGCAAGAAACCTTGCCCATTGTGATCAGCCAGGGCTACTGGCGCGGCGAGTCGGTCCTCCTCAACAGCCAAGCTGGGGAGGAGATGGTGACCGAGCAAACGCTGTTTTTGGTGCGCGACCCCGACACCCACGTTCCCCTCTGCGTTGCTCTGATCTGCCGAGATATGCGCGAGCGGGCGCGGCTGGATGCCGAACGCAGGCAGGTCGAACAGGCGCTGCAAGAATCGCGCAACATGATGCAGCTGGTGCTCGATACCATCCCCCAGCGGGTGTTTTGGAAGGATCTCGACTCCCGCTTTTTGGGCTGCAACCCGGCCTTTGCCAATGACTTTCGGCTCACCCCCGACCAAATTATCGGCAAAACCGATTATGAATTGCCCTGGGCCGCCTGGGCCGAGGCATACCGGGCTACCGATGCCAGAATCATGGCTAGCCAGGTGAGCGAACTGGGCTTTGAAGAACTCACCACCAGTCTAACTGGCGAGCAGATCTGGATTCGGACCAGCAAAGTACCGCTGACCGCCGCAGACGGTGTTGTAGTTGGGGTGCTGGGCTGCTACGAAGACATTAGCAAGAGCAAGCAGGCTGAAGCAGCCCTAAAAACCCTGAACCAGGAGCTGGAGCAGCGGGTGCAGGAGCGCACTATGGCCCTACAGCAGGCCATGGAAACCGCTCAGCTGGCGAGTCAAGCCAAAAGTACATTTTTGGCCAACATGAGCCACGAGCTGCGCACGCCCCTCAACGCCATTTTGGGGTTTTCTCAGCTGATGGCCCGCGACTTTGCCCTCGGCAGCAGCCCCCGCCAGTCGCTAGAGATTATCAACCGCAGCGGTGAGCACCTGCTCGACTTGATTAACGACATTCTGGAAATGGCGAAAATTGAGGCTGGGCAGGTCAGCTTTAACCCCCTGTGTTTTGATCTCGACACCCTGCTGCGCACCCTGAAGGACATGTTTTACCTGCGAGCTCAGGGCAAAGGGCTGGAGTTTACAATTGATCGCCATCCGGCTCTGCCCTGCTACCTGTGTAGCGATGAACCCAAACTGCGCCAGGTGCTGATCAACCTGATTAGCAACGCCGTTAAGTTTACGGCTCGGGGGCAGGTCTGTTTGCGGGTGGCTCCGGCTGTCTGCGATCGCCCGACTGACAGCAGGACCCTATCGATTGCCTTTGCCGTCAGCGACACTGGCATCGGCATCGCCGCCGAAAACCTCGATCGCCTGCTAGAGCCCTTTGTGCAGATTGAACAGGGGGCTGGCGTGTATGAGGGAACGGGGCTGGGGCTGTCGATTAGCCGTCAGTTTGTGCAGCTGCTGGGCGGTCAGCTCACCATCGAGAGCCAGCTGGGCCTGGGGTCTACCTTTGCGTTTACCATTCCTGTGCAGGTGGCTGACGCGGTGGATGTCGCCCCACCGATTGCGCTGTCAGACCAGATTACCGGGCTGGCGGCTGACCAGCCCAGCTACCGCATTTTGGTTAGCGATGATGACGAGATTCATCGGCAGCTTTTGACCCAGCTGCTGCGGGCCACAGGGTTTGAGGTCTATGAGGCCAAAGATGGGCGAGAGGCGATCGCCCTCTGGGAGCGCTGTCGCCCTCAGCTGATCTGGCTCGATATGCGCATGCCGGTTATGAGCGGCTACGAGGTCGCCCACCACATTCGCAGGCAGGAACAGGCCGCTGGCCTGCCCCCGACTAAAATTATCGCCCTCACCGCCAATGCCTTTGAAGAAGACCGGGCCCAGGCGATCGCTCGCGGCTGCGATGATTTTGTGCGCAAGCCCTTTCGCCTCAACGGTGTGCTGGCCAAGCTGAGTGAGTACCTGGGGGTGCAGTATACCTACAGCCTGGAGCCAACGGCAGCCGCCCCAGCGCCCATGGCCGACGCCGAGGCGATCGCCGCCCTGCGCACCCTGAACCCAGACCTCTTGACGCAGCTCTATCAGGCTACCCTCAGTCTCGACAACGAACATTTCACGCAGCTGCTGGCCCACCTTGGCCCCGACCACCACCCCCTGGCCGATTTGCTCAACCTGCACTGCGACAACTTCGCCTTTGACCTCATCCACGATCTGCTCCAGCAGGTGATCAATCGCTGAGACGCAGGTTTTACCGCACCATCCCTGAGTCATGTCTGGCTTGGGCAGAGCGAAACAGACCCTGTGCCAGAGCAGGGTTTGTCGATCGGTCAGGCGATCGGCAGGTGGGACATATGGTTTCTATATTTTCACTGTATACAATGCTCGAATCAGGCAAATTCTTCTACGTTTGCCGGTTCCTTTGCGACTACTTCTGTTCTTGAATGCATGACTTTTGATCCCCCCGTCTGCCAGGGCGACATTTTGATCGTCGATGACCTGGCCGAAAATATTCGCATTTTGTCGGATACCCTTTCTACTCAAGGCCATCGAATTAGAGCTACAAGAAATGGCGCGATGGCCTTGATTGGGGTCAGAGCCGCGCCGCCCGACGTCATTTTGCTCGATATTCGCATGCCGGTTATGGATGGGTTTGAGGTGTGTCGGCAGCTCAAAGCTGACGCCACGACCCGGCATATTCCAATTATTTTTCTCAGTGCCCTCGACGAGGCGAGCGACAAAACTCGGGCATTTAACGCCGGAGGCGTGGATTACATCTGCAAGCCTTTTTTGCCTGTAGAAGTGCAGGCCCGCGTGCAGCACCAGATCGCCATTCACCAGTTGCGGAGTCAGGTGCATGCCCAGCAGAAAAAACTAGAGCACGTGGCCCAAACCTTAGATCAGTCCAAGGGTACTGAGCCCTCGCTGAGTAGGGCCACTCAGGCTGTTTACACCATACTGGCCTACGCCGATCGCCTGAGCCAGACCGCCGACCTCACCGCAGAGCGTGCCCGTTACCTGCAAGACCTGCGGCGGCAGGGGCAGGCCATGCTGCGCATTTTTGCCGCCCTAGGCGAGTAGGCGGTCTACCAGTGCGCGGCCCAGTTTAGGCCCGGCTGCAATCTTTTAGCTGAGCCTTTAAAGTGATCAGATGCTGATTTGTCTGTTGATCTTATCCGGGGGCCATTCCTATGCACTCGTCAGACCAAAAGCCTGCCGCGATCGTGACTGGGGGGGCGCAGGGGATTGGGTTAGGCATCACCAAGCACCTGCTGCATAAAGGGTGGCGGGTGGCGATCGCCGACATCAACGAAGCGTCTGGGGCTGCGGCCCAGGCCGCCCTGGCCCAGTTTCAAGACTCTTTTTTCTTTGTGCCCTGTGATGTGGCCAGTGAGGGCGATGTTGAGCATTTTGTTCAGGTCGCCATCAACCGCTTTGGCGCTCTCAATGGCTTAGTCAACAATGCTGGCATTGCTAACCCCCACAGCGACCCTGTGGAGGAGCTGGCCCTGGCCGACTGGAACCAGTGGATTGGCACCAACCTGACCGGCTGCTTTCTGCTGGCCAAGCACACTGTTGGGCACCTGCGGCAAACCCGGGGCGCGATCGTCAATATTTCCTCTACCCGCGCCTTTCAGTCAGAACCCCACTCCGAGGCCTATGCCGCCTCCAAGGGAGGTATTGTGGCGCTAACCCATGCCCTGGCCATCAGCCTGGGGCCAGAGGTGCGGGCCAACTGCATCAGCCCCGGCTGGATTGACGTGACCGCCTGGCAGCATCCTCCGCAGGAGGCCAACCTGCGCCCAAGCGATCGCGCCCAGCACCCGGTGGGGCGGGTCGGTCAACCGGAGGATGTAGCTGAAATGGCTCACTTTTTACTGTCTGAGGCCGCAGGCTTTATTACCGGGCAAACCATTGTCGTCGATGGTGGCATGAGCCGAAAAATGATTTACGAAGCGTAAGCGACCAAGTCGGCGACGGCGGGTAACAGCTTATTGTTCTAAGCAGGTGTTCTAAACAGGGAGACTCCCGTGACCACTGCTATTTCAGACCAGCCGGTTTTTAACGTGCCCGGCCCCCGCCCTTTGCCGCTCGTAGGTCGCGCCCTCAACAGCCTTCGCTTTGCCCAGGATTCGATCGGCTATACCCGTGAGCTGTTTCATGCCTACGGCAACCTGGTCGCCCTGGCGGCAGGCGGCGGCACCCGCCTTTATTCTCCCCGCGATACCTGCCCGGCCACGGTGTTTGCCTGTGGCCCCGACCTGGTGCGCCAGGTGACAACCCAGCATGAGGTGTACTTCAAATATCCCCTAACCGGGCCGCTCTACCGCTTGCGGCAGAGTTCAGAGCGGGCAAAACCCCTCAACCATTTTTTGGTGGGGTTGTTCGGGGTTAACTCAGAGGCGCATTTGCAGCAGCGCAGGCTGATGCTGCCAGCCTTCCACAGCCAGCGCCTCGCGACCTACGCCAAAGATATGGTGGCCATCACAGAGGACGAACTCGATCAGCTTCGGGTTGACCAGATTCATGAAATGGCGGCCTGGTTGCGTCAGCTGACCCTTCGGATTGTGACTAAGTCACTGTTTGGCGAAGATATTGGCCCTGGGGGCAAAAGTACAGGGCAAATCATTCAGGCGGCGCTGAGCCAGCAGGGCAACCTGTTGATGAGGCTGCTGCCGCTGGATTGGCCAGGCCTGCCGTGGCACCGCTATTTAGACCTGGTGGCCAGCTACGAAGCCAGTATGCGAGGGTTGATTCAGGCCAAGCGACAGGGGGCGGGCGAGACAACCGATGTGCTGTCACTGCTGATGCAGGTGCGCGATCAAGACAGCGGGGCTTACCTGAGCGAAAACGAACTTTTGGGCCACGTGGGGGTTTTGTTTGTGGCTGGCCACGAAACCAGCGCCAATGCCCTGACCTGGACCCTATTTCTGCTGTCGCAGCATCCTCAGATTATGGCGGACCTGCTGGATGAATTGGAGGCCACGCTGCACGGCAACGCCCCTACCCTGGAACAGCTCCCACAGCTGCCTCTGCTTGACAACGTGGTTAAGGAAAGCCTGCGAATCTTACCACCTGTTCCCTGGAATGGGCGCGTAACGGCTCAGCCGACCACGCTGGGCGGCTACGGGCTACCTACCGGCACCGAAGTGCTCGTCAGCATTTACCAGACCCATCAACTGCCCGAGCTGTACGCCGACCCGGCGGCGTTTAACCCCGCCCGGTGGGACACCATTCACCCCGACGCCTATGCTTACAATCCCTTTAGCGCTGGGCCGCGTCTGTGCATCGGGGCCGGGTTTGCCATGCTGGAGATTAAGATTGTGCTGGCTATGCTGTTGCAGCGCTATCGGCTACAGTTTGTGGCCCAGCAGCCTATCGATCGCGCGGGGGTGATCGTAATGACGCCCAAACACGGCTTGTCCCTGCGGGTGCATCCTCAAGATCGTGAGTTTCGCCAGGGGGTAGGGGAGGTGACGGGGAACCTGCGCGAGATGGTGAGGCTGCCCTAAAGCGTGCCATTAACTCTGGTCAGAAGCCTCGTATTCCAGCCTTGCCACACCCGACCCCAAAAGCAGGTTAGGGGCTGTAATCCTTAATTTGCAAGCATTCCGTAGCTAGTTGATGCCAGCCTCTAGGGCTGGCTGAGGTGTCATGCGATCGCATTGGCAATCTAAACCATTTTAAAAAACCCGCCCCCTGGTATGCGCATACCGGAGGGCGGGGTGACTCAACTTTAACTTTGCCGAGGGGGACTACACCCTAGACGGTGACCGTTCCGTAAAGAGCATCCATTTATCTTTCAAACCGTTCAGATTTTAGTGAACGCTTTGTCGAGGTTTTCCTCGCGCAGGTGGTCGAAGTTGACGGCGTCTTTGTCGAGGTTTTCTTGACGCAGGCGGTCAAAGTCAACCTTGTTGAGATTTTCCTCGCGCAGCTGGTCGAAGTTGACGGCGTCTTTGTCGAGGTTTTCTTCACGCAGCTGGTCGAAGTCAACTTTGTTGAGGTTTTCTTCGCGCAGATCGCGGAAGTTAGAGGCGGCAAAGGCAGGGGAGACGGTAGCCGTGGCGATCGCAGCGGTCAGAATGAAGAGGACAGTGCGTTTCATAAGTTCAGCTCCTTTGAAAAATAAGCGGTGTGTTGAATGAATCAACTTGAGTCCTATAGTGCTGGGAGCAGCTGAGAGACAACTGACCGCTATCTAAGCCATGCTTAAGCGTTGTCTGAGAAAACTGAGTGCCGCTTGATGGCCGCCTGAGAACGCCGTTACCATGCTTGAGGGCGTGTCATCAATTTTGGTCCAATCCCGTTACTACCGGCGTTGCCACGCCTGACCCCCAAACAGGCCAGTACTTGACCAAGCTGATTTTGACAGGGGCCAGCCGTTCTGGGTGCAGGGTGCAAGGTATACGGTCTACGGCTCGCCTTGAACCTGAAACCTCGAACCGTATACCCACTGACCCGTCATCGTTAGCTTGGCAGTCTACTAGGGCGTTAGTTGCCCCAGCAGCGGCATCATCACCACCAGGTACAGCGGTATCGCCACCGAAATCAAGCTGACGGCAAAGCGCGTATCGAGGCCATTCTCCTGGGTGAAAAACAGCGTCAGCAGGCTGGGGGGCAATGCCGCTCCCACCAGCACCGCTGCCCGCTCAACCCCATCCAGCCCAAAGGCTGTCACGGCCACCCAGCCCAGGCCCAGACCGCCGCCAATTTTGGCGATCGCCACCAGCAGGTATACCCAGCCGTCCGCCCACTGCACCTCGAACTCCATACCCACAACCAGCAGCACCAACAGCAAAAAGCTGCTGGCCACAATATCCAGCAGGCGCAGCACAACCCCGTGGTTAATGCCCAGGCCGTTCATCATCAGCCCCAGCAGAATGGCCCAAAAAAACGGCGTCTGCGCCAGCCTGATCGCCACCGCCCGCCAAGTTACCCCCGCCTGGCCAAACCAGGCCGAGAGGCAATACACCACCGTCAGCAGGTAGATGGCCTGGGCCAGGTCAAACAGCACAATGCGGCTCAGCCCCACCTCGCCAAAGGCCAGCAGCATCAGCGGGTAGCCCACCGCCCCACCCTCAAAGGTCGGAAACGTGGTGATTAGCGCGCCGGCCCTGGCCCGTTCCCAGCGCAGCCAGCGCATGCCGACCAGGCCCATCAGCGTCAGGCCCAGCACCACCACCAGAGCCGACAGGGGCAAGTAGATCAGCTCAGAGGTCAGGGTAGCCGTCGCCAGGGCTTTGAGAATGACCGCAGGCAGCACCAGCTGCGTCAGCAATAGGCCCATGGTTTTGGCCTCGCCCGGCCCCAGCACCCCGGCCCGCTTGAGCCCATAGCCCAGGCAGCAGACCAAAACCATCGGCAGCAGTTGAAGCAGCATAGGGGCATCTCAGATTTTCAGGCTATCAGCCGCCAACGGATGATAGCCCCTATGCGACAACAAAAGCCAGCCCGGCTCTGCCCCACAGGTCTACCTCAACGGATTTGCTCAAATGCCGCTGATAGGCGATCGCCAAAGCCTGCAGGTTAGCTTTAGAAGCACAGCCGATGAGGGCGATCGCCAGGACTAAGCCCAGCCATTAGCCGTTTTGAACTACAGGGCGAGTGACGGGATTCGAACCCGCGAATGGTGGAACCACAATCCACTGCCGTAACCACTTGGCTACACCCGCCATAAATGCGCTTCTCAATATAACACCCAAGACAAACCTGTAACCAGCAAATGTTCAACTTTTTGGTCGCTGCGGAGGCAGAGCATACCGCTTACAATCAAGGCGAGCCAGCGGGCGACCGCTCGTTCCGCCCGTTCTACCGCCGCCGCCAACCCCTGCGGTTGGTTGGACCGTACTGCGGCTGTGAGTCTAGAGTCCTTTGTCCATGCCGGTTTCGATCATTATCCCCACCCGGAACGAGGCCGATTGCCTGGGCCGCACCCTGGGCGTGCTGCTAAGCCTGAATCCGCCACCGCGCGAAATTGTGCTGGTCGACGGTGGCAGCCGCGATCGCACGGTGGCGATCGCTCGCGCCTGGGGCGATCGCCTGCCTTTGACAGTCATTCAGGCGGCGGCAGCGGGGCGATCAATCCAGATGAACCTCGGGGCGCAGGCCGCTAAGGGCAATATTCTGTGCTTTCTCCACGCCGATACCCTGGTGCCCGACGATCTGGTAACCGTAGTCGAGAGCACCCTGGCCAACCCGGCGGTGGCCGGAGGTGGCTTTGTTTCCCTAATGGCGGGGCCCAAGGCGACCCGCTGGGGCATCTCGCTGCACAACGCGCTCAAAACCTACTACGCCCCGCTACTGTTTCGGCCCCATCTATTTTTTGCGCGCGGGCTGCGGCTGTTGTTTGGCGACCAGGTGATGTTCTGCCGTCGCGCCGACTTTATCGCCTGCGGCGGCTTCGACCCCGCCCTGCCGATCATGGAAGAAGCTGACCTGTGCCTCAAGCTATGCCGTCGGGGTCGGCTGCGTCAGCTCAGCCGAGTGGTGCAATCGTCAGACCGGCGGGTAGCGGCCTGGGGGACGCTCAAGGCCAACGCCATCTACTTTATGATCGGCTTTCTCTGGGGCCTGGGGGTACCCGCCACCGCCCTCAAGCGTTTTTATGAGGACGTGCGGTGAGCAAATAGGTAAAGGGGAGCTGGGTGGTACTCACCCACCGGGCTGTCGATTCAGACTCCAGTCATAGGGGAGGTAGCGCACTTCGGTCAGGGCAGACGGCGGCGGGCTGAGGTTGAGGTAAGTGCCGATGTAGTCCGGCACTGAGGGGGCGATCCGCAGAAAGTCGTCGCCGTACCACTTAAAAATCTTGCTGCAGTAGAGCACCCCGGCGTCGGGGTCGTAGCGCACCTTAGCGGGGTTGTGGATAAAGCGGTGGGCGTCGGTGTCAAGCTGAGCTTCGACGATATCGGGCCAGTAGGCTTCGTTGCGCAGAATGGGGCAACCCACCGAGGCACACACCAGAGCAAAGTGAATGCGCGGCTCTTTGAACTGAGGCCGCAGCAGGTCGTGTTCCAAATAGTTCAGACTGACAGATTGATCGTCGAGGGGGTACAGAGAGCGGCTAAAGAACTGCCAGAACGTCAGCCAGTTGGGCAACCCCAGCACCTTCGGCAAAATGGAGTCGATGGGGTAGCGCTTTAGCACCTGCCGAATGGTGAGAGCATTGTAGAGATTGATCAAGAGCGCTAGAGCCTCGTCTGGAGCCAGGCCCTGGAGGGTGTTGGGCTGAGAGGTCAGCCAGGTGTCGAGCTCAGGTAAGGCCTGCTGCTGCCAGCGGGCGTAGTCAACCCGGCCCTGGTCGTCGACGTAGGTCTGGAGCAACGTATTCCAGGGGGTAAAATCTAGCATGGCCCGTCTCCTGCGCCTGGCGCATAATGCCTATGTCCTCGATGCCAACCCCGATGCCGCTTCGAGCTGTGGCGCGGCCTTTGGCCTGGTGGGTAGTCAACCGTTGGGTACAGGGGGCGTTTCCGGGGGTGCCTACCCTTTCTTCCCAAAGTCTCGCAAATTGGTTGAGCCAGCGCCAAGCCCCTTTACCTATTCTGCTCGACGTGCGCCGGGATGATGAATATGCCGTTAGCCACCTGCCTGAGGCCCGTGTCGCTTCCAATTTAGAGGCGGCCCTGGCGCTAGGGCTAGCCCCCGATCAGCCCATTGTGGCCTACTGCTCGGTGGGGTATCGCTCGGCTCGGCTGGCCGCTCAGCTGCAAGCGGCGGGCTATACCCAGGTGTATAACCTGGCCGGGTCAATTTTTCGGTGGGCGAACGAAGGGCGATCGCTTGTTCACTCAGGTCAGCCCACGACGGAGGTACATCCCTACAGTTCTCGTTGGGAGCTATTGCTCAAGCCTGGCTTAGGCTACCAGCCAGAGAAATCTACACCCACTGCCGAGGAGCAGACCTAAACCGCGCAGGAATTCAGCTAGGGCCCGTTCCAATCGCCTCCCACACGGGCAGGTCTTCGGGGCGATCGACATCGGTTAGGGGCGTTAGCAGCTCCACCGTTAGGCCCTGGGCCGCTGCTACTGTCAGGGTTTGGGCCAGCACCTGGTCGCTGCCCCAGGCGATCGCCTCAAACAGGGCTGGTTCTAGCTGCCGCAGGCCAATCAGGTAGTAGCCGCCGTCGGTGGCGGGGCCGAGCACCACATCGACCCGGTGCAGAGCGTCTAGGGCCGCCGCCAGGTGCTCGGAGGTCAGCTCAGGGCAGTCGCTGCCAATGGCGATCGCCCCCGGTCGGCCCAGTCCCAAACTCTGGCTAAAGGCGGCCATCAGGCGATCGCCCAGCCCCCCCTCTGCCTGGGGATAGCAATCAACCGCATCCCCCAGCCATGCCTGCATCTGGCTTGGGCTACCGCCGGTAAAGTGCACCTCAAGGGCCAGGGGCAACCGCTGGG
>ERZ1066121.2164-NODE-2164-length-12778-cov-4.891535_pt1 | contig 12778 bp, 11 predicted proteins | sample MGYA00382768_ERZ1066121 | MGnify/ENA primary metagenome ERZ1066121 (study PRJEB33369, sample SAMEA5778351) | biofilm metagenome | biome: Industrial cooling water; feature: Water cooling tower basin; material: Biofilm | place: United Arab Emirates | collected... | reverse complement strand
CCTATTCAGGATGCCTTAAACTCGCTTATCTATGCAGATGACAGCCTAATCCGCCATTTCACAGGCCATCTGACGCTTCTCTCCGAACCCATAGACATTGTGGGCTTACCCGGGCAGCTTCAAAATGCTGTTATCCAGGGTAGTGAATGTGTCTACATCAACATTTCTGAATCATCTGAACTTAACTTGGAGGTACGGCCATGAACAGTTTGGAGCAGGATGACGTCGCTGTGCGCTCTACGGTTAGTGAATTGGAGAAAAAAGGATACTCAGTAATTCTCGAGCCTGATCCATCAATCATTCCCTTTGATCTCAACCAATATCGTCCAAATATTCTAGCGACCCGTGGCGATGAGAATCTGATTATTGAGATCAAGACAAAAGGTTCTAATCGATCTATCGAGAGATACAAAGAGATTGCAGAAATCGTTGGCAGGCACAATAACTGGCGATTTATGCTGTCAACCATTGAGAATCCTGAGCAAACAGATTACGCCTGGCTAGATGAGCAGGTGGACCTCAGTACGATCAACCGCATGCTCGAACGTCTCAATAATCTCTTAGAGGGAGAGAACTATGACTTGGCATTGCCATATCTTTGGACACTTTATATTTCAGCCATGCGTCTTATCGGCCAGAATGATAACATTCCAGCTGATGTGACATCTGATAGAAGTGTCCTTAACTACATGTATTCTCTAGGCGAGATCTCAGGCGAAGAGTTTGAGTGGGCACTCCAGGTATTACAGCTGCGGAATGAAGCTGTGCACCGCCTTCAAGTCAGTATTTCAAGGGACGAGTTGCTGGGTATTTACAACCATATTAAGAGCCAGCTTATCGCCTGGGGACTGGTTGCACAGCAGTAGGCTGAGGTCTTTACAGTCGCTGCTTGTCTGGCCGTCTGGCGAACAGAAAAGAAACACTAGCCAAGCTAACTTTTAGTTGAACCAGTGCTGTATCGAGGGGTTTAACGCATGACTTCAATGGCTGGCAAAGTGGCGATCGTGACCGGAGCGAGTTCTGGCATTGGTCGGGCCACCGCGATCGCCTTTGGTAAAGCGGGCGCAGTGGTGGTGGTGGTCGCCCGCCGTCCAGACAAAGGCGAAGAAACGGTGCAGCAGATCAAAGCGGCCCAGGGCAACGCCATCTTTGTTCAGGCCGACGTGACCCAGGCGGCCGACGTTGAAGCGATGGTTCAAAAAACCCTCGACGCCTACGGTCGCCTCGACTACGCCTTCAACAACGCTGGCTCGGGCACCTCCGGCAAACTGGCTGACCTGTCGGAAGCCGACTGGGATTTTGAAATTAGCGCCAATCTCAAATCGGTGTGGCTGTCGATGAAGTACGAAATTCCGGCTATGCAGCAGTCGGGCGGTGGTGCGATCGTCAATACATCGTCTCAGGGGGCACTGCTGGGTGTGGCTGGGTACGGGGCTTACGGAGCCGCCAAGGCTGGGGTGATTGCCCTGTCGCGGGCGGCGGCGGCGGAATATTCTGCCGATCGCATTCGCATTAACACCGTTAGCCCTGGGGCCATCAACACCGACCTGTGGGCCGAAGCACCGCCCGAAATGCTCGACCAGGTGGCGGCAGGGATTCCGCTACAGCGTATTGGTGTCCCCGTCGATATTGCCGAGGCGGTGGTTTGGCTATGCTCTGACGGGGCTGCGTTTGTCACCGGGCACAACCTGGTGGTCGATGGGGGCTTTACGGCGGTGCAAAAGTAGCTGGCCTAATTTGAACGGTATAGGGCGATCGCATCAGTGAGCGCTAGGGGCTGTCATCAATTAGCCTTTAAAGGTTCAAGCATCAACGGTTACAGCCCCTAGCCTGTCGTTTGGGTCGGGCGTGGCACCGCTGATGATCAAGGGTTTTTGGCCCGAATTGACGACACGCCCTAGCCATACCCGCAGACGTGTCGCTCGGAAGATGTCCTTCCACCGTTTTCCTGCCAGGATAGGGCAACCCTAGAATTGGCAGGAGCACCCATGGCCCTCGACGGCGTCGTTTTAGACATTGATGGCACCCTAGTTTTGAGCAACGATATTCACGCTCGGGCCTGGGTTGAGGCCTTTGCCAACCACGGCTATGACGTCTCGTTTGAGCAGGTGCGACCACTGATGGGGATGGGTGGCGATCAGCTCATACCCAAGCTGTTTGCCGAACTGAGTGAGGAAGCAGAACCCGGCAAAACCATCGCCAGTGAGCACAAAGAGCTGGTTTTGAACAAGTACCGTCCCCAGCTCAAACCCACCGCCGGAGCGCGGGCGCTGGTCGAAAAACTGCTGGCCGCCGATCTGCACGTCATTGTTGCTACCTCCGCCAGCGATCGCGAACTGAGCGTCATGCTCAAAGTCGCAGACGTAGAAGATTTGCTGACAGAAACCACGACATCCAGCGATGCCGAAAACTCTAAACCCGCCCCCGATATTGTGCAGGCGGCCTTAGACAAGGCCCAGCTCGACCCCGATCGCGTGGTCATGCTGGCCGACACCCCCTACGACATTGAGGCGGCAGGCAAGGCTGGGGTGAAGGTGATTGCGGTGCGATCGGGCGGCTTTAGCGATCAGGATCTGGCGGGCGCGATCGCCATCTACGACGACCCCGCTGACCTGCTCCACCACTACGATCGCTCTCCCCTGGGACAGGCCGCTGCGGTTTAATCCCGGGAGCGAAGATGTGGATCGCGTCATACCGCTAGACAGCAGCGCTCACTTTCTCGCTCAGGTAGAGGTTGGTAACGTACTTCAAATTGATCGTGCCGTCATCTGCGGTCCAGGTTCTGTGCCAGGCGGCAATGGTATCTAAAAACTGCGCGTGGGCCCTGCCTTCTTTGGGAATGTAGGACGAGCTGAGCGATCGCCCCACCACCTCGGGCAGCGTCAGCGTCTGCCCGTAGGCAAAGCTAAAATGGCGCACGGGCGCCAACCCAGCGTGCTGCTCGATCGCTTTAATGGATTGACTGTGATCGCTATGGTTGACGGTGCGAGTCGCTGCCGCCTGAATAATCTGACGATAGGCTCCGGTGGCAGGGTCGCTTAAATTCCAGTCGTTCCACAGCAGGGCGATGCGCCCGCCAGGGCACAAAATGCGGTCAAACTCGGCCAGGGCGGTTGGCGCATTAAACCAGTGAAACGATTGACAGCAGGTCACAATGTGAACCGAGCCATCTGCCAGCCCCGTCTGCTCAGCGGTGCCGGTCTGAACGCTCACCTGGGGATGCGGCGCGGCGGCCTCGCGCATGGCGGCGTTGGGTTCTACGGCAATCACCCTGGGGCCTAGGTCGCCCAGCAGGCGGCTCGAAATACCGGTGCCAGCGCCAATGTCGGCTATCACCAGCGATCGGGGGTCGCCCAGGTCGGCCACAATGGCGGCGATCGCCTCGTCGGGATACCGGGGCCGGTAGCGAGCATAGTCCTGGGCGCGGTCAGAAAAACGCCCCAAAGGGTTCAGCGTGTGAAGCGGCAGGATATTGGTGGGCATTCAAGTCATCTCATCGCTCTCGCTATCTCGATATCCTAACCTTGCCTGCACCAGTACAGAGCTGTATCGAGCCACCCCGTGAATCCGGTACATTAGTCTAAACCCTTGTAACACCTTCATGACTGCGACCAAACTCAAGCCCGACTGGGCCGGCGATGACCTGCTCTCACGGCTGGTCAACCGCGCCATTCACACGCCCGCCCTCTACGCGCTGATGAAGCGCCAGGCCCGCCAGGTGTTGATCAAAACCGCCGAGAAAAATGGCGTACCCTGGCGACAGACCTGCGCCGAGCTCGACACGCCCGCCATGCGCCAGCGGCTGGAAGCGCTGACCAATCCCGATGTGGCCTATCCCGACTATTATCAGGTGCCCTTCCACGCCTATAGCGAGGGCAACCTGTGCTGGCAGGCCGCCTTTGAGGCCGCCCCCGCCACCTACGCCATGGCCCTAAGAGTCTGGCCCCAAGAAGACTTATCCTGGCCAGAAGCCCAGGCCCGACTGCGCCAGAGTTTTCTAGACGTACTCGACCAGCACGGCCCTACTCAAGTCAACGATATTTTGGATGTCGGCTGTTCGGTGGGCATCTCAACCCTCAGCCTGCATCGCCACTATGCCCAGAAAAATCCAGTGCGTACCGTGGGCCTCGACCTGTCGCCCTACATGCTAGCGGTGGCACAGGCACAGGATACCCACGGCGAAATTGCCCAGTGGGTGCACGCAGCGGCAGAATCAACTGGCTTTGCCGATGCCTCTTTTGATGTGGTGACGATGCAGTTCGTCACCCACGAACTACCCCGCGCCGCCACCCAGGCGATTTTTGCCGAAGCTTTGCGGGTGCTGCGACCGGGCGGGGTGTTGGCCATTGTCGATAACAATCCCCAGTCGCCGGTAATTCAATCGCTGCCCCCGGTTTTGTTTACGCTGATGAAAAGCACCGAACCCTGGAGCGACGACTACTACACGTTTGATTTAGAGACGGCTCTATCTAAAGCGGGCTTTGAACCACCGGTAACGGTGCCCAGCGACCCGCGCCACCGCACCCTGGTTGCCCGCAAACCAGCCCAGTAGGGGCGCAAGCCCTGCGCCCAATGCAGTATCTTGTTGCCCTAGTACCCGTTGCCCAGGTCAAGGAATTGAGGATAAAGTGCGCCCGCGGAAATACGAGTAGAATAAGCTCAGTGCTGGTTTGAGATAACCTTGCATTGGCGCTGAGTTTGCGATCGCAACTGGCCTTCGCAACTCGCCATCGGCACAGCCTACTTAACGGTAGGGGTAAATCATGGGGGAACGGCATGGGTGAATGGCTCGATCACAGCGTAGCGGTAGATGTCGATGTGCCGGTAGAAACCTCCTGGAATCTGTGGTCTGACCTGGAGCAGATGCCCCGCTGGATGAAGTGGATCGACTCGGTCAAAGTCTCTGACGCTGACCCCGAAATTTCAGAGTGGAAGCTGGCCTCGCGCGGGCTGGAGTTTACCTGGCGCTCTAAAATCACCAACCTGATCACCCACCAGATTATTCAGTGGGAGGCGATCGACGGCCTGCCCAACCGAGGTGCCATTCGTTTCTACGATCGCAAAGAAGGCCAGTCCACCGTCAAGCTCACGGTGTCTTACTCGGTGCCCGCCGTCATCAAGTGGATGGATGGGCTGTTTCTGGGCCGTCTGGTTGAAGCCACCCTGCAAGATGACCTCAACCGCTTTCGCGACTACGCCATAGCGGCAAAGCAATCCCCCTCGGCCTAGGCACTATGGGCCTGACGGCACAGCCCCTCACCCCAGCCCTGGCGGCAGGATTTCAGCAGAGCTGGCAGGCGCTGACCGATGCCCTGATCGCATTACCCGGCGACCCTCGCCGTCACTACGCCACGCTGCTGCTCACCCGGCTGATCGCGATTTTGGCCCTACAACAGCGTGGCTACTTGAGCAGCGACGATTGGTACCTGCACAACCAGTTTGGCCAGAGCCAGCAGCGCCAGCGGGATGGGTTCTTTGCCCAGGTGCTGCAACCCCTGTGCCAGCAGGGCTTTACCCTGCCCGTAGAAGAACGCCCTCCGGCCTTTGTCCAGCGGTTTGGCTCGCTGCCCTTTGTGCCTACGGGGCCATTTCGATTCACAGAACTAGACCAGCGCTGGGGTCATATTCCCCTGCCCGATGCCGCCTTTGAGCCTGCCCTCAACTGGCTGGCCGATCTGGAGGCTGCTCCCGCCGGGCTGGAGGCAACCCTGGGAATCCTGCTAGAGCAGGCGGTCAATAGCCATGACGGGGCCGCACTGGCAACGCCTGAACCACTGCTGGAGGCCCTGTGCGATCGCACTATCCACGCCACCCTGCTCGATCGCGCCGAGGTGCTGCTCGGGCACCGCCCTAAATCTACTGAAGGCCTGCTCCAGGAGCTTGCCCCCGCCGAGGCCGGAGCACTCTTGAGCGAACTGGGGCAGCTCAGCCTGCTGGACCCCGCCTGCGGCTCAGGCCGCTTTTTGGTGGCGGCGCTGAATCAGCTGCTGGATTTAGCTCAGCGGCTGCGGGCGATCGCGGCTTCAGAGGCGGCAAAGACCGTACCCACCTGGGCCAAACTGCCCCCGACCGGGTCTGCCCTCAGTCCCACCCTGGGTCTCTACCAGCACCTGACCACCCACGTTCTCTACGGCCTCGACCTGTGGCCCCCGGCGGTCGAAATGGCCCGGCTACAGCTATGGCTGGCGGGGGTGCAGCACACCACCCGCTCCAGTGACCTCACGACCCTGCCCGACCTGACTCTGACGATTTTGCAGGGCAATGCGCTGGTCGGCCTGGTGCGGGTCGATGACGAACGGTTTGACCAGGTGCAGCCCAAGCGGAGGGCAAAGGCCAAAATCTCCGAGCCAGAGACCCCGCTCCAGGGCAACCTGCTGCAACCGCTGATCGCCGATAGCTACCAGTCGGTGCTGGCCGAGCGCCAGGTGCGGCTCGAGCACTACCGCAGCCAGACCCAGCTATTGGCCGAGGTGGGCAACGTACCAGCCTACGCCCAGGCCGACTTTTTGCGCGATCGCCTCGACGAACTCAACACTATCGCGCACGGCAAGCTCAACCACCTGTTGTGGAGCGAGTGCAGCCAGCAGCTCGGCCTGCGCATTGCTGACCCGGTTGGTCACCGTCCCACTCGCCCCCTCAGCCAGGCCGATGTCGAAGCCGCTCATCCCTTTCACTGGGGGTTTTATTTTCACCAACGCCTGCGCGACCAGGGCGGCTTTGACATCGTGCTCAGCCACTTTCCCCATGGAGTAGTAGAAGCTACCCAGTCTGGGTTCGTCGAGCGCTACGCCACCCTGTTTAAGCACAAGAATGTCGCCCCCTCCACGTTTTTGCACAACCGCCAGTCGGTGCTCACCATCGACACTGACCTGACCCAAAGCTGGGCCGAATATCGGGGCCAGTTCGCCTGGTTGAGCCAGTACCTGCGCCGCTCTGAGCACTACCCCCACAGCAGTCAGGGCAGCCAGAGCCGACTCCACTGGTCGCGGCTATTTCTGGAGCGCACGGTGCAGCTCTTGCGACCCGACGGCCGCTGCGCCGTGGTGCTAGACCCCTTTTGGGCACAGAGCAACAGTGCCTCGCTGCGCCACTGGCTCGAGCGCCAGACCGCTCTAGCTACCGTGCTCGACCTGTCAAATCATCAAAAGCTTTGGCCCGATGCACCCACTCGCACTACCCTCTGCGCACTGTGGCTACGGCACCAGGGGCCAACCCAGGCCAGCCCCTACAGCGCCTACGCCAAGCCCGACAGTGCCCTAACCCCGGCGACCCTGGGGGAGGTTCTGCAACGCCTCATCCACCTGGCGAAATAGGGTGAGCAAGTCGGCAGAGTTGTCGATGACAACATCGGCTCGGGCCACTTTTTCGGCCAGGGGCATCTGGCTGTGAATGCGGGCGTCGGCTTGCGCCAGAGTGAGGCCATTGCGCTCCATCAATCGCTGGCGCTGGCGATCCACCGGGCAGGTGACGACCCAGATTTCGCTCACCTGGTCGGTCAAATTGGCCTCAAATAACAGGGGGATAACCTGCACCACGATTGGAGCTTGGGCCAGTTCAGTCATGGCCGTTCTAAAGCACTCCCGCACGACCGGGTGAATCTGCTGCTCTAGCCAGGTTTTTTCGGCGGGCTGCTGAAAGACGATTTCCCCCAGTTTTGAGCGGTTGAGCGACCCATCGGCGTGGATTAGCGATGTTCCGTACCGAGAGGCAATGGCGTTTAACACCGCCGTCCCCGGCTCCACAGCCTGACGGGCATAGATATCGGCGTCCAGTATCGGAATCCGGTGCTGCCGCGCCAGATAATCTGACACGGTAGATTTGCCCGTGGCAATGCCCCCAGTCAGCCCTATGATGCGCTGGCCCATGCGGCGATCGCCTCCGTTAGCCCGTCCAGGGTGTACTCTGCTGGCTCAATATCAACCCGGCCCAGCAGCTCGCGGCAGGCGTCTGAGGTTTTGGGACCAATGGAGGCGATCGCCACACCGCTGAGTACCTCGCGCCAGCCCGCCCCCAGTCCCTGCTCCAGCAATTGCCCAGTGTGAACAACGGTTTTAGAACTGGCAAACGTGATCACATCCACCCGGCCCTGCTGAAGTGCCTTAAGGGCATTTGGATCCGGCAACGTGGGACAACCCGATTCGTAAGCCGCCACCTCTGCCACTTCGGCCCCGGCGGCGGTAAACTCCTGCACCAGCACATCTCGACCGCCGCTCTCGACCCGAGGGAACAGCAGCCGCTGCCCCGCCACCGATTCAGGAAAGTGATCCACCATCGAGTCGGCCACAAAGTCGGGCGGCACAAAGTCAGGCACAAGCCCTCTCTTTTTGAGCACCGCCGCCGTTTTGCGGCCCACCACGGCGATCTTGAGCGAATTTAAGGCGCGCAAATCCTGACCTTGATCGAGCAGGCGATCGCAGAAGAAATTTACCGCATTCGCTGAGGACAGAATTAACCAGTGAAAGGTGGGGAGAGCCGCGATCGCCCCATCCAGCCCAGCCCAGCTCGACGGCGGACGAATCTCCAGCGCTGGCAGGTCAACCACCGTCGCCCCGCGATCGCTAAGCAGATCAGCAAAGGCACTAGACTGCTCCGCAGCGCGGGTGATCAGAATAGTCTTGCCGGAGAGAGAGGGTGAGGGGATGGGGAGATGTAAGGCATTGCCCTTCTCGAAGAGTGGGGGTGAGGGGGTAAGGGCGGGTACCATACCGGGCTCCTGCCCAAAATTTTGAACTTTGAACTTTGAATTTTGAATTGGCTCTGCTGGAGCCAAATACCGCCGCAGCCGCACCACTTCACCAAACACGATCACGCAGGGCGACAACCTCTCTCCGCGCGTCACCTGGCCAATAGTTAGCAGCGTGCCTTCCCACACCTGCTGCTGGGAGTGGCCGCCCCAGCGAATAATCGCCACAGGCATGTCGCCACGGCAGCCGTTTTGGCGCAGGCGCTGCACGATCTCCTCTAGATAGCGGCTGCCCATCAATACCACCAGGGTTTTGAGTCGGGCTAGCGTTGACCAGTCGAGCAGGTCGGGGTTGTGGGCAGTAAAGACGCCAAAGCCGTGGCTCCACACCGGGTCAGTGAGGGGAATGCCCGCCAGCAATGGGGCCGCCAGGGCTGACGAAACGCCGGGTACGACTTCGACCGGGCAGCCCGCCTCTCGCAGGGCCTGGATTTCAGCGGCGGTGCGGCCAAAGATAAAGGGGTCACCGCTTTTGAGCCGCACCACCGAGCGGCCCGCTTGAGAAAGTTTAACCAGGAGCTGGCTGATCTCGGCCTGGGCCGGGCTGGGCTGACCGCCGCGCTTGCCTACGTCAATGCGATCGCACCCCTCCGGCAGCAGGTTCAACAACGCCTCATCCACCAATGCGTCGTAGACCAGGCACTCGGCCCGCTGCAACAGCGCGTACCCCCGCACGGTGAGATAGTCGATGGCCCCCGGCCCGGCTCCAACAATATAGACAGTCCCTGGCTGAGTCATGGTTAAAAACTACACTGCCATGCCCTTAAAGGGTGGCAGATGAGCATTGAAATACTACTACCTCACTCAGTTTACGCACGAAGTCACCTGCCAGCGTGGACTACTTTTGGCTAAACAATGCTGAGAGTGAACTAGTCCGCCCCCCAATTGCTATGTCTCCACTCTCCTTCAACGGGTACTGAGATTTTTAACTTAACGGTGTGAATCCCCCTGGTGAGCCGGGTAAGCTAGGAAGAAGTTTGTTAGAGCTTTCTCCTGCGCTGCAATGCCCCACATTATCGACGGGCGCTATGAAGTCGCCAAAGCCCTTAGCGAAGGAGGGTTTGGCATCACCTTCTTGGCCAAAGACCTGCGCCGCCCTGGTCAGCCCCACTGTGTGATAAAACAACTGCGTCCCCAGTGCGAGTTTTCTACCGATGCATGGCGGGCGGCCCGTCGTCTGTTTGATCAAGAGGCGGAGATTCTGGAGCGGTTGGGCCGCCATGACCAAATTCCGTTATTGCTGGCTCACCTGGAAGAAAACGGTGAGTTTTACATCGTGCAGGATTTCATTGAAGGGCACACCCTACGGGATGAACTTCATGCTGCAAAGCGATTGCCCGAACAGGATGTGGTTACATTGCTGCGTCAAGGGTTGGAAGTACTCAGTTATGTACATCAGCAGGGGGTTATTCACCGTGACATTAAGCCTGAAAACCTAATCCGTCGCCAGGATGGTGTTTTGTGTCTGATCGACTTTGGCATTGTGAAGGAATTTTCAGCCCAGCAGCTTGGACAGATGGCTCAATCTCCGTCTAAGTTAGGTGCTACTACTGTCAGCATTGGTACCGAGGGCTATACTCCCCTGGAACAAGCCCGAGGTAAGCCTCTTCCCGCTAGCGATGTGTATGCCTTGGGCATGGTGGCTATTGAAGCATTAACGGGCCGCTACCCCTACGAGCTTGATATTGATCCAAACACATTCTCTTTTGTATGGAGAAAAGGTACAAAAGTTAGCGATGCCCTGGCTGATGTCTTGGCCAAAATGGTGCAATATCATTACAGCCGCCGCTATATGACCGGGATAGAGGCTTTAAACGCTTTAAAAAAAGCCTTAGACCCAACTACACCAACGGTGGTTGACCCAAAAGCTCTAGAGCCACAGCCACAGAAACAGGGGTGGATAAAAGGTCTGTTTGGAACGTCCGATGAGCATGAACCCACACCCCGACCTCAGTCACAAGCTCAGTCCCAAAAGCAAGCCGTCCAGGACGACCTCAGTTCCGAAAAAGGTATTGATTACACTCGCCTGCGCGACCTGCTTAAAGCCGGGAAGTGGCGAGACGCTGATAGAGAAACCTTTGAGGTAATGATTCGCGCTGTGGGCAAAAAATATGACCATTGGTTAAGCAGGGATGAATTGCTAAACTTTCCTTGTACGGATTTACACACGATTGATCGTCTTTGGGTGAAGTACAGTCAGGGCAAGTTTGGTTTTAGCGTGCAGAAAAAAATTTATGTCATTTGTAAGGCCACGATCGATGGCCAATATCCAGATGGTAAAATTTGGTATAAATTTTGCGATCAAGTAGGTTGGCGAAATGGCAGTAAATATCTGAAATACCAAGACCTCAAAGCGAATCCCTCTCTATCTCCTGCCGGAGAATTTCCGACTGGGGGTTGTGGTAGTATCTTATGTGATGGAGTTTGGTCGGGGGTGTTAGGGGGGATAACTTTCCTCGCATCAAGGCTTGTAGCTTGTAGTAGATAAGCACCTTAGCCCAATTCCAAAGAATTAATGCTCTGTGTGGAAATAAGTTTAATACTCCCTGGTTCATTCTCTAGTTGAGTTATAGCACCTTACAAAGCGTCGGTTAAACGAGCGATCGCGGCGATCAGTGCTTGATTTTGCTCCTCTGTACCCACCGAAATTCGCAGCTTGTCGTCTAGCCGAGGTTGTTTGAAGTAGCGTACTAAAATGCCCTGCTCTTTGAGGGCCAGATACAGCTGCTCCGCATTGGCCTGCGGGGGAGTGGCCAACACAAAGTTGCCGTGGGAATTGAGTACGGTGAAGCGTATCTGCCGCAGCTCCTTGGTCAACGCCGCCCGCGAGGCTTTGATCTGATCCACACAGACATTTTTGTAGGCTTGATCGCGGATGGCTGCTGTTCCTAGGGCGATCGCGATCGCATCCACGTTGTAGCTGTCTTTGACCTTAAATAGCTCAGCCAGTAGCGCCGGATTGGCAATGCCAAACCCCAGCCGCAGCCCCGCCAGCCCATAGCCCTTTGAGAGGGTACGCAGCACCACTACATTGTCGAACTCCTGCACCAGCGACAGCGCCGAGCCCTCAGCAAAATCCACGTAGGCCTCATCCACCACGACCAGCCCCGAAGCCTGCTGCGCCAGTGCTCGCAGGTCGCTCAGCGCGACTACGTGACCCGACGGGCTATTGGGCGACGCGATAAACGTAATTGCCCCCTGGGCCGCTACCAATTCCTTTAGAGGAAACTGAAAGTTGTCGGGATAGGGAACCGCGACCACGGTAGCGGGCTGCAATGCCGCCAGGGTGCGGTACAGCACGTAGGTCGGCGTGGGGTAGACGATCGGTCGGGCTGAGTCATCCGCACAGGCACGCACCAAAAGATTCAGCAGATCGTCGCTGCCATTGCCGACAATGATCCAGTCGGCGGGTATGCCTAACACCTCGGCGATCGCCTGGCAAAAGCTGCGGGCAAACGGGTCGGGATAGCGCCTGAGCTGCTCATGGTCGACCTGTCGCAGCGCCTCAATGACGCTGGGTGACGGCGGGTAGGGATTTTCGTTGGAGTTGAGCTTGATGATGCCTGAGCCGGGGCGGGGCTGTTCTCCAGGAACGTAGCCAGCCATGGCACTAATATTGGGACGAACGTAACTCATGGCGGGTGGTAGATGATAGGACGCGCCTGTGAAATGCTAGAGCACAGGAATCTATAGCTTGAGGCCGTTGAACTATGCTGACCTTTTACCACACCCCGCTGTCGATCAACTCTCGCCGGGTTTGGGTGGAGCTGATAGAGAAAAATTTGCCCTTTGATGCCCGTGTGGTTACTCTCAGCGGCGACCAGTTTCAGCCCGAATTTCTGGCGCTCAACCCTTTTCACCATATTCCGGTGCTGGTTGACGATGGCTTTACGGTGATTGAATCCTTCGCCATTTTGGACTACTTGGAGGCCAAGTACCCCACACCCTCGCTGCTGGCGACCACGCCCGAGGAAATCGCCAAGATGCGCATGGTCGAAATGGTGACGGTAAATGAGCTGGTGCCCGCCATCAACC
>ERZ1066121.2163-NODE-2163-length-12780-cov-12.269862_pt1 | contig 12780 bp, 13 predicted proteins | sample MGYA00382768_ERZ1066121 | MGnify/ENA primary metagenome ERZ1066121 (study PRJEB33369, sample SAMEA5778351) | biofilm metagenome | biome: Industrial cooling water; feature: Water cooling tower basin; material: Biofilm | place: United Arab Emirates | collected... | reverse complement strand
ACGACGCACTCCCCCGCGGCGTCGATCGCCCCGCCGATCCGCCGCCCGACGATGCTCACCTGGGCGAGCGGCACCGGAGAGCCGCCGTCGCGGTCGACGACCCGCCCGCGGATGGTGGCGGTGCCCGCCGGCGGCTGCGCGGAGCGCGCCGGCGGCTGCGCCCGGGCGACGGCCGGGGCGCCCGGCAGCGCGGCCGTCGCCACGAGCGTGGCGAGCGCCGGGGCGCCGCACACGGTCCGGATGGCGCGGCGCCCGAGCGCCGCCCTGCATGCACCACGGCGCGCACTGCTGTATGCAGCGTGCCTGCGACGAGCACCCATGCTGCCTCCGGGTCCAGAGGGAGGGAACGACGGCACCACCGCGCCGGACCGCGCGGTGGACCGAAGGGAACGGGCCCACGCCGCGGCCGCCTGGAGGGGGCGAGCGCGGGGCGCAGGATCCGACGATCGACGCGGTTCCATCGACGCGCCGACTTTCACATTCCTCCAACGTCGCCAGGCAGCCGGCGCGTTCCGGCCCGGCGCCTTGCCGCCGCGCCCGTCGGCGCCCATCCTGTGCCGGGGGCGCGCGAGCGACGCGCCCCCCGCCTCCCACGCACCGGCCGTGACCCTCCCCCCCGCCTGCGCCGCCCCCGTCGACCCTCCAGCCGCCCCCCCGGGCGTGCGGTCGGCGCTCGTCCGGCTTCGTCGCGTGCTCCACCGGATCATCGGGGTGCCCGACTACGAGGCGTACGTCCACCACATGCGCGCCCGTCACCCCGGCGCCCCCGTGCTCGACGCGCGCGCCTTCGAGCGCGAGCGCCTCGCCGCGCGCTACGAGCGGCCGGGCTCGCGCTGCTGCTGAACCGAGGCCGCGGCGAGCGGGGGCGACGTGCGCCCCCCGACGACGAGGAGCAGGGCCGCCCCGAGGGCGAGCGCCGCTCCGAGGGTGAAGGCCGCCGCCGCCCCGGCGCGGTCCCAGACCACGCCGAAGAGCAGCGACGCCGGGAGCGCGCCGACGCCGACCGTGAGCGTGTACCAGCCGAACGCGGTGCCGCGCCGACCGGCCGGTGCGAGATCCGCCACGAGCGCCTTCTCGGCGCCCTCGGTGAGACCGAACACGACGCCGTAGGCGGCGAACAGCGCCCAGGCGTGCCACGCGGTGCTCGCCCGCGCGAAGCCCAGATAGATCGCCGCGTAGAGCGCCCAGCCGGCGACGATCACCGGGCGCCGCCCGACGCGGTCGGAGAGGGCGCCGCCGGCCGTCGCCGTCGCCGACTTCACCAGGTGGAGCGCGGCCCAGAGGATCGGCACGAGCGCCACCGGCACGCCGAGCGCGGTCGCCCGGAGCACGAGGAAGGCGTCGGTCGAGTTGCCGAGGGTGAACAGCGCCACCGCACCGAGGACGCCGACGAGCGCGCGGGGTGGGGCGGCGCCGGGCGCCGCGTCCCCCGCCGTGCGGGGCGCGGGGTCGGCGGGCGCCGCCGGACGGGGGAGCGGCGGCTCGCGCACCGCGACGACGAGCACGAGCACCGCCGCCGCCCCCGGGATGGCCGCGAGCCAGAAGACCGTGCGCAGCTCCACCCCGAGCCCGCCGAGCAGCGCGAACGCCACGAGCGGGCCGAGCACGGCGCCCAGGTGGTCGGCGGCGCGGTGGAAGCCGAACGCCCGGCCGCGCACCCCCGGCGGCACCGCGTCGGCCAGCAGCGCGTCGCGCGGTGCGCTGCGGATCCCCTTGCCGATGCGGTCGACCAGCCGCACCGCGAGCACCTGCGAGGCGCTCCCGGCCGCGGCGACGAGCGGCCGGGCGATCGACGCGAGGGCGTAGCCGGCGACGACGAGGGGCTTGCGCCGGCGCACGCGGTCCGACCACCACCCGCTCGCCAGCTTGAGCACCGCCGCGAGCGTCTCCGCGCTCCCCTCGATCGCCCCCACCATCGCCGCCGACGCACCCAGCGTCGCGCTGAGGAAGATCGGCAGCAGCGGGTAGATCATCTCGCTCGACAGGTCGGTCAGCAGACTCACCGCCGAGAGGGCGAGCACGGTGCGGCCGAGCCGCGGGCGGAGCGTGCGCATCGGCGAACAGTGCCCCCGCGGCGCCCCCGCCGGCAGCGGGACGGGGCGCGCACGGGGCGACTCGCGGGCGGATCGGGCTCCGCGTCGGAGCCCGCGGCGCCGGCGCTCTTGCGTGCGGGCGCACCGACGGCCATTTCCCCCTCGGCGTCGCGCGCCGCGAGGCGGGCGCGAGTCGGCGCCGCAGCGCTCCCCCCCCGTGCCGCCCGGCCGCCCCTCGCGTGACCGCCACCGACCTCGCCCATCGCGCCCTCGCCGCCGCCCGCGCCCGGCTCGCCGCGCGCGACGCCGAGATCGTGCGCACGCAGGTGACGCTGGCCGAGATCCCGGCGCCCACGGGGGAGGAGGGGGAGCGCGCCGAGTGGGTGGCGGGGCGGCTGCGGGCGCTCGGGCTGGAGGGAGTGCGGATCGACGGGGCCGGCAACGTCGTCGCCCGGCGGCGCGGGCGCGACGACGCCGCGGCGCCCACCACCGAGGATGACGGGGAGCTCGCGCCGGTGGTCGTGTGCGCGCACCTCGACACGGTCTTTCCGCGCGAGACCCCGCTGCGGGTGCGCCGCGTCGGCCGCCGCCTCGTGGGCCCGGGGATCGGCGACAACGGCCGCGGGCTCGCGGCGATGCTGGCGCTCGCCGAGGAGCTCGACGGCCGCCGGGTGGTCACGCGCCGCCCGATCGAGTTCCTCGCCACCGTCGGGGAGGAGGGGCTCGGCGACCTGCGGGGGGCGAAGCACTACTTCGCCCATGCCCGGCGGCCGGCGGCGGCGATCGCCCTCGACGGAGCCGGCGACGAGCGGGTGGTGCACCGGGCGGTGGGATCGCGCCGCTTCCGTATCGAGTTCGCCGGGCCGGGCGGGCACAGCTGGGCGGCGTTCGGCGTCGCCAACGCGGTGCATGCCGCGGCGCGCGCCGCCGCCCGCATCGCCGACCTGCCGCTGGGCGGGCCGCCGCGCGTGACGGTGTCGGTGGGGCGGATCGGGGGCGGGCTGGCGGTGAACGCCATCCCCGCCGAGGGGTGGCTCGAGGTCGACGTGCGCTCGACGTGCGCCGAGGCGCTCGGGCGTCACGAGCGGCTGGTGCTGCGCGCCGCCGAGCGCGCCGCCGAGGAGGAGAACGCGGCCCGCAGCCCCGGGACCCTGCCGCTCGCCGTGCGCGTCCTGCGCATCGGCGACCGCCCCGGGGGGGAGCTCGCGGCCGACCATCCGCTCGTCGCCGCTGCCGTGGCGGCGACGCGGCTGGTCGGCCGCACGCCGGAGCTGGGCGCCGCATCCACCGACGCGAACGTCCCGCTCGGCCTCGGGGTCCCGGCCATCGCCATCGGCGCCGGGGGGCGCGGCGGGGACGCGCACACCGCCGGGGAGTGGTTCGAGAACGTCGACGGCGCCACCGGGATCGCCCGGGCGCTGGTCATCACCGCGGCGGCGGCGGGGCTGGTCGCCGCGGGCTAGCGCGCCGGTCGGGGCGCAGGGACGAGCAGCCCGGCCCCGCGCGGGGCGAGCGCCGCCGGATCGGCGAGGCCGGCGGGTGGGGGGTACACGCACCGGGGGAGGGCACCCTGCGGCGCCCTCCCCCGGTGCGCGTGCCGCCGCGCGATCCCTCGCGCGGCGCACTCAGTCCGACGTCACGCCTGGTCGCGGCGGCGGCGGTAGCCGACGAGGCCGAGGGCGGCGACGCCGGTGGCCAGGAGGCCGACCGTCGCCGGCTCCGGCACGACCTGCGCGCCGACCGTCATGTCGTCGAAGGCGAACACGTCGTCGCGATCGGTGCCGCGGAACAGCACGCGATCGAAGCGCTGGGCGTCGTTCTGCGCGATGTAGCCCGCGAACAGGCGGCTGCCGTCGCGCAGCGAGTTGTCGCCGTCGGAGGGGGCGTAGGGGAGCACGTACTCGAACACGTTGGCGTACCCGCCCATCCCGTCGCCGCGCTGGAAGACCAGCGTCAGCTGCGAGTTGTAGTCGCCGATGTCGATCCCGACGAAGCCGAACGACGCGACCTGCTGCGAGAAGTCGATGCGGAAGGTCGTCAGGTCGTTCGCCGTGCTGCGGGTCTCGTAGTACCCGGGGTTCGTGTTCGCGTACCGGCCGTTGCCGTTGGTCGAGACGCCGTCGCCGCCGTCGAAGACGACGCGCCCCGAGGCGCCGCCCGAGTTCAGCGTGGCCGTGCCGGCCGAGCCGAAGTCGAGGAGGATGGGCGGGGTGTCGCCCGGATTGATGGTGGGCGGCTCGAACTCCTCGGTGACCGCGCCGGTCAGGAACGCCAGGAAGGCGTTGCGGGCGGCGGCGGTGCCGACGTTGGTCGCGCGCGTGGTGGCGCTCCCGTTGGTGTCGTCACCGTAGAAGGTGAGCTGAGCCTGGGCGGCCGTCGCCGAGAGCGCGATCGCGGCGCCGGCGGCGAACAGCGAGGTGCGGAGCAGCTGCATGTGGCGTGGGGCTTGGAGAAGATGTGGGGTCGATCGGCTCGAACCGGAGGCGGTTCGGCAGACTCGGCCGCGGCTGCTGCCAGTGTGCACCCACGCAGACGGAAAATCAACAGGGAGCTCGAGCGTTACGCGCTGCGTCACCGGGTCGATACGCGAGCAGGGGGGTGGGCACCATCGGGTGCCCACCCCCCTGCTCGCGCAGCCGGCGACCCCGGAGGGTGCCCGCGCGGTGGCTCAGCCCTGTTGGCGGCGGCGGCGGTAGCCGACGAGCCCGAGGGCGGCGACGCCGGTGGCCAGGAGGCCGACCGTGGCCGGCTCCGGGACGACGGCGATCGTCATGTCGTCGAAGGCGAACACGTCGTCGCGGTCGGTGCCGCGGAAGCGGATCTCGTCGAAGACGTTGCTGCCGGCCGCCGTGTACCCGGCGAAGAGGCGGCTGCCGTCGCGCGCCGAGTTGTCGCCGTCGGACGGCGTGTAGGGGAGGCCGCCGGGCCCGATGCTCCAGACGTCGACCTGGACCCCGTCACGGTAGAAGGCGAGCGACAGCTGCGAGTTGTAGTCGCCGATGTCGATGCCGACGAAGCCGAAGGAGCGGATGTTCTGCGTGAACTGGATGCGGAACGTCGAGTTGTCGTCCGTCGTGCTGCGCGTCTCGTAGTACGCCGGGTTGGTGTTGGCGTACCGGCCGTTCCCGTTCGTCGAGAGGCCGTCGCCGCCGTCGTTCACCACCCGCCCGGAGTTCCCGTCGAAGCCGGTCAGGAGGGTGGCGATGGGGTTCCCGGTGCCGAAGTCGAGCGACAGGGGGGGCGTCTGCCCGACGAGGAACGACTCGAACTCCTCGGTCAGCGCCGAGCCGCCGAGGGCGACGAGGAAGCTGCTGCGCGCGGCGGCGGTGTTGATGTTCGAGGCACGCGTGGTCGCGCTGCCGTCGACGTCCTCGCCGTAGTAGTAGGTCTGGGCGGACGCCGACGAGGCGGCGAGCACGATCGCCGCGCCGGCGGCGAGGAAGGTGGTGCGGAGCGACTGCATGGAGCCTCCGGCGTGAAGGAGACTGGGAGTCAGACGGCGCCGTCCGGGCGAGATCCGACGGACCCCGCCCCGGTTGGCGCCATTGTGCAACCACTCGCGCGAAAAAGCAACGGGGAGTTGCGGCCACCGCTGGCGCTCCCACCGGGCGGGAACGGGCGAGAGGGGGTGGGCACCAGGCGGTGCCCACCCCCTCTCGTTTCCTTCGTGACCCGGCGGGTCGCCCGCGGGGGGCGCCCCGACCCGGCTCAGGCCTGGTCGCGGCGGCGGCGGTAGCCGACGAGCCCGAGGGCGGCGACGCCGGTGGCCAGGAGGCCGACCGTGGCCGGCTCCGGGACGACGGCGATCGTCATGTCGTCGAAGGCGAACACGTCGTCGCGGTCGGTGCCGCGGAAGCGGACCTGGTCGAACTGCTCGAAGCGGTTCGACGCGGTGAAGCCGGCGAAGAGGCGGCTCCCATCGCGGCGCGAATCCGTGCCGTCGCTGGCGACGTACGGCAGGGCGAACGTCGCAACCTCGACGCCGCCGCGCAGGAACTGCAGCGACAGCTGCGAGCCGAAGTCGCCGATGTCGATGCCGACGAAGCCGAAGGCGGAGATGCGCTGCGAGAAGTTGATCGTGAACGTCGTGTTGTCGTCCGTCGTGCTGCGGGTCTCGTAGTACCCCGGACGGCTGTTGGCGTAGCGGCCGAACCCGTCGGTGGTCAGCCCGTCGCCCGGATCACGGAGCACGCGGCCGGACTGCCCGGCGGCGTTCAGCGTGGCGATCGTGCGGTCGGTGCCGAAGTCCAGCTCGAGCGGCGGGGTGTCGCCGATGAGGAACGACTCGAACTCCTCGGTCCGCGCCGAGCCGCCGAGGAAGGCGAGGAAGGCGTTGCGGGCGTTCGCCGTGCCGATGTTGCTGGCGCGGGTCGTCGAGCTGCCGTTCGTGTCCTGCCCGTAGAACGTCGGCTGCGCCTGCGCGGCGCCCGCGGACAGCGCCATCGCGGCGCCCACGGCGAACAACGACTTGCGGAGAGTGATCATGTGCTGTAGCGCTCCAGCGATGGGTGATGGCCCAGGCGACCTCCCGGCGCGCGGTGGGCAGGCGCGTGTGCGCCTTCCTCCCTGCGACGGGACATCGACCTGTCGAGGCCTCCGAGGTCTGCTGTGCACTAAGGTACATCCGCTAGCGACGAACGAAAGGGGGAAACCGTAACAGGATCCCTCTGTTGCGCCGTCGCCACACCGTGGATCCGGTGTCTCGCCGTGTCGAACGGATGGCCCGATCGTGCCGGGCACCGGATTGCGAGCATCGCGCGCGGAGCACGGGGTCCTGCCGTGCGCGGTGTCGTCCGGGGCCGGAGCAGCCGACCACTCGGAGTGCGGTCGGCGCTCCCTGGTGAGCGCCGCCTGCTCCGAGCTGACGGGGGTGGCACTTCGCGCCACTCGCGTCGCCGAGCCTGCTGTGCAAACACCGGTCCAGCAGGCGAGGTCGACCGCAGGAACTTCGGCCGCGAGCGCGATCCCGTCCGCCGCGGCTCGCCCCCCACCGCGGGTCAGGCCGCGTTCGTCCCCTCGCGGCCGTAGCGATCCTCCAGCCGCACCACGTCGTCGAGCTCCGGGGTGCTGGCCTCGAGCACGTCGCAGTCGGTCAGCGCTTCCATGTAGTGCACCGTCCCCGGGGTGATCCGGAACGCCTGCCCGACGGTGAGCCGCACGTCCTCGATCGGCGCCGCGCCGTCCTTGTCGCCGGGCTTCACCCAGTAGCGCATCTCGCCGGCGAGCAGGTACACCGTCTCGTCCTTGCGCTCGTGATACTGCACCGAGAGCGCGTGCCCGGCGCGGATGTGCAGGATCTTGCCGACGTACCGGTCGGTGTGGGCCCAGATGGTCTCGTGCCCCCAGGGCTTGGGGACGGTGCGAACGTCGAATCTACCGCTCATGGCGACCGCTCGTGCGAAGGTCCGGCGAGGACGCGTGGTGGAGGAGGCCGCGTGCGGTGGGGCGTGCGGCAGGGGCGCGCCCCACCGCACGGGCGGGCCCTTCGGAATATCGGCCGCACCGGGCGCCGGCGACACCGGCGAGCCGCGCTCCCGGCGGCCGGCGATGCGACGCGGCTCCCCCCGTCGCGCGACGGAGGGAGCCGGAGTTCGGGACGCCGCCGCTCGGCGCCCGCGGAGGACGCGCCGGACGGCCGGTCAGCGCACCCCGGCGAGCAGCCGCCCGCGCAGCGCCGCGAGCCGACGGCGCACCGAGCCGTCCATGACCTGGTCACCGACCTTCACCACGACGCCGCCGAGGATCGCCGGGTCGACCACGAGGTGCGGGACCACCTGCTTGCCGAGCGTGCGCGAGAGCTGCGCGGCGATCATCGCCTCGTCGCCGGCGCCGGGCGCGCGGGCCACGGTGACGCGCGCGTGCACGCGCCCCTCGGCGGCGTCGAGCAGGTCGAAGTACTCGGTGACGATCGTCGGCAGCAGCATGTGCCGGCGCTTCGTCACGAGCGTCTGGAGGAAGCGCACGAGCAGCCGCGGGAAGCGGTCCTGGAAGGCGCGCGTCAGCACCGCGTGCTTCTGCTCCGCGGCGATCCGCGGCGACTCGAGGAAGTGGCGCAGCCGCTCGTCCCCCTGCATCGCCTCGGCGAGCTCGCGCGCCATGCGCCCCCACCCGTGCGGATCGTCGGCGCGGCGCGCGAGGGTGAGGAGGACCTCGGCGTAGTTGCGCGCGATCGTCGCGTCGCGCATCAGCCGCGGCTCCCCGCCGGAGCGCCCGCCCCGTTGGCGACGCCGGCGCTCGGGAGCGACCCGAGGAACTGCTCGACGATCTGCCGGTTGGCCGTGTCGTCCAGGTTGCGCTGGATGACGCGCGACGCCCCGGCGAGCGCCAGCTCCACGGCCTCGCGGCGCAGGTCGGCGATCGCCCGCTGCCGCTCCGCGTCGATCTCGCGCTTGGCGCGCTCGAGGAGGTCGGCCTGCTGCACGCGCGTCTGCTCGAGCATCTCGGCGCGCATCTGCTCCGCGGCGACCCGCGTCTCGGCGAGGAGCTTCTGCGCCTCGGCGCGCGAGCCCTCGAAGGCGACGCGCTGCTCGGCGAGCAGGCGCGCGGCCTCGTCGCGGTCGCGCTTCGCCCCGGCGATCGACTCCTCCAGGGCGCGCTCGCGCGCCTCGACGGCGGCGAGGATCGGCCGGAACGCGAACTTCGAGAGCACGGCGAGCAGGACGACGAAGATCAGCAGCGTCCAGAACATCAGCCCCGCGTGCGGCTCGAGCAGGTTCACGCTGCCGCCTTCGGCGGCGCCTCCCCCGTGCTCCTGCGCGAGGAGCGGGGCGGCGGCGAGCGCCAGAGCGGCGAGCGAGCGCGAGAGCGGACGGGTGAGGGTGCGCATCGGGTAGAGGACTCGGTCGGGGAGCGGAGCGGCCGCCCGGACGGTGCGCGACGCCGGGGCGGCGCGGCGATCCGGGCGGCCGGGCGACGGGGGCCGGCCGGTCGGCCGGTCTCCCGCCGCCCGGAGCGGACTCAGATCTTGCCCTGGATCTGGAAGGCGACGACGACGCCGAAGAGCGCCGCGCCCTCGATGAGGGCCGCGAGGATGAGGGCCGCGGTCTGGATGCGACCGGCCGCCTCGGGCTGGCGCGCCATGCCCTCGACCGCCGAGCCGCCGATCCGGCCGATGCCCATGCCGGCGCCGATCACGGCGAGCCCGGCGCCGAGCCCGGCGCCGACGGCGGTGAGGCCGCGGCTGTTGTTGAGGGCCGTCTCGCCGGCCGCCTGCAGGAGGGGAAGGATCTCCATCGCCATCGTTCGATCTCGAATGCTGGAATTGGGTGGCTCACCGTGCGGCGCGGACCGCCCCGAAGGCGCCGCGCGCACCGCCCGCCGTCGAGCGCGATCGCTCAGCGGGCTTCCCCGGCCACCGGGCCGGGTACGGGAGGCGCGCGGCGGGGAGCCGCCGTCGCGCACCTCGAAACGTCGATCGCTCGGCGGGACAGCGCCCGGCGGGCGGATCAGGAGCGGCGGCGAGCAGCCGCCGCGACGGGCAAACGGAACATCACTGAGGAGCGGCGCGAAGCGCCGCGCCTCAGTGATGCGCCTCGCGGATCTGGCCGATGAAGACGCTCGCCAGGAGCGAGAAGATGAACGCCTGCAGGAACGCCACGAACAGCTCGAGCATCATGATGGCCACCGCCATCAGGAAGGGCGCGCCCGACGCGAGGTTCTTGAAGGTGAAGATGAGCCCGAGCAGCGCCAGCACGACGATGTGCCCCGCCGTCATGTTCGCGAACAGGCGGATCGCCAGGGCGAAGGGCTTGCTGATCTTCCCGATGATCTCGACCGGCGTCATGATGACGAACATCAGGAGCCGCATGGCGATCGGGAGATCCTTGTTCCAGTAGAAGATCGTGTTGAGGTAGCCGACCCCCTGGGCGCGCATCCCCGCCACCTCGATGACGACCATCGTGATGAGCGCCAGCGTCGCCGTCACCGAGATGTTCCCCGTCGCCGTCGACCCGTAGGGGACGAGCCCGAGCAGGTTGGCGAACAGGACGAAGAAGAAGATCGTCAGGATGAACGGCGCGTAGCCGGACCCGTGGTGCCCGAGGTTCGGGACGGCGACCTCGTTGCGGATGTAGAGCACCATCGCCTCGATGCCGGCGGCGAACCCGCGGGGGCGCCCGACGGCGTGCGAGTGGCGGGTGTGCGCCTGCGCCGCGCCGATGAGCACGACGCAGCAGAGCGTCGCGGCGATCAGCATCATCACCACGTGCTTGGTCGGCGACAGGTCGAGCTGGAAGCCGCCGAGGTTCACGATCCACCCGGTCGGGAGGTGCGCCTCGCAGGTGGCGAAGCTGATCGTGCTGGCGAGGCACGGATACTCGAGGTGCGGCGCGTCGGTGATGTGCGGCGTGATGATGTCGACCTGCTGCGCCGCCGTCGCCGGCGTCCCCTGCGCCGCGAGCTCGGCCTGGCTCGTGGGCGTCTGCCCGTGCACCTCGGCGGTGCCGACGGCGGCCGAGATCGCCCCGGGGGTGGCCGCGTGCGTCGACTCGGGGAGGGACTGCGCGGCCGGTGCGGCCACCGCGCCGCCGTGGGTGTCCTGGGCGTCGAGCGCGGCAGCCGGCACGAGGGCGAGGGCCCCGGCGGCGACGGCGCAGCCGGCGGCGAGCGTGCGCGTGCGGGCGAGCGTGCGCGAGAGGGTGCGCGGGAGCGCGCCGACCAGTCTCATACGTTCAGCAGCAGAGGTTCGACGAGCGTGGAGACGAAGAAGAAGGCGGCCAAGCTGAGCAGCGCCGGCCCCGACGCGAGGCCGAGGGCGCCGACGACGACGAAGCCGTAGACGCCGAGCACCGCGAAGCGGAGCAGCGCCCCGAGCCCCCAGCCGGCGATCGGGTTCGAGCGCGCCGCCAGCCGGACGATGGCGAAGCCGAAGAGCTGCACCACGAAGGCGACCGCGGCGCTCGTCCAGACGGCCCGCTGCGCCTCGGGCGCGGCGTAGAGCAGTCCGAACAGCCACCCGCCGACGAGGACGACCAGCAGCGTGACGCCGGCGAAGAGCGCCACCGCCCTCACGTCCGCTCCTCCGGGGCGCCCGGACCCGGGCGCCGCGCGCTCGCCGCCTTCCGGGCCGCCGCCGCCGCGTCCTCGCGCCGCTGCGCTGCCACCAACTGCCGGTACATGGCCCAGAACGACGCTCCCGCCCCGATGAAGACGCTGATCAGCAAGAAGACCGGCGCCGTCCCGAGGCGTCGGTCGAGCCACTGCCCGAGGTAGTAGAACGCGACGAGCGAGACGGCGAACTGGATGCCGAGCCCGGCGAGCGCCGCGCCGCCGATCCCCTCGGCCGGGGCGCTGCGTGGCCGCTGCACGGGACGCTCGTCGAAGCTCATGCAGGGCGGGAATCTAGCCCTTGTGAAATTTTTCGCAAGCAAACCGCCACCCGCGACCGAATCGCACCCGAAGCCCGAACGAGGAGCGCAAGTGGCGTGCGATGGCTCACTTAGGATGCGGGCGCGCGTTACCTAAACGGTTGACCGGTCGTCGGTGGCACGGTAGGTTGCCGCCGCGTAGCCGCCCCTCCCCGCCCCCCGCCCCCGCCGCCCCGCCGCCGGCTCCCCGCTGCGCGGCCCGCCCGATGGATCGCCGTCACGTCGTCTGGATCCTCTGCGCCGCCGCCGTGGCCTTCGCCTGCGGCCCGCATCCGCGCGCCCGCGTCGCGCAGGCGGCGCGCCAGCTCACCGGCGCCGCCCGCAGTGGCCACGCGTCCGCGCCGGCGCCGCGGCGGCCGAGCCGCAGCGACACGATCCCACACGTCGAGGCGGCCCTGCGCGTCGTCGCCGACGCCGGGGTCCGCTTCGAGCTCGCCGTCACCAACCCGTCGGCGCGGCGCCTCGAGATCGACTTCCCCGATGGGCAGACGCGCGAGTTCGTGGTCCTCGACTCGGCGGGCCATCCGGTGTGGCGCTGGGGGAGCGGACGCCTCTTCACCCAGGGGATGCAGAACCGGCCGCTCGGGGCCGGCGACTCGCTCGTCTACGCCGAGCGCTGGGTGCCGGCCGCGGCTGGCCACTACACGGTCGTCGCCCGGCTGCGCAGCGACAACTATCCGGTGACGCGCCGGGTCGCCTTCACGGTGACGCCGACGGCGCGGCTGGCCGCACGGTAGGAGGCGCGCGGGCACGCGAGCCGCGGCGGCGGACAGGATGGGGCCGGGCACCTGTCGCGTGCCCGGCCCCTCGTTCATCTTGCCGCCTCCGCTCCCACCCCGCCCCGCCTCCATGGCCGCCTCCCCGCTCTCCCCGCCGCACCCCGAGGCCGGCGACGACCTCGCGCTCCTCGGCGAGCTCGCCAGCGCCCGGCGCGCGCTCGTCGCCCAGATCGCCCGCCGGGTGGTCGGCCAGCACGACGTGGTCGACCACCTGCTCGGGGCGCTGCTCGCCGGGGGGCACGCGCTGCTCGTCGGCGTCCCGGGGCTCGCGAAGACGCTCCTCGTGCAGACGGTGGCCCAGGCGCTCGACCTCGAGTTCTCGCGCGTCCAGTTCACCCCGGACCTGATGCCGAGCGACATCACCGGGACCGAGATCCTCGAGGAGGACCACGCCACGGGGCGCCGGATCTTCCGCTTCGTCAACGGCCCGATCTTCGGCAACATGGTGCTCGCCGACGAGATCAACCGCGCCCCGCCGAAGACGCAGGCCGCGCTGCTGCAGGCGATGCAGGAGCACGCCGTCACCGCCGCCGGCACCACGCACCGCCTCCCCGAGCCGTTCTTCGTGCTCGCGACGCAGAACCCGATCGAGCAGGAGGGGAC
>ERZ1066121.2162-NODE-2162-length-12788-cov-5.793843_pt1 | contig 12788 bp, 11 predicted proteins | sample MGYA00382768_ERZ1066121 | MGnify/ENA primary metagenome ERZ1066121 (study PRJEB33369, sample SAMEA5778351) | biofilm metagenome | biome: Industrial cooling water; feature: Water cooling tower basin; material: Biofilm | place: United Arab Emirates | collected... | reverse complement strand
ACGGGAATCGCAGACGGTCCGCAACTAACTCACGTCACGCTGGTCTGGCGCGAGGACAGCCAGGAAGACTGGCTCAAGTTCGGTAAGCCAGTCGACGAACGGATCGTCGATCGCCGCCAGCGCATCGAAAGCTATGCGGCAGGTCAGGTGTTCGCCTTGGTGCGCTGGGCTTCCAACGAATACGGCACGATCCGCTCGACGCTCGACATCGTGCGCGCCGTGCCTCCGGGCCAGCCGTGCACGCCGGTTACGCAGGTCGATCCCGGCGGTGAACTGCTGCTCTCCGTTCGGGGCTGGCCAAAAGTGAGTCAAGTGTTCCGTCTGATCGACGCGATCGAGGTGACGGGCATCGACCCATGCGATGTCGCGCCCGATCACTGGCGACACATCCACAACCGTATGGCGGGACGCGAAGTGCCGCGCGGCTACAGCTCCGCACGACACCGCGCCTGGCTCCAGCGCAGGGCGCTGTTGTCATGATGCGGCGGTGGTTCATCGTCGCCGGTGTCGTCGCCGCTGCCACCCTCGCGACGCTGACCGTTCCGGTGGCGCGCTACGCGGTGTGGAACGCGACCGCTTCGGTCCCGACCGGGCTTTACGCCATCCGCGGCAGGGCCAGCCTGCACGTCGGCGAGCGGGTCGCCATCGAACCGCCGCCCGCGCTCCGCCGGCTACTCGCCGAGCGCCACTATCTCCCAACCGGCGTGCCGCTGCTGAAGCGCATCGCAGCCCTCAGCGGCCAGCGCGTGTGCCGCTTCGCGCACGGTGTCACCATCGACGGCGAGTATGTCGGCGTGGCGCGTGCTCGCGACAGCCGGGGCCGTCCGCTCCCGGTCTGGGCGGGCTGCCATGTGCTGCGCAGCGGAGAGCTGTTCGTGATGAATCCGGCCGCGCCCGGCAGCTTCGACGGGCGGTATTTCGGCGTGCTGCGCCTCGCCGATGTCATCGGCCGCGCGACGCCCGTGTGGACCGATGAAGCGGGCACTGGCGACCATCAATGGTTCGCCGATCCCCGGGCAACCGCACCCACCAGTTCAACAACCGAAGGAGACTGAAAGTGCAGATTGGCTATTTTGTGAGCGGTGAGGACGGCATTGCCGGACACATCACGACGTTGACGCTCGACGTTGGGGTAGTACTGCTCCCGACCGAACCTTCGGACAACGAGAACGCACCCGACTACCGGGTGATTGTCGGCGAGGGCGACGAAGCGCGCGAGATCGGTGCTGGCTGGAAGCGCACCGGCGAGAAGGCCGGGGACTATGTCGCGCTCCGGATCGACGATCCCTCGTTCGTCCAGCCGCTGCGGGCCAACCTGTTCCTCGACGATGGCACCGGCCACGTCCTGGTCTGGTCGCGCCCCTCCCGGCACGACAAGGCGGACTGAGCCGATGCGCTGGAATCGCCTGGGTTCTGCCGCATTCCTCGCAGTTGCCCTGTTCGGTGACGCGCCTGCCTTCGGGCAGGCCGCTGCCGAACAGGCGCAGCCGCGCACCGTCGCCATCGAACGCCACGTCGCCGAGGCCTCACAGCGCTTCGGCATTCCCGAGAGTTGGATCTATGCGGTGATGCGCACCGAAAGCGCGGGCCGGATTGGCGCGGTCTCGTCAGCCGGGGCGATGGGGCTGATGCAGCTGATGCCCGGAACTTGGGCGCGCCAGCGCGCCCGGTTCGGACTTGGCGCTGACCCTTTCGACCCCCGCGACAATATCATGGCGGGCACATCTTACCTGCGCGAGATGTACGACAGCTACGGCACCTCCGGCATGCTCGCTGCCTACAATTCGGGACCGGGCCGCTATGAGGACTGGCGGGATCGCGGTCGTCCGCTCCCGGCCGAGACGCGCGCCTATGTCGCCAAGATTGCGCCAATGCTGCAAACAAGCAGCGCCGCAACAGTCGTTGCCAGCGCATCGCCTGTGCAGCATGTCCGCATTTCATGGACACAAAGCCAGCTGTTCGCTGCGCGATCAGAGCGCAATGACGCAGCATCGGGCAGCTTCGCTGCCGCCGCGCCGCCGACCTCAACTCCCACTTCGTCTGCTCCCCTGAACGGCCTCTTCGCGCCCGTGTCGGGGAGCCGACCGCAGTGAATACCGGTTGGCTCTTCTGGCGTGTCATGGCGTGGATTGGCGTGAAGATGTGTGGGAAGTTGGTTTCAGGAGGAGCAGGTTCAGGAGGATTGACGGCGTAATTGGGCCAGCGCCCGAGGCGGTCGCCACGGTGCCGGTGATCGCGCAGGATGGTGTCCCCACCCTGCGACGAAGAGGACCAAAAACCGATGAAACTGGATGCAGCGCTCGATACTTCCGCCACCACCACGGCGATTTGCGTGATGAACAGCCGCGACGGCACCATCGTTCTGGAAACGATCGTGCCGACCGATCCAGATGCGATCTTTCGGGCGCTCGAACCCTACGCGGCGCGGCTGCATCTGGTCGGGCATGAGGCGACGAGCTGGTCGGCCTGGCTGCATCGCGAACTGGAGGTTCGCGGCATCCCGATGGTCCTGCTGGAGACCCATCATGCCGCGCGGATGCTGGAAGCCCAGCGCAACAAGACCGATAAGAACGATGCGCGCGGCCTCGCCCAGCTCGTGCGCTCTGGCTGGTTCAAGCCGGTCCATGCCAAGAGCGACGGCGCCAACCGGATGAAGTTGCTGCTCGCCCACCGGCGCACCTTGAAGCGCAAGCTGCTCGACATCGAGAACGAGGTTCGACAGTCGCTCAAGATGTTCGGCCTGATGGTCGGTCCGCGCGTCCAGCGCGGCAGCTTCTGCACCCGCGTACGCAACCTGGTAGCAGGCGATCCGCTGCTCGAAGTGCTGACCGAGAGCATGACGGCCTGCTGGCAGGTGCTGTGGGACGAGTATCGCAAGCTGCACAAGCTGCTCGTTCAGCTTGTCGGCCAGGAGGAGCTGTGCAGGCGCTGGTGCGAAATCCCCGGCGTCGGGCCGGTGGCCGCGATGACGTTCATGGCCGCCGTCGATGACCCGCGCCGGTTCGGCAAATCGAAGACTCTGGGCGCGCACTTCGGGCTGACGCCAAGACGCGAACAGTCCGGCACGTCGGTCGATCGCGCGGGTCACGTCTCGCGGCGCGGCGACGGCGAGGTCAGGACCGTCCTTTACGAAGCCGCCAGCGGCATGCTCACGCGCTCGAAGCAGCACAGCACGCTCAAAGCCTGGGGCATGCGGATCTCGGCCAAACGCGGCCATAAGCGCGCGGTGGTGGCGATCGCCCGCAAGCTCGCGGTGATCATGCACCGCATGTGGATCGACGGCTCGACGTTCCGGTTCTCGACAAAGGAAACGGTATCCGAAGGCACCGCGACCGCATCGCTGGTGCTGGCATGATGCAGCACGAACGCACTGCGGGAGCATGACGAAAGCGATGCGTTGACACGAGTTCCGCCAGACCGGCGGTTGGATGAGGTGGATCGGAGCGGATGCGGAGAGCACGATATCTTGCCGGCGACAGCGCCCCACAAAGGCGGATGATCGCGCCCGATTGGCTGTGTTGCCCCGCGATCCCGACGCAGACATGTGCGCCCGCACGGCACGCGGGGCTGAGCACGAACGATTGCAGGGACTGCCTTACCCAGACCGGCCAATACTGGCGTATCGTATCGACGTCTGTCGCAGAAAAGTGTATCCGACGAAGAGGAGATGGAAGATGGCAGTCAGGACCAAGAAGAGAAGCCCAATTACGATGGCAAGATAAAAGCGGAGCCAGCCGCCGGGGTGTGGGGGTGCAGATTTGCGTGGTTTTCAGAGCCAGCCGCCTTGTACCCCGACTGGCTCCTCTTCGAGAAATCGACGCATTTCCGCCGTGCGCAGAGCCAGCCGCCAATCCGCACTGCAGCCGCGCATGAACGACGATGACTTTGAGATCAAACCGGGGCGCATACGTGACCGCACTTCTGGTCTGCGCAAAGCGCGCACTCTCAAGGCGCAGCTTCGGGCCTTGTCCAACCGGGCCGGACACGGCGGTCGATCCGGCCGCTCAAGTCCCAGGCGCGGCACCGGCCGCCTGGCGCGAGGCCGGATTGCCAACTTGCGGGCGAACTCTCGCTGCAGCCATCGTCGTGTCATCGTCAAGGCGCGCGTCGTTCGGCACCGGGGATCGCGCTTCGCCGCAGCGCCGCTTGCCCAGCACCTGACCTATCTCAAACGCGACGGCGTTACCCGGGACGGGAAAGAGGCCGAACTGTTCGGTGCCGATCCCGAACCGGTCGACGGCAAGGTCTTCGCCGAACGCTGCGCCGATGACCGCCATCACTTCCGCTTCATCGTCTCACCTGAAGATGCCGGAGAGCTTGCCGATGTCAGGGCATTCACGCGCGAACTGCTAGCGGATATGGAGAAGGATCTTGGCACCGGGCTCGATTGGGTAGCGGTCGATCACTGGAACACCGACAATCCCCACATCCACATCCTGGTCAGAGGCAAGGCCGACGATGGCCGCGACCTGGTGATCGACAAGGATTACATCCGCGAAGGAATGCGTAGTCGCGCCGAAGCGCGCATTTCGCTTGAGCTTGGACCACGCAGTGAACGCGAGGTCGAGCGAGCCTTCGTGCGCGAGATCGATGCCGACCGCTGGACCAGCCTCGATCGCCGCCTCCTGCGCATGGCCGACGAACTGGATGGCGTAATCGACCTTCGCCCCGATCCACAGCGCCCTGCAAACCCTGGCAACCAGCATCTCATCAGCCGCGCCACCAAACTCGAAAGCATGGAACTTGCCGACCGGATCGCGCCCGGGTGCTGGAGGCTGAAGCCGGGGCTCGAGCAATCGCTCCGCGAGCTGGCCGTTAGAGGCGACATTATCAAGACCATGCACCGGGCGATGACCGGCCAGGGCCTTGCCGTCGAGACCGGACGGTTCGCCATCCAGGTTGGAACCGCGCCGGAGCCGGTGATCGGAAGACTGGTCGAACGTGGGCTTCACAACGAGCTGACTGGCGAGGCCTATGCCGTGATCGATGGCGCCGACGGTCGCGTCCATCATCACACGTTCAATGACATCGACCTGACGGGCGATGCCGCGCCGGGGGCTGTCGTGGAGCTCAGAACCTGGACCGACCGGCGCGGCCGCGAGCAATCGTCGCTCTGGACCCATTCGGATCTCGATCTCGCTGCACAGCAGAACGCTCTGGGAGCGACCTGGCTCGACAAGCAGATTGTCGCTTCCGAACCGCTGGCGCTCGGTGCCGGGTTCGGCGTCGAGATCGACGCAGCCAAGACCCGGCGACTGGAGTATCTCGAAGCCGAGGGTCTCGCGAAACGGCAAGGCAACCGCTTCGTGCTCTCCCGCAATCTGCTGGGCACGCTGCGCGATCGCGACCTGGCCGAAGCGGGGTCCGCGCTCTCCCGCGAACACAACCTGCCTTATCGCCTGGAAAGACCCAGCGGTGAAGTGTCGGGCGTCTATCGCGGGCGCATCCAGCTTGCCTCGGGGCGCTTTGCGATGATCGACGACGGCCTCGGCTTCTCGCTTGTGCCCTGGTCGAAGCAACTCGACCGGCACCTGGGACAATATGTCAGCGGCGCATCGCGATCGGGTGGCGGGATCGAGTGGACGCTCGGACGCTCACGCGGGATCGAGATTTAGATTGTCCGGTCACGACAACATTTCTGACGTTAGTTGCTTCAAAATGGCAACCTAAGAGCGGTCATTGTCCTGCTGGTCCCCGTTCCGGCGAAACGGCATGTGCCAACGGGGGGCTTCGATCTCGCCCCGAGAAAGTCGCAAAGCCAGACCGATTATGGTCCCAGAGGCGATTGCTACCGTAAGGTCGGCAAGCACGGTGAGTATTGCAGTCACAAGCAATAGTGCCAGATCGGCTTTGGGCAAGCGTAGGCGGTCCGCCCACCGATGAGGTTCGCTCATCGTCCATGCCGTTACGATCAGCAATCCGGCAAGCGCGGGAAGTGCCAGCGCTCCGGCCAAGGGCGCCGCTAGGAGCATTGTCAGCAAGATCATGATTGCATGGATCATCCCTGCAATGGGCGTGCGGCCGCCAGAGTTCACATTTGTTGCTGTACGCGCAATTGCGCCGGTTGCTGGCAGGCCTCCAAATAACGGCGAGGCAATGTTGGCTGCCCCTTGTGCGATCAATTCTGCGTTGGACCGGTGTGCCCCGCCAATCATCCGGTCGGCGACGATGGCCGACAGAAGCGATTCGATGCCCGCCAGAAAGGCAATAGTCAGCGCCGACGGCAGAAGCTGGATCACAAGGTCGACGCTGATTGCAGGCATGTGCGGCATCGGCAGACCATCAGGCAGGTTGCCGTAGCGCGCGGCCACCGTGTCGACCGCGGGCAAAGACGATGCCGCCGCGACACTCGCCGCAGCAACGACGAGAACCAGCCAAGGTATCTTCGGGGCTAACCGCCGCAGGACAAGGATCGCAACGATGCTGGCGATTCCCAACATCAGGGAAACAGGTTCGATTGTTTCGCGCATGGCCCAAAGCCCGCTGATCTTGGGCACAAAGTCGGCTGACAGCGCAGGTCCGGTCATCCCGCCCAAGTCTTTGAGTTGGCTCACCGCAATCACGAGCGCGATGCCGACGGTAAAGCCCTCAATCACCGGCTCAGGCACATGACGGATCAAACGACCTGCGCCAAACACCCCGGAAATCAGTAGGACGACGCCTGCCATCAGTGTGGCGATCAGCAATCCGTCCATGCCATGATCATGAATGATGCCGTAGACGAGGACGATGAAAGCGCCAGTTGGCCCCCCGATCTGCACACGGCTGCCGCCCAACGCCGAAATCAGGAATCCGCCAATGACGGCAGTAACCAGACCTGCTGCGGGTGGCGCACCAGACGCAATTGCGATTGCGATACTGAGCGGCAAAGCGACCAACGCAACGGTGGCGCCTGCAACAATGTCGCCTGCGAAAAGCTGGAGCGAATAATCGTGGATAGTTGTGAGTATCTTTGGTTTCATTCGCTGCCGCACATTCGGATATAGCCGATACGACTGGCGCTGGCACGTCCGTTTACAGCGCCCTAGGTTTCAAAAGCCGTCTGTCAGCACTCCCCAACAAACCCGCCATCGCAAGTCAAAGTCCGCCAGAGTGCGATGACAACCGGACCTGGCTTGCCCAACTGATCGCTCGCGTCCCAAGTTGGCACCATGTCCGCAGCGAAGATCCTCTGGGGCCAGTTGCTGGCCGTCTTCCTGATCATCCTGATCAGCGTCTGGGCGGCGACCCAGTGGACAGCCTCGGCGCTCGGCTTCCAGCCCGAGCTGGGCACGCCCTGGTTTTCTGCTTTCGGCCATCCGGTCTACCGGCCCTATGACCTGTTCTGGTGGTGGTTCTCCTTCGATGCCTATGCGCCGCAGATCTTCGACAAGGGCGGGATGATCGCGACATCGGGCGGCTTCGTCGCGATCGTGGTCGCAATCGCCATGTCGGTCTGGCGCGGCCGCGAGAACCGCAATGCCAATACTTACGGGACCGCGCGCTGGGCAACCCGCGAGGACATCCGCAAGGCCGGTCTGTTTGCCGACAGCGGAGTGGTACTCGGCCAGTTCAACAACAACTATCTGCGGCATGACGGTGCCGAGCATGTCCTGTGCTTCGCGCCAACCCGTTCGGGCAAGGGCGTCGGCCTCGTCATCCCAAGCCTGCTCACCTGGCCGGGCTCGGCCATCGTCCACGATATCAAGGGCGAGAACTGGGACATCACTGCAGGCTTTCGCAGCACTTTCAGCCGGACCTTGCGCTTCGATCCGACCAGTCTCGACTCCGCTTCCTACAACCCGCTGCTAGAGGTGCGCCGCGGCATCAACGAGGTGCGCGACGTCCAGAACATCGCCGACATCCTGGTCGATCCGGAAGGCAGCCTCGAAAAGCGCAATCATTGGGAGAAGACCAGCCATGCCCTGCTGGTCGGCGCGATTCTCCATGTGCTTTATGCCGGAGACGACAAGTCGCTCGCTGGTGTTGCCGCTTTCCTCTCCAACCCGGATGAGACGATCGAGAACACGCTCTATGCGATGATGAACACCCCGCATCTGGGCGAGGCCGGACCACATCCGGTGGTCGCCAGCGCGGCGCGCGAACTGCTCAACAAATCCGACAACGAGCGCTCCGGCGTGCTCTCGACCGCGATGTCATTCCTGGGGCTCTACCGCGATCCGGTGATAGCCAAGGTCACCAGCCATTCCGATTGGCGGATCGCAGACCTCGTGGAGGGTCCTCCGGCTTCGCTCTATCTGGTGGTTCCGCCCTCTGACATCAGCCGGACGAAGCCGCTGATCCGGCTGATCCTCAACCAGATCGGCCGCCGCCTCACCGAAGAGTTCGATCCCAAGACCAAGCGCCAGCGCGTGCTGCTGATGCTTGACGAGTTCCCGGCATTGGGTCGGCTCGACTTCTTTGAGAGCGCGCTCGCGTTCATGGCGGGCTACGGCCTCAAGGCCTTCCTGATCGCGCAGTCCCTGAAGCAAATCGAACGCGCCTACGGCCAGAACAACGCCATCCTCGACAACTGCCATGTCCGCGTGGCCTTGGCGGCCAACGACGAGCGCACCGCCAAGCGCGTGTCGGAGTCGCTCGGGACGACAACCGAGCAGCCCTCGATGAAGAACTATGCGGGGCATCGTCTATCACCTTGGCTCGGCCACCTGATGATCTCGCGCTCCGAAACCGCGCGGGCACTCCTGACTCCAGGCGAGGTTCTGCAACTGCCCGAGACCGATGAGGTCGTGCTGATGTCGGGCGCTCCGCCGATCAAGGCTAAGAAGGCGCGCTACTACATGGATCGTCGGCTTAAGGCCCGTGTGGTCAAGGCACCCGCCAGCTGCGGCCAAGCGAAAACTCTGCGCTCGCCCGACGACTGGAGTGCGCTTCCCCCGATTGAGGCCGACCCCGACTTGGCCGCAGAACATCGGCGCGAGCTCGATTCCGCCAATGGCGGATTGCGGCGCGAACCGGAATTGCCCGAACATGTCGAGGTCATTGCCAAACCCAAAGCACCGACGGCGGAGTTCGAGTTTTCCGACGTCGATGGTGTGGAAGACGATCAGGCCGCCGCCAATAGCGAACGGATCCGCCGGACAATGGAGCGCAGCGCCAGACAAGCCTCGCTCGATCTGGGTGATGGGATCGACATGTGAAGCTCAAACGCACCTTCCGCTTACCTCCCGACGTGATCGACCAGCTTGCTGAGTTCGCATCGCGCAGGCGGGTGGGCCAGCCCGACATCGTCGAGGCCGCGCTTCGCTCGTTCATGTCGCCTGATAATCCGGAACAACTCGAAGCTGCGCTCAGCCGTCGCCTCGACCGCATCGACCGGCGCATTGCCGCGCTTGATCAGCAGACCGAGATCACAACCGAGGCCCTGGCCCTGTTCGTGCGCTTCTGGCTGACCGCCAATCCGCCACTCCCGGACGGCGCGCTGGCAGCAGCGCAGGCGCAGGGAAAGGAGCGATATGACGGCTTTGTCGAGGCACTCGCGCGGCGGCTGGAAGGGCGGTCGCGGTTGGGGGATTTTCAGGCTCAATAGCGATGACCGCCTACTATCCGGACATACGACCCTGGGTAGACGCCCTTCAAATCTTGCCCGTCATTCACTAGCATCAGCGTGAGGGTCACCCAATGCTTGACTGGAGCAGATGCTCACCCCGACCGGCCCTTCGGATCAGGCAGGCAAACTGGCCCCAAGCAAGCCACACCGTAGCGTGCCTCGTCATTCTCGTTACGGTTGGCAATGCGGAGGCTGATGTAAGCGACTAAATTTGAGCAGACTGATCTTGTAGTTTTAGAGAGGCGTCCCCTGAGTTCTCTTGCAGCACAACCATGAGCTAATATTGCTGTCAATCCAGGCCAACGAAATGAATTCTATCTGCACGCATCAATCATCTGCCAACGTCAGGTCTTCTGAAAAACGAAAGTGCGCCAGTAGACTTCCGGTCGCGCAAGCGCGTCCGCGCTTTGGGCAAGCTCAACGAGTTGAAGCTTTGCCCGTTGTGCTGCCGAGATAAGCATCGCATCATCATGGTCGAAAAAAACGCCGGGAACGTCATTAGCAATCGCATTGCGAATTGAAATCCCCAGTCTCCCTCCGGCTGTAAGAAGTCGAGCGAACGTGTTGAAGCTGTCGTCGATTTGGTCGGGAGCGACATGAATCAAAACTGCCGAACACAAGATAAATTCGAACCCCTGATTTATTGCATTCAAACTGGCAATCCATGGAAGAGAATCCGCTATCCATGTAATATCGTTCAGGTTGTAATGGTCGCGGCCCCAGCGGTACAGCTCGAGCGAAGGCTCAATTGCGGTCACCAGATATCCAAGCGAGGCCAAAGTGGCGGCGTCGCGACCAATCCCTGCGCCAACGTCGAGAACGGCCGCGCCACTTTCTGGGAGGTAGCGCAGCAGGTTGTGATGGATGTCCTCGAAGCGAGCGCTTGAGTAACGGGCGCCGAAGACGTCGGGCGCGCTGTCATATTGACTGACCGCGCTGGGCGGCTCGTCGATCAACGTGCTGCCTTCTGATCTGGACCTGCTGTGACGTTGCCCGACGCCCTGGCTGCCGTCGCGTCTTTCGCAGGTGCGTCGGCCTGACTCTTGCGCGTGAAATGCTCGCGCGGGCTGCAGCTGACAACAGCGGCACCGAACGCCGCCGCGATTAGGAGCATCGAAAACATCACTTGAATGATACGTGGCCGGCCGGTGGCTGCCGTGCCTTGATAGCGATGTATTTGGATGAGCAGACCCGCCATCACGTTGCGCAGCCGCCAGAGTCCCGCCACCATGACCAAATTCGCTAGCACCGCGAACCAGAGAACGCCGCGTTGCGCCGTTTCCGATAGGTCAAGGCTGGCAACCGAATACCAAAGCCCTCCATTCAAGGTCATCATGATCAACGGGATCTGCCAGAAAAAGCCGTTGAGCGATCGGAACTCCTCGCAGTTCTGCTGGTAGACCAGCGCCTCCTTTTCCGTCATCGTGTCAACTCCTGCCCCTTCCAGGGTTCCGATGCCCGACCGTCTAACTGAGAAAGACTGGTCTTAGCGAACAAGGATCCGAGCTCTTGCGACATTGCGTCAAGCAACTGTTCAAGCTCGGCATCGGTGGTGTCGCCTGAGAGACTGACACGAAGCGTCGACCGCGCGGACACCTGTGAAAGGCCCATTGCGGTCAGAACGTGCGAGGGTGCCGTTGCGCCGGCAGTGCAGGCAGAGCCCGTCGCGATGCAAATGCCCTGCAATGCGAGACACTCTACCAAATCATCGGCATCGATCCCGGGGATCGTGAACGAGCTTGTGTTGGGGAGGCGTGGACCATGTACCGCATTGATCCCTGCTCCCGGACACGCGCTCAGAATAGCCGATTCAAGGCGATCGCGCCGCGCCGCGATGCTTGGCCACAGGCCCAGCCGCGCATGCGCGATCCGCGCAGCCTCGGCCAGGCCCGCCGCTGCCGGCACGTTCGACGTGCCGCCGCGATGGCCGCCTTCCTGCTCGCCAGGGATCAAAGCCTCGATCTCGATCCCGTCACGAATGAATAGCCCGCCAATGCCTTTGGGACCGTTAAACTTGTGGGCCGAGAAGGAAAGGAGATCGATCTCTGCAAGATCGGCCGCCAAGTCGATCGCAACGCGCCCCACTGCCTGGGTCGCGTCTGTGTGAATGAGCGCCGATGGCGCCGTTGCTCGGACTATCCGCGCGAGCGCTTCCAGCGGTTGAATGATCCCGGTCTCATTGTTGGCGAGCTGCAGTGAGACCAACTTGGTATCGGGGCGGAGCTTGGCGGCCAGATCCTCGCTTCGAATTAAACCGGCCGAGTCCACGCCAACCATCTCGACCGGATGCCCGCGTTGTCGTGCCGCGGCACTCGCCGCCAAGATTGAAGTGTGTTCCACCTGAGAGGTGACGATGTGGCCGCCCGCTGGCGTCGCATGGAAGGCCCAGGCATTGGCCTCGGTCGCACCCGAGGTGATCACGATGCGGTCGTCGTCGCTTCCGCCCAGGAGCAGCGCCATCGATCGCCGGGCGTCGGCCAATGGCCGCGACGCGCCAAGCAGCTCCCCCGCGACCGACGAGGCGTTGAGGTACAGTTCCTCTTCGTACTTCCGCATCGCGGCGATGACTGCGGGATGCGGCCGCGTGGTGGCGTTGTTGTCGAGGTAGACGCGGATCGTCATACCACCGCCGTAAGATCGCGGGCCAACGCCGCCACCAGCAATTCCAACCGTTCGGTTGAAAGGAACGGGACCTGAGCATAGGTCGCAGTCGTGCCGCCGCCGATGATGGCGGCGAGGTGACCTTTGCCGAGAAGTCGCTCGGCGCCGCCATTTTTGATGCCGAGCGACAGGTCTGACGTGCCGGCGCTGTCGACGCGCAAGATCAGGCGATTGCCGAGGTTGCTCCTGAGCTGCATCGGAAACACGCTGGCGTCGGGGCGCTGAGCGGCAAAGATCAGGTAGATGCCAGCAGCGCGCGCCTTGACGCCAAGCCGTGTCACCGCCGCCTCTACCCCTGCGCGATAGCTGTCGAGCTGCATCCAGTCCGCAAATTCGTCGTGGATCAGCCAGATCAGCGGGAGTGGTTCGTGGGTTGCCTTGTTATAGGCTGTGATGTTCGAGACCCGCGCCTGCTTGAAGAGTGCATAACGTCGCTGCATTTCAGCGACCAAGGCGTCGAGCCGTTCAAGCGCTTCCTCTTCGTTGTCGATGATCGGGCCATCGAGATGAGGCAGTTCCTCGAAAGCAAAATAGTCCACCCCCGCCTTGGGATCGATCAACACGATCTGCGCCTGGT
>ERZ1066121.2159-NODE-2159-length-12804-cov-4.370304_pt1 | contig 12804 bp, 14 predicted proteins | sample MGYA00382768_ERZ1066121 | MGnify/ENA primary metagenome ERZ1066121 (study PRJEB33369, sample SAMEA5778351) | biofilm metagenome | biome: Industrial cooling water; feature: Water cooling tower basin; material: Biofilm | place: United Arab Emirates | collected... | reverse complement strand
TGTCGGCGGACTTCACCGCCGCCGGGTCCTTCGCGCCCGCCTCGGCCACTGCGGCCACCGCCGCCAGCGCACCGGCCGCCAGCAACTCCGACACAAGGGGGTGGTCCGCCAGCCGCGACAAGGCCTCCAGCGGATGCGGGCGGGCGATATCGGCCTTCTTGTGCTTCTTCTCGCCGCCCTTGGCCTTGGCGCCCTTCTTGGGCTTCGGCGCCTCGGCCTGGTCACCCTTGCGGGCCTTCTTCGGCTTCTTGTCCTTGGCCATTCGCAAACCCCTGTTTCGTTACGGCAGACGACGCATATCGGCATCCGCATAAGGCACCGCAAGCGCACAGGCCGTGGCCGACTCCGAATCGAGCCAGGTCGGGACATCGGCAGGGCGCAGCATGACCGGCATCGCCTTGGGGTGGACCGCGCCCACGACCGCATTCGGATCGCAGGTCAGGAACGCCATGTAGGGCACCCCGCCCTCACCCGGCCGCCACAGTCCGGCGAAGGCGAACAAGGGCTCCGCTTCCTCGTGCAGCCCGAACCACACCTTGCGCTTGGAGCCCTTCTCCCCCTCCCACTCACAAAACCGGGTGACCGGGACCACGCAGCGCCGATCGGGCCGATTGAGCGCGCTCCGCCAGAAGGGGCTGGCAAGGTTGCGGATGTTGGTCACCGGCCGGCCCTTCGCGGCCGCCGGTCCTGGAAAGCCCCACTCCATGATCTCCAGCTTCAGCCCGCCGCCGTCGGTCCGTCGTAACACCGGCGCCGGCTTGCCCGGGTAGATCTCGCCAAAGGGCGGAAGATTGTCGCGCTCGCCCTCGAACGGGCCAAACAGCCGCTTCATCTCGTCGACGCTGGCCGTCATGGAATACAGATTGCACATGGATCACCACGCCTCGTCGGAGCCGAACCCTCGTTTCGCCGTTAAGCTGTTATCACTCGCTTAACCACGTTGACCATTGCGCGGCCGTTCAGGTTGAGAAGCCCAGACGAGTTCCAGCGAAACCGCAACGAGAAACAGGAGAAACGTGATGCGGAACATGATGATGGCGATCGCCGCCGCCGGCCTCACCGTCCCCGCCGCCACGCTGACCGTGGCCGCCCCGGCGGAGGCCCAGCGCTATTACAACGGCAAGACCTGGTACGATGGTCAGGGCCGCCTGCGCTGCAAGCGCAACAACGGCACCACCGGCCTGATCGTCGGCGCGGCCGGCGGTGCGCTGATCGGCCGCGCGATTGACACCCAGGGCAGCCGCGCCACCGGCACCATCCTTGGCGCTGCCGCCGGCGCGCTGCTCGGCCGCGAGGTCGAGCGCAGCCGCAAGCGCTACGTCTGCCGCTAAGCCCACGGCGCCTGCCCCGGCAGGTAGAAGCTTAGTGTATTGACACAATAGAACACCTCCCTGTAGCTTCACCGGCAACAGGGAGGTGTTTCTATGTACAGTCAGAATGATCTGGACGACGCCGTCGCGGCCGGGGCGGTCACGCCCGAGGCAGCCGCGTCGCTTCGCGCCTTCGTCGACCACCAGCGCAGTTCGCCGGCGGTGGACGAGGAGCATTTCCGGCTGATCACCGGCTTCAACGACATCTTCGTCTCCATCGCGGCCGCTATCCTGCTGTTCGCCATGGGCTGGATCGGCCAGAGCATCGGCGAGAATCTCGGCTTCCGGGTCGGCGGCGATGGACCTTCGGCGATCGCGCCGGCGCTGGTCGCTGGGACCGCCTGGGGCCTTGCCCTCTTCTTCACCGCCCGCCGCCGCATGGCATTGCCGTCGATCCTGCTGCTGCTGGCCTTTGTCGCCGGGGTGGTCGCGGCCACCGGCATCTCGATGATCTCCATTATCGGCGAACAGCGCTTCGAAGGGTCGGAGCCGGGCTGGCTGGCTGGCCTCGTCGGTGCCACCGCCGGTGCCGCCGGCGCGCTTGCCGCCTTTATCCACTGGAAGCGCTTCCGCGTGCCGATCACCGTCGCAGCCGGCGCCGCCTCGGTCGCCGGAATCGTCGTCGCGGTGATCGCCGCCATGATCGGCGACACGCCGGGCACGATGAACATCGTTCTCGCCACCGTGCTGCTGCTCGGGGTCGGCGTGTTCCTCTACGCCATGCGCTGGGACTCGTCCGATCCGTCGCGAATCACCCGCCGCTCGGACGTCGCCTTCTGGCTTCACCTGCTCGCGGCGCCGATGATCGTGCACCCGGTCTTCACCCTGCTTGGGCTGAACGACGGCAATGCCACGGTCGGCGAGGGGCTGGTCGTGATCGCCATCTATGTCGTGCTCGGCCTTGCGGCACTGGCGATCGACCGCCGCGCCCTGCTCGTATCGGCGCTGGCCTACGTGCTGTTTGCCCTCAACGAGCTGTTCGAGCAGTTCGGCGCGGTCAGCCTCAACATCGCCCTGACGGCGCTGGTGATCGGTTCCGCGCTGCTGCTGCTGTCGGCCTTCTGGCACCAAGCCCGCGCCGCCATCGTCGCCCGGCTGCCGGGCGGGCTTCGCGGTCACCTGCCGCAGGTCAATCCTCAACCAGCCTGAGCAGCCGCCGCTCCAGCGGGGCCAGGATGCCTCCCAGCTCCTGGCCCCGCTTGAGAATAGCACCATGTTCCCCGACCAGGGCCCACGCCCCTTGCTTCAAGCGAAGCGAGGGGCGTTTTTCGATTCGTATCTCGGGCCGTTCGGCGGCCCGGCGGAAAGCCGCGAAACTGGCCAGGTCGGGCGCGAACTGCATGGCGTAATCACGCCAGTGTCCGGCCGCGACCATCCGCCCGTAAAGGTCCAGGATGCGCTGCAGCTCGGCCCGGTCAAAGGTGGCAACGGCTTTCCGGTCGATACGCACCGGAAAGGGGGTGACACTGCTCACGAAGCCTTGGCCCCCGGCTGTTGAGCGCCTCGGGCCTTGACCGCCTTCAGTTCCGCCCGAAGCGCCGCCAGCTCCTCTTCAAGGGTCGCCAGCCGCGCGCGGACGGGGTCGATATCCTCTCCGCAGGGCGTGCCATAAGGGATGAAGCCGGGGCTGTAGTGGACCAGGTCCACCGGCACCGGCCGCGCGGGAATGCCCACCACCGTGGTTCGCGGCAGCACGTCCTTGGTCACCACCGCATTGGCACCCACCCGGCCGCCCTCGCCGATCGTGATCGGCCCCAGCACCTGCGCGCCCGATCCGATCACCACGCCGTCCTCCAGCGTCGGGTGGCGCTTGCCGCCGACCCCGGTCGACGGGTTGGTCCCGCCCAGCGTCACATTCTGATAGATGGTGACATTGTCGCCGATGTGGGCCGTTTCGCCGATCACGGTGAAGCCATGGTCGATGAAGAAATTGCGCCCGATGGTGGCGCCCGGGTGGATGTCGATCGCCGTCACCATCCGGCTCCAGTGATTGACCAGCCGCGCCAGCCAGAACAGCCGCCCACCCCACAGCCAGTGGGCGACGCGGTGGTACAGGAGCGCCCAGGCGCCCGGATAAAGGATCACGTCCCATCGGCTGCGCGCGGCGGGGTCCCGCTCCTTCACGCTGTCGAGGTATTCGAGCAAAGCTAAACGCAAGCAGACGTCCTTCATGGGCCGTGACTGTTCGGCGTGAATGTATGTCCTCCCGGCGCGGTTGCAAAGGCAGGTCCGCCCGGAACCACTAGCCGCGCCAGCCTTGCTGGTGCATGGGGGCGCGGCAACAGACGGGAAGGACCCGCGAAGATTCTCGCCGAGCTTGCCGCCGATCCGTCGGTCCTCCTCCCCTTCATCCTGATCGGCTTTGCGGCGCAGCTGGTCGATGGCGCGCTTGGCATGGCCTATGGCACGATCAGCTCCACCCTGCTGGTCGGCCTTGGCGTTCCGCCCGCGGTCGCCAGCGCGGGCGTCCACACCGCCGAGACCTTCACGACCGGGATCAGCGCGGTCAGCCATGTCGCGCATCGCAACGTGGACTGGGCCCTGTTCGCGCGGATCGTGGTGCCGGGCGTGATCGGCGGGGTGCTCGGCGCCTATGTGCTGAGCAACATCCACGCCGACGCCGCGCGCCCGTTTGTCCTCGCCTACCTCCTGGCGCTCGGCCTCTACCTCTTCTGGCGCGGCTGGACGCACACCCATGTGCTGAAGCGGCCCCGGATCGTTGCGCCCCTCGGGCTCGTCGGCGGCTTTCTCGATGCGGCGGGCGGGGGCGGCTGGGGACCGATCGTGACGTCCAACCTGATGGTGCAGGGCGCCGCGCCCAGGACGACGATCGGCACGGTCAACACCGCCGAATTCTTTCTCACGCTGACGATCTCCGCCACCTTCCTGCTGACCCTCGGCCTGGAGGCGTTCAGCGTCGCCATCATCGGCCTCCTGCTCGGCGGCGTGGTGGCGGCGCCGATCGGCGCAATCGTCGCCAAGCGGGTCGAGGCGGACAAGCTGCTGGTCCTTGTCGGCCTGGTCCTCACCGCCACCAGCGGCTGGGGCCTGTGGCGGCTGCTGGGCTGACGGAAGCCTGTCCTACAGGCCCATCTTCCGGTACAAGCCAAGGGCTCGGAAACGCCCGGAAGATGAACAAGTGGACGAAGTGGACGCACTGCCATTTTCCTGGCGATTGGCCTTTACCGGCCTGACCGCCTAAAGGCGCCTCCATGCATTTTCTTGACCAGGCAAAGATCTTCGTCCGTTCGGGCGCGGGTGGCCCCGGCGCGGTTTCCTTTCGGCGCGAAAAATATATCGAATATGGCGGTCCTGACGGCGGCAACGGCGGCAAGGGCGGCGACATCGTGTTCGAAGCGGTGCCCGGCCTCAACACGCTGATCGACTTCCGCTACACCCAGCACTTCCGCGCGCCCCGCGGCAAGGGCGGCGCCGGCTCCAACCGCAGCGGCGCTTATGGCGACGATCTCGTCATCAAGGTGCCCGTCGGGACCCAGATCCTGGCCGATGACGAGGATCGCACCCTCCTCGCCGACCTCACCACCGAGGGCGAGCGGCTGGTCTTCCTGCGCGGCGGCGACGGCGGGCGCGGCAATGCCAGCTACAAGACTTCCACTAACCGCGCCCCGCGCCAGCACCAGAAGGGCTGGCCGGGTGAGGAGATGTACGTCTGGCTGCGCCTCAAACTGCTTGCCGATGTCGGACTGGTCGGGTTCCCCAACGCGGGCAAGTCGACCTTCATCAACGCTGTTACCAACGCCGACGCCAAGGTCGGCGCCTATGCCTTCACCACGCTCCGCCCGCAGCTTGGCGTCGTCAGCCACAAGGGCCGCGAGTTCGTCGTGGCCGACATTCCCGGCCTGATCGAAGGCGCGGCGGAAGGCGCCGGCATCGGCGACCGCTTCCTTGGTCATATCGAGCGCACCCGCGTTCTGTTGCACCTCGTCGACTGCCAGGACGAGGATGTCGCAACCAGCTACCGGATCGTCCGCGACGAGCTGGAGGCATATGGCGCCGGGCTCGAGGACAAGCCGGTCGTGCTGGCGCTGAACAAGGTCGACACGATCGACGCCGAACTGGTCGAAGCGCTGTCCGCCGAACTGGCCGAAGCGAGCGGCCTGCCCGTATTCGCCCTGTCCGCCGCAGCCGAGCAGGGCCTTGAAGCCGTACTCGACGCCTTGAGCGAGCATCTGGGCGGACCCGACAGCCAGGCTGAAGAAGCGGGCGCCACCGGCCAGGACGGCGACACAGGCGAAACGGGCAAGGGCTGGTCGCCGCTGTGAGGCTTGCCATCACTGGCGCTACCGGCTTCGTCGGCGGGCGGCTACTGAAGATCGCGGTTGAGCAGGGGCATGAAGTCGTCGCACTCACCCGCCGTTCCCAGAATGAGCGGCACGGGGTAACCTGGGTCCAGGGCGCGCTCGACAACCGCCGAGCCTTGCAGCGGCTGGTCGAGCAGGCCGATGCGGTGATTCACGTCGCCGGCGTCATCAGCGCGCCCGATGCGGCGGGGTTCGAGACCGGCAATGTCACGGGCACGCTCGCCCTCCTCGCTGCGGCCACCGCTACCGGCGTTCGCCGCTTCGTCCATGTCTCCAGCCTCGCCGCGCGCGAACCCGGGCTTTCGCTCTACGGCGCGTCCAAGGCGCGAAGCGAGGAACTGGTGCAGCGCAGCGGGCTCGACTGGGCGATCGTCCGTCCTCCCGCCGTTTATGGCCCCGGCGACCGGGAAACGCTGGAGCTGTTCAAGGCCGCGCGCCTCGGGCTGGTCCCGCTCCCGCCCAAGGGCAGGCTGAGCCTGATCCACGCCGACGACCTGTCGCGGCTGCTGCTTGCCCTTGCGGCTGAAGATGCCCCGAGCCAGCTGCTGGTGGAGCCCGACGACGGGCGCCTTGGCGGCTGGACCCACCGTGAGTTCGCGGCCGCGCTCGCCGCCGCGCAGGACCGCCGCGCCCTGTCGCTGTCGGTGCCTGCGTCGCTGGTGAAGTTCGGGGCGCGGGTCGATCGCCTGCTCCGCCGCGGCAAGGCCAAGCTCACCCCCGATCGAGCCGCTTACTTCTGCCACCCCGACTGGACCGTCGACCCGGCCCGGCGCCCGCCAGAGTCGCTCTGGGTGCCGCAGATACCTACCCCTGAGGGCCTTGCCGATACCGCCAGCTGGTACGAACGCCAGGGCTGGCTTTAGGTGATCTCCTCAGCCCTTCGCCTTGTAGCCGGCCACCGCGCCCAGCAGGAATGTGGTCAGCAGCGCGAGACTTACCTTTCCGTTCGGGTCCGACCAGCCGAAATAGGTCGGCCCGACCAGGAAAAGGCCAAGGAAGATCGCAGTCGCGAGATAGGACATTGGCACGCTCTCCCTTCCCCGCGGCAATACGCCCGCGGGACCGCAGCAGTCTCCGCTGCAATGCTTGCTAGAGTCTTATCCCTTGTCCATAGGCGCCTTGTCAAAGCACCCTTTGGGAAGGCGGGAGTGAAGGCATGAAGGCGCGGGTACTGGTGACGTTGAAGCCGGGCGTGCTCGATCCGCAGGGCAAGGCCATCCACCATGCGCTGGAGGGGCTCGGCTTTGGCGGCGTCAACGACGTACGCGCGGGCAAGCTGATCGAACTCGATCTCGACGAAGGCACGGACGATGCCACCATCGAGGAAATGTGCCGCAAGCTCCTCGCCAATACGGTGATCGAGAACTTCCGCATTGAGCGGCTCGGCTGATGCGCAGCGCGGTGCTGGTCTTCCCTGGGTCCAATTGCGACCGGGACCTGGCAGTGGCGCTGGAGCGCGCCACCGGACGGCGGCCTGAGATGGTGTGGCACCGCGACACCGCGCTGCCCGCCGGGCTCGACCTGATCGCCGTCCCGGGCGGCTTTTCCTATGGCGATTACCTGCGCTCCGGCGCCATGGCCGCACGCTCGCCGATCATGCAGGCGGTGGTCGAGGAAGCCGGAAAGGGCCGGCCGGTGCTCGGCATCTGCAACGGCTTCCAGGTGCTGACGGAGGCCGGGCTGCTGCCGGGCGCGCTGATGCGCAACGCCAACCTCACCTTTGTCTGCAAGGACGCGGACCTTACGGTCGCCAACAACCGCACCCTCTTCACCAGCGCCTATGCCGAGGGCGAAGCCATCCGCATTCCGGTCGCTCATCACGACGGCAACTACCAGGCCGATGCCGAAACGCTGGCCCGGATCGAGGGCGAGGGGCAGGTGGTGTTCCGCTATGCCTGCACCGTCAACGGCTCGGCGAACGACATTGCCGGGCTGGTCAATGATCGCGGAAACGTACTTGGCATGATGCCGCACCCCGAACGCGCGGCTGAGCCGGCGCACGGCAATGAAGATGGCAGGAGGCTGTTCGACAGCCTGGTCGGCGCCTTCGCGGCGGCCTAGCGTTCCCGCCTCGTCACATCGCGGCAGCCGGCCACCGCAGGCGGCATGGCGCAAAGGTAGACGCGATCGGGACCCGGCTGGTCGATCACCACCACCCTGCGCTCAAGGGTGATGGGATCGGTCAGGATCACGATCTTGGCCGCTTCCGCCGGCGCCGCCGTTAACGCCAGCATGGCAAGCAAGAAGCCCGGATAAACGCGCATAAACACCCCTGTCTTGCGCGACTAATACGCTCCCCTTGCCGTGAATGAAAGATGAATGCTTGAGCCGAGCGCCACACCGCCCTAGCGACATGCCCACGCGCCCGTAGCTCAGCTGGATAGAGCACGTGCCTTCTAAGCTCGTGGTCGCAGGTTCGAATCCTGCCGGGCGCGCCACACTTCAGCGGGTTGGGCTTTCCTCGCCCGGAAGCTCGTTCGCCAGATTATGGTCGATTGCGCGGGCGCGCTCCTCGAGGTTGGCGCTCGTGTCGCGGTAGCGTTCGTCGAAGCTGCGGCGGTCGCCGCAGGCGGTAAGGCAGAGCGCGATCAGGATCGCCGCCGCGCCGCGCATCAATAGGTCTTCCGGTAGCGCACGTTGACGTTGGTGCTGTTCGATCCGCCAGCCTGGCTGATGATCGAAAGGCTCCGGCTCAGCGTCACCTCGAGCTGGGTGGCGGTGAAGCCGCGCGCGTCCGTCACCACCTCAAGGTAGATGTCGTCGCCGATATACTTGCCCGCCGCCAGCGCGGTCCCACGCCCCTGGGTATCGTCGGGACCGAGGATGCGGAGCCGGTCGACGCCGGCCAACTGCCGCAGCTTGCCGAGCGGGTTGAGCCCGCCCCCGCCCGAGTTTCGCAGCGTGTTGAGCGACGCGGCAAGCTGCACGGCCTGGATCGCCGACAGCTGCCCAACCGAATTGCCGAACAGGATGCGCGAAACGATCTCATCCTGCGGCAGGCCCGGCGAGCTGGAGAAGGTGATCCGCGGGTCAAGCGCGGACCCGGCGACATTCACCGTCACATCCACATCCTCGATCGTCTCCACCGCCCGCATCGCGACCGTGGCGTCCGTGGTGCTACCACCGTTGAAGCGAACGCGGCCTTCCTGCAGCTCGAACGAGCGACCGGCAAAGCCGAGCGTGCCGCGGACAAGGTCGATGGTGCCGGTGACGCGCGGGTCCTGGCTGGTGCCGGACAGGCGCATGTCGGCCCGCCATTCGCTTTCCAGGCCCATTCCGGACACGTACAGCTGCCCGGGGGCGACGATGGCGAGATCGAGGCGAACGTCGCCGAAGCTGGCCGCCGCGGACTGGGGCGGCGCGTCTCCGGTGACCCTCGGCCGGCCCCTCGGCGGCTTGAAGCGGACGCCGGTCAGTTCGGGAACCTGTGCCGATCCTTGTCGCACAATTCGGTAACGGGTGGCGGGAAGCCGCACGGTGCCGCTCAGAACCGGCGACTGGTTGGCGGCCTTGATCAGGCGGACGTTGCCAGTCGCCGTGACCCGCAACGCATCGCTGTCCGCCAGCCGCGCATTATCAAGCGAAAGGTCGAAGTTCGCCGGATAGCCGCTGGCCGCCGCAAGGCTGACATAGCCATTGCCCGTCACCGTTCCGCTGCCCGCGCGGCCGGTCAGCTGATCGATCTGCAGCCGCTCGCCGGTGAAGCGGCCCTGCAGCGCCATGTCAGTGATGCGGGTGCCGTAAGTGGCATTGGCATAGGTGAGGTTGCGGCCACGGACCACGCCCTGCAGGCTCGGTTGCTCCACCCGCCCGCCGAAATCGGCGGCGACGCCGAGTGGCCCGGCCAGGCTCTGGTCCGACAGGCCGGCAAGGGAGAAAAGCGCGTCCGCCGGTCCGATATAGCGGATGCCGCCACGCAAGGGGGCGCCGGCGATGCGGCTGGTCCAGCTGCCGGAATCCAGCGGCTCGATCGCGGCTTGCACCCGGCCGACCACCGTCCCGCGCGTCCGCATGACGGCGTTCATCGTCCCCGTGCCCGGCGCGAGGCGCGCGACCAGGTTGACGTCGAGCGGGCGGCTGACGGACGCGGCGGTAGTGCGGGTGAAGCCCCGGATCGCAAGGCTCGCGTCCAGGCGCGGGAAGGCGTTGCCAGCCTGGACGAAGTCGATGCTGCCCGTCGCACGCCCGCCGAGACCAAGGCCAGGGGCGAAGATGTTGATCAGGCTCATGTCCAGTCCATCGATCCGGCTTTGCAGCGCCAGTTCACGGCCATAGCTACCAGCCAGCCGCATGCTGCCGCGATCGAACACCAGGCGGGTCGGGAGCAACTCGTAGCTGCCGCCGCGCGGAATGATGCGCGCCGGGCTTTCGGTCCGCACGTCAATCCCGTTGACCCGGCCCTTCAGCGCCGCGCGCCACAGGCGCGGGGTCAGTTCGCTGTTGAAGGCCAGCCGGAAGGGCACGCCGGACGTTCCTTCGGCAAGTCCGCGCGCGAACCCCTGTCCACCGCGATAGTTGATGATCGTCCGAAGCGCCGAAATGTCCGTCGACCCGAACCGCGCCTGCGCCAGCTGGGCGTCGGCGACGATCTCCGGCTGGTCGTAAAGGGTCACCCGCGCGTCGATGATGGCAGCGCCAACCGCGATGCCGGCGGGCTCCGGCAGGATGGCGTTGCGCGCGCGCAGGTTGATGAGCGCCTGCTGGTAACGTCCCGCCGCCGCCAACCGGACGATCCCGCCAATGCCCTGCCCGCGCGCGTTCAGCTGACCTGCGAAGGGCCCTGCCGGCGTCTGCCGGACCCGCCCCTCAACGTCGATGCCCGCAAGCGTCGCGCGCCGGATGTCGATGGTGAGCGGCCCGGCAGCCGTCTGCACGGAAAGATCGGCGGTGAAGTCACCATAGTCGCTCCGCCCTCGGGCCAGGATCGCATAAGCGCTGCCGGTACTGCGAATGTCGGCTGTCAGGTCGGCAACTCCGATCCCGAAGCCGGGGCGGGCCGCCGTCACGATCGCACGCGGGTTGCCGACCGTGCCCGCGACCTGCACGCCGACCGGGCCATATTGGCGCGACACGCCTTGCGCTCGAAGGTCGATGCGGCCGTCGGGCGAATAACTGCCCCGCCCATCGGTGACCCGCAACTGCGGCGCATTCATCCGAAGGCGCGAGAATCGGATGATGCCGTCGGTGCCATAAGCAACATCGCTCGACGCGGTCAGGTTGCCGCCAAGAAAGCTGCGCACCCCGTCGTTGAACAAGCGCGTCGATTGGGCCCGGACCCGCCCGACCAGCGCAAAGCCGCCCGGCACCGTCTTCACATCGGCGTTGGTGTCGATGTTGAAGATGCCGACGCTGTCGATCCGATAATCGTTGACGCGGCCTTCCAGCGCGCCGGTGTAGAGCCCCTTGCCGACATCGGCGAGGATGATCGCCTGGGCATCGATCCGGTCGGAGCGGAGGCGAATATTGTCCGATACGATGCGGGGCCAGGCAACGGCCAGGTCGCCGTCCATCCGCACATTGGTGATCGTCCCGCCCGCGGCGACATCGAGGCCGGTGATCGCGCGCGCGGTGGCAGCCAACGGCACGATCATCTGGTCCTGGTCGAACCGCGCTGTGCCCTGCGCAGCGAAGCCCTGCAGCCCCATGTCGTTGAAAGCGAGGGTCGCCGCCGTTACACGATAATCGACCGTGGGCTTGCGAAGCGCCCCGTTCAGCGTGAGCGCCGCGCGGAGGTCCCGCCCGGACAGGTTCGGCGCCAGCACCTGCGGCTTCAGCAGCCCGAAATCGAGCTTCAGATCCTCGAACCGGTCCCTGCCCAGATCAGCAACACCGTTCGCCACCAGGGTGAAGGCATCGCTGGAGAACCGGCCGTTGAGATCGGCGCGGCGGTTGGCCCAGGTCGATTGAACCGCGACATTGGTGATCGGTCCAAGCAGCGCCGCCGTGGGCCCTTCCACCAGCCGGGCGATGCGGGTGGGCCCACGAACGCCGAAGGTGCCGTTCCGCGCGCTGAGCATCAGCCGGGCGAAAGGCTGGTCGTCGAGATCGGCGAGGAGGCGCCCGTCCCACTGGCGCCAGTCGCCCCTGCCCTGCACCCGCGCGCGCACCGGCGCCGTCAGCCCGGCGAGATTCGCCAGCACGCCGTCGGCAGGCCCGCTGACGAACGCGTCGAGCGCGAGGCGATTGTCGTCGGGCACCGCGTCCAGGTTGAGCGACAGCCGGTCGCCGCCCGCCCGGCCCTCGCCCCCGATCACCGCCGCCTGCAGCGCGACCTGCGCGCGGCGGTCGGCGATCCGGGCCCGCCCGTCGATGGAGCCCACGCGCTGTTCGCCCGTGACCGAAGGCCCGATCACCAGCCGGTCGACCTTCAGCCGGCCGATACTGATGTCGAGGTCGGGAAGCAGCGGCCCGTCGCTGGGCGGTGTGGCCTTGAACTGCGGGAGCCGCCCGAGGGTCGCCGTGGGCGCCGTCAGGCTGCGAATGTCGACATGATTGTCGAGATAATCGAACGGCCGCCAGTCGAGCTTCACCAGGGGTGCCGCGAAGAACACGCCGCGCGGGTCGGACAGGGTGAAGCCGTGGATCGTCATCGCCCCCGTCAGGGAACCGTCGATCCGCCCGACGCCGATCTTCATCCCATTGGCGAATTCGAGCGCCTCGATGCGATCGGCCGCAAAACGCCTGCCCGGGTCGGTGTTGATGAAGGCGAACAGCGCCAGCACCAGCAGCGCCAGGCCGACCACCAGCCCGAGCAGTACCTTGGCAATGGTGAGCGGCCAGTTGCGTCGGCGGCGAACGACCACCGTCTCTTCGGGCAGTGCATCGGGCGAGGCGGCAATCTCGCTCATCAGAAGGCCTGGCCGATCGAAATGTAGACGTTGAACCTGCTCTCACCCTCGCGGCGGTCGAGCGGCGTCGCGACATCGACGCGCAACGGGCCGAAGCTGGTGTAGTAACGCGCGCCGATGCCGACGCCCGTGCGTAGCCCACTGAGGCTCGGCACGCGCTTCTCAGAGACCTGGCCCATGTCGACAAAGCCGACCACGCCATAATCACCGAAGCGATAGCGCACCTCCGCCGCTGCCTCGGTCAGGCTGAGGCCGCCGAGTGGC
>ERZ1066121.2158-NODE-2158-length-12804-cov-6.920151_pt1 | contig 12804 bp, 7 predicted proteins | sample MGYA00382768_ERZ1066121 | MGnify/ENA primary metagenome ERZ1066121 (study PRJEB33369, sample SAMEA5778351) | biofilm metagenome | biome: Industrial cooling water; feature: Water cooling tower basin; material: Biofilm | place: United Arab Emirates | collected... | reverse complement strand
TCCGAGCGAGCGTGAGCGATGCCGTCGCAAAGCGCTACAAGGTAGCGCAATGGGCCGAATGGGTCGGGACGCCCGAGGTCTCGGTCGCGCTTCCACTCGGAGGGGGCGCGAGGAACGGCGTCGTCTACGCCTTCCTTCCCATGACAAGGGTCTCCCCCTTCAACGGGTATGTCGATGCACCCTTCCATCCCGATGCGGATCGGAAGGACATCCTCATGGACAATCCCCTCAATCGGTTCCTCATGGGACAGGTGGCGGAACTCTGCGTGCGCTTGGCGCTCGCCATCTCGAGATCGCCACGGAACCGTCCGGAAACCGAGGCGGCAGTAGTCGACGCCATCGCGTGGAAGACCGAGACCGATCTCATGAAGGAAGCCTGCGAGAGGATCGGGCTCGAAGTCGGGAAACTCCCCCTGCCCGCCATGCGAAGAGGCCAAACGGGCGATCGTTGGTCGAGCCTCGATGAGGTATATGACTGGCGCGACCAAGACTACCATCTCCTCAAGCGATCGTTCGTCGTTCGGGTCTGTGGTCTACCCGTCCTCCCAAGCGGTCTCGGACCCAAGCGCGTGGAGGCGCTCGAGTATTTCGCCGATGCGGTGGGCTTCATCCTGTATCCCCTGGCGGAGAGATGGAAGGAGTGGGCTCCGGCTATCGCGGCACACCTAGCCAAGAAGAAGAAGCTCGACCGACCCGATTGGGAGGCATTCTACGCGGATCTCGCCGGCATGCCCGATGCATTGGAGCATCTGCACGGAACGGCGATCTTTCGCCTAGAGGACGGATCGCTCGCCCCCGCCAACGAGGTCGAGCATGAGGGCGAGCGCCAACTCTTCATAGCTGCCTCGGCGGAAGGCGAGACCGTGCGCAATAGGCGCAAGCTGGGAAGTGCTGCGCCGCCCGAGAGCGTGGTGAAGCGGATTCTGATTGCGGATCAGGGGCTGACCTGGCCGCCCGCAGTCGCCACGGCCTTCATCCAGGCGAAGCTTGCCACACGCTACGACCTTGCCCGGGTTCTCGCACGCCTGCGCTCGCTCCTCGGTCCCAGGCCGCGCCAGGCGACCCTCACCGCCGCGCTCGGCTGGGCCTTCCATGCCTGGAAGAACCATCGCAGTCCGGAGATCTAGCAGGCCATCAAGGGCGCCGGCCTATCCGTCCCCGTCGTCGGCGGAGGACACAAGCAGGCTAGCAAGGTCTACTTCGGCAATGGCTGGCGCGATACGCGCGGGACCGCGCTCGCGGAGTTCCTCGCTCTCGTCCCCGAGGAGCTCGCCAGCGTCAGGACGCTGAGGGAAGGATTACTCCCGAACTGGGAAGATTGGGCTCTAGCCGATCGCGGATCGGCGAGCGACTGGGTCTCCTTCCTCGGCCAGATCGGAGTGAGAGAGGGGCCGGTTGCTCAGTTCTTCGGACCCGTTACCCGACAAGTCGACCAATGGGTATCGATGCGCAGGAGCGATCAGGCGATGATACCGCATGAGGCGGGTCTCGGTCCTTGGTGGCGCAAGGCGATCCGTTCCGAAAATCCCTGGAGCATCTTCAAATACCAGAGTGGCCAGTATTCAACTGAGAAGACGCTCTATGTCGTGCCTGGGCAGGCCGCGCAGCCTGACATGGAGGAAAGAGCCAAGCTCGCATACGCGCGCCTGCTCGTAGCCGCGCTTCCCGATCTGGGAGGCGACCGCTTCAGGACCACCCTCGCGAGGACGGCGGGCAACTCGGACAGGACCGCGCTGCCTAGTCCGTTAGCGGCATTCCTGAAATTGGCAGAGTGGCTGCCGGTCGCCGCCGAAGATGGAGTAGCCTGGCGGCGTCCCAACCAGTGCTGGTATGCGCCCAGAGGCGATCAGTGGCCACGCTTCATTCCCAGGATAAACCGCGCCGCGCGGGACAACATCGACACATCGAAATCCGCTCGCGAATTACTCGTCTCGAAGCTCGGCCTACGGCTCTGGAACGAGCCGAGCAGCGCGCCGGCGCGTCTCGCCCAGCTGGGAGAATGCGCAGCCGACGGCATCGCCGAGGCGGATCTCGACGCCTTCCGAAAGGCGCACCGCGAAGCCTGGGAGGACTGGATCGCGCTCGAGCCACGACCGGCGCTTCCCGATGACCTCCTGCTCGTAATCGAGGGAAGCGGGCGACCGGAGGCGCTCGAACCAGCCGAGGAGGATGGGCGGCAGCAGGTCTATATCGGAGATGGGAGCGACACCGCTCGGGAGCAGCTGATCGTCGCCCTGGGGCACAACCTCCTTCATGTCCCCGCCGGCTCAGCTGCAACCGTCGCCGAAGCGCTCAAGCGCATCCGGAATGACGAGTTTATCCTGCTAGAGGGCGCCCACCTGACGATCCGGGCCGACGGTGAGGAGATAGCCCCCGGGGCCGAACACGCGCCAATCGCCGGCGAGGGGCGCGAGTGGCTGGCCGAGATCGCCGTTTTGGTGCTTGAGTTCAACGACGCGCTCTCCAGCCGCAACACAGCGCGGTCGCGGCAGACACTTTACGACGCCTTCATGCGATTGCGGGTCGTATTCGCCAGCAAGATCACCGTCGAGGTCGGTGGGACGCGTGGGCCATTGCCCGGTCCACTCGGAGGCGTCCTCGCGCTTCCGGACGCTGCCAACCCGACGATGCTGATCGAAGGTGCCGCACAGCTCGATTGGCCGGTGCTTTCGAGACTGGCGCGCTCCTTCGCCTCGGCGCTCAGAAAACCCTCGCTCCATCTGGCGTTCCAACTCGCCTTCCTGAAGCTCAGCGATGCCCTTGCGAGCCTCGGGGGTGGACTCCCCAGACCATCCGACGAGCAGGTGGCCCAGGCGCTCGGCCATCCGGTGGGCCGAGTCCGGGAAGTGAAGCGCTCGCTCCGCTCCGCAAACAGGTCGCTTCTCGAACTCTTGGTCCCGATCGTCCACGCGATGGGCGGTCCGGAACCCGCAGCGATGCTGCGAGAACAGGAGGACAAGCTCGTCGAGGATACCGATGTGGAAGCGCTCCTCGCCGGCAAGGGAATTCAGCGTTCGCTCGCTCGCCGCATGATCGCGGCTGCCCGCTCGGCCGACAGCCTGGACGACCTCAGGCGTCAATTCGACATGCCCTTCGTGAAGTTCAACGAGTCCCTCATCGCTCTGGGTAGTCCCTGGGAAGCGCTAGATCTCGGCGATCAGCTTCGTCGCCAGTTCGACAAGTGGCTCGGGGGCAACCGCGCGGATCTCGAACAAGGAGTGAGGGACCGGTTCCTGCCCGAATACCGGAACGGAGGCGACCTCTCGTCCTACATAGCCGCGCTAAGCCTCGGTTGGGTCACCTTCGACGAGGGCTGGGTCCGCCAGTTCGACGAGATTCCCGACGACGCCATCAATGCCCGCATCGAGTCCCTCCTCGCGGAGCACGGCGCGGATCCTGGCCCGAACTCCGCACCACCGCTTGAGGAAGTGCGCGGCGCCAACCGCAAGCTCCTCATCTCGAACGTAGAGAAGATCGCCCGCATCGCGGGCGCCTGGGCGGCGAAGGCCCCATATCGCTCGATCGGCGACGCCTTGGGCAAGCCGGCCGAGCAGATCGCTCGATTGGCGGTCTCCTCGGGCCTTCTCGATTTCGAGACCCTCAAGCAGGACGCACTTCCCGGGATGCTGAGCAGGGCGGGCCTCTGGCCCACGGGAATGCAGCCCACCCTCGATCTGAGACAGCTCGGTCTAGACGAGAACGATCTCCAGGAGCGAAGGGAGAGGGAGGAAAAGGATCGCCTGGAAACCCAGAAGGAGAAGCGGACCGTGACGTTCGGAACCACCGACGTCGATGGCGGACTGGAGGGAAGGTTCCAGCTAGTCGCGCAGGCGCTGGAGGCCGCCTTCGAGTCGAAGGGGTTCCAGAAGAGATCGGGCGAGGCGAACCTCCTGCCGCTGGCTCCCGGCGGTGGTGGGGGCGGCGGCAACAAGGAGGGGCGTAAGCGGACTAAGGATCCCCAATACAGCTCCGAAGAGCAGCGCACCCTCCTCGGCTTTGCAGGCGAGCTGGCGGCCTACCGCTACCTCAAGAAGACGCTGCGAGCCTTCTCGGACGATTACTGGATCTCCTCGATGGGGCGGCAATTCCTGGGCCTGTCGCCAATGGGAGACAACGACGGGTTCGACTTCCACGTGCGTAGGTCGAAGGGGCCCGACCTCTACTACGAGGTCAAGGCGCACACCGGCGATCCGGGTTACGTGGACCTGGAACGCTCGCAAGTGCAGGCGGCATTGACGTTCGCGGACGAAAAGGTCGGTATCTGGAAAATCCTCTACGTTCCCTTCGTGCGGGAACCCGACCTCATCAGCGTACAGGAGCTGTGCAATCCATACGGCGATAAGGGCAAAAACCTTTTCCGCCAGAGCGGGCGCGAGTCTGTCCGGCTTGAGATGCGGAGGGGTTAGCGATCCGAGGAATTGTCGATCCTGCGGAGTGGCTCATGGAGAAAAAGGCGCTCGCTCTTGTCATGTAAACGCTTGAGAACGACCGGGCCCTGACTATTAATCGCGACGACCCGATCGAACTAACGTCTGCTTTCGAAATCAACGACGGGCCCGGCGGACGACCGAACTGAGGGCGCTTAGCTGCCGAACTCCCTTTCCAATATCAGAACTTGCGACCGAATGACTGGCAAAAGGACTGAAGGTGTTGGCTTGTTTCCGTCTAGCTTTTCCAGCCGCCTGTTTTTGGCATTCAAATGTCGCCGTACGGCGGGCTCCCGCTCTGACCCGCGGCCAATTAGGCGGTTGCCGACTGCTGAGTTGAATCAGAGCGCAAGTTTCGCGAGCGCGTCCCTTGCCGCCGCCGCAGTCAAATGGCCATAGTGCCGCTCAATCATCGCCACTGACGTATCTGCCAATTGCGCGACGGTAAGCAATGGCACTCCGCCAACCACAAGGTCAGTCAATACGCAATGTCGCAGGACGTAGGCCGTTGTGCCCAAGGGGAGTTGAGCAGCCTCCCGTGCTTCGCGGATCGGATCCTGCCATTTCTCCCGGGTCCAAGGTCGTCCATCCGCCATCGTGAACAGAGATGCCGCAGGCAGCTTGCTTTTGCTCTGGTTTGCCAGAAATGTGCAGATATTGGCTGGCAGGGACATCTGTCGTGGACGGCCGTTCTTGTCCGCGCCGACAGTCAAGGTGCCCATGCGCTTGTCGAAGTCCGCGACCTTCAAACCCGCGAGCGCGCCCGGCCGCAGTGGCAACATGCACATTGCGCGAAAAAACGCCTGAGCATCAGGGGCCATGGCTGCGAGCAGTCGCTGACGCTCTGCGCGGTCGAGATAAACCGTGCGCCGTCCATCGGCACCAGCGGCAGGCCGCAGAGCCTCCTGCCAGGCTGCGTCAGTTCCCGGTGCTCCGTCGACTTTCACGCGCTTGAGCGCGGCTCTCAGCGGCACCATGGCGCGATTGACCGTGGACGGCTTGCCAGTAAGCCGCCCGCGCCAGGCTTCGAGATGGTGCCGGCGCAACTTATCGAGTCTCATTGCTGCGATCGGATCATCGTAGATGAGCCGCTTTAACGTCGCTTTGTCGTTACCCTTTGCGTTGTAGGCCCGGCAGGCATCGGCGACTGTTTCGAGCTTCGCCTCGCGCCGACCGCCGCTCTCGACTTCGCTGGCGAAAATCTCCGCCGCCCCCTTTGCCGCTGCGAAGCGCTCGTTTCCCGCGAGGTCGCCGAAATCCCCCAGTGCCTTAACCCGATACTTGGCAGCCGCGTCATCAAAGGCGCGTGCGATCCAAGTGCCGGCACCGCCATCGGCTGCGGGCCGATAGCCGACGAAGCAGCCTTGCCGCAGGCGCTGCCAATGCGGCTGTTTGCCAGGATTCGGCTTAAGCTTCGATCGCTCTCCAACTCTACTAAGGTCCGCCATCTCTCACCATTCGTGCCTGTGTCGAATTTGTGTCGAATACATCGTGCAACATGCAGACACAAGCTGACACCGCGTATGTAGCTAAAACAAGGGTCTATATGTGTCGATGTGTTTCAGGTTGTGGCAAAATCCACCCTTCACACGGGTGGGGTCACAGGTTCAATCCCTGTCGCGCCCACCAGCATTCCCTGACGTAAAGCCGTCTGGGTGCGGTGCGCCGTCATGCTGCTCGACCCCCATCACTGCCCCCACATGCGCCGCGCCGCGGGCCTCGGCGAGCTTCTGCTGACGGTGGCGTTCACGGGCGGCGGCGCGTTGCGCTTCGCTTCGCTCGGCGTAACAGGCGGGGCAACTGACGCCGTCCTCGAACAGCGGTGAGTTGCGCTCAACGTCGCCGATCGGGCGGCGGCAGGCGTGGCACGACTCGTAACGGCCAGGGGCGAGGCCATGCCCCACTGCCACGCGCTGGTCGAACACGAAGCAATCGCCGCGCCACAGGCTGGCGTCTTCGGCGACCTTTTCGAGATAGTTCAGAATGCCGCCCTTGAGGTGATACACTTCCTCCACACCCTCGTGCTTGAGAAAGGCGGTCGATTTCTCGCAGCGGATGCCGCCGGTGCAGAACATGGCGATCTTGCGCTTCTCGCCGCCGGACTCCAGAGCCGCGCGGTTGGCGCGAAACCATCCGGGAAAATCGCGAAAGCCGGCGGTTTGCGGATCGATCGCTCCCTCGAAGCTGCCGATCGCGACCTCATAATCGTTGCGAGTGTCGATCACGATCGTCTCCGGATCGGCAATCAACGCGTTCCAATCCTTAGGCTCGACATAGGTGCCGGCGCTGGCCAGCGGATCGATGCCGGGCTGTCCCATGGTCACGATCTCCCGCTTCACGCGAACTTTCATGCGGTGAAACGGCAGGGAGGCGGCGCGAGAGATTTTGACGTCGAGATCGGCGCAACCCGGCAGGCGGCGGATTACCTCGAGGATGGCCACGATCCCCTCGTCCGAACCGGCAATGGTGCCGTTGATGCCTTCGGGCGCGAGGATGATGGTCCCGCGAATGCCGTGCGCGCGGCAGACGGCGGCGAGCAGGCTGCGGATGGCCGCACAATCCTCGAAGCGAGCAAAGCGGTAAAGCGCGGCAACGCAGATCGGGAGGTCGGCGGTCATGCGATGAATATTGCCTTGCCGGAGAGTGGTGCCGCTTACAGGACTCGATTGTTTAGAGTAACGTGTTGAAGTTATTAGAATACTTTACGGACCGAGTTCGTGATGGCCCTCTAAATGGCTCGCGAAAATTGCGTCCGGAGTGGTTCGAGTCCTGAGTGGGCGCTGCGCTCCGATTCGCGAGGGCCATCGCCAGCCCACTGCCGGTTTAACCAATTGCTGACCAGCGCTCAATTGAGTTCGGCAAAGGCAGTGTCCAGCTGCGGCAAGCGCGCGGCAATCGCTTTGCGAATGCTATCGTGAATCTCACTCGTGAAATCATGGGGCATCGCGGATCGAGCGGCGTCTGCTGCCGCCCTGGCCCGATCCCTGACGGCCACGAGCACCTGCTCGATGATCGTGGGCCCCAGCCCGCCAGCCCTGGCGGTCTGGACAAAGTGCCGGGCGAGGACCTCGTCGATCCGGTAGTGACGGCTGCTGCCAGCCGCCATGGCGAGACGGAAGCTCTTTCGATTGAGCTGTCCCAGGTCGACGGCAGGCTGGACCGAGAGCACATCGTAAAACGGCGTGAGCTGGAACGCGCCGCCTGGCCGCAGGAAGATGCTGAAGTTCTTCGCGTGTCCATCGGTCGCGCCGATCAGCCAGAACACCACCTGGGCCGTCAGCAGCGCCATCTGGTCCCGGGTTGGGTCATCGCTGGCGCCGAGCAGGCGGATGATGTCGGGCGCGCCTGGACCGCCCTCGTTCTGGTACTTCTGAGACGAGGGCACGCCGAGCGCCTGGCAGCAGTCCTCCTGGGGCAAGCGCAGCAGCCTGCCGTCGGGGAGCCATTGCCGGTCGAAACGCTCGACCACCAGCACCCGGCGCTTGCCAAAGGTGGCGATCTCAGTGCGCGCCGCCTCCAGACCGAACCCCCTGAGTAGCGCCAGGCAATAATGTTCGTTGTTGACACTCGCCGTCATATCGACCGTGCCCGAGGAGGTCCGGATTTCGCCAAGCTGCGGCTTGAGGATATGGGTGGTCGGGGTCGTGCCGACCGGCCGCAGCCACTGGTCCTGGCGACGAAGAAGAGCGGTCTTCTCCTGCGCGCCGGCCAGCGAAATCCGGAACTCCTGGTCGGGATCAATGCCGAGCGGCGCGCTCTTCAGTCCGTCCAGCAGCTTCTCGATGTCGTTGTCCCCAAGCGGCTCCCCTGCGATGCCGCCCGGGGCGTCGGGAACCTCGCCGTCAGGCAGGAATTGCATGGCGCCCACGCAGTCCCGGCCAATCTTGGCCAGCAGGCTGTACGGGTCGGTGCCTTCGGCGCCGGTTCGCTCGGCCAGACGGCGGCGGATGTCGCCATTGTCAGGCAGGAGATTGTCGAACACCGCGATGACCCCGGCGCCGCGGTACCCAGCCACCCGTAGCGGCAGCGACAGGGACGCGGGAAAGGCGTGCTCCCAGTCGAGCCAGCTCCGGTCGTACTGGAATGCGACCGCTCCGCTCGGCTCCTTCGTGAGGCGGCCGACCAGGCGGTCGTTGATCAGCACGTTGAGCGGTGTGTGGGTTTTACGGCGGGTCATCAGAAGATTTCGCCGAGGTCGGCTCCGCCCTTGCTGCGTGGCCCAAGCCTCAGTTCGAGGCCGAGCGCGGCAATGATGCCAAACATCGTGTCGAGCTTGGTGCCTGCGTGTCCACTCTCAATCCGCGAGACAGTTTTCTGTCCGGTCCCGACCAGATCGGCGAGCCCTTGCTGGGTGAGATCGCGGGCGACGCGCGCGTTACGAATGAGCGTGCCGAGCTGCTTGGGAGAACGGACAAGTTGAGCCATGGGTGGACCTTTCCAGGCCATCATACCCTGCGAGGGATAATTTTGCAATATACCGCGAAGGGTATAAAATGTTTTTATACCCTGCGGGGTATAGGACGGTCCCCACGTGGGAAGCGAGCTGTTTTGCGTTCCGCCTGCGCAGCGCCGCGAGCCGCGGTACTGCCGAGGAAGACCAGGCAGGATCTGAGTATCGCCTACGGGCTCGCTACGCCGGTTGCGCTTAATTTTATGGCGGTTATGCTCGAAGGGCGCTCCTTCGTGGAGCGTCGAGGCGTGAGAACCTCGCTTGAGATCAAGGATCCTATCGAGGGCCGGGTGGCCCGCGCGTATGTCCAGGCCCTTGGCGGCTAAAGGCGCGGGCGCGTGCCTCAAGCATGTTCTCAACACCCGGCTTGATCGGGCGCGCCTCCGCAGTTGGAGGCGTCGATGTCCGCTGGCTACCATTATATTGCACAACGACGGCTCGCTAAACGGTCCGGGGTCACCCGTTGAGGCCGACCGATCTCTCGCCGTTCGCGGCCTGCGATCTTCCGTCCGAAAGGGTCGATGCGCGCTCGCCCGACCGTCTCGATGGTCGGGCGTCGTCCGAAATCCCGCTCGACACACTCTATCGTGAGCATGGCTCGCGGCTTCGGCGCCTGCTGGCGCGGCGGGTCGGGCGCGACGAGGCGGGGGATCTCGTGCAGGAAGCCTTTGCCAGGCTGGCCAGCATCATCGCGCTCGCGCGGACGCCTGTGGCCAAGCCCGAGGCCTTTGTCACGACCGTCGCCACCAACATCCTGAGGGATCGGGCGCGGGCGGCGGCACGGCGGGCGCTCCATGACCATGATCCCGCCCATTCGAGTGGCACCGAAGCGCTTGACCCCCACCAGATCGCCGAAGGCCGGGAAGCCCTCAAAGCGATCGAGCGCGCCCTCGCGCGGATGAACCACCGGCGGCGGCGCATTTTCCTGCTCCATCGCCACGAATTCCTGACCTATGCAGAGATCGCCCGCGTTGTCGGGATGAGCGAGAAGGGGATCAAGAAGCAGATGGCGAAAGCGCTCGTCGAGCTGCGCGCCGCCGTGGAGCGCCCCGAATGACCCGAGTTCGCAAGGGTGCGCTGTGGGACGAGGCGGCGGCCTGGTATGCGCGCATGCAGGAGCCGCGGTCCGCGCAGGAGGTCGACAGCTTCGAAGCCTGGGTCGCGCGCGATGCGGCCCACGCGGTCGCCTATGCGGAGATGGACGCAATCAGCTCAGCGGCCGCCGCTGCCGGCCCTGCGGCGGCACCATCGGCCGCTGGCGCGCGCTGGCCGGGCTGGCGCCCGGCCTTCGCGATGCTTGCGCTTGTGACCACGGTCGTAACCGCGATCCTTCTCTGGCAGGGAACATCGGAACCGGCCTTTGCCCGCTTCACCAACCCCGGCGAGGGTGTGCGCGGTCTTCGCCTCAGCGACGGCACCCAGCTATGGCTCGACACCGGCTCCGAGGTGCGCGTCCGGCTCGGCGAGGTTGATCGGGATGTCCTCGTCGTGACCGGGCGGGTCCGGATCCGTCCGGCGGCCGACACGGCGCCGTGGTCGGTGCGGGCCCGATCCCTCGAAGTCGCGTCGGGCGCCGCCGGCATCGACGTCGCGATCGATGGCGATGCCGTGACCGTGGGCGCGCTCGATGGCCCCGTCAGCCTCACGACGGCGAGCGGCCGAAACTACGCGCTTGCGCGAGGCAGCGCTCTGCTGGTCGAACCCGCGGGCGCAAGGGAGGCGCAGCTGGAGCCGCGCTGGCCCGTGGCGCGGCTCCGCTTCAACGGCACGCGTCTCGACCGCATCGCCGCGATCGCCAATCGTCAGCCCGGGCCGGCGATCGTCTTCGCGGATCCGGCCGTCGCGCACCTGACGGTCACGGGCGTGCTCGACCTTCGCGACACCCGCCGACTTGCCCGCAGGCTCGCTGCCGCGCACGACCTGCGCGTCCGCGACGAGGGCTCGCGCCTGCTCCTCCATCGGTAGTGTGAGCCACGTGCGAGCGGGACTCGCAAGGCGAGCGCCAGCACGCGTGTGCTGATGAACCCGGCAAGACGCGGCATCGCCTGACACGAGCATCGCGCTGCGACAACGCTGCGATCCCTGCCGCGTCCATCCGCATCCCTCGCGGCCCATCGGTCCATAGCTGGGCGCCCGACGCCGCCTATTTTTTCATCCCCGGGGGGGCCACCTCAGGTCCGCCGACGTCACCGTCGTGACCCGTCGAAAGCGCGGGCAAGAGGGAGAGACGGGATGACACGAAATGGGCTTGGGATTGCGGCCGCGGCGATCATGTGGGCGGCCCCGGTGATGGCGGCGCAGGAGCGCGCTTACGACATCCCCGAGCAGGACCTCGGCAAGGCCCTGCAAGTGTTTGCGGCGATATCGGGCCGCGAGATCGTGGCCGCGAGCGATGTCATCGAGGGCAAGCGGGCCGGCGCGGTTCGCGGCGCGTTGACCGCCGAGGCGGCACTCGCGCGCCTTCTCGCCGGCACCGGCCTGCGCTTCGAGCTTGTCGAGGGCGCCTTCGTGATCAGGCCCGACGACGCCGGGCGGCCGAACGAGGGAGCCGTCGACCCGGTAGGCATCACGGTGACAGGGTCACGCATCCGCGGCGCGGCCATCGCCTCGCCGCGCATTACGCGCCAGCTCGCCGATCTTCAGGCGCAGGGCCTGGCCACTCTGACCGACGCGGCGCGTACCATTCCCCAGAACTTCGGCGGCGGCCAGAATCCCACGGTGGGGGTCGGCGTGCCCGCGACGAGCGGCGTGAATGTCGGGGGCGGCTCGTCACTGAACCTGCGCGGGTTGGGCAGCGACGCCACGCTTACGCTGCTCAACGGCCGCAGGCTGTCCTACAGCGCCTCGCGGCAGAGCGTCGATCTGTCGGCCATTCCGACCGGCATCGTCGATCGCATCGAGATCGTCGCGGATGGCGCCTCCGCCATCTACGGCTCCGATGCGGTGGCCGGGGTCGCCAACATCGTTTTGCGCCGCGACATGGAGGGTCTTGTCACCACCGCGCGCCTCGGCGGCTCGACCGATGGCGGCAACGACCAGCGCACGCTTGCTGCGACGACGGGCACGCGCTGGGAGGGCGGCGGTGGCATCCTTGCCTATGAGTATGGCTTCAACGCGCCGATCGTCGGGTCGCAGCGCAGCTATACCCGCAACACGGGCGCGCGCGGGCTCGACCTGCTGCCGGAGATCGAGCGCCACAACGCCGCCTTGAGCGTCCACCACCGGCTCGGCCCCGTCACCGCATCGCTCGACGCGCTCTACAACCATCGCCGCAGCCTGCTCGTCTACGCAGCCAACCCCGCCGGCGACCGCAACAATCTGTACATTCAGGTGCCCAGCCGGAACGAATCCTTTCTGGTCGCGCCGTCGCTTGCGCTCGAAGTGGGACACGGGTGGCGCGCGGAACTTTCTGGAAGCTATGGCGAGGACGAAGGCCAATACAACACCAATGTCTTCAACGGGGCGACCCAGCTCGTCGCGCTTGAGGGCTGCTATTGCAACGAGCTTCATTCGGTCGAGCTCTCCGCCGACGGTCCGCTCGTCGAGCTGCCGGCAGGTTCGGCGCGCCTGGCCGTCGGCCTGGGTCTGCGCGACGTGGGCTTCGTCAGCGTCCGGGGTGCCGGCAATCCGCAGAATATCGACGCGCATCAGCGGAGCAAATACGCTTTTGGCGAAGTGGTCGTGCCGCTGCTCGCTCGCGCCGGTAGCGGGATCCTGCTGCAAGCCAGCGCGGCTGCCCGCTACGAGCGGTACCCCGATCTGGGGGAGATTGTGACGCCAAAGGTCGGGCTGGTGTTCGCGCCGACCGCCGATCTCGATCTCAAGGCGAGCTGGGGCCGCTCGTTCCGCGCGCCCACGCTGCTCCAGCGCTACGAAATATCCTACGCGCTCCTCTATCCGGCGGCGGCGCTGGGCGGGAACGGATTC
>ERZ1066121.2157-NODE-2157-length-12811-cov-26.408984_pt1 | contig 12811 bp, 8 predicted proteins | sample MGYA00382768_ERZ1066121 | MGnify/ENA primary metagenome ERZ1066121 (study PRJEB33369, sample SAMEA5778351) | biofilm metagenome | biome: Industrial cooling water; feature: Water cooling tower basin; material: Biofilm | place: United Arab Emirates | collected... | reverse complement strand
CACCCCGCCCTTCAGCGCCGGCACCTCGACCGTGATCTTGTCGGTCTCCAGCTCGACGAGCGTCTCGCCGGGGGTGACGGCCTCGCCCTCCTGCTTGAGCCAGCGGGAGACGGTCGCCTCGACGATCGATTCGCCGAGCGGGGGGACCTTGATCGCGATCATGTGTGGGGCACTCTGGGGGATCGGGGCGCGCGGCCCGAGGGCCGAAGCCACCCGGAGGTGTCGCGCGCGGGCGCGCGGAACATAACCCCTGAACCCCATTTGACCGGTGCGAGCCCTCGTCCTGACCGGCCACGGCGGCCTCGAGCACCTCGAGCTGCGCGAGCTCCCCGCCCCACCGCCCCCGGGCGCCGGCGACGTCGTCGTCCGCGTCGAGGCCGCGGCGCTCAACCACCTCGACCTCTGGGTGCTGCGCGGCATCCCGGGCGTCACGCTCACGGAGAACTGGATCCCCCTCTGCGACGCCGTCGGCACCGTCGACGCCGTCGGCGACGGGGTGACGACGGTGCGCGTCGGCGATCGCGTGGTGGTGAATCCGGGGGTCTCGTGCCGCGCGTGCGACCACTGCCGCGCCGGCGAGCAGCCGCTCTGCCCACGCTACCGGCTCCTCGGCGAGCACCGGCCGGGGATGGGCGCGGAGCTCGTGACCGTCCCCGCGGTCAACGTGCGCACGATCGGCACGGACGTCCCCGCCGAGGTCGCCGCCGCCTTCCCGCTCGCGACGCTCACCGCCTACCGCATGGTGCACTCGCGTGCGCGCGTGCAGCCCGGCGAGCGGGTGCTGATCTGGGGGATCGGCGGCGGCGTCGCCCTCGCGGCGCTCCAGCTCTGCCGGGCGATCGGCGCGACGACGTGGGTGACGAGCTCCGACCCGCACAAGCTCGAGCGCGCCCGCGCGATGGGCGCCGATCACGTGCTGAACCACGCCACCGACGACGTCCCCGCCGCGATCCGCGCCGCGACCGACAAGCGGGGCGTCGACGTCGTCGTCGACAGCGTCGGCGAGAGCACCTGGGAGCGCTCGCTGCGCGCGCTCGGCCGCGCGGGGCGCCTCGTCACCTGCGGCGGGACGAGCGGCCCGATGGTGCAGACCGACGTGCGCAAGCTGTTCTGGAACCAGTGGTCGCTCCTCGGCAGCACGATGGGGAACGACGCCGAGTTCGACGCGGTCGTCGAGCGCTTCCGCCGCGGCGAGCTCGTGCCGCCGGTCGACTCGGTCTTCACCCTCGACACCGCGCGCGACGCCTACGCGCGGCTGCAGTCGGGGCGGCAGTTCGGCAAGGTCGTCGTGCGGATCGCGGGCGCATGAGCGACGCGCCGGCCGATCCGTCGTCGGGCGACGGCCCGGCGCAGTACTCCGCCGCCGAGCAGGGGGCGATCCGCGACGCGGCGCTCGCGGGGGCGGTGCCGCACTGCCCGCGCTGCGACGCGCACCCCGCGATGACGCGCAAGGCGATCGGCGGCGGCTCCTTCGGCCTCGGCTACCAGCGCAGGCGCGACTGGTTCGTCTGTCCGCGCTGTCGGCGGAGCGCGATCTTCGACCTCAAGCGCGGGACGCGGAACTGACGCGTGCCGCGCGCCGCGGGAGGGCGCCGGGCGCGGGCTGCAGGCGCGATTCGTCCGGACAGCGATGGAGCGCGGGCTGCGCCCACGTCGGAACGGCCCACGGCGAGGGCAACGCCGGAAGGATTCACCACAGGGGACGCAGGGGTCACAGGGGATGGCTGCAGTCCCTGTGACCCCTGCGTCCCCTGTGGTGAATCCATGGAGGGGCCTGCGAGCGGGGGCGCAGCCCGTGCTCCCCCGCGGTCCGGCGCCGCACGAGACCCCGGAACTCCCCGTCCGCGCTAGATTTGCGCCCAGGAACGCGATGCCGCGGGCCGCCCGCCGCCACACCAGGTCCGATGGACTTCCTCTCCCGCCTCCAGGACAGCTTCGCCATGCTCGGCGAGGTCGTCCCCGCGCTCCTCGGCGCGCTCGTCATCCTCTTCGCGGGGTTCCTCCTCGCCCGCACAATCGGGCGCGGGCTCGAGCGGCTGCTGCGCAAGCTCCGCTTCGACGACGTCCTGCGGCGCGGCGGGGTGACGCGGGCCGTCGAGCACGCGGGGTACTCGGTCAAGCCGAGCCGCGTCTTCGCGAACCTCGTCTTCTGGGCGATCATGTTCGCGGTGCTGATGGTCGCCGCCACGGCCGCCGGGCTGCAGTCGCTCACCGACGTCTTCTCCGAGCTGGTGAGCTACATCCCGAGCGTGATCGCGGCGATCGTGATCATCATCGTCGGCTCGGTGCTCGGCGGCTTCGTCGAGGGGCTGATCCTCGCCTCGGCCGGCGCGCTCACCGGCGGGCCGACGCTCGCGCGCGTCGGGCGGGTGGGGGTGATCGTGCTCGCGATCTTCATGGCGCTGCAGGAGCTGGGCGTCGCGACCGACATCGTCACGACCGCCTTCGCGATCCTCTTCGGCGCCGTGGCGCTCGCCCTCGCCCTCGCCTTCGGCCTCGGCAACCGCGACCTCGCCGGCGAGGTGACGCGCGCCTGGTACGTGCGCTACCAGGCCGAGAAGGCGGCGATCGCGCGCGAGGCGGCCGAGGAGGCCGCCGAGATCGAGGCCGAGCTCCAGGCCGAGGAGACGGCGGCGATCGAGGCGCGCCGCACGCGCGCGACGCCGCCGGGGCGGCCGGTCGCGGCCGACTGAGGGCGTGATCGTCCCGGCCGCCGGCGGGGGTGACGCCGCGGGCGGCGTCAGGGGGGCGCCCGTATGCCGCGCCGCCGGGAGGGCATAGATTCCGCCGCATGCCGCCGCGCCGACCCACCCGTCACCGCCCGGTGCGTAGCGTCCTCCCGGCCGTCGCCGCGCTGGCGACGCTGGCGCTGGTGGGGTGCGGTGGCCGGGCCGTGGCGTCGGCCGACATGCTCCCGCGCGGACGGGCCGCCGCGGTGCCGCCGGGGATGGGGCGCGGGCCGCAGCACGAGCTGCAGGCGGCCATCGAGCTCGCGCACGACTACCGCGACGCGCTCCTCCGCGACGCCGACTTCACCGACATCGGGCGCGACGAGTGCAACGAGGGGTGGCTCCGCGCCTTCCCGCGCGACGTCTCGCCCGCGGCCCACGACGCGCGGCTCGACCTCGTCGACAAGCTCGAGAAGCTGGTGCTGCAGTACGGTACCGACGAGCCGCTGGCGTCGGTCGAGGGGCGCGAGCTGCTGCGCGTCGTCGTCGAGTGGGAGGTCGGCGGCGAGGGGCCGGTCTGGGACGTCCTTGCGGGGAAGGCGAAGCGTCACGCGATCGCCCCCGGCCTCACCGGGCGGACGCGCAACCCGGCGACCGGGCGCTGCGAGGCGCCGGGGGCGCGCGACACGACGCTCTTCGTCCTCCCGCCCGTCCCCGACTTCCGCTCGAAGCCGCGCACGGGGACGGCGCTCCGCCTCGTCTTCGGCGAGGGGGGGCTGCGCGACGCGCGCGAGGCCTTCTGGCGCGGCCGTCCGGCGGGCGACGTGCACGCCCTCTTCGGCTACACGCGCCTCGCGGCGACGCTCCTCTGGCGCGAGTACGCCGTGGTGACCGTCCACCGCCCGCTCGAGCAGCGCGGGGGGGTGGCCCTGTCGACGAGCAACGGGGGAGGGACCTACCTCTTTCACCGCGTCGGCACCGAGTGGCGGCTGCTCGCCATCGCCCACACCTGGGGCTGAACGCCCCTCCACGAACGGTTCCGTTCGGCGTATATTCGGACGCGTCCTCGCGCGCGCGTGTGCGCGCGTGACGCGCGTGCGCGCGATATGTGACCGGCGCGCCGAGGTCCCCTGAACGCCGTCCCAAGCCGCCCTTTGCGCCCGCACCGGGCGGCGCCGTCCCGCATCGAGCGAGCCCCGCATGACCGGACCGATGTCCCGCGAGCGCATCCTCCCGCGTCTCATCGACGAGGAGATCAAGGAGTCGTTCATCAACTACTCGATGAGCGTCATCGTCTCGCGCGCCCTCCCGGACGTGCGCGACGGCCTCAAGCCGGTGCACCGGCGCGTGCTCTACGCGATGAGCGAGGCGGGGCTGGTCCCCGGGCGCCCGTACCGCAAGAGCGCGACGGTCGTCGGCGACGTGCTCGGCCGCTACCACCCGCACGGCGACTCGTCGGTCTACGACGCGATCGTGCGCATGGTGCAGGACTTCTCGCTGCGCTACCCGCTCGTCGACGGGCAGGGGAACTTCGGCTCGATCGACGGCGACAACGCGGCGGCGTACCGCTACACCGAGGTGAAGCTCACGCGCATCGCCACGGAGATGCTCGCCGACATCGACCGCGGGACGGTCGACTTCGGGCGCAACTTCGACGACACGCGCGAGGAGCCGGTGGTGCTCCCGGCGCGGCTCCCGAACCTGCTCGTCAACGGCTCGTCGGGGATCGCGGTCGGCATGGCGACGAACATCCCGCCGCACAACCTGCGCGAGGTGGCGGCGGCGATCGTCGCGATGGTGGATGACCCCGACCTCGACGCGGCGGCGATCCGGAAGCACATCAAGGGGCCCGACTTCCCGACGGCCGGCTTCATCTACGGGCGCGAGGGGATCCGGGAGTACCTCGAGACGGGGCGCGGCCGCATCGTGATGCGCGCGCGGGCGCAGATCGAGGAGCGGGAGACGGGGAGCAAGTCGCAGATCGTCGTCACCGAGCTCCCCTACCAGGTCAACAAGGCGCGCCTCGTCGAGCAGATCGCGCACCTGGTCAAGGAGCAGAAGGTCGAGGGGATCTCGGCGCTCCGCGACGAGTCGGACAAGGAGGGGATCCGCATCGTGATGGAGCTCAAGCGCGACGCGATCCCGCGCGTCGTGCTGAACCAGCTCTACAAGCACAGCGCGATGCAGAGCACGTTCGGCGTGATCATGCTCGCGCTCGTCCCCGATCCCACGACGAAGCAGCTCGTGCCGAAGGTCATGCCGGTGCGCGACGTCCTCGCGCACTACATCGACCACCGCCACGACGTCATCACCCGCCGGACGCAGTTCGACCTCGACAAGGCGCTCGAGCGCGAGCACATCCTCGAGGGGCTCAAGATCGCCGTCGACAACATCGACGAGGTGATCAAGCTGATCCGCGCGGCCGACGACACGCCGACGGCGTCGGCGCAGCTGCAGTCGCGGTTCGGGCTGAGCGAGCGGCAGGCCGAGGCGATCCTCAACATGCGCCTCGCCAAGCTGACGGGGCTCGAGCGCGACAAGCTCGAGGCCGAGCTGGCGGAGGTGCGCGCGCTGATCGCCGACCTGCGCGACATCCTCGCCTCGCGCCCGCGCCGCATGCGGATCCTCAAGGACGAGCTGATGCAGGTCGTCGAGGAGTACGGCGACGACCGGCGCACCGAGATCGTCTCGGACGACGGCGAGATCTCGATCGAGGAGCTGATCGCCGAGGAGGACGTCGTCGTCACGATCAGCCACACCGGCTACGTGAAGCGCACGAGCGTCTCGCAGTACCGCAAGCAGCGGCGCGGCGGGCGCGGCAAGACGGGCACCGACCTCAAGGACGGCGACTTCGTCAGCCGGATCTACGTCGGCTCGACGCACGACTACCTGCTCGTCTTCACCGACGACGGCCGGGTCTACTGGCTCAAGGTCTACGAGATCCCCAACGCCGGCTCGGGCGCCAAGGGGAAGCCGATCGTCAACCTGATCAACGTCTCGCCCACCACGCGCGTGCGCGCCGTCGTCCCGGTGCGCGACCTCGCCAAGGTCACCGACGCCGACGACCGCTTCCTCTTCTTCTGCACGCGCGATGGCACGGTCAAGAAGACGCGCCTCGCCGAGTACGCCAACCCGCGCTCGACCGGCATCAAGGCGATCAAGATCGAGAGCGGCGACGAGCTGATCGACGTGCAGGAGACCTTCGGCTCCAACGACGTCGTCCTCGCCACGAAGCACGGCCTCACCTGCCGCTTCCACGAGAGCGACGTGCGCGAGATGGGGCGCGACACGACGGGGGTCAAGGGGATCGAGCTCCGCCCCGAGGACGCCGTCGTCGGCATGGTCGTCATCAAGCGCGAGGCGACGCTCCTCGTCGTCACCGAGAAGGGGATGGGCAAGGTCACCGACACCGCCGACTACCGCGTCCAGAAGCGGGGCGGCAAGGGGATCCTCACCCTCAACCGCACGGACAAGACCGGCAACGTCGTCTCGCTCATGGAGGTGCTCCCCGAGGACGAGGTGATGCTCATCACCCGCCAGGGGATCCTCATCCGCATGGGGGCCGAGAAGATCCGCAAGACGGGGCGCAACGCGCAGGGGGTCAAGCTCATGGACCTCGACGCGGGCGACCTCGTCACCTCCGTGGCCCGCGTCGTCCCCGACGACAAGGACACCGAGGGGCTCGAGGGGATCGACGACGCGGCCCCCGTGGGCGGCGGCGACGACGAGGGCGGCGAGGCGTAGCCGCGCGGTAGCCTCACGAACCCTGCGGTCGTGATTCACCGCGGAGGCGCGGAGAGGACTCGTGTCCCCTCCGCGCCTCCGCGGTGAACGGCGTTTCCCCCCTGGCACGGGACATGGCCGCACGCCCCCGCGCGTGACCCCCGCGCGCGCCCGGCCGTCTATCTTGGCTCATGTCCGCGCCCCCGTCCCCGCGCATCCTCGTCGCCGACCGCGATCCCGCGACCGCCCGGACGGTCGCGTGGATCCTGCGCGAGCACGGCTACGAGGTGCACGGCGTGCCGGGGGCGCGCGCGCTCGCCGGGGCGCTCGAGGGCTTCCCGCCCGACCTCGTCCTCCTCGACACCGCCGCCGGCGACGACGACCCGCTCCGCGCGCTCGCCGCGCTCCGCGGCGACGCGCGCTGGCGCGACCTGCCGGTCGTCGTCACCGCCGCCGACCCGGACGACGCGGTCGTCGAGCGCGCGCTCGCCAGCGGCGCGTCGGACGTCGTGCGCAAGCCGTTCCGCGCCGGCGAGCTCCTCGCGCGCATCGGCGTGCACCTGCGCACCCGCAACACCCTCGCGCGCACGCGTCGCGAGCTCTCGGGGCTCGCCGCGGAGCTCGAGCGCGCGCGCGAGGAGGCGCAGGCGGGACGCACGCTCCTCGAGATCATGCGCGAGGTCTCGGCCGACCTCTCGAGCGAGGAGATCTACCACCTCCTCGTCCGCCGCGTCGCGCGCGCGCTCGCCCTCTTCCGCTGCTCGGTCGTCCTCGCCCGCCCGGGCGACGAGCGCGCCGTCGTCCCCGCCGCCTACGACGACCCGGGGCTCCGCAACCACCCGCTCGAGCTCGCGAAGTACCCCGAGATCCGCGTCGCGCTCGAGAGCGGGCGCCCGGTGCTCGTCCCCGACGTCCTGGTGCACCCGCTCTTCGCCGAGGTGCGCGAGGGGTGGCGCCGCGACGGCATCGAGCCGCCGGTGCGGAGCGTGATCGCGCTCCCGTTCTTCGTCGACCGGCAGCAGGCGGGGGTCTTCCTCCTCCGCCGCTCCGCGGGCGAGCCCCCGCTCGACGAGCAGGACGTCGCCTTCGCCGACGCGGTGGTCAAGGCGGCGGTCGCGAGCATCCAGCGCGCGCACCTCCTCGAGCTCGCGCGCGCCGACAACGCCCGCCTCGCCGCGCTCGCGCAGACCGACCCGCTCACCGGGGTCCTCAACCGCCGCGCGCTCATGGAGCGCCTCGGCGGCGAGCTCGATCGCGCGCGGCGCTACGGCCACGCGGTCGCGGTGCTCATGCTCGACCTCGACTTCTTCAAGCAGGTCAACGACACGCTCGGCCACCTCGTCGGCGACGCGGTGCTGCGCGACCTGGGCGAGCTCCTGCGCGGCGCGGTCCGCACCGCCGACTTCGTCGCGCGCTACGGCGGCGAGGAGTTCGTGCTCGTCCTCCCCGAGACCAACGCCGAGGGGGCCGTCGCCTTCGCCGACCGCCTCCGCGAGCGCGTCGCCTCGCAGCCCTTCGCCGCGGGGCTCGTCACGCGCACCCTCACCCTCTCGGCCTCGATCGGCGTCGCCGTCTTCCCCGCGCCGCGCATCGGCACCGTCGAGGAGCTGCTCGCGGCGGCCGACACCGCGCTCTACCGCGCCAAGGCCGAGGGGCGGAACCGCGTGCACCACTGACGCACGCGGCGCACGCGGTCCCGCACGCCCCGCTCAGCGCGCCGGGAGCGCGAGCGTCTCCGTCCGGCCGTTGCGCACCACCTCGACGGTGTGCGCCGCCTCGCGGCGCAGCTCGGGCTCGAAGCCCCGCTCCGAGACGGCGCGGCCGTCCACCTTGATGATCACGTCGCCCGCCTTGAGCGGGGCCCAGTCGTCCGTCACGCGCAGCACGAGCAGTCCTCCCTCGGTGCCGCGCCCCAGCCGCTCGGCCAGCGCGCCGGTCACCGTCGCCAGGTCGATGTCGCCACGGTCGAGGCGCAGGTATCGCCGCCCCGCCGGGTCGTCCGCGTCGTCCACCATCACGCGCACCGCACCACGCCGCGCGCCGGGCGCCATCGGGGCACGAGGGGCCGCGATGCGGACGGCACGCGCGGCGGGCGCGCCGTCCGGGCCGTCGAACTCGATCTGCAGCCGCTCGCGCAGCCGCGGGAGCTCGGCGTCGAGCCGCGCACGCGCGGCCTCGAGCCCGGCCTGCGCGGCGCGCAGGGCGTCGTCGGGGAGCGTCATCGCGAAACCCGCCGGCTCCATGCCCTCCTCGAAGCGATAGACGCCCGGCGCCGACGCCGCCGCGCCCCACGTCCACGACAGCTCCGTCGTCGGCGTCGCCGTCACGGTGCGACGCCGGCCGTCCTGCAGCACCTCGAGGCGCACGGGCTGCGAGTCCTTCGCCGCGTCGAGCGCGCGACGGAGGCGCGAGACGCGCTGGTTCGCGGCGGCGGCGTCGCCGGCGTCGGCCGCGTCGACGCGGAGATCGACCTCGTCGATCCGCACGAGCCGGTCGCCGGGGGCGATCCCCGCGCGATCGGCGGCGCCGCCCTTCGTGACGCCGACGACCAGCAGCCCCGCCGTGTCGCGCGCGTGGCCCCCCTCGGCGAAGCTCAGGCCGAGCACGCGCCGCGGGACGCGCGTGCCGCCGAGGTTCGTCCACGCGGGACGCATCGCGGGCTGCTCGCGCAGCGTCGCGCGCACGGTGCGGCGACGCCCGTTCTCCCCGGCGACGACCATCGACAGCTGGTCGCCGGCCTTCTTCCCCTCGAGCGCTCGCTGGAGCCGCCGCTCGGCGAGCGCCCCCGCCGCGCGGTCGCCCACGTCGGCGCGGTCGAGCGCGAGCGTCGTCCCTTCGACGCTGACCAGCCGCTCGCCGGGACGCACGCCGGCCAGCGCCGCCGCCGAGCTGTCGGCGACGCGCTCGACGAGGAGCCCCGCGGTGTCGCCCGCCTCGCCGCTCGCGCGCAGCACGAGCCCGAGGAGCCGTCGCGGCGACGCCGCGCCGCGGACGATCATGACGTTGCCGTCCTGGCCGGGGCGACGGACCTCGATGCGCTCCTCGCGCCGCTCCTGCTGCGCGTCGAGCGGCCGCGCGAGCGGCGAGATGACGAATGGGACGGCGAACAGGCCGAGCGTCGGCCAATGCGTGCGGAGTGTCGGCATGGGTGCCCTCGCGTGGGTCGTGGTGTCGGGGGACGCGGTCCCTCCCGGCGTCCACGCGTCCGACACGCGCCCGCTCCCCACGGTTGCCGTGCGCGTCGCGCGTGCGTCGCGTGCCGGGTCGGCATCGTCAACGGCGAACCGCTCGGAACTGCGAGGGGACGGCAGGAACTGCAGTCAACGGCAGGGACGGCAGGCGGGGTCGGCGTCGGCGTGCGGGGCCACCATCCGTGCGGAGCCAAGAAAGGAATGACTGTCTCGACTCCGCTCCGGTGGCGGCCCCGCACGCCGATGCCGACCCCGCCTGCCGTCCCTGCCGTTGACTGCAGTTCCTGCCGTCCCCTCGCAGTTCCGAGCGGTTCGCCGTTCAAGATGCCGCGCGAAACGCGCCCGACGAACCGGCGCGCCGAAACCGCGACGGCTCAGACGACGAGGTTGAGCAGCCGTCCCTTGACGAAGATGACCTTCTTCGGCGCCCCCGCGACGAACCTGGCGATCGCGGGCTCGGCGAGTGCGGCGGCGAGCGCGTCGTCCTGCGTCGCGTCGGCGGCGAGCTGCACGGTGCCGCGGGTCTTGCCGCCGACCTGCACGGCGATCGTCACGGTGTCGGCGACGAGGAGCGCGGGGTCGTACGCCGGCCACCCGGCGTCGAAGACCGAGCCGGTCCCGCCGAGGCGCGCCCAGCACTCCTCGGCGAGGTGCGGCGCGAAGGGCGCGACGAGCTGCACGAGCGGGCGCACCTCGTCGACGTGCGCCGTGCGCTCGCCGGCGCGGAGCGTGTTGACGTACTCCATCATCGCCGCGATCGCGGTGTTGTAGGCGAGCGACTCGAGGTCCTCGCCCACCTTGCGGATCGTCGCGTGGAGCTTGCGCAGCACCTGCGGGTCGGGGGCGCCGGCGGTGGTGCACTCGTGCACCGAGCTCCACGTGCGGTCGAGGAAGCGGCGCACGCCCGTGATCCCCGAGTCGCGGAAGTCGCCCCCCTCCTCGTAGGGGCCGAGGAACATGAGGTAGGTGCGCACCGTGTCGGCGCCCCAGCGCGCCACGAAGTCGTCGGGGTTGACGACGTTCCCCTTGCTCTTCGACATCTTCGCGCCGTCGCGGATGATCAGCCCGTGCGCGCGGAAGCGGGTGAACGGCTCCTCGAAGTCGAGCAGCCCCGCGTCCTTGAGCACCATCGTCACGAAGCGCGAGTAGAGCAGGTGGAGCACCGCGTGCTCGTTGCCGCCGATGTAGCTCGTCACCGGGAGCCAGCGGCGCGTGAGCTCCGCGTCGAAGGCGACGTCGTCGCGGTCGGCGCTCGGGTAGCGCAGGAAGTACCAGGCGCTGTCGAGGAAGGTGTCGCTGACGTCGGTCTCGCGGCGCGCGGGCCTCGCGCACGTCGGGCACGGCACGTGGTACCACTCGGCGTGGCGCGCGAGCGGCGAGACGCCCGAGTCGTCCGGCTTGAAGTCCTCGATGAACGGGAGCTCGACCGGGAGCTGGTCCTCCGGCACGGGCACCGTGCCGCACGCGTCGCAGTAGACGATCGGGATCGGCGGCCCCCAGTAGCGCTGGCGCGAGATGCACCAGTCGTGGAGCCGGTAGTTGACCACCGCCTTCCCCGTGCCGCGCTCGGCGAGCCAGGCGGTGACCGCCTGCTTCGCCTCCGGCACGGCGAGCCCGTCGAAGCGCCCCGAGTTGACGAGCCGCGCCGACGGCGCCGCGTCGACGTAGGCGGCGCCGTCGAGCGGCGTCGCCGCGTCCTGCCCCTCGCCGGCGACGACGCGCACGATCGGGAGCCCGAAGCGCTGCGCGAACTCGAAGTCGCGCTCGTCGTGCCCCGGCACGGCCATGATCGCGCCGGTGCCGTAGTCCATGAGCACGTAGTCGGCGATCCAGACCGGGATCTCGGCCCCCGTCGCCGGGTTGATCGCCGTGGCGCCGGTCGCGACGCCGGTCTTCTCCTTCGTGCTCCGGCGCGCCACGACGTCCTGCGCCGCCGTGCGCGCGCGGTACGCCGCCACCGCCTCGCGCTGCGCGGGGGCGGTGATCGCGTCGACGAGCGGGTGCTCGGGGGCGAGCACGAGGTAGGTCGCGCCGAAGATCGTGTCGGGACGGGTCGTGAAGACCGTCACGTCGTGCGCGCCGGCGACGCGGAAGACGAGCTCCGCCCCCTCCGAGCGGCCGATCCAGTTGCGCTGCGCCTGGAGCGTGGTGGCGCTCCAGTCGATCGTCGCGAGGTTGTCGAGCAGCCGGCCGGCGTAGTCGGAGATGCGGAAGAACCACTGCTCGAGGAGGCGCTGCTCGACGTTCGTCCCGCAGCGCTCGCACGCCCCGCCCTCGACCTGCTCGTTGGCGAGCACCGTCTTGCACGACGGGCACCAGTTCACCGCCGCCTTCTTCTTGTAGGCGAGCCCCTGCCGGTGGAGCTGCAGGAAGAGCCACTGCGTCCACCGGTAGTACGACGGGTCGGAGGTGACGACCTCCTTCGACCAGTCGACCATGAAGCCCATGCCGCCGAGCTGGCGGCGGAAGTTCGCGATGTTGCGCGGCGTCAGCTCGCCCGGGTGGGCGCCGACCTTGATCGCGAAGTTCTCGGAGTGGATGCCGAACGAGTCAAAGCCGATCGGCTCGAAGACCGTCCACCCCTGCATCCGGCGGAAGCGCGCGTGGATGTCGTTCCCCGTGAACGCGTAGACGTTGCCGATGTGCAGCCCCTCGGCCGAGGGGTAGGGGAACATCATCAGCGCGTAGTACGGCCGCTCGGCCCCCGCGAGGCGCGTCGTGTTCGTGCCGCGCTCCTCCCACCGCCGCTGCCAGGTGGCCTCGACGACGCGCGGGTCGTAGCTCGGGGTCTCGGGGACGCTCGGGGCGGGACGCTCGGACATGCGCGGACGGCTCGGGCCCCCGCCCGTGCGACGGGCGGCGGCGGGTGATCGGTGGATCGCGTGGGCTCCGGCGTCGAATCTAGCGCGTCCCATACGTTGCCGATGGCGCCCATGAACCGCGTCACCACGGAGGCGCGGAGGACGGCCGGAGGACGGAGGGTCCCGAGAGGGACCGCAGAATGCGAACGCAAAGGACGCAAAGGGGACCGAGAGGAATACCACGACCCTTTCTTGCTGTCGACTTCGCGTCCTTTGCGTCGAGCCGTCCCCTTCGGCACCCTCCGTCCTCCGGCGGTCCTCCGCGCCTCCGTGGTGACGCGGTTCAGCGACGCCGACGCCGGCGCGGGACGGGCCGGGTCACCGCCCGCGCGCGCGCTGGACGGGCACGGGACCGGCCGGGTACTCG
>ERZ1066121.2155-NODE-2155-length-12814-cov-9.664237_pt1 | contig 12814 bp, 13 predicted proteins | sample MGYA00382768_ERZ1066121 | MGnify/ENA primary metagenome ERZ1066121 (study PRJEB33369, sample SAMEA5778351) | biofilm metagenome | biome: Industrial cooling water; feature: Water cooling tower basin; material: Biofilm | place: United Arab Emirates | collected... | reverse complement strand
GGGCGGGGCTACTGGAGCTATGGCCTGGAAGTGGTGCGGGAGGTGGCGGAGACGACGGGGGCGGCGGTGTGGGTGTTGCCGGGGGATGATCGCCCCGATCCCGATTTGGTCAGCCATTCTACGGTATCGCTGGCCCAGGTGAACCAACTCTGGCGCTATTTGACGGAAGGCGGTGTTGAGAATTTGATCCATGCCCTGCAATTTTTGGCGGATACGAGCTTGGGTACAGACTATCGGCCTGCTCCGGTGCAGCCGATCCCCGCTGTTGGGTGCTACACACCGCCGCTGACGGGGGCGATCGCGCCGTTGGCTCCTCGCGTGGGTATTTTGTTTTATCGGGCGCATTATCTGGCTGGGAATTTGGCCCCGATCGATGGCTTGTGTCAGGCATTGTGCGATCGCGGCTTGGCTCCCCTCCCGTTGTTTGTGGCTTCCTTGCGCGATCCAGAGGTGCAAACGGAGGTGCAAACCTGGTGCCAGCCGAAAGATGGGCCTGCCGTTGACCTGATTTTAAATACCACCAGTTTTGCGATCGCGTCGCCGGAGGGATCAAGTCCTCGGCTCTGGCAGACCTTGGATGTCCCCGTGTTGCAGGTGATTTTGAGTGGGGGCACTCAGGCGCAGTGGGCCGAGCAGCCCCGTGGGTTGTCGCCCCGTGATATTGCGATGAATGTGGCCTTACCCGAAGTAGATGGGCGCATTATTACTCGTGCCATTTCTTTCAAAACAGTGCAAGCCCGCCATGCCCAACTGGAAACTGATGTCGTGACCTATGAACCTGTGGGCGATCGCGTGGCGTTTGTGGCAGAGTTGGCGGCGAATTGGGTGCAGTTACGGCGCACTCCAGCCTGCGATCGCAAAGTGGCGTTGATTTTGGCCAACTATCCCACCCGCGATGGGCGCTTGGCCAATGGGGTGGGGTTGGATACGCCGGCCAGTTGTGTAGAAATCCTCAAAGCCCTCCACCAAGCGGGATACACCCTAGGAGACTATCCCCAAACCAGTGATGAGTTAATGCGCCAATTGACTCAGGGGCCGACCAACGACCCCGAAGGCCAGCAAACCCGTCCGGTGCAGCAAAGTCTCTCTCAGGCAGCCTATCAGCAGTATTTTGCGAGTTTACCGCCCACGGTGCAACAGGGGCTGAGCGATCGCTGGGGTACGCCAGAACAGGCAATAGCGGAAACCCCGTTGATCCCCATTCCGGGCCGACAATTTGGCCATATTTTTGTGGGCATTCAACCCGCGCGGGGCTACGACCAAGACCCCAGCCTCAACTACCACGCCCCCGACCTGGAACCCACCCACGCCTATCTTGCGTTTTATCACTGGCTGCGCCACGAATTTGGAGCACAGGCGATCGCCCACGTTGGCAAGCACGGCAACCTGGAATGGCTCCCTGGCAAGGGAATTGCCCTGTCGGCAACCTGTTATCCCGAAGTGGCATTGGGTGCCCTGCCCCATCTCTACCCCTTTATCGTGAACGATCCGGGAGAAGGGTCTCAGGCTAAGCGGCGATCGCAAGCGGTGATCATCGACCATCTCACGCCGCCCATGACCCGCGCAGAACTCTATGGCCCCTTGCAGCAAGTCGAAGGGTTAGTAGATGAATATTACGAGGCCCAAAGCCTTGACCCGTCGCGGTTGCCACTAATTCGCGATCGCTTGGTGCAGCTTTTGGAGCAGGAACAACTCCAGCAAGACTTGGCCTTACGCCCCGGCACTCCGCAAACTCCGACCTTTGCCGAAACCTTGACCCAGCTCGATGGCTACCTGTGTGAACTCAAAGAAGCCCAAATTCGCGATGGTCTGCACATTTTGGGGCAGTGTCCCCAGGGGCGACAGTTGCGAGATTTGATCCTGGCGATCGCGCGGTATCCAGAGGCGGGGCGGTTGGGCCTGACTCGTGCGATCGCCCAAGACTATCACCTCGACTGCGATCCGCTCTTGGTCGATCCGTCGCTGCCCATTGCGGCCCCAAACTCTGGCTGGCCGGGTAGCCAATCCCTACACACAATGGGCGACTTGGTGAGTGCCATCGAAGACTATGCTGAAACCCTGATCGATGATCTGCTTCAGACCCGGTTAACGATTGATCAGCAAAACTATCCCGCGATCGCGAAAGAATTAGATTGGATTCAAATTCAACTCTTACCAAACTTACAAAAGACAACGCAAGAAACTCAGAATTTCCTCAATGGATTAGCCGGAAAATTTGTACCTGCTGGAGCCTCTGGTGCACCAACTCGTGGCCGTGCCGATGTATTACCAACGGGCCGCAATTTCTACTCTGTGGATATTCGAGCGATTCCCACCGAAACGGCTTGGGCCGTGGGTCAAAAAGCCGCAGAAGCCTTGATTGAACGCTATACCCAGGAACAGGGCGAGTATCCCCGATCGCTGGGGCTATCGGTTTGGGGCACCTCCACCATGCGTACCGGGGGCGACGACATCGCTGAAGCCTTGGCCTTGTTGGGGGTACAGCCCGTCTGGGAAGGGATGGCCCGCCGCGTGATTGATTTTGAAATTATCCCGCTCTCGATTTTGGGCCGACCCCGCGTGGATGTCACCTTGAGAATTTCTGGCTTTTTTCGGGATGCATTCGCGAATCTGATTGATTTATTTGATCGCGCAGTAATCGCAGTAGCGGCATTGGACGAACCGATAGAACAAAATCCTCTAGCGGCCCAAGTACAACAGGAAACTCAACGTTGGCAACAGGCTGGACTTACCCTTGACAAGGCCCAGACGCGATCGCGACATCGCATCTTCGGGTCAAAACCTGGAGCCTATGGAGCAGGCTTGCAAGGACTAATCGAAGCCCAAAATTGGACGAGCGATCGCGATTTAGCCCAGGCTTATATCAACTGGAGTAGTTACGCTTATACTGGCCAAGGACTCGGAGAATCTGCTCCCGAAGCGTTTAGCCAACGGCTGCAACAAATGCAAGTTGTACTCCATAATCAGGATAACCGAGAGCATGATTTGCTTGATTCCGATGACTACTATCAGTTTCAGGGAGGACTCACCGCCGCTGTTCGTTCAATCCAGGGAAAAGACCCGGTGGTATACTTTGGCGATCACTCGCGATCGGAAGCCCCAAAAATCCGCCGTTTAGACGAAGAGATTGCCAAGGTCTATCGATCGCGGGTGATTAACCCCAAATGGATTGCCGGGGTTATGCGGCACGGGTATAAAGGGGCTTTTGAACTGGCGGCCACCGTCGATTATTTGTTTGCTTATGATGCTACAACCCACTGTGTGCGGGACTTTATGTATGCAGGCGTGGCCACGGCCTACGTTCTAGATTCCACTGTGCAAGCCTTCCTGCAAGCCAACAATCCTTGGGCCTTGCGCGACATTGCGGAACGCTTACTTGAAGCCCACCAACGCGGTCTGTGGCAACAGGTTGACCCCACCCTGCTCGACCAACTCCGCGCGATCGCCCACCAGGCCGAACGCCACATCGAAGACACGCTCTAAGTGAGTCAAAGCTGCTAAACAGGGGTTCACGCGGGTGGATAAGTCCGTCTAATAGTCATTTTTAGACAAGCCTTTGAATTTCACGATGGTCTGGACAGACTTAGAAGGCTATCATGCCGTAGGAACGTAGGTTTTCATAGTTGGGATGGGATTTAATCAAAGTTGGGTTCAAGTCTAACTTATTTCCGATTAAGTCTAAAGTGTTGCTTGAGCCAATGCTGAATGATTGGAAACCACTGTGCTTGGGCACTTAACTGAGGCACCAGCAAAAATCGTTGCAGAGTTCGACGACGACTTTCAAATTGAATCGGTTGAGCAACCAGGGTGGCTAATCGTTCCAGTGATACCTGTTGTTCTTTTTGCAACAATTCCAATAATATCTGGAGGGTAATCAGTTGAATCTGAGATAGTTGAGCCGCTAGACAAGCCTGCATAGAATGGGGGCAACATATTTGAATTGGGTAGAGAGAGTTTAAGGAATTCGCTCTACTTTCATTCGTTGAAGTGGCTCATTTCTGTCTCCTGGTAACCCTTTCAGCCTCACTGTCACCCCCTGAACCCGCAACAGCCTTCAGGCGCTCCTCGACTTGCGTTTGCACCCATTGTTCAAACATTTCGTTGAGCATTTGCTGTTGCATCCCTTCATTCATCTGGGCAGGGACTAGTTTTTCGAGACGCAAAATGACCACCCAGTCGCCCAACAGGCGGGGCATCAGCACTTTGCCGGGTTGGCTGGCGGCTAACAGTTTGGCGATCGCGGGATGAGGCTGGCTCAACGGTACTGGCCCTAATACGCCACCTGCATGGGCTTCGGCCCCTTGAGAATATTTCCGCGCCAATTCTTCAAACGATTGCTCCCCATCCAGAATGCGGAAGTATAGCTCGTTTGCAAGGCCAAAATCTTTCGTCCGAATCAGCGAATAAATTACATGATCCAGAGCACTTTTTCGCTTTAGAAAGTAAGAGTCAACCAGATGTGACCATTGGGATTGTTTGAATTTTTCCAGCAGTATAGGCCGAAGGGCCATTTCGGCAAATTGTTCTGGGGTCGTGTCATTTTGCTGCAACCAGGTGGCAAATGTGGCTGCCGATTCCAGCTTGTGGTGGTGCTTTAAGGTCGCGATCGCCTGCTGCTGTTCTGCCTCTGTCCAGGTTTGGGTCGCGATCGCCTCATCGATCACAATTCCCCGAATTACTTGCGGTAAAACTTGGTACCGCTTCAACAGCGTCAACATTTCATCCGCTTGAATCGTTTGGTTGCCAACTTGCAGCACTGCCGTCATGATCAAAACTCCCGCCTCAGAAAACGTTGCTTGTTGCACCTGCTTGACTAGTTCAGAATCAGCCCCCCACTACTCATGCCACTGGGTCATTCGTTCCAAATTCCGCTCGGAGAATCCAAATCGGTGAGTGGCTTAATGCGGGGTGAACTATTCAGGCTAATGATTTATACGGCAAAATCCGAAAACTTATGCAAATGCAAAGCACCATTTAGGTGACGAAATTGAAACGACCAAAGTCCTGCTGTTGCGTCACCTGCACCTGTACTTCATGAACTGCGATGACCGAGAACTGGGGCAACTAACTCATCAAGGCGTTGGAAGTCAGTCTTGGGAGTCGGCTCAACCGTCGTGCTCTTGGGCGATCGCAGGACAAACTGCACACGCTGTTGGGTGAGCCAAGCAGCCAACGCCACACTGTGAAATTCGCGGTCTCCCAACTCAACGGGTTGATCCCGTCGCACCACCTCAAGCACCGGACGGAGACCTTGCTGTTGTGGTGCCAATGAACTGGAATGGCTCGTTTTTGATAGACAACACTCACCATCGGCAGATGCTGATGGTTCCAAGCCATTCGGTCAATCACGATAAGCATTTGATGGTGGCACTTGAAGTGCTGTTTTAACCAATACTTGACGCGGAGACCCGTACTGAATTGTCGGAATTTTCCAGGATATTACCGATCGCAAACAGGCAGAAGCCGCCTTAAAAGAAAGCCAGGAACGCCTTGAATTAGCCCATGTTCCCGGTTCCATCGGTGAAAGGTTCCAATGTGCTGGTAGCGCCAGCTTCGTCAACACCTTATTCAAGCTTTACCGCGTTGTGCAGTTTAAGTGGGAAACTAAAGGGATGTCTCTATTGAGGCAATGGCTGGCTATTCCTGCGAGTAACAACGATGAAAACAACTTTAGTGTGGAGCCTCGCTGTCTTGTTTGCTGGAACGTTGTTTGGCTCCAGTAGCATCGCGGCCGAAACCCGCTGTGGGTGGTTACAAAATCCAACTCCAGCCAACTGGTGGCTAGTAGACGGCGATGGCCGGTGGACGATCTCTGTCCAGGGCGGTTTTCAGGCAGCGGGAATGGACAATATTCCCGATCTGAGCCAAGGGGACTATGTGACGACCAACCGCAGCTATGGCTATGCCTGTGCTTGTCTAAACGTAACGGCCAACCCTAAGACTCGCCGTATCACCCAGATTTATCGCGTCAAACAACAGGCATTACGGGTCTGCCGCCAAGATCCGGCCTTACCCCGCGAGTAAGATTGGCAGGCGATCGCTGGGATGGCAACAGGAGAGAGCTAAATTGCTCGAAGCCCTCGTTGGCTTTCAACGTCTCCTGTTTTGGGGGCGATTCAGATTGTTAGGAGAACGCGGGGCAAGTCAGACCCGGAGCTGCACTAGCCACTCATGCAAAGCAGCTTTTGCGGTCGCGGTATCGGGTAGGGAACTGCGATCGCAAAAGCCTTACTCATCGGAGGGTTGGGCCGCGATCGCGTCTTGCTTCGCCTTCCGTGTTTCCAGCCAAATGGGCACCAACAAAAACGCCGCTACTAGCACCAGTGTTAACACCGCAAACTGGCTTGCCCAAGACACCAGCGTTTCCAGCGGCACTACCTGCCCAGCAAAAAACGCCAGGGAAACCATCGTCGCGGCCCACAGGGTTGCACCCAGCGAATTGTAAAACAAAAACTGGGGATAGGGCATGGCTACAATTCCTGCCAGTGGGCTGGCAAACACCCGCAACAGCGCCACAAACCGCCCCAGCACCACCGCCTTCGAGGCATTCTCACTAAACTGGTTTCGCATTGCTTCCAGTTGGGGTTCCTGCACCCGCACCAGTTTTCCGACCCGCACCAGCAAAGGCCAGCCCCCAGCCCGCCCAATCCAATACCCCACATTGCCGCCCAGAATGGCTCCGAGCGAGGCATCGGCCAACACAACCCAATAGTTTAACTGGTCACTCCCAGCTAAAAAGCCCCCAGCCAACGTCACCGTCTCGCCCGGAATTGGCAATCCAATATTCTCTAGCAAGATTCCCAAGAACACAGCCCAATAGCCATAGACCTGGGCAAACTCCTGGATCGCATCCAGGGAGATAAACTCCAACGACATACTGAGTTAGCCTTTACAAAATTTCATTCACCGTTCGATCTTGGCTTGGAGACAGGAATTCTGTCAATGTCGGCACTTCGGCCACCCTGTCGCCCCGCCGCGATCGCGCCCTCTCCCATTCTAGTCGGCATTCAGCCCGCTTCGGGAAACCCGGAATCCGCTCTATCCAAAGTATGAAGCTTCCGTAAAAGTGTCAAAGCGAACACTTTCACATGTGTATATATCCCTATACTCAGAAGCATAATAATCTCTCGTCCAGTTTATTTCTAACTTTGGATGCCTAAGCTTGGATGAGAGACTCTGGGCCGCCTGAAGCAGGCTAACCCCATAGTTCACAGACGTTCCCAGGGGTGCTAGAGCCTCTGGTGCCGCAACTTATTTTTCCTGAGAGCAAAACCGTCTATGATCATCTACACTCAAGCTACGTCTGAACAATCTCTGTTGATTCAACTGAATGGGCATCTTGATGCAGAGTCTAATCTGGTGCTTAAACGGAAGCTCCAAGACATCAGCCAGCAGCCCTATGAGTGTTGGGTGGTTGACCTGGCCAAAGTCGATTTTTTGGATAGTGCTGGGATGGGTGCCTTGATCAATGGTTTACATTTAGCCAAAACCCACCAGGTTCGCTTTGTGCTCCAAAATCCGCACCCCTCCGTCAAAATGGTGCTGGAAATTGCGCGTCTGGATGAGTTGTTTGAAATTTGGGATGAAGCGGCAGGGGCAACGCCAGGAGTGACCCCCAATTTCGATCCTGTGCTGCTCCAAGCAGCCTAGCCAAGTTGCCCAATTTGCCGCCCTGCGATCGCCTACGCCTTCAGGTTTTAGCGCCTGGGGTGTAGGCGTATGCTGTGCAAGACGGTGAAAGAATTTATCTCGGTGAGGGCGATCGCGCCCCTGACCTTGAACTAGATGTACTCGGAAATATCTTCGCCACAATCATCGGCCAAGTAGGACAAGGCTCGGAACCGCAACCCTACCAATTGCTCATAGAGGGGGTTCAACTTGCAAAGGGGCGGAATATGTACCAGTTGGCGACCAAACAATTTAATATCCCGCTCGAAGGGACATTGGGGCGGAATCACTTTGCATAACATCTTGGCCACTTTTGGATCTTGCACATCCATGTGATCTAGCCATTCCCGCACTGGATGCAACACATCTAAATGATCACCATCATGGTGAGCGCCATCAATCGGAGAAGCATCAGGGGGGGCGATCGCGGGTTGCATTTCGCCCTCAAGGGGTTGCGCCTCCGCTAAATTCTGCAACGCACTCCGCAACACCACCAGTGCCTCTGGCGTTTGGCCCAACACCTGACAATAATGCTGAAGCAACTGATCCTCAGCCGCCGAATAGTCACTATCCGCCAGCGCCACCATCACCGCTGTCCGCAAGAAATTTTCCGCCAAATGGGGATCATTTCCTAGAGCTGCGGCCAATTCGTCATCGGAGACAGGTTCCAAAGCGCTGGAGCGTTGCGCCTCCGACACATCTTGGTGCAACAGACTGGTGATAATCGCTTGTTCTTCCGGGTCAAAGTGCCCATCTGCCCAGGCTAGAGCCACCAACCCCCGAATCCAGACTGTTGTTTGCTCGTTGGTATACGCCGACTTGTTTGTAGTGCCAGTCATGTTTTCTTCTAGACACTCATTCACCTTGAGACGATTCTAGCCCGTTCTGCGTCCTTCTTGGCGGTAAACTGTAAGACGTTCTTCTTTGTGTCATGCTCCTGTGAGCCTACCCGAATTTCTTCTTTTTTTAACGGCAGTCATTTTGTCATCCAGTGGGCAAGCGTTGCTCAAACTGGGGGCATCTAAATTAGGCCGGGTGAATACTGGTAATTTCATGAATCTCATCATGAATATTATCTTTACACCAGAACTCATTATTGGTCTGTTGATTTACGGTTTAAGCGCCGTTTTGTTTATCCTGGTGCTGACGCGGGTTAACCTGAGTGTGGCTGGCCCTGCCTTGTCCATCAGCTATGTCTTTTCGGTGTTGATGGGCTATTTTTTCTTTAAGGAATCCCTTACTATCCAACATTGGATTGGTCTCGCTTTTGTGATGTGTGGAGTAATTTTGGTGGTGCGTAAATAAAGCCTGGTCTGACAGTTCAAGGGGTCAGAGGTAGGTTTGGAGAATTTCAATGGTGGCTTGTCCGGTTTTGGCCCAACTGAATTGGCTGGCGCGGTGGAGACTAGCGGTTTGGAGGTGCGATCGCAAACTCGGATCTTGGAGTAATTGGTGCATGGCCTGGGCGATCGCGGCAGGGTCATAGGGATCGACGAGTAAGGCCGCTTCCCCGGTCACTTCGGGTAAGGACGATAGGTTGGAGGTAATAACCGGAGTGCCACAGGCCATCGCTTCCAGGACGGGCAACCCAAACCCTTCCCACAGGCTGGGCATCACCAGGGCGATCGCTTGATTGATCACGGTGGGCAACTCGGCATAGGGCACGTAACTGAGAAATTTGATCTGAGCCTCCACACCCAGTTCTGCAATTTGGGCCAGCAAGGCCGGAGTGTAGCGATCGTCCATTGGCCCCGCAATCCACAGTTCGTAGTCGGCGCGGTGGGGCAACTGGGCAAAGGCGGCGATCGCCCCTGCCAGATTTTTGTAGGGATCGTTGCGGCCCAGGTAGAGAAAATAATTGCGGGTGGGTAGCGACAAAGGCCGAAAGTGCTGGGCATCGTGGGCCAGGGGAATGGGAGTTAGCTTGTGGGCTGGAATATGGAAAAAGTCCATCACATCCGTTGCGGTCGCCTGGGAGTTGCAGAGAATATGCGCGGCTTGCTGCAACACCAGGGGCAGATAATACCGTTGATAGGCCCACAGGGGCGTGTTGGGTTTGAAGAAGCGCAGGGGAATCAGGTCATGGACGGTGACAACATAGCGACAACCTGACCACAGAGGCGCTTCGGGTATGGGCGAGAATAAAAGGGGCGATCGCGCTTGACGATACAGCGACGGCAACTGTAACTGCGTCCAAAGGAGCCGCGAAAAATGGCCTTTGCGCCCTTGTTCATGGGTCAGGTTGGCGGGAATTAGCCGAGTCTCAAAACCGGGTTGGGGTTGGGCGGCGAACAGGAGGGGATCGAGCGATCGCAGGTGGGGCAAGAGATTCAGGGCATAGGTTGCCAACCCGGTCGGCTTGAGCGGCAAAAAGGCTAAATTAATGCTGACGGGACTGGCCAAAGCGACTCACCCGCTCCCCATAGTGCAGAACACCCTTGATTATAGCGATCGCCCTGGCAGAATCAACGGGATAGCGCCGCGCTGCGTGGGCCACGATCCGCGCCAACCGATAGAGTAACACCAGGGGCGATGTGTGGCGTTCCAGGGCCACCAAATAGCTGTAGGTGCTGTGTTCCAGGGCTTTGGGGCGATCGCGGTGGGCAATAGACGAGGGGCGATGGGTCACGCGGATGGCGGCAACAACCCGCAGTAGATGCCCTTGGGCCAAATAGCGCCGGCAGAAATCAAAATCTTCGTAATACAGAAAAAAGGCGGGGTCAAATTCTGGGCAAGTCGCAAAGTGGCGCAAATTTATTATCAGGCTGCATCCTGTAATCCAGGCTGTTTCCCAAGCGGCGATCGTGGGTGACGGTAGCTGTTCCTGCGCCACAATCCGCCCGGTCGCTGGGTTAAACGCTCCCCCCGCAAACCAGATTGTCCCGTCCGGTTGGTCAATCACCGTCCCCAACAGCGAAATTTCTGGATGGGCGGTGCAGTAGTGCTGGGCTTGGGCCAGGGCATCGGCTTGCAGGGTGGTATCTGGATTAATCAACCAGGCGATCGCCCCCGGTGCCCGTTCGTATACCCACTGCAACCCGCGATTGCAGCCAGCGCCGAACCCCGCGTTGTAACCCATTTCTAGCAGTTCTACCTGTGGCCCCACCAGCGATCGCACCTGATGATCTTCTGGTGAATTATTGACGATTACCAGACAAAACTCAGCTCCCTGCGATTGCACCGACTCCAGCAACGTTTGCACCAAGTCAGCCGAATAATAGTTCACCGTAATTAAATAAATCACACCGCACCTAGTCGTCTATGCCCCTGGTTCATCGAGGTGCAGTGGGGGCAATGAAGCCGTACCGATGGCCGTAATCGCCAGCGATCGCCCGCCCGCCTCCCGCTGAGTCAACTCCACCCATAGATACTCTTCAGGCCGATGCACCAATCGTTCCGCCCACTCAATCGCCACAATCCCCGGTTCTACCTCGGCCCCTTCCCAGTAGGTTTCCAGGAATAAATCTGCCACCTCCGCCCCATTCAAGCGATACAAATCCAGATGGTACAGTGGCACCCGTCCATCCAAATATTCGTTGACCAGGGTAAAGGTTGGACTATCAATACTTTCTGCAATCCCCAACCCTGCGCCCAAACCCTGGATTAAGGTTGTTTTGCCTGCCCCCAAATCCCCCTGCAACAGCAACACGGCCCCCGCCGCTAATTGCTCGCCCAGTTGCCGTCCGGCCTGGTGGGTCGAGTTTGCATCCCGCAGGACGTAGTGCGATGACACGGATGAAGATTGAGCCGCCATGAAAATGCAGAGCCAAGCTGATATGAACTACTCTCAACCATAGCTCAAACCTTTGACCCTGCACGAGTTTCCGTTTGTCGGCTTGTGTTCGTTTTAGATGGTCATTCGATGGTTAGTTGCGCCCTGAAGTCTGCCGCTGCTAGCACCGAATCAGTCTAGCGTTGGTGCTGTTAATTGGCTTCTGGCGGCGTAATCTTGACAGGAGCCTCAAACTCTACCCCAAAGGGCAAGAACGATCCCGTTCGCACATAGTTCAACCCTAGGTACCCAAGGCCCAGCATAAGCGCGATCGCCAACAATGCGCCGAGAATGCCATCGCCCGAAAATCGCTGTGGTCGCTTGGCTCCATCCCGCAACCCTGTCCGATAGCCCCGCATGTAGTCGGTGGATTCCGTCAAAACAACTGGACGATCCGTTGCCTCAACGATGGTCTTGGTGTTGTGCTTATCTTCGGTGTAGTTCATGTCGATCCCCTCAGATGATGCCTAGCGGTTTCTCCCAGATGAGTGGGAAAAAGTCAGGCTTTCTTGGTCTCAATGTTACGGATTGGGTGGGGCAGTTCCCTCCCCAAAAAGTTGAATCATGGCTCCATCTGAAGGTAGAAAAAGGCGTTCCCACGCCGCTAAAAGCTGCAACTCCTGGGCGATCGCGCCGCTTCTCCAAGCTGCCTCCCATTGACACGATAGACCGCATCATTTATAGTACGGGCGTATTGAATAGACAAGTTTGAGGGCAAACGGGGACAAAGATTAGCTTCGGTGCAAGCCAACTCCCAAAAGTCTGCTATACAATAAAGCGTCCTCGCTATTGCTAGGGGAAAGTGATCAAAATTTTTATGCAAAACACTATCGGTAGTAGTTTTGTCGCGTTTGTTACTCATTTTGTTTGATTTAAGTAATTTCGCTTTTCGTTGTGATGCTGGAGAAAAAACTCATGGCCCCGATTGAAACGAAGCGCACCAAAACGGTGAAAGCAATGGCAACGGTGGCGGATGCTACCCGTACTCTGGCCCTGGATGCGGGCAACTATGACCTCAAATTTTGGGATGGGGTGAACAATCCTCAGGCGATTCGGTCGGTGCGGTATCAATTGCCCCAAGGGCGCGATCCGGTGCGTTATTCGGAGCGATCGCCGCTGATTGAGTTGCCCAATGGTGCCCGGTATCATTTTGGGGTGCAAGCTTACAAATACCGCCGCCAACAGCAAACCGTGATCGAAAATAAGGTGGATCTGGCCCGGTTGCATTTGTATGCGTGCTTAGTGCCCAACGACAACGCCACGGATTTTCATCTCAACTTAAGTATTTCGACTCCAGACAAGGCCCGGACAGAAGCCGCGTTGCGATCGCAACTATTAGGAGTCCATGAATTTACCCGGAATGGCGTGCCGTTT
>ERZ1066121.2152-NODE-2152-length-12825-cov-4.792169_pt1 | contig 12825 bp, 15 predicted proteins | sample MGYA00382768_ERZ1066121 | MGnify/ENA primary metagenome ERZ1066121 (study PRJEB33369, sample SAMEA5778351) | biofilm metagenome | biome: Industrial cooling water; feature: Water cooling tower basin; material: Biofilm | place: United Arab Emirates | collected... | reverse complement strand
CCACTGAGCTACTGAGGATTACGCGCAAAACTCATAGTAGCGACAAGGGTGTGATTTTGACAACCCTTTCAAGAAAAAAAGTTTAGGCCTCGGGAAAGCAACCCTGGATCTGCGCCTCGGGTAGGGCTTTGAGGGGCTTTGGACGCGTCATCACAACTTCTATTCTGCGATCGCGAAGCAATCGTGATATAGTTTAAGACTGTGTCGAAATTGTGGTAACCATGCCCAAGCTTAAGTCCCGCAAAGCTGCCGCTAAGCGCTTTCGCCGCAGTGGCAGCGGTAAAATCATGCGTCGCAAGGCGTTTAAGAATCACCTGTTGCAGCACAAAAACGCTGAACGACGCTCTCGGCTGTCTAAGGCTGCCGTGGTGTCCGAAGAAGACGCTCCCAATGTGGAGCTGATGCTGCCCTACCTCTAGGCTCAGGCCTCTCGGTTGGTGGGTAGTTGCATCATAGCCACGTCGTAATTACTAGTTCCAAAGGTTAAACAGTCATGGCACGTGTCAAGCGCGGCAACGTAGCACGCAAGCGCCGCAACAAAGTTCTCAAGCTGGCCAAAGGGTTTAGGGGATCGCACTCTAAGCTGTTTCGCACGGCCAACCAGCAGGTGATGAAGGCCCTGCGGTACGCCTACCGCGATCGCCGCAACCGCAAGCGCGATTTTCGTCGCCTCTGGATCACTCGTATCAACGCGGCTGCTCGTCTGCACGGGCTGAGCTACAGCCAGCTCATCGGCCAGCTCAAGAAGGCCAACATTGACCTCAACCGCAAAATGCTGGCCCAAATGGCCGTGCTCGACCCCGCTGGCTTTGCCAAAGTCGTTGAAGTTGCCAATCGGGCCTAGAGATTGGGTAGGGGCGGTCGTAGACCAACGCGGCAGCACCATGGCATGGAAAAGACTTGGGTTTGGTTTAGTACTGGGAGCGCAGCTGGCTGTGCTCCCAGTTTTTGCTGCGGATCTCGACACGATTCGCGCCCGGGGCCATCTGGTAGTAGGCGTGCGGGAGAGTCGACGACCGCTGAGCTTTCGCGATCGCGACGGCAACCTGGTAGGCCTCGAAATCGACATTGCTCGGGGGCTGGCTACGGCCATTTTTGCTGACCCGACCGCCGTGGAGTTTACGGTAGTACCCAACCGCGATCGCCTGTCGGCGGTCCTCAACGACCGGGTGGATGTCGCGATCGCCGGGGTGACGCTGACGCCGGGGCGACAGCGCTTGGTTAGCTTTAGCCCGCCCTACTACCTAGACGGGGCCGGAGTGCTGGTGCGCAACCCCCAATATCAACGACTGGAGGACTTGCAGCGGCGACCCCTGGGGGTTTTGCAGGGGTCGAGTACCGTAGCGGTGGTACGCTACCTGCTGCCTCTGGCTCCGCTGGTTCCTGTGTATAGTTATCAGGAGGCGCTCAGTCGCCTCAGCAGCGGTCAAATTGATGGCTTTGCCGGAGATGTAACGGTACTGGCGGGCTGGCAGCAAGACCACGAGGGGTACTACCTGGTGCCCAGCCTGCTCTCGGCAGAGCCGCTCGCGATCGCCTTGCCCAAAGGCACCCAGTACACCGACCTGCGCAGTCTAGTCAGTGAAACCGTCGTTCAGTGGCACCAAAATGGCTGGTTAGAAGATCGCGCCACATTTTGGGGGTTGCCCTAGCCGTGGCAAGATAGGTTTAGACCTCAAGAGCGAAACGAAGATCGGATGGAAAACAGCAATCTGCTCCTGACATACCTGGCTATTCTGCTGGCCTTACTCAGCGTTGCCGCCTTTTTTGTGGTGCGCCAGGTGCTCAAGACTCGCCGCATTGAGGGAACCCTGTCGCGGCTACAGTCGCGCCTGACTAAAGAAAAGGGCACCGCCCAGGAATATTACGAATTGGGCAGCCTGCTGCTCGACAAAAAGCTCTACACCCAGGCCGCCCTCTACCTGCAGCAGGCACTCAAGCAGCTCGGCGATGACGAAGCCGAAAACGCCGCCGTGGTCTACAACGCCCTGGGTTACTCCTACTTTGCGCAAGAGCAGTACGACCTGGCCATTCGCAACTACAAAGAAGCGCTGAAAATATCGCCTGAGTACGTCACTGCCCTCAACAATTTGGGCCACAGCTACGAGCGCAAGCAGCTCACGTCCCAGGCGCTTGAGATGTACGAAACGGCCCTGTCCCTGGAGCCCAAAAACACGACCTCCCGCCGTCGCGCCGAATCGCTCAAGAAGCGCCTGGCCCCAGCGCCCGGAAAGTAGTGCTAGCTTTGACGAGCTTCTGGTAACTCCTTAACGCAAACCGTTTAAGTTACCAGCTTTTTTGCCACGAGCTACGAACTCCTGACCTAAAAGGGCCGCTCATAGGGTATACAGAGAGTACGGGTCACTCTGGGGTGCTCGCCCGCGCCTGTGAATCTACCGCTTTTTGACGTCACTATTGTTTAGGGAGTGGTTATGCGTCTCGACGACTCTCGGGATATTGGAGCGAAGCTTGTATCGAACCTGGTGGCGATCGCGGCCCTGGCTGCGGTTGTCTTCATCGGCTGGAAGGCCTTTGACACCTGGCGCTCTGATCCGGCCGTAGAAGGCATTCAGCAGATTTTGCAGCAGCAAAATTAGCCCCTATCAGCTCCTTGGGGGCCCTCCCGCCTGACCCGCCTGGCTGGTAGGATGTGGGGGTACTGTTTGATGCCGTTTTTATGCCGGAGTTGACCGGGCTGCCAGCCCTGCCCAGTCCTGCCGACGCTGCCATCTATCGCATTCTCGATGCCAATCTAGATCGGGCGCGCGAGGGGCTGCGAATTATTGAAGAATGGTGCCGCTTTGGGTTGAATAACTCAGGCCAAACTGAGCAAATCAAGCACCTGAGGCAAACCCTGGCCCAGTGGCACACCCCCGAGCTGCGCCTGTGCCGTGACACTCCCAACGATCCTGGCACGGCCCTGACCCATCCTCAGGAGGCTGAGCGCACCAGCGTAGCGGCGGTGCTCCAGGCCAACTTTTGCCGCGTGCAGGAGGCTCTGCGGGCGCTGGAGGAGTACGGCAAGCTCTACCGCAGCGATCTCGCGGCGGGCAGCAAAGCTATGCGCTACCAGGTCTATGCGTTGGAGAGCGAAATTTTGGGCAGTCATCGGCTACAGCGGCTGCGCCAGGGGCTGACCTACCTGGTCACCTCGCCCAGCGTTGGCGCAGCCTCTCCCTCAGAGAATCGCCTGCTGCCCGTGGTCGAAGCGGCCCTGCAGGGGGGTATTGCCCTGGTGCAGTACCGCGACAAGCACACCGACGACCACCTGCGCCTGGAGCTAGCCCAGCAGCTTAAAGACCTGTGCCACCGCTACGGAGCGCTGTTTCTGGTCAACGATCGCGTCGACCTGGCCCTGGCGGTTGAAGCCGACGGCGTACACCTGGGCCAAACCGACCTGCCCATTGCCACGGCCCGCCAGCTACTGGGCAGCCAACGCATCATTGGCCGCTCGACTACGAACCCCGACGAAATGCAGCGCGCGATCGCCGAAGGAGCCGATTACATTGGCGTTGGCCCGGTTTACGCAACTCCAACCAAGCCCGGCAAAGCCGCCGCTGGCCTGGAGTACGTGCGCTACGCCGCCGAGCATGCCACGGTGCCCTGGTACGCGATCGGCGGCATCAACACCGAGAACTTGACCGAGGTTTTGCAGGCCGGGGCTGAGCGCGTGGCCGTCGTTCGGGCCATTATCGAAGCTGAAAACCCCACCCTAATTGCTCAGTATTTTGTGGCCCAAACCAACCACCGCCACACCTTCCATACAGTCGCCACGCCCGTCGGTTGAACCTGCATCAGGCCGATAGATAGGCCAATAGACAGGTTTGAACCGGAGGGTTTAAGGTTCAAGGTGTACGGTCTCAGGATTCGGTCAAACCCAAACCTTGAACCCCCAACCTCGAACCCTAAACCCTGATTGCCCGCCATGTTCGACCCCAGTGCCGATGCCTTTTCCGTCCTGGTCAATGGAAAATCACAGTCGTGTCGTGCTGGCACGTTTCTACCTGCGTTTTTAGAGTCCTTAGGGCTGAACCCGCGCCTGGTAGCGGTGGAGTACAACGGCGAAATTCTCCATCGGCAGCTGTGGGAGACCACGCGCCTGCGCCCCAACGACAAGCTGGAGATTGTCACCATCGTGGGTGGTGGTTAAGGCCTTTCGGTACGGGTTTCCGCCATCAATTTCGGTCTTTTGGCGGCGGCACCTACAGCACTTCGCGTTAAATTAAAGACATAAAGCACTCCACGTTAGCACTCCGGTTGTACCCGATGGTTAAACAACTCTTTCAACGCTTAAAGCCGTTTTTGAAGCCCCTGATGGCCGTCGTTCTGGCCGTCGTTTTGGTATTTGGTACCGCCGATGGGGCCTGGGCCGCAGCGGGTGGACGCATTGGTGGCGGTAGCTTTCGGGCTCCCGCCCCGCGCATGAGTCCCACCCCGCGCACCTATGCCCCTGGCGGCGGTGGTTATTATCCCGGCGGGGGTTTTGGCTTTCCCTTCCTGTTTCCCTTTATTGGTATTGGAGGCGGGTTTGGCGGGTTGTTTACCCTGTTGATTTTTATCGCGATCGCCAACGTGGTGGTGCGTGGCCTGAGGGGCGCGGTCTCTGGTGATGACTACACCGCCGCCGCTGGCAGCAGCAACCCACCCGTAGCGGTGGCCAAGCTCCAGGTAGGCCTTCTGGCCGAGGCCCGTGGCCTGCAGGATGACCTCAACCGACTGGCCACCACCGCCGACACCGGCACCTCTCAGGGGCTGGCCAAGCTGTTGCAAGAAACCACCCTGGCCCTGCTGCGCCACCCCGACTACTGGGCCTACGCCGCCAGCGAAGACAAGCAGACCCGCCTGCTCAGCGCCGAGCAAGAGTTTAACCGCTACACGCTCTCGGCCCGCAGTCGCTTCAGCGCCGAAACCCTGTCCAACGTCAACAACCAGCTCACCCAGGCTGAAATTCAGGCGAAGCTGCCGGGCGACGCCGACCAGGCTCCTGGGGAGTACATTTTGGCCACCGTCGTTGTAGCAACCCAGGGCAAGCTCGACCTGCCCAATATCTACTCTTCTGCTGACCTGCGCCAGGCGCTTAGTCAAATTGGTGCGGTCTCCGGTGAAAACCTGCTGGCCGTGGAAGTCCTTTGGACCCCGCAGCAGTCAGGAGAAACCCTCAGCGGTGATGAGCTGATCGCCCAGTATCCAGAGCTGAAGCTGATTTAGGCCGCTTACGCTACAAACGTTATGGAAAAGGCTCCCTGGTGACCAGGGAGCCTTTTTTTGGATTCTGCGGTATCCGGTGGCTGAGCGGAGTCGAAGCCACCGGCTAAGCTCAGCCACCAGCTAAGCTCAGCCATCGGTTACGCTTCAGCCACCGACAAGCTCAGCGAAACCAGTGCTGGAGGAGTTCGGGCGATCGCCACAGCAAGTACCCCGCCAAGCCAAAGGTGCCCGTAATCAACCCGGTGGCCACGTAGCCCAAAATCATCATCACCCCATCGGCCTCAAGGGTCGCCACCACAAAGATGAGAATACCAACCGTGGGAATGGGGTTGGTCATGGGAATCGGGCTCATCAGCAGCAGGGTAAGCCAGCTAATGCAGACGCCGTTGATGTGCCAGACCGAGGAATTGTTCGCTAGCCCTGGCAGGCGAGGCCGCACAAATCGTTCAGTCACCCGCGTTACCCGCTTCAGGTTGCTCAGCACCGTTTTAGCCAGCACTGAGGGAAATTGAAACTGGGCCACGCGCCGGGGCAGCCAGGGCGATCGCCGCCCCACGGCCATTTGCAGCGACAGCAACAGACAGGCTGACCCCAAGATGGTGGTAAACCCCGGCGGCATCGGAAACAAAAACGGCAGCACCAGCAGCCCAATCACCAGGCAAAAGCCTCGCTCGGCGGTTTCGCTGAGCACGTGGGCCAGGGTCAAGGGCTGCTGGGCAACCCGCTCCAGTAGGGCTTTAATCTCCTGGGAAAAGCGAGGCTGGGGAGAGTCAGAATCCATAGCGGTAGCGAGGGTAGGATATCAAAGAGCGTTTTTAGATGCTTTGGGCAGGCCGGGCTGCTTGCGGCGTAGGGCTAGCTGAATCACCAGCTTTTCGGCCTCCAGCCAGACAAACATCAGAGCGCTAAAGCCAAAGCAAATCGCCAGCTCCGTCGCCGACAGCGGATGCAGCCCAAAGAACTGCGCCAGGGCTGGCACGTACAGTAACAACACTTGCAGGCCGGTGGTCAGTAAAACCGCACCCCACACGTAAGGATTTGACAAAGGATTGAGCTGGGCCGTTAAGCGAGTGTCTGAGCGGGCCGACAGGGCATGGCCCATCTGAGCCAGGCAGAGAGTGGTAAACACCATACTCTTCCAGGTGTCAGGGTCGCCCGGGTAGCCGGGGGCGTTGGTGTAGCGGTAGGCCCAGCCCATCAGGCCAATGGTTAGCACCGCCAGCAAAATGCCTACCCGCACCATGTAGGAACCCAGACCGCGGGCAAAGATGCTCTCACGCGGGTCGTGGGGCGGACGCTGCATGACGTTAGGTTCCGCCGGTTCCATCGCCAGGGCCAGGGCGGGTACGCCGTCGGTGACCAGGTTCATCCACAGAATTTGCAGCGGGCTGAGGGGCACCCCGCCCAGGCCCATGATCGGGGCGGCGGCGATGGTGAGTACTTCGCCAATGTTGCTGCCCAGAATGTATTTGATGAAGCGGCGAATGTTGTCGTAGACCACCCGGCCCTCTTCGGTGGCGGCGACGATAGTGGCAAAGTTGTCGTCGAGCAGCACCATGTCGCTGGCCTCTTTGCTGACGTCGGTGCCGGTGATGCCCATGGCAATGCCGATGTCGGCCTGCTTGAGGGCCGGAGCATCGTTGACGCCGTCGCCAGTCATGGCGACAAATTCGCCCTGCTTTTGCAGCGCCTGCACAATGCGGAGCTTGTGCTCGGGGGCGACGCGGGCGTAGACGCTGACGTGGGGAACCGTTTGCTCCAGCGCTTCGGTAGAGAGGTGGGTTAGCTCGCGCCCGGTCAGAATGGTGTCGCCGGGTTGGGCAATGCCCAGGGTTTCGGCGATCGCCTGCGCCGTCAGCGGGTGATCACCCGTGATCATAACCGGACGAATGCCGGCCCGCCGACAGTCCATGACGGCAGCGCGTACCTCAGGGCGCGGAGCATCGAGCATGCCCACCAGGCCCAGCCAGATCAGGTCTTGCTCCTCAGGTTCCAGGTTACCGTTGGGATTGGCGATGGTTGTCGGCTTCATGGCAAAGCCCAGCACCCGCAGGCCGCTAGCCGCCATTGCATCGTTTTGAGCCAGAATTGACCGCCGCTGAGCGTCGGTAAGGGGCTGGGGCTGACTGTCGCCCTGGCTAGTGCGGCAGCGCTCCAGCACCAGTTCGGCGGAGCCTTTGGTAAACATAACCTGGGGGGGCAGGGGCCAGGCGGCATCGGTATGAGCCTGCACCACGACGCTCATACGCTTGCGCTCTGAGGTGAAGGGGACTTCGCCAATGCGATCGCACCTCTGCCCCAGCGTTGCCTGATCAAACCCGCCTTTGCCCGCTACGGCTAGCAGCGCGCCCTCGGTAGGGTCACCCAGCAGGGTCCAAACGCTGCCGGACTGACTCAGGGTGGCGTCGTTGCACAGGGCGCAGGCCATCAGCAGAGCCTGCAGAGCGGGGTCGGCCTGGGGGGCGATCGCCGCACCATTTTCCAGCAGAGCACCGACTGGCGCGTAGCCCTCGCCTGTGACCTCGTACTGGTGATCCACCGTCTTGACCTGCTGCACCACCATTTTGTTTTGGGTCAGGGTGCCGGTTTTGTCGGAGCAAATGGTGGTGACCGAGCCCAGGGTTTCGACCGCTGGCAGCTTGCGAATCAGGGCATGGCGGCGCACCATGCGCTGAGTGCCCAGGGCCAGGGTGACGGTGATGACGGCGGGCAACCCTTCCGGCACCACGGCAACGGCCATACTGAGGGAGACCTCCAGCAGATCGTCGAACAGGCTGAGGTCGCCGGTACGCAGCAGACCCGCCGCCACCACCAGGGCCACCAGCACCAGGGAGCCGGACACCAGCACGTTGCCCAGCTGAGCCATCCGCTGCTGTAGGGGCGTAGGCTCAGACTCCACCGACTGAATCAGGGTAGCGATGCGGCCCAGCTCAGTCGTCATTCCGGTTTGGGTGACCAGCACGGTGCCGCGACCCTGGAGCACTTCGGTACCCTGATAGACCAGGTTGAGGCGATCGCCTAGGGCAGCCTCGTCTTCTAACAAAAGCTCTGGCTGCTTGATCACGGCCTCGGCTTCACCCGTGAGGGCGGCTTCGCGCACCTGTAAGTTGGCGGCACTGAGCAGGCGACCATCGGCGGGTACCTGTACCCCTGCTTCCAGCAGCACAATGTCGCCCGGCACCAGGGCCTTGGCATCGACTTCCTGCTCCTGGCCCTGGCGCAGCACGCGCACCCGAGGCGATGTCATATTTTTGAGGGCGGCCAGCGCTTTCTCGGCTTTGCTCTCCTGCAGGTAGCCCAGCAGGCCGTTGAGCAGCACAATCGCAAAGATCGCGATCGCATCTTTAGGGAAGCCCCCTTCGCGCAGATCGAGCACCAGCGACACCAGGGCCACCGCAATCAGCATCAGCAGCATGATGTTTTTGAACTGGTCCCACAAAATTTCCCAGGGGCTGCGGGTGGCCCCCTCCTGAAGCTCGTTGGGGCCGTAGACCTGCTGGCGATGCTCGGCTTCGCTGGGGCTGAGCCCGTCGGGGCTGCTTTCTAACAGCGCGATCGCCCGCTCCGGGCTGAGGGTGTGCCAGAGAGTAGCGGGCGCAGGGGCGGCAGCGCTTTTGCTGGGAAGAGTACTGTGGGTCACGGCGGGAACTTACCTCTAAAGAATCGAGTGCTACTATTCGAGAGTGCCTAGCCTTCATTTATAGCACTAAAAAATAGTGCTAATTCGTCAGAATGATCAATCCGTTTGTGCCGCAGGCGCTAATTTGTCGAGAAATCGAGCTGGAGCAGGTCTGCACCCTGCTGCGTCAGGACAGCGATTTTGTGGTGGTCGGGGTGCCGGGCATTGGTCGCCGCACCCTGATTCGCAGTGCCGCCCGTCAGGAAAAATCGCGCTGCCTGGAAATCGACCTGCTGCGCTGCCGCAATGCGGGTCAGTTTCTGCGATTTTTGGCCGATGGCATTATGGCGGCCTTCTCAGAGCCGGAAGAGATCGCCCAAATTCAGCAGTGGAGCCTGAATCAACCCCTGAGCGTCGATCTAACTCTGGAAACCGAGGCGCGGCTGGTCTGGCCTAAGACATCGGGCAAGGAGTGGCCCCTGTTTGAAGGTCTGCTGGCGCTGCCTCAGCACCTGGCGGAATGTCTCGATTGCCAGGTAGTGACTGTGTTTCACAATTTTCCTCACCTGCGATCGTGGGATCGTCAGGGCAAGTGGGAGAGCTACCTGCGGCAGGAAATTCAGCGCCAGAGCCGGGTTAGCTATGCCCTGGTGGCCACCGTGGCCGAACCCTGGATGTTGGCCAGCCGCCTGCCGGTGATTGCGCTCACCCCGCTGAGCGATCGCGACCTGCAGCCCTGGATTATTAGCACAATGGCGACGGCGGGCCTCAAGTTTGACCCCGAAAGCGAGGCGCTGGAGCTATTTTTAAGCTACGCCCAGGGCCATATGAAAGACGCCATCACCCTGGCCCAGCGCCTGTGGCAGCACTGCCACGCGATCGCCTCGCCAACGCCAGATCGCATTCAGGCTCACCAGGTACACAGCACGATGCTGGGCCTGGCGCAAGATATGGCTGTTACCTTTGAAGCGCTGCTGCTGCTGCTGCCACCCACCCAGGCCCGCGTGCTCGAAAGTTTAGCCCTCGACCCCACCGATAGCCCCCAGGCCAATGCCTACATCAAAAAGCACCAGCTCTCGCGGGGCGGTGGTTTGCAGGGGGCGCTGACCAGCCTGGAGCAAAAGGGCCTGATCTACGGCCCCCAGTTTGGCTACCGAATTGCCCTGCCGCTGCTCGATTTCTGGCTCCGGCAGCGGCTGCGGTAGAAGGTAGGTTTACACCTCTTCGGGGGCCACCAGTTCAAAGCAGCCCGACACCGAGGCGGGAATGGTGCGGGGGCGATGGCTAACGGCGTCGACAAACACCCAGTCGGTAGCGCCTGTGGCCAGCACGGCATCGTCGCTGAGGCGCAAGAATTTGTAGTGGCGGGTGCTGCGGGCTTTGCGCAGGGTGGTGATCCAGGTGGTGAGGCGCAGGCGATCGCCCTCAAAGGCGGGGCGCAGGTAGGTGATCTGGTGCGATCGGGCGACCCAGGTGGCCCCCAAAGCCCGGGTCTCGGCGGTGCAGCCGACGCTGGTGGCGTGGGCGATCGCGACATCCTGCATCCACTGCACGTAGACGACATTGTTGACATGACCGTTGCGATCGACAACTTCAGTCGGCACAACAAACTCGTAGTGATAGAAGGCGTTCATTCCCCCCCGCCATAATAGAACCAGTGCTATCCCCGGCAATTCTATGGCGAAACTCTGGCCCTACGCCACTCCCGGCATCCCTGACCATCTGTTTGAGCAGCTGCCCGGCATTCCCCTCAGCAGTCGGGAGGTGCGGCTGCTGCTACTGGGCTATCTGCGGCTCAAGCCCAAGGACGTGCTGTGGGATATTGGCGCGGGCACCGGCACCCTGGCGATCGAGGCGGCGCTGATGATCCCTGGCGGCAAGGTGGTGGCGGTCGAGCGCGACGGCGATGTGGCGGATTTGATTCGGCGCAACTGCGATCGCTTTGGCCTCTCCAACGTGCAGGTCATTCAGGGCAGCGCCCCCGACTGCCTGGGCGAGCTGCCCCACCACCCTGACTGCATGTTCGTCGAGGGCGGGCGCAACCTCAGGGACATTCTGCTGGCCGCCTGGGACTACCTGCCCTCGCTGGGGCGAGTAGTGGTAACCGCAGGCAACCTCGAAACCCTCTACGTGGTGTCAGAGACCTTTGCCCACCTGCAAGTGCGCAACATCGAAGCCGCCCAGCCCGCCGTCAATCGGCTGGAGACCAAGGGCAACTACCAGGTCTTTGCAGCGGTAGACCCCATCTTTATTCTCAGCGGCGAAAAGTACGAGTGAGGCCCTAGCTGAGCGTATGCCCTCGGCCTGAAGCTTGGTAGGCGACGCCGGGGACGCCCTCCACTGTTCATTTCATCTCAGGCTGTGCCTGTAACTATGGCGATGACTCCATCAGAACGATTCCGAGGCTGTCTCCTAGGGCTGGCGGCTGGCGACGCCGTCGGTACTACGGTTGAATTTCAGGGCCGGGGGGCGTTTGCGCCTGTGACTGATATGGTGGGCGGCGGCCCCTTTAACCTACAGCCGGGGCAGTGGACCGACGACACCTCGATGGCGCTGTGCCTGGCGACGAGCCTGGTTGAAATGGGTACCTTTGATGCCGCCGACCAGATGGATCGCTACTGCAAATGGTACGAAAACGGCTATCTCAGCAGCACTGGCCACTGTTTTGATATTGGCAACACTGTGCGGCAAGCCCTGGAGCAATACAAGCTTTCTGGCCAGCCCTTTAGCGGGTCCACCCATTCCCGATCGGCGGGCAATGGCTGCCTGATGCGGCTCGCCCCGGTGCCAATGTATTACGGCTCAGACCGCGATCGCGCCATCCATTTCTCGGGCGAGAGCGCTCGCACCACCCATGGTGCAGCCGAGTGCATCGATGCCAGCCGACTGTTCGGAGCGATTTTGTTCCGGGCGCTGGCCGGGGCCAGCAAACCCGAAATACTGTTGGGCCACAGTCCCGTGGCTATTGCCTCTGCATCGCTTCAGGCGATCGTGCGGGGGGAGTACCAGCAAAAGCCCGTCAGCGATATTCGGGGCACGGGCTACGTCGTCGATAGCCTGGAGGCGGCACTGTGGTGTTTTTGGACTACAGAAACCTACGAAGAGGCCATTCTCGCCGCCGCTAACCTAGGCGATGACGCCGACACCACCGCCGCCATCTGCGGCCAGGTCGCCGGAGCCTACTACGGCGAAACGGGCATACCGGCCCCATGGCTGAGTCAGTTGGCGCTGCGGGATCACATAGCGGACCTGGCCGATCGGCTCCAGGCTGCTGCTATCTAGCGATTGGCTAGAATCAACCAGACTTTAGTACCGCTACGCGGAATTCAAAGTGCAAAGTTGAAAATGAAAAATGCTCGATGCATTGGTGGCTCAAGTATCCTGAACCGCAGGCACATTGGGGCCTTGCTTTACTAAGCTTCCAGCACTTGCTGAATCCGGCGCTCCAGCTGGTCGAGATCCAGTCCGCCCTCGTCGCGACTGATGCGGCGCACTGTTGAATTGACCTTTGCCAAATCTTCCAGCAGGTCAGTCAAAATTTGCTGCTGCTGTCGAGATTGAGTTATTTCTCGCGGCTCCTGCACCAGGTCACGCACGATGGTATCTTCCGCCCGCGACGCCACGATCGGATCGCGTTGGCCCTCTAAATACACAAAAGTCCGCCGCCCAGGCCCACGCTCCTCCTCCACCGGCTGTAGCGATGTCACCTGGTCCGATCGCACATATTTCCCAAAACCTAAATGGACCAATACCGACGACTGAATTTTCATACTGCTGCTACGTCTACTACTGTTATATCCCCATGATAAATAGCTTGTAGAATGGCTAGAACCCAAACCAGGAGAGGATTCTACGGTAGTTTAGGTAGGGGTTTACGCGGCGGTTTCAGCGGTGATAGACGGCCATTCCCAACGCTGCGGTAGATAGTAGAAAAATGTTGCGATCGCCTCACCAGCGCCATTGCTAAACTCAAGGCAACTTGTCCATAACCCCCAATC
>ERZ1066121.2150-NODE-2150-length-12830-cov-15.551468_pt1 | contig 12830 bp, 9 predicted proteins | sample MGYA00382768_ERZ1066121 | MGnify/ENA primary metagenome ERZ1066121 (study PRJEB33369, sample SAMEA5778351) | biofilm metagenome | biome: Industrial cooling water; feature: Water cooling tower basin; material: Biofilm | place: United Arab Emirates | collected... | reverse complement strand
GCGACGGCGCGCGTTCCAGCGTCGAGCGAGCGGCCCGCCCACGGGGCGGGCCGGGCGCGACGGCGCGCGTTCCAGCGAAGCGGCGCCAGCCGCGAGAGCGCGTTCCAGCGAGCGCGCGAGGCGCCGGCGACGCCGGCGACCGAGCACGCGAGCGCGCCCCTCGCTCATCCCTCCCGCCAGTCGGCGATGAACAGATTCGTGTCGCCCGGCTTCGACGCCCCGCGGTTGCTCGCCCACACCAGTCGCCGCCCGTCGGGGCTGAACATCGGGAAGCCGTCGAACTCCGGGTTCGTCGTGATCTGCTCGAGCCCCGTGCCGTCGAGGTTCACGACGTAGAGATCGAAGTTGCGGCTGCGCGGGTTCCTGTGGTTGCTCGAGAAGATGATCCGCCGCCCGTCGGGGGTCCACGACGGGCCGAAGTTCGCCCCGCCGAGCCGCGTGACCTGCCGCTGCTCGCTCCCGTCGGCGTTCATCACGAACAGCTCCATCCGGTTCGGGCGGATGGCGTTCTGTCGCAGCAGCTCCCGATAGCCGCGCAGCCCCGCCGAGTCCTCGGGGGCGTAGTGCCAGGCGCGGTAGACGATCTTCGTCCCGTCGGGGCTCCACCACGGGCCGCCGTCGTAGCCCGGCGTCGTCGTCAGCCGGCGCACGTCGCTGCCGTCGACGTTCATCGTGTAGATGTCGAGGTCCCCGTCCTTGAGCGACGTGAAGACGATCCGGCGCCCGTCGGGGGAGAGGACCCCCTCGGCGGTGTAGACGCCGTAGTGCGTCAGCCGCCGCAGGTCGGAGCCGTCGCGCCCCACCGTGTAGATGTCGTACGGGTCGATCCCCCAGACGTAGCCCTTGCTCGGGTCGGGCCGCGCCGGGCAGTCGGCGCCCGCGTGCGTCGTGCTCGCGAAGAAGAGCCGCCGGTCGCCGGGGAGGAACCACCCGCACGTCGTCTTGCCGCGCCCGTCGGAGACGCGCGCGAGCCCGGTCCCGTCGACGCGCATCACGTACTGCTGGTCGCAGGGGCGCCCGTCGCGCGTGCTCTGGAAGGTCAGCCACGCGCCGTCGCTGCTGAAGTACGCCTCGGCGTTCTCCCCGCCGAAGGTGATCTGGCGGACGTTCGTCAGGTGCCGCTCCCCGCTGTCGGCGGCGACGGGGCGCGCGGGGGACGCCGCGGGGGACGCCGCGGCGGTCGCCGCCCCGCTCGGCACGCCCCCCGCGCCCACGCTCGTGCCGCGTGTGCACGAGGCGGCGGTGGTGGCGACGGCGGCGGCGACGGCTGCGGTCGCGGCGAGGCGGGCGAACGGCGCGGAGGGCGGGGCAGGGCGGGGCATGCGGGGAGGCGGACGGCGGCGACTCGGGCAGACGCGGGCGAGAGAGCAAAGAAAGCGTCGCGCGCGCCCCGCCGCACGCCCCGCGCTCGGCGCCGAGCGCCGGGGCTCAGCCGACGGTGCGCCGGTCGCGCCCGTCGCCCCGGTCGCGTCGCCGCAGCGACGCCCCGGCGAGCAGGCCGAGCCCCGTCGCCAGCAGCGCCACCGTCCCCGGCTCCGGCACCACCGTCCCCGGCCGGCGGTAGGTGACTCCCTCCGGCGGGGTGACGGTCAGGAAGCTGGTGCCGAAGGTGTTGGCGTAGTAGTCGAGCACGAACGCGTTGTCCCCCTCGGCGAGCGTGACGGACGCCCGGAAGCCGCCGCTCTGGTCGAACCAGCGCGAGAAGACGCTCCGGCCGTCGACGTACAGGGCGACCCCGTCGTCGGCGGTGAAGTCGAAGGTGTAGCTCCCCGCCGCCGCCGCGCGGAAGACGCCGGTGAACCGGGCGCCGAAGGTGAACCCCGAGTTCGGCGGGTCGCCCAGCCCGGAGCACCCGGGGAGCGAGGCGAAGCTCGTGAAGGCGATGGCCGCGAGCGTCCGGCGGCACACCGGCGTCCCGGCGAAGCCGCCCTCCAGCGTCGGCTGGTCGACGCCGCCCTGGAAGTTCCGATCGTAGAACCGGGCGGAGACCTGCGCCCCGGCGTCGGCGCCGGCGAGCGCCAGGGCGGCGACGCCGGCGGCGAGCGGTCGCACGACGGCCCGCGCGGTGTGACGGGCGACGCGCCGGGCGAGGGACCGCGCGGGGTGGCGTGACGGAAGCATGGGCGGCACCTCGGCGATGGGGCGGAGACGGGGTGGAGACAGGACGTGTGGACGGGGCCGCCGCGTCCGGGCTGGCACTGGGGCGGCATTCGGCGAACGGGCGATGCCGGCGCCGGCGTTCCGCCCCGTCAACGACGCGTGCGCCCGCGGCGTATCGCTCGCGTCACGAACGGCCCGCGTCGGCAGGCGCCCGTGCGGGCACGACCCTTCGCGCACGACCCTCGGTGACGCGGGCTGCGTCGCGAAGGTCCTCGCTGCATGGCCGGCCTGCCCTGACGGAGCCAGGCCAACCGGCGCGCGCGTCGCGCCTCACCGTGGGGGTGCTCCGATGACCCGATCGCGCCTCGCCGCCGCCGCTGCCGGCGGCGCCGCCACCGTCCGCGCCGCGCTCGCGGCCGCGTCCCTCGCCGCCGCCGTCGCCCTCGGCGCCGCCCTCCCGCTCGTCGGCGCCGCGACGGCGGCGGGCGCGCAGTCGCCGGCGATCCCCGACGGATGGCCCCGGGGCGAGGCGAAGCTCCGCTTCGAGATCGTCGTCCCGCCGGCGGTGCGCGGCGAGGCGACCACGGGGCGCGTCTACGTGATGCTCTCGCGCACCGCCGACCCGGAGCCGCGGCTGCAGATCGGGCGCGTCGGCGCCCCGATGTTCGGGCGCGACGTCGAGCGCCTCGCCCCCGGCGCGGTGGCCGTCGTCGACGGCACCGACCTCGGGACCCCGGTGTGGGACATGAAGGACCTGCCCGCGGGCGACTACTGGGTGCAGGGCTTCGTCAACGTCTACTCCGAGTTCCGCCGCGCCGACGGCCGGGTCGTCTGGCTGCACGACGACCAGTGGGAGGGGCAGAAGTGGAACGTCTCGCCCGGCAACCTCCACTCGGCGCCGGTGAAGGTCACGCTCGACCCGCGCCGGCCGCAGACGGTGCGCCTCGTCGCCGACCGGAAGATCCCGCCGATCGAGCTGCCGACGAACACGCGCTGGGTGGAGCGCTTCCGGTTCCAGTCGCCGTCGCTCACGAAGTTCTGGGGGCGCCCGATCTTCCTGGGGGCGACCGTGCTCCTGCCGCGCGACTACCACACGAGCACCATCCGCTACCCGATCCTCTACGAGCAGGGGCACTTCTCCCTCGGCAACCCGATGCGCTGGGCCGAGGACGGCGACCTCGGGCGGGCGTGGATGCGCGACGACATGCCGCGCGTGCTCGTCGCCACCTTCCAGCACCCGACGCCGTACTTCGACGACTCGTACGCGGTGAACTCCCCGAACGTCGGCCCCTACGGCGACGCGATCGTGCAGGAGCTCATCCCCGAGATCGAGCGGCGCTACCGCACCATCGGCGAGCCGTGGGCGCGCTGGCTCCACGGCGGCTCCACCGGCGGGTGGGAGGCGCTCGCCCTGCAGATCTACCACCCCGACCTCTTCGGCGGCACCTGGGCCTACTGCCCCGACCCGGTGACCTTCACCGACGTCGAGGGGATCGACGCCTACCGCGACGAGAACGCCTACTGGAAGCGCTACTCCGAGTGGCAGCGCACGCCGACGATCAACTCGCGCGAGGTCGACGGCTCGGTGCGGCAGACGTCGCAGCAGCGCAACTGGATGGAGCTGGTCAACGGCACGCGCGGGCGCTCGGGCACCGGGCAGCTCGACATCTGGTCGGCGGTGTTCGGCCCGGTGGGCGCCGACGGCTACTTCCAACCGCTCTTCGACAAGCGCACCGGTACCATCGACCGCACGGTCGCCGAATACTGGCGGACGCACCACGACCTGCTCGAGTACCTCAAGGGCCACTGGACGACGGTCGGCCCGAAGCTGGTGGACAAGCTCCACGTCTACATGGGGGACATGGACAACTTCCACCTCGACCGTGCCACGCGGCAGCTGCAGGCGTGGATGAAGACCACGCAGAACCCGCACTACGAGGGCTATTTCCTCTACGGCGACGGGAAGGGGCACTGCTGGTCGGGGCCGGTGACGCAGGCCGAGCGGCTGAAGGAGATGGCGCAGCACGGGCTGCGCCACATGCCCGCCGGGACCACCACCCCCTGGTGGAGCTACTGACCCCGCCGGCCCTCCCGCCTCCGGCTCCTGCCGACGCCCCCCACCCCCCGCCTCCCGCCCTCCGCTCCCCCCTCCCCCGATCTCCCCGGAGCCCCGAGAATGCGAGACACCCCGTTCGGCCGCGTGCCGCGCGCCGCGGCCGCCGCCGCCATCGCGTGCGCCGCCGCCGCTCCCGCCCTGCTCCGCGCGCAGGCGGCGCAGCGCACCGTCACCGGCCAGGTGGTCGAGGAGGGGACCAACGCCCCGCTCCCGGCCGCGCAGATCCAGGTGCGCGGCACGACCACCGGCACCGTCACCGGCGACGACGGCCGCTTCACCCTGCGCGTCGGCGCCGGCGAGGCGGTGCTCCTCGTGCGCCGCATCGGCTACCCGGCGGTCACCGTGCGCGTCGCCCCCGGCGAGAGCACGGTGCGCGTGGCGATGCGCAAGGACGCGCTGCAGCTCGACCAGGTGGTGATCACCGGGCAGGCCTCGGCCATCTCGCGCCGCAACCTCCCCAACTCGGTGGCGAGCGTCAGCGCGGAGGAGGTCACCAAGGTCTCGGCGCAGACCATCGAGCAGGCGTTCCAGGGGAAGATCGCCGGGGCGCAGATCGCCCAGAGCACCGGCGCCCCCGGCGGCGGCAACCGCGTGCGCATCCGCGGCATCTCCTCGATCCTCGGCAACGCGTCGCCCCTGTACGTCGTCGACGGCGTCATCGTCAGCGACGCCGCCATCGGCACCGGGACGAACATCGTGACGCGCGCGGCGGGGAGCGCCATCTCCGTCTCCAACCAGGAGGCCCCCGTCAACCGCATCGCCGACCTCGACCCCAACCAGATCGAGAACGTCGAGATCCTCAAGGGCTCGGCGGCGGCGGCGATCTACGGCTCCAAGGCGTCGGGCGGCGTCATCGTCATCACGACGAAGCGCGGCGTCGCCGGCGCCCCGCAGTGGAACTTCCGCGGCGGCGTCGGCACCGCGCGCCTCGCCTACCGCAACGGGCAGCGCCGCTTCACGACGCTCGAAGACGCGACGCGCGCCTTCGGCCCCACCGCCGCGCAGTTCTACGACCCCACCCGCTTCATCGACTACGAGGACCTCGCCTACGGCAACCGGCCGGTCAACAACGACCTGGCGCTGCAGGTGAGCGGCGGCACCGAGAGCACCCGCTACTTCGTCGGCCTCTCCTCGCGCGAGGAGGACGGGATCGTCGCCAACACCTTCGCCCGCCGCCACGGGCTGCGCGTCAACGTCGACCAGCGCCTCACCGGGCGCATGCAGCTGCAGGTCGGCAGCGAGGTGCTGCGCACGCAGAGCGACCGCGGCCTCTTCGGCAACGACAACGCCGGGAACTCGATCGCCTACACCCTCACCAAGATCCCGTCCTTCCTCGACCTGCGCCGGAACGCCGACGGCAGCTATCCGCGCAACCCGTTCTACCCGTCCAACCCGCTGCAGACGATCGAGCGCTTCCAGAACGACGAGGGCGTCTGGCGCAACATCACCACGGGGCGGCTCACCTGGGAGATCGCCCGGCGCGAGCGGCAGGAGCTGCGCTTCGTCGGCTTCGGCGGCGTCGACGTGCTGAGCCAGCGCAACGAGGTCTACTCCCCCCCCGACCTGCAGTACGAGCCGCTCGACGGGCTGCCGGGGACGACCGCCGTGTCCGGGGCGTCGAACCAGAACGCGAACCTCAACCTCAACGCCGTCCACGTCTGGCGCCCGGTGCGCGCGATCGCCGCCACGACGCAGCTCGGCACCCAGTGGGAGCGGCGCAACTTCTCGGTCAACCGCGCCAGCGCCCAGAACCTCCTCGGCGGCCTCGAGGTCGTCACCGCCGGCACCATCCGCGACGTCGACGAGCAGCGCCTCCTCGTCGACGACTTCGGGATCTTCGCCCAGAGCGAGGTGCTGGTGGCCGAGCGGCTGCTGCTGACCGCCGGCGCCCGCGCCGACCGGAGCAGCAACAACGGGGATCCGGGGAAGTACTACCTCTTCCCGAAGGCGAGCGCCTCGTACCGCTTCGGCACGCTGCGCCGCGGGCTCGTCGACGACGTCAAGCTGCGCGTCGCCTATGGCGAGACCGGGAACCAGCCGCTCTACGGGCAGAAGTTCACCCCGCTCGACCTCTCGAACATCGGCGGCGCCGGGGCCTTTCGCGTCGGCACCGGGCGCGCGGCGAGCGACCTGCGCCCCGAGCGGCAGCGCGAGATCGAGGGGGGCGTCGACCTCGCCCTCTTCGGCAACCGCGTGACCGCGGACCTCACCGCCTTCCAGCGCAACATCTCCGACCTGCTCATCATCCGCACGCTCCCGCCGACGAGCGGCTACTCCTCGGAGACGAGCAACGGCGCGTCGATGCGCGTGTGGGGGGGCGAGGCGGCGATCGCCGCCTTCCCGCTGCAGGGGGCGCTGACGTGGACCACGCGCTTCAACCTCGGCGCCAACCGCAACCGCATCACCGAGCTCCCGGTCGCGCCCTTCCTCCTCGGCGCGCCGCAGGTGGGCGCCGTGCGCATCGAGGAGGGCCGGAGCGCCACGCAGCTCATCGGCAACGACACCCTCCCGCAGTCGGGTGGGCGGGTCGTCGTCCCGGTCGTCATCGGCGACGGGACCCCGAAGTACAACGCCGGGTGGGGGAACGAGATCCGGTGGAAGGGGCTCTCCGCCTACGCCCTCCTCGACCGCCAGCTCGGCGGGATGCTCGCCAACGGCACCTGGCGCCACTACGACCTGGGGCAGAACTCGCGCGACTACGACGAGGTGACCGCCACCGGGCAGAAGCTCGGCGAGGTGCGGCGCACCACCTACCTGCAGGTCACGCGCATCTACTACCAGGACGCCAGCTACCTCAAGCTGCGCGAGGTGACGCTCGGCTACGACCTGCCGCGCCCCCTCGTGCGCCGCGCGTGGGCCCGGGCGAACGCCGCGCGGCTCCAGTTCAGCGGGCGCAACCTGTACTGGTGGACCGACTTCCGCGGCGGCGACCCCGAGGCGGAGAACTTCGGCGCCGGCAACGTCCCCGGCTCGGTGCAGCGCAATCGCGAGCTCGCTGCCTACCCGGCCAGCCGGCAGTTCTGGGTCAACCTCAACGTGGAGTTCTGACGATGCGCGCCCCCCCGACCGCCCGGCGCGCCGCCGTCCGCCCCGCCGCCCGCGCCGCGCTGCTCGCCGCCCTCGCCCTCGCCGGCGGCCTCGCCGCCTGCCGCGAGGTCGTCGTGCCCAACTACAACTCCCCCAACGTCGACCAGCTGACGAGCGCCCCCACGGCGTCGACGGTCAACACCACCGCGCTCGGGCTGCTCGTCGGCGCGCGCGCCACGGTCGGCGCCTACGCCACGACGCTCGGCGTGCTCGGGCGCGAGGTCTACAACCTCGACGGCGCCGAGCCGCGCAACGTGCTGGGCTTCCTCGTCGGGCCGCTGGAGCCCGGCGGCTTCGGCACCGACATGGGGTGGACGGCCACCTACCGCCAGCTCCTCACCGCCTTCACCGTGCTCGAGGCGGTCGAGCGGGTCCCCGACTACACGGCGCAGCAGAAGGAAGGGGTGCGCGGCTTCACGAAGACGCTCATGGCGATGGCGTACATCGACCAGCTGCGCATCCGCGACACCTTCGGCATCGTCCTCGAGGTCGACCCGAGCGCGCGGACGCTCGGCCCCTTCGTCACGCGCGAGGAGGGGTACGCCCGCGCCGCGCAGCTGCTCGACGAGGCGCGCACGCACCTGCAGGGAGGCGGCGCGGCGTTCCCCTTCGCCCTGCACGCCGGCTTCGCCGGCTTCGCCACGCCGGCCACCTTCGTCCGCTTCAACCGGGCGATCAAGGCGCGCATGGAGGTCTACCGCCAGCGCTGGCCCGACGCCCTCACGGCGCTCCAGGAGTCGTTCCTCAACACGGCGAACCCCACCCCCGCCACGCTCGCCGCCGGCGTCTACCACGTCTACTCGACGACCTCGGGCGACGCGATCAACCCGCTCTTCGACCCGGCGCCGCGCGCCCTCACCGCGGTGCCGTCGTTCCTCACCGACGCGCGCCGCGCCGCCGACGGCTCGATCGACCGGCGCGCCGCGGCCAAGGCGCAGGTGGGGACGGTGTCGCTCAGCACGCAGGGGGTGACGAGCAACGTCCGCATCACCGCCTACGCCAGCAACGTCGCCCCGGTGCCGATCATCAAGAACGAGGAGCTGATCCTGCTGCGCGCCGAGGCGCGGCTGGCCACCGGCGACCGCGCCGGGGCGATCGCCGACCTGAACGTCGTGCGCACCGTCTCCGGCGGGCTCCCCCCGCTCCCCGCCGACTTCGCCGGCGACCTGGTCGACGAGATCCTCTACGACCGGCGCTACTCGCTCTTCTACGAGTACGGCCACCGCTGGGTCGACCTGCGCCGCTACGGCCGGCTCGCCCAGCTGCAGAAGACGCTCCCCTCGCACCGCATCTTCCCGATCGTCCCGATCCCGATCGACGAGTGCAACCAGCGCGACCCGCGCCCGCGCGGCTGTGTCCAAGTGTCAGGGTTCTAGGTGTAGGCGGCCTGCGGCCGTTGACCCCAGGAACGCGCTCCGCGGCGGGCGCCGCTCCGCTGGAACGCGCGCCCTCGCTGCGGGCCCAGCCCATGGCCGGGCCCGCAGCGAGGGCGCTGGAACGCGCTCGCCGGCCGCGCGGCGGCGGCTCGCTGGAACGTAGAGCGCTCGCGGCTGACTACCGCTGTTCCGCAAGGGCGGCCGACGCGCCGTGGGCGCGTCGCGAGTGCCGTAGTTCGCTCACACCGGGGGTTCGTTCCAGCGCCCCAGGCGAGCGGCCCGCCCATGGGGCGGGCCGGGAGCGAGGGCGCGCGTTCCAGCGGAGCCGCGTACTGCGGCGGAGCGCGTTCCAGCGGAGCCGCGTACAGCGGCGCAGCGCATTCCAGGGAGCGCGCGAGGCGCCCGGCACAGCCGGGCGACCGAGCGCGCGACCGCTTGGTCAGCGCTGGGCTCCTCCCGCCGGCAGCGGCACCTGCGCGACCGCGAACAGGTCGCGCTGCGTCTGCCCCTTCTTCAGCAGCTCGATCGCCCGGCGCAGCTGCACGTCGTCGTCGAGCTCGTGCCGCTTGGCCGTCGAGTCGCCGAAGGCCACGCGTGCGACGCGCTGCTCGAGCTGGCGGTCCACCCACGCGCGCCCGGCCTGCCACTGCGCCGTGTCGATCTTGACCCCCGCCTTCGTCAGGCGCGCCAGCAGGTCGTCGCGCCACGCCGGGTCGACGGTGAAGTCGGGGCGGAGCTTCCCCTTCTTCTCGAGCGCCAGCTCGCTGAGCGCCGCGTAGACCTCGGTGAACTTCGGCGCCAGCGCCCGCGCCAGCGTCTGCTCCGCCGTCGTCAGCGTGTCGGGCTTGACGATCACGTCGGGCGTCACCGCGCCGCCGCCGTAGATGATCCGCCCCGCGTCGCTGCGGTACTTCGGGCGCGCCCGGCGCACCGAGTCGCTCTCGAGCGAGTCGGGGTGCGTCTCGACGTACTGCCCGTCCTGCAGCTTGCGCTCCTTCTGGATCGAGCGGCCGCTCGGCGTGAACCACTTGGCCGTCGTCATCTTGAGCGCGTAGCCGCCGTCGAGCGGGAAGAGCGTCTGCACCAGCCCCTTGCCGTAGGACGTCGTGCCGACGACGAGGGCGCGGTCGTGGTCCTGCAGCGCCCCGGCGACGATCTCCGAGGCCGACGCCGAGTAGCCGTCGATCAGGACGACGAGCGGCACCGAGGGCGCGAGCGGCTGCGAGGTGGCCACGTACGTCTGCACCTCCCCCTGGCGCCCGCGCACGCTCGCCACCTCCTGGCCGCGGCGCAGGAACAGGTTGCTCGCCGCGATCGACTGCTCGAGGATCCCGCCCGGGTTCTCGCGCAGGTCGAGGGCGATCCCGCGCGCCCCCTGCGCCTGGAGCTTCCGCACCGCCTCGCCGATCTCGGCGGCGGTGTTCTCGCTGAAGCGCAGCACCTTCACGTAGCCGACGTCGCCGTCGAAGACGAGCGAGTACGGGACCGCCGGGATCTTGATCTCGGCGCGCGTGAAGCTCACCGCGATCGGCGCGGCGACGCCCGGGCGCTGGAAGGTGACCTTCACCTTCGTCCCCGGCGAGCCGATGAGGACGTTCGACACCTGCTGGCTCGACCAGCCGCGCGTCGCCGCCGTGTCGATCTGGACGATCCGGTCCCCTTCCTGGATCCCGGCGTTCTCCGCCGGCGTGTTCGGGAAGACGCGGGCGACGGTGACGAAGCCGCTCTGCGGCGGCGTGATCTCCATCCCGATCCCGGCGTAGCGGCCGTTGGTCTGGCGCGAGAACTCGGCGATCTGCTTCGGCGTGAACAGCTCCGAGTACGGATCGTTGAGCTCCTTCACCAGCCCGCGCGCGGCCTTCTCGTAGAGCGCCGAGGCGTCGACCGTGTCGACGAAGCGCTGCGAGACGAGCCCCATGACCTGCTCGAGGAGCTGGGCGCCGTCCTGCTGCGCGCGGGACTGCAGCACCCACCCGCCGGCCAGCAGGGGGGCCGCGGCGGCGGTGAGGACGACGGCGGTGCGACGACGGGACGGACGGCCCATGAGGACGCTCGGGGGCTGGAGGGATCGATAACGTACCGAATACCACCACGTGCGGGCAGAGTTCCGGTGCTGGAGCTCGCCTGGCCCGCCGGCCCGCCCCCACCCTCGGTCGCCCCCCGTCCACCCGTTGGTCGCCCGCCAGGATGCGGAAGTCGTGCCGGCCGTCCCCCCCGCGCCCCCCTCCCGGCGCCCGGCGTCGCCGGTCAGGGGAGGGGGATGCGGTAGCGCAGCGCCGCCGCGCCGCCGTGGCTCGCCGGGACGTGGAAGCGCTCGACCAGCACCCCGCCGTTCGCCTCGATGACGCGCTGCGAGGCGACGTTGTCGACGTCGGTGGTCAGGTCGACGTGCGCCAGCCCCTCCTGCCGCAGCGCCGGGAGGAGCAGCGCCAGGGCGCGCGTCGCGTAGCCGCGCCGCCGCCGCCACGGCACCACCGAGTAGCCCACGTGCCCCAGGCAGGTGGGGGGCAGCTCCGCCGTCCCCGGCTGCCAGCGCACCCCGATCACCCCGCAGAACTCGCCGTCCCACATCCAGCGCTTGTAGCCGGGGAGGCGCGGCACCGTCGTGCCGTCGGGGAGCACGACCGGTGGGCCGCGCCCCTCGCGGTCGACCTGCTCGGCGACGAAGCGGGCCGGGTCGGCGGCGATGCGCGCCAGCTCGTCGTGCGCCGAGGCGGGGCGGTGCGTGTCGGGCACCCACCCCTGCTCGAGGGCGCGGACGTAGCTCGGGAGGTGCTCCGCGGCGGGCCAGACGAGGTCCACGAGAGGGGCGGCAGGAGGGTCGACGAGGGGGGGCGGGCGAGGCGGGGCAGGCGCAGCGGGCGCGGCGGGGCTACGCGTCCCCGCCCCCGTCCCCGTCGTCCCCGCCCGCCGCGGCGTCCGGCTCGCCGAGGGCCAGCAGCGCCCGCCAGCTCACCGCGCGCCCCTTGCGGAACCCCTTGCGCACCAGCCGCACGCCGAGCGGCGAGATGGTCACGGTGTAGGGCGCGCCGTCGATGAGGACCTCGCGCCGGAGCGTCTTGTCGAGCGGCAGGGGCATGGCGGACGGGCGGGAGGAAGGGGGGGTGGGGGGGGCGGCGAGGGCGGGCGGCGCGCCGCCTACCAGACGTACTCCACCATCCACTGCCGCCCGTCCTGCACGAGCGTCGCCGAGCGCACCGCCCCGGCCGCCTGCAGCATGTCGTGCGCCGGCTGCAGGACGCGCTGCAGGTGCGACGGGTAGCGCTGCGTCAGCGGCAGCTGCTCCGCCCACCGCTCGAGCGGGGCGCGCCAGTGCCCGCCCGTCGCGCGCGCCCCGCTCCCTTCCTCGGGCGGCGGGGCGTGGGCGGCGAGCAGCCGGTAGATGCGGCGGGCGACCGGGGAGCCGAGCTGCTGGTAGCGCGCCCACGACAGCCGCGCCACGTAGCCGGCGGCGAGGTTCGCGCGCAGCGGGGGGGCGAGCGTCACCCGCGCGTCCCCGGGGTCGTGCGCCGCCAGCTCGGGAAAGAGCGCCAGCTGGTCGGGGTCCTCCTGCCGCCGCCGCTCGATCACCACCGAGGCCAGCACGCTGAAGCGCGCGTCGGTCGGCCCGGGCGCCTCGGCGGGGCCGCTCTCCCGCGGCTCCGCCCTCCGTCCCGCCGCCGCCGGCAGCCGCTCGGCGCTCCGGTACGCCGCCGTCGACTCGAGCGTCGTTCGCTCCAGCCGCGCCAGCGCCGCGCGCAGCTGCTCGTAGGTGCGCCCGTCCGCCTTGCGCCCGAGCGCCCGCAGGAAGGCGTGCAGCCGGAAGGTGATCGTCCCGTCGGCCGGGCGCCCGCACTCGCCCCAGCGGTGCAGCAGCCCCACGTACACGTCCTGGTCGAACGTCCCCGGCAGCCGGTCCCCCGGGGCGGCCAGCACGCGCCAGCGCGCCCCCGGCGACGGCGCGTACTGCAGGGCGCCCTCGTCGGTGGCCGAGTCGCTCAGGCGGAAGAGCGGCAGCAGCTCCAGCGCCCGGTCGAGCACGACCAGACGCGAGGGGGGGCGGCGCGGGTTCATGGGGGGTAAGGTATCGCCCGGACGCCGCCGCGCCCGCGCCGCGCCCGCGCCGCGCTGGCGCGGCGCTGGCGCCGCGGGCGCCGGGGGCTATCGTGGTG
>ERZ1066121.2147-NODE-2147-length-12843-cov-5.919534_pt1 | contig 12843 bp, 9 predicted proteins | sample MGYA00382768_ERZ1066121 | MGnify/ENA primary metagenome ERZ1066121 (study PRJEB33369, sample SAMEA5778351) | biofilm metagenome | biome: Industrial cooling water; feature: Water cooling tower basin; material: Biofilm | place: United Arab Emirates | collected... | reverse complement strand
GCAGCGAGACAGGAGGCGCTACGACGAGCTTTGTGCCTCTGCTCTCTGCCGGGGGCAGCGTTCTCTGCGGAGACCTCCTCTGCCAATGCAATAACGGCGTCGACGACGACAGCGATGGCGCCGCCGATGGCTTCGACAGCGAATGTGCAGGGGCCGGCGACAACGACGAAAGCAGCTTCGGCATCGGCGTCTTCGGGGATCGTCGCAATCGCGACTGCCAAGACTGTTTCTTCGATGGCAATGCCGGCTCGGGCGACGACGGCTGTCGTTACCCCAGCAGCTGTCTGACCGAGGGCAATCCCTCGAGCGGCCGTGGCAACTGCAGGAGCTGCATTCCCTCGCAGAGCTGCGTTCAGTCCTGCCAGAAGCACACCCCCAATGGCTGCGATTGCTACGGCTGCTGCGAGGTCCACAAGAGCAATGGAAGTGTCGTCAACGTCCTGATGAGCGCGGGATGCGGTATCGGCAACATCGACGACTCGGCAGCCTGTCAGCCCTGCATCCCCTCTCCGAGCTGTCGCAACGACTGCGGCCCTTGCGAGCTTTGCGCTGGCAAGGGCCCCGCGCAGCTCCCCTCGAGCTGCGCGGGCAGCGGCACGACGGCGAGCGGCCAGAGCGTCGACTACACCTGCGAAGGTGGGCAGACGGTCTGCAACCGCGACGGCAGCTGTCCGCAGGGCTTCTTTTGCACCTACGGCTGCTGCCTGCCTTTCGCCAACAACGACGACGACTAGGAGATTGCTCCTCGAAGAAGGAGGCTGTTCATCCCTGAACGAGAGGCTGAAAGAGGCCGAGCGCCGCCCCTTCGGGATCGACGACGAAGGCCGAATAGCCGATGTTGGGGATCTCGATCTTCGGCATCGGCACTTGTGCGCCGAGTTTCGCGGCTCGCTCGGTGCTCGTCTCGAGCTTCTCGACGGCCACGTAGGTGAGCCAATGAGGAGGCACCTCGGCTTTGGCCGGGTAAACATCGGCGACCATGCCCTGAGGCGTCCCGTCGACACTGAAGACTTTTCCGCCCGGCGCCGGGCTCGGCATGCTCTTCCAACCAAAAAGATGGTCGTAGAAGCCCTCTGCCTGGGCCACGTCCGGCGCGCTGATCGTCTCCCAGCAGAACTCGTGCAGCCCGGGCATCCCTGCGGGTGGATCGCCCTCGGCGCTGCGGAAGGCGAGAAAGACCGCACCGCCGGGATCGGAGAGCAGCGCGAAACGCCCTACATTGGGGATGTCGGCCGGGCCGTACATGATCTGCCCGCCTTGGGCTTTTGCCTGCTCCGAGGCTTGATCGACATCCTCGACCGAAACGTAACTCATCCAAGCCGAAGGTCGGGGGTCCCCTTCGGGCTTGGGCCAGAGCCCTCCGATGGGCTTCGCCCCGGCATGCACCATGGTGTACTTGCCCATGGGGCCCATATCGACTTCTTCGAAACGCCAGCCGAAAAGCTCGCCGTAAAACGCACGCGCCTTGGCCACGTCGCGCGTCATCAGCTCGCGCCAGACCACTCGCCCAGGGGTGTAACTCTTTTCACTCATCGCAGGCTCCTTTCACGAGCCCCAAGAGCTACCAGATCCCCAATTCGAAACTCAAGCCAAGATTGCGGGGGCGACTGGGCCGCCCCCTTCGGTGGGCGCAACGCGCTCAGGCTCAGCGGGTCTGGTAGAGGCTGAGCGAACCCACGTAGAGAAAGCCCGCCATGAACATCACCAGGAAGGGAATGCTCGACCAGCTCCCCGTGATCACCGCCAGCACGATTGTGGCGACGAAGTAGAGACCGAAGGCAAACTCGATCAGGCTGTGGACCGTGCGGCCCGCCTTGTAACGCTTGCGCCTCCAGCCTTGCTCGCGGGCGACGATGCCGTGCTTGGGCGTGCGCACGAACTCTTTGTCGTCGCCAAAGAGCCCCTCGAGGACCGCACGCGTATTGTTGATCGAGAGCCCGATGCCCACCGCCATCATCAAGGGGATACGGCGGATGGCCTCCCAAAGGTTGGAGTAGAGGGCACAATGCGTCGTCAGATAGAAGAGGACGATCGAGCCACTGGTGGCGAGAAAAAGCGGCACGTCGAGCAAGAGCAGCTCGGGGCTGTCGATCTTGCGTCGCAGGAGCATGTTGGGCAGCTGCAAGAAAGCCAGCGCCACCAAAAAGAGATAGGCGAAGTTGTTGGTGAGGTGAAAGAAGGCCTCGACCTTGACGCGCAAGGGAAGATCGGCGCGCATCACCATCGGCAAGAGCTTTTTGGCCGTCTGCGCCGAGCCCTTGGCCCAGCGATATTGCTGCGTCTTGAAGCTGTTCATCTCGCAGGGCACTTCGGCAGGCGCCAGCGCCGTAGGCACGTAGACGAACTTCCAGCCCTTGATCTGCGCGCGGAAGGAGAGGTCCATATCCTCGGTGAGGGTGTCGTGTTCCCAACCGCCGGCGTCGACGATGGCCGCTTTGCGCCACATGCCCGCCGTACCGTTGAAGTTGAAGAAACGGCCCGAACGATTGCGCGCGATATGCTCGATGATGAAATGCCCGTCGAGCATCATCGACTGCACGCGCGTGAGCATCGAGTAGTCTTTGTTCAGGTGCCCCCAGCGCGCCTGCGCCATGCCCACCTGCGGGTCGGTGAAGAAGTGCACGAGGTCGTGGAGGATCGAGGCCGTCGGCACGAAGTCCGCGTCGAAGATCATGATGAACTCGCCTTTGGCCACCTTGAGGCCTTCGGCGAGCGCGCCTGCCTTGAAACCGGTACGGTCGACGCGGTGCAGATGCACGATGTCGTAGCCGCGTTCACGTAGCTCGGCGACCTTGCGCGCCACCAGGTTGCGGGTCTCGTCCGTCGAATCGTCGAGCACCTGAATCTCGAGGAGCTCGACCGGGTAGTCGAGCGAAACGACGCTGTCGATCAGGCGCTCGGCGACGTACATCTCGTTGTACATCGGGAGCTGCACCGTGATCTGCGGCAGCTGCTGGAAACGCTTGCTCGGCTTGGGCTGCTTGTGACGATGCTTCCAGTAGAGGAAGAGCAGCTGCGAGCGGTGAAAGCCGTAGGCGCCCAAAATCGCGAGCACCAAGAAGTAGAGGACGATGATGAAGGTTTCCATAGGCGTGTTACTCAAGGTGCGCGAAGCTAGCGCGAAGGGAAACCTTGGGCCCGTCTTCAATTGTCATCGAAATGTAATTTAGTGTCGGCGATCGTCGGTACTTTGCCTAGGAGAGTGCCCTTCCGATAGCTTGAGCAAGTGAATCCGGACTGGATCGCTTCAATCGTGTCGGTCGTGGGCGCTGTAGTCTCCGTGGCGAGCTTCGGCTTCGGCGTATGGAAAGCGTCCAAAGAGCTCGATCGCTGGCGCACCGAAAAGCGAGAAGTGAAGCTCGCAGAGGTGGCAGCCGAAGTCATGTTGACAGGCTTCCGATTCCTCACGGAACTCGAGGCGGTCGCATCGCCCATCGTCAGTACACCCGGTGGTTTCCAAGAAGAGGTTCGGGAACGATGGACGCGTCTCGTGGAACATCAAAATCGATTTCTCGACGCGTGGAACTTGGCCGAGGTTTATCTTCCGGAAGATAGCGCGAGCATTCTTGAGGCCATCTGGAAAAAGCGCGCGAGTCTCTACGTCTCCCAGTGGGCATATTTCGAAAGTGTAGTGAACAAGACCTACACCTCGAAACATTACGCTGATGCGTTTGGACAGCAAGTCTATGAAGCACTTGCAGCGCTGAGAGAACGCCTCAGGTCGTCACTGCGATCCATCGCTCGATTGGAGAAAGACAAACCAAACTATCCATAAAGGTTTGCCTCTCCTCGATCGACGAACTCCCACGACATCGCTCGAGGGCTACCAAACCGCTGGTTGTTAGCGAAGTACGCAAGCGTATGCATACACCGCGGACCGAGGCGAAGGTTCACAAGGCGGCCCAGCGCAAGGAGCGGGTGTCCCTCGAGCCCGCCGCGCCCGCGGCAGGGGGATGGAGGCGAATAGGAGGGCCCCAAAAACAAGCGCGAAGCGCGAAGCTTTTAGGGAGGTACCTGAGCCCGCGCCAGCGCGGGCGGTGAGCCGGAATCCCCCTGCCGCGGGCGCGGCGGACTCGAGGGACACCCGCTCCTTGCGCTGGGCCGCCCTAAGGCAACCAGCGATCGGGAAGCCCGGTGGTCTGCATCAGCGCGGCGAGGTCCATGCTGAGCGCGACGGAGACGTGGATCAGAAAGCCGCTCCAGATCGAGCGCGTACGCAGCGCCAACGTGCCGAGCACGACGCCGGCGAAGATGGCGGCGATCGCCTCGAGCCAAGGCTTGCCGTAGTGGATCATGCAATAGGGCACGATCATCGCGAAGATGGCGGCGCTGCCCATCGTGCGTTTGCAGGCCTGCAGCCAATAGCCGCGGAAAAAGAATTCGAGCGAGAAAAACTGCGCCGCGTAAAGCAGCTCCCAAAGCACTAGGTCGGACCAGCTGCGCTGCGCTTGCTTGTAAAAGGGGTAGTAGTTGGCGAAGCTTGGCGAAAAGCTGACGACGACGACGCAGCCCAAGACGATCACGTAAAAGAAAACGTAGATCCAGGCGTGCTCGAGAAAGCCTCGCGTCGAGAGGCCGTAGTCGCGAATCCGCCCGCCCATACACCAGATGGAGATCGCCGGGATGAGGAAGTAGCCGAGCACGCGCCAGCCGCTCCACCAGCAGTACTGGAAGAGCCCTCGGTAGGGGTTGGCGCGCATGGCGTCGATGGTTTGGCGGGCGAGGGGCGAATGTGCACCGGCTTCGTCGATGGCGCGCAGCACGCGTTCGAAGGTGTTGCCGCCGCCGAAATACTCCATGAGGGTGAGGCAGACGCCGCCCAACGCGAAGACGACCAGGGGGCGCCAGTCGTAGCCTTCACCGCGGTTGCGCTTTTCGCTTTCGGCCTCGCGGTCGAGGTCGCGCCAGGTCTCGAGAAAGAACACGCGCGGGTGCAGTTCGCGCCAGCGCGAAGGCGAGAGGGAAACGCCGCTCGAAGCCAAGGAGGATTTAGCCATTGGCCTGCTCGGCGAGGAGCGCTCCGGCACGCAGGCGGGCAAGACTGCGCTCGCGGCCCAAAATCTCCATCACCTCGAAGAGCCCCGGACTGGCAGAGCGCCCGGTCAAAGCGACCCGCGCCGGTTGCGCGACCTCTTTCAAGGCGAGGCCACTCGACTCGAGCCATGCCGTCACGACCTTTTCGATCTCGGCGGCGCGAAAATCTTCCAGGCCTTCGACCTGCTCGGCGAGGGCACGGAGCGGAGCGGCGGCGGCGGGCACCAGGAACTTACGCTGCGCTTTTTCGTCGAAGACGGGCGCTTCGCGGAAGAAGAAGTCGCTGAGCTCGGCGATATCGGCCAAGGTGGTGGCACGCGTGAGCACGCTGGGGATCGCCGCGCTCAGGCGCGCATCGCTGGCCTCGACCTCGAGACCGCGCGCCGCAAAAAAAGGCAAACGGCGCTCGGCCAAAACGCCTACTTCGGTGCCGCGCAGATGGGAGCTCTGCACATAGGCAAACTTCTTGGCGTCGTAACGCGCGGCGGTTTTGCCCACCTTCGCCCAGTCGAATTTTTCGACCAGCTCCTCGAGGCTGAAGATCTCTTGATCGCCGTGCGACCAGCCCAGGCGCGCCAGGTAGTTGAGCACCGCCACCGGCAGATAACCCTGGTCGCGGTAGTCGAGGACGCTGACCGCGGCGTGGCGTTTGGAGAGCTTTTCGCCATTGGGCGCCAGAATCATCGGCAGGTGCGCAAAGGCCGGCGGGGTCGCCCCCAAGGCCTCGTAGATTAAAACCTGCGGCGGGGTGTTGACCAGATGGTCGTCGCCGCGCGCCACGAGGTTGATGTTCATGCAGAGGTCGTCGACGACGCAGGCGAAATTGTAGAGCGGCAGTCCGTCCGAGCGCAGCAGCACGAAATCTTGCTGCTCTTCGTTGGGCACGTCGATGCGGCCGCGCACCACGTCGTTCCAGCCGGTGACGCCGCTCAGCGGTGATTTGAAGCGGATGACGTAGGGCTTGCCTTCGGGCCAGTCGTTGCGATCGCGCCATAGGCGCGGGTAGCGGAAGGGCTGCTTGCTGCCGCTGGCTTCGTGTCGCGCTCGCGCCTCTTGCAGCTCCTCTTTGGTGGCGTAGCAGCGGTAGGCCTGGCCGCGGCTGACCAAGGTCTCGGCGTATTCTCGGTAGAGGGCGAGGCGTTCGCTCTGGTAATAGGGGCCCTGCTCACCGCCCACCTCGGGGCCTTCGTCCCAGAGCAGGCCGAGCCAGCGCATCGACTCGAGGATCACCTGCCGGCTGGCGTCGGTGCTGCGCTCCTTATCGGTATCTTCGATGCGCAGGACGAAGCGGCCGCCGAGTTTGCGCGCCCAAAGCCAGCTGAAGAGCGCCGTGCGCACCCCGCCGATATGCAAATAGCCCGTGGGCGAGGGGGCAAAACGGACTCGGGGTTTCGACTGCCATGTTTCCATCGGGGTCCTCGCGCAGGCCATCAGAGCGCTCGGACCTCGCCGACCCAGAAGTGTTCGGACGAGCGCCTCGCTCTCGGGGCTGGGCCGTACTAACGAGCAGCGCGCAAGCCGTCAAGCGGCGTCCGTCCACAAGCGCTTGACGGCTCGGTTCGCGGCACGCACCATCGCCCCTCTATGGCGCGCCACAGCAATGCAGGTCGCGCGAGCCGAAGCTCTAGCTCGTCCAGACTTGCAGCCCCTTTTCTCAAGAGCCAATCCCTTCGTTTTGATGCCGAATTCTCCCTGGGCGCCCGCCTGCGCTGCCGCCGATACCGCCTGCGCAACGGCCTGACGCTGCTCACCTTGCCCGACGCCTCGGCGCCGGTCGTCAGCTACCACACCTGGTTCCGCGTCGGCTCCCGCCACGAGACGCCTGGCAAAACCGGCCTCGCGCACCTCTTCGAACACCTGATGTTCAACGAGACGAGCAATCTGCGCGCCGGCGAGTTCGACCGCCTCATCGAGGGGGTCGGCGGCGAGAGCAACGCCGCGACCTGGACCGACTGGACGCAATATTACGAAAACGTCCCGGCGAGCGAGCTCGACCTCATCATCCGCCTCGAGGCCGAACGCATGGCCAATCTGGTGCTGCGCAAAGAGCCTTTGGAGTCGGAAAAAGAGGTGGTCGCCAACGAACGCCGCTACCGCGTCGAAGACGACGTCGAAGGTGAGGCCGCCGAGGCGCTTTATGCCCTCGCCTTCCGCAAACACCCCTACCGCTGGCCGACCATCGGTTGGATGCGCGACATCCGCTCCTTTACCCTCGAGGATTGCCGCCGCTTTTACCGCACTTACTACGCCCCCAACAACGCCATCGTGGTGCTGGCGGGCGACTTTGACGAAGCGCAGGCCCTCGAAGCCATCGTGGCGGCCTACGGCAAGCTTAAGGCGCGTGCGATCCCCGAGCTCGCCACCTACCACGAGCCGCAGCAACGGCGAGAGCGCTACCTCGAGATGCGCCGCGAGACGCAGAGCGAAAAGCTTTTGCTCGGCTACCGCGCGCCGAGCTTCGGCAGTGAAGATTGGGCGCCGCTGGTGGTGTTGAACGAGATCTTGTGCGGCGGACGCAGCGCGCGTCTGAACCAGCTCCTGGTGCACGAACTCGAGCTGGCCAGCGAAGTCGACGGCTCGATCGCTCCCTTTCACGACCCGGGCCTCTTCGAGCTCTGGGTCGCGACCCGCCCAGGCAAGCGGGCCCGCGAGGCGCTCCGTTACGTCGACCGCGAACTGCGACGCGTGCAGACGCAAAAGGTGTCGAGCGCCGAGATCGACAAAGCCGTCAACCGCCTCGAGCTCGGCTTCCTGCAAGACATGGAGACGGCGGCCGGCAAGGCCGAGCAGCTCGGCTTCTACGAGACGGTGCTGGGCGATGCGGCGCGTGCGGCCGAGCCCCTCGACGACTACCGCAAAGTCGACGCCGATACTTTACGCGACGTAGCGCGCCGATACTTCCAACGCGACCAACGTTCACGCATCGACGTTTTGCCCAAAGCCCCGAGCGCGCGTCGCGCGACGCCCAAGCGCCCGCGAGGGGAGAAGGCCCGATCATGAACGCAGCTCTCGCACGCCCCGAGCAAGGCTCGATGGCCCGCATGCCCGGCGGCAAAGGTCCCATTCCCGAGCCCGGCCGCAGCCGCGGCGTCGTCTTTTTGCACGAACCCTCCCACGCCCTGCCTTTGGTCGACTTGCAGATCACGCTACGCGTTGGCGCCTGCGACGACCCGCTGGGTCAAGAAGGCCTGATGCGCTTGATGGGCCGCTGCATCCGCCTGGGCACCGCCGGGATGCGCGCCAAGCAGGTCGAAGAAACCATCGCCGGCTTGGGCGCACGCCTCTCCTTCGAGATCGGCGCGCATTTTCTCCGCTTCCACGGCACGGTCATCCGCCGCAACTTTGAGCGCTTCGTCGCCTTGCTCGCTCAGCTGCTGCGCGAACCTGCCTTCCGCAGCGCCGACCTGGCCTTGCTCAAGCGCGAAACCCTCGCCGATCTGCAGTCGTCGCTCGACCATGACCAGGCCCTGGCGAGCTACCACTTTCGCCGCACGCTCTTCCAAGACCATCCGTACGGCCGCGCCGTGGAGGGAAACGCACGCAGCCTGAAGCGGATTCAGCCCAAGGATCTGCGCGAGGCCTATGAGCGCCACCTCTGCAAACGCAAGCTGCTGGTCGCCGCCGCCGGAGCCATCGACGAAGACGAGTTGCTGCAGGTCATCGAGAGACATTTCGGCGACCTGCCCCTCGGCCAGGCCGCATCCGCGAAGGTGCTGGCCCCCAAAGCCCCACGCGGCCGTCATCTGCTCATCGTCGACAAGCCCAAACGCAGCCAGTGCCAGCTCTACATCGGCTCTCTGGGCGCCAAAGCCGACGACCCCGACCTCTTTCCATTCCTGGTCGCCAACACCGCTTTCGGCGGCACCTTCACCTCCCGCCTGATGCAAGAGGTCCGCGTCAAACGCGGCTGGAGCTACGGCGCCTACAGCCGCCTCGCCTACGATCGCCAGCGTGATGCCTGGTCCATGTGGACCTTTCCGGCGGCCAAAGACGTAGCCGCCTGTGCTGCGCTGCAACTCGACCTGCTCGAGGCCACCCTCGACAAAGGTCTCAAGCGCGACGAAGTGCTGTTCGCCCGGCAGTTCCTCGTCAAGAGTCACTGCTTCGACATCGACACCGCCGCCAAACGCCTCGAAGGGCGAGTCGACGTCGAGCTCCTCGGGCTCAGCGCAGAGCATTACAGCGACTACGAAGCGAAGATCGGCAGCGTCAGCGCCGCAAAGGCGAACGAGGCCTTCCGCAAGCGCCTCCGAGCCGACGATATGCTGATCGTTGCGGTGGGTACCGCGAAGGAGATCGGCAAAGCGATGGCCGATTTGCCCGGGCTCACCAGCCAGCGCGTGGTGGCCTACGACCGGGAATAAAACGCTCTCCCGCTTCCGCTCTCGATGCGCAGCCTCTTCTCCTCATTGCGACGTTGGGAAACTCATAAAGTCCTGAACCATGAGCATGCGTTCGTTCCCCGTAGGGTAGTTACCTGGCGGAGACCAATGGTAAACGGGGACGCGTTGGTCGCCCGAGAAGAGATACGTATCCCCTTCCGCCACAGGGCCCAATCGTTCGCTGATGCTCCCCGGACCAAAGAGCGCCGTCGCAGCGCTCAGATAACGATGATCTGCATGCCTACTCGGATCCAAGGGTTCGGTGAGGATGTGGATTCTGGTCTCACCGGTAAGCGGCAGGAGGAACTCTCGGTCGCCAAAAGCATGGCTCGCGGCACGGTGAATACAATATTGGAGTGCCGTGTACGGTTTATTGTCCGAGGGATTGAAGTAAGGGACTTCGTACTCAAAGGGATTGATGTTCCTCCGGGCGGTGATGTTCGATGCGGCGTGATCACGAAGGCGCCTAAACGCTCCGACGTGTTCGCGGAGGTACTCCGACGTCGACAGCACGACTTCGTTGAGCAGCTCGCCAAGCTTTCCGCTGCCATCGTCGTCCGCAGGGTCGAGCATCGCGCGGCGGATCGCCACCACGTTTTCGGCCAGTCCCTGAGGCGCAAAGACATCGTTGCAGGCGATGGGTCGTTCAAAGGAGAGATCGTAGTGTTTGCGCTGTCCACCTTCGCAATAGATCTCGAGTTCCCAGCGAGAATCCATCAAGGGCAGCCTGCGCCGTAGATCGTTTTCCGTGGTGGCGACGCGGTCATAGTAGACGATCCACGAGGTAGAACTCGCACCATCGCTCGCCTCCGTCGCGCAGCCGCCGGCCTGAGTCTCAGGAGCCCTTTCTTGCCAGAGCGGCAGACCGCGGGGACGCCAACGAACCCGCCAATTGGCAGCGTCCGAAGAAGCGTTCCACTCGATACGCAATGCACGTTCGATGCGTGGATCGCGCCGTCTCATTTTCCGAATGGTGGAGTCGAGTTGCTCCTCTTCGCCCTCCCAGGAGTCCATCGCGCGGAGGCCTTTGATCTCCGGAAGCTTGCAGAGGCTTTTGCCCACGTGTTCATCCTCGTGGACCTCGGCTCCACAGCCGAGAGTCTGAGCGCTCAGCCCAAGGAGCAAGCAAAGAGCGAAACGACCGTACGAGCGTGCTAGAGTCGAAACGAAAGCATGATGTTCTCGCCGACAAAAGACGAAGGCTTGTCGCTGGCTCGGAGATTCGTCGAAGAACATAAAGCAGCGGCCGGAACGGAATTAAGGAAATGGCAGACCCGGGTGAGGGAAAGCGAGATGCGTTGATTTTCCCCTTGTCCGGTGCCCATCAGAAGCAAAGGCCGCGCCACACTCTTAAGGTATTCAGGCCTACTCGACCTGCGCACGCCGCACGCCCTGTCGCCACGTCTGTAGTTTAGGCCGCCCCGCAAAGGAGATCGCGCTGGCGGAGATGCGAGACCTCTCGGTCCGATGGATGCGAGCGAGCACGAACGCGCGCAAACTTGAGCAGGGCATCGGCAGGCTTGAAACCACTCGAGTCGACCCCAGCGCTACTCCACCCATTCGCAGGGAACGGAATCTGGCAAACCCGACCAGGTATCCTCGATCTCGATCCATTTTTCTTGCGTGTTGTTCCAGATCACAGGAGGAAACTGCACGTACACCGCGAAGTCCGGGAATTCGGCATCGGGATCAATTTTCGCCTGAGCGCGTAGGAGAGAGGGAGAGCCCATATTGAGTTGCGCCAAGAAGAGCGCGCCGGCCTCCAAGAGTGAGCGGACAGAAATGCGTGCCACTCTCTCCTCTGGAAGGCATCCTAGTGAATTGTCACGCTTCGGCAGGCGGTCTACGAAAGGCTCTGTTGGCAGCCAAACATTGAAGCCAGAAGCGCAAGGGAGCACTTCAAACTCCGCGCTGATCACCTCGTAAAGCTGGCCGTAGAGCGCCTGGGTCTGTCGCTTCGAAAAACCCGACTCCTCGAGGACGCTCCAAGCATAGGGAAATCCGATCATCGTATGGCCGCCTTTGTTGCCGCGAAAGTGGCAAGTCCCCGTATTCTCCATGGCTTCGACTTCAAACGGATTTGGCTGCCGGTAAACAAACGCATGTAAGTCGCTGGACGCTTGAGCATCCAAAGCTTCGTCCAGGCGGTATTCCACCATCGCCTCCGCAAGAGTGCGAACGGTATTGGAGTCGTAACCGTTTTCCTCTGTGTAGGGAAACTCCTCCTGCAAGCGCGCATGAAGCCGCTCGGCGCGGGCTCGGAGCACGTGCTCCGGAGGCAAGGTGCCTTTGTATCGACTCTCGGTGGCCTCCTCGCCCGCCAAGCAACCAGCGGAAGCGGAGAAGAACAGAATGCGGAGCGCCGTCAAGATCGAGCGAGGCGGCTGTTGCCAGGGTGTGATTCCACAATGCCCGGCTTCATCGCCGTAGCAAACAACACACCACCGATGATCCGATGCGTCGATAGAGGCACACGCGGGGGTCTACCCTTCCTGGTGCCAGCCCGGTCTGGCTCAACTATTGCTTGAACTTGACGGTGCCAAGTCTCGCGTTCGAGGCAAGGGCTCCAGTCGAAGCCATGCGGAAGAGAGAGAAACGCTCAGGATCGGTCGTTTGGGCGACGTTGGCCGCCATCCTTCTGCTAAGCGCCTGCGAGGGTCCCTCCACTTCGGGGGCAATCGACTTAAAGCAAAGCCTCCACTGGCTCCGTCACGACGAGGGCAGGGACCGAGTTCACCTCCTGGTCATGCAATCCTCGGGAAACGGCAGTACGCCCGGAAACTCGGTAGCCGAGTGGTGGAGACGCGAGATGCCGGAAGCGACACTGCATTCCGCTCCCTCCTCCGCGCGAAGCGAGAGAGAGGCAGACATTCGAGCTGCAGCGCGCACGCAATACCGCAATCTTTGCAATCGCCTCGGATTTCGGGACACCACAAGCAGTTCGGCACGCAGCCACTTTCTTCTGGTGGACGCACTCGAAGGAGACGACGAATTCGCGTCCGAACTCCTCGCCCTTATCGATGCGGAAGACTGCCAAGGTCAGCCTCGTCTCGATAAGTTTTCAGGTCTCGTCCCGCTGGCTCTTCTCTCAAGAAAGGAAAGAGGCTCTCTGCCGACGCATATCGCTCACGAGACGCTGGCTGCGCGGCCTGGGTGCGCGGCTTCGTCCAGCGCGATCGATTTGGAAAAACTCGAGTCTCTCGTCGAGCATGCACTCTTTCTCGCCGCGCCCAACAACCTCATCGCCTTCGAAGAGTTGCATTTTGAGCACATTCGAGATCAGGGTTACGTCGTGCTGGACACCAAGGCAGTGCTCTCGGACAATTTCATCGAGGCACTTCGCACTCTGCCACCTTCCTATCGGGAGGAGGACACGACGCTCTCCGAGGGGGTAGGGGCGGTCAGTTCGTCGCCTCCTCCGCGCACG
>ERZ1066121.2142-NODE-2142-length-12859-cov-16.536317_pt1 | contig 12859 bp, 13 predicted proteins | sample MGYA00382768_ERZ1066121 | MGnify/ENA primary metagenome ERZ1066121 (study PRJEB33369, sample SAMEA5778351) | biofilm metagenome | biome: Industrial cooling water; feature: Water cooling tower basin; material: Biofilm | place: United Arab Emirates | collected... | reverse complement strand
ATACATCACATCGGCCGCGCGCTGACGCTCAGCGATGGCATTGCGTACATAAGCCGCATTGCGATGCCGTTCTTGGATCGACCAGCTATGCACGGCAGCACTGACGATATTGGCCGTGACCGCTGCCACAGCATGCTTCCCGCCAACAGGAAACTGAAAGGGCGGGGCAGTAGGCCCGACCTGCCCGGCAAGATATTCATCGGGCAGGACGGGAACACGGGGGCGCATCGGCGGCCCATGGGGGTGGATATCTTCGGGCGTGGTCTGTCCGGTCCAATCAGAGACCAGCTTGAGCGTGAGATAATCGGTATTGCCGAAGAAGATACGGGCATCGGCATTGGCGAAGAAGGTCTCCGCGCCCTCGCGCCCATAGAGTTCGACAAGCTGGCCGTAATCCTGAAGGAAGGGCCAGAGATGGACGCCATAGGAGGGCATGAGGCCCGCCGCCTTGGAGATGGCGTCGATCCTGCCCAGGCTGAAAAACTCATCGAGGATGAAGAGGCAGCGCCCGCCCTTGCGATTGCCGCCCCGCGCCATCGCACCGAGCGCCTGGCGGACGAAGAGGCGCAAGAAGCGGGCATGCTCGTCAATCAGGTCCGGGGGGAGGACGAGAAAGACCGTCGTTTTACCGCCCTTCAGATCGCTCAGAGAAAACCCGCTCGATCCCATGGCGTCCTGCATCGCCTCGGAGCCAAAGCTATCGATGGCGCGGCGGGCACCCGAGAGATATTCGCGCGACGACTTGGCATCGCCCTGGAGCAAGGTGGATGTCGCGGTCGCCAGCCCGCCGCAGGCGGTGTTGTCCGCCATATCGGCAAGGATGCCCTCCCAATCCTCGCCGGTGGCGTTGAGCATGTCGCGCACCCGGGCGAGGGTCGCGCACTCGGGGCCTAGGCGAACAACCGCATGGGCGATGAATCCGGCGAGGATGGAGACCGCGCCATCGTACCATTCGGCATCCTTGGCATTGGGGCGCAGGACCATGCCATCGGCGATGGTGCGAATATCCTCGCGGGCGGTGAGGGCGGCGGGGTCGATGGCGGCAAGCGGGTTGAACGAGGCCCGCAGGTGGGGCGGCACGTCCGCGACGCCGAAGGGGTCGATGACGTGAACGGCCTGGCCGAGTTCGAGACGCGCGCGCCAGGTGGCCGAAGCGTTCTCGCCCTTGGGGTCCACGACGAGGGCGGAGTGAGACCACCGCAGCAGGTTGGGGATGATGAGGCCCGCACCCTTGCCGCTGCGTGCTCCGGCGATGGTGATGGCGTGGCGCTCGATGGGAAGGCCCGCCGGGTAGCCGCGATCACTATAGCCGAGGAACAGCCCGTCACCGGAGGCCGAGAGCGTATCCGAGGGGGTGAAGCGCAGCGGCATCGGGGACCTTAAGCGGGGCTTGGGGCAGAGCAGGCGAAGAGCTTGGGCATAACTCTGCCGATGAAATGGTCTCGGATCGATGGCGCGTGATAGCCTAAAAAAGATTCGGGGTAGCAAGCTATGTTTTTGCTATGCAAAAACGCTTGTCAGGGGGCGAAGCGCCGCCCCCTTGAGACCCCGGCTTGAGGGTGGACGCATGACGCAGGCGCGGGCCATCGGCAGGCCCCGAAAGACTGCCGAGGAGCGACGGGACGAGCAGTTGCCGCCGGTGCGGCTGACGGTGGCCGAGCGCGCCTTCATCGAGGCGCAGGCGATGCGGGCGGGGCTGTCTGTCTCCGACTATGCCCGTCGCCGCCTGCTGGGCCACATGGTCAGCGCGGCGCGCACCCGCAGCGATGACCGCGCCATTCTGGAACTGAACCGCGTCGGCGTCCTGCTGAACCAGGTTGCGCGGGCGCTGCACACCGACCGGCCCGAGCGCGTGGAGCTTGGGGACGTCCTGGACGAGCTTCGCGCCGTGCTCGTGAAGGTCGCGGCGGATGGTCCCTGACATCGCGAAGAAGGGGCACAGCTTCAAAGGGGCTTTTGCCTACTACCTTCACGACAAGCGGCAGGACGGGGAGCAGGCGCGCAGCACGTCCGAGCGTGTGGCGTGGACGGAGGTGCGCAACCTGGCCGTCGAGGATCCCCGCATCGCGCAGCGGATCATGATTGCGACGGCGCAGCGGGCGGACGAGCTGAAGGCGGCCGCCGGGGTGAAGGCGAGCGGGCGCAAGAGCACCCAGCACGTTTACGCCTTCGCGCTGTCCTGGCACCCGCACGAGGCGGGAGGGCTAGACCGCGCCGAGATGGTGCGGGCGGCGGATGGGGCGCTTGCCGCCCTGAAGGCCGACCACCTGCAGGCGGTGATTGTGTGCCATGCCGATACGCGCCACCCGCATGTGCATGTGATCGTGAACCGCGTGGACCCTGCGACGGGGCGGATGCACGGCTTTAGCCAGGACCGCGAGACGCTCTCCACCTGGGCGGCGCAGTACGAGCGCGCGCGGGGGGTGATTGTGACCCCTGCCCGGCAGGAGAAGGACCAGGAGCGGCGCAAGCGGGCACAGGAGGCGCGGGAGCGGCCTTCGGCCCCTTTGCCGCCCTCACCCCCCACGCCATCCCCGAAACCCCTTCAGCGCGCGCCTGACGCCAAAGCACGGGTGGCTAAGGCGGTGCTGGCCGAGCGCCAGGCGGCGCAAAAAGCCCGGCACAAGGAGGAATGGCGGGCGTTTACCGCGCGAAGCCGCGCCCGAACGTCCGCGATCTACGATGAGGCCAAGACGGCGATGCAAGACGCCGCGGCCCGTCACAAGGCTGATTCCCGCCCTGGATGGGCGGCCTACTTCCGCGAGGAGCGCAAAGCGCGCAGCGCCTTCGCCCGCCGGGAAGCCACCCTCACCGGCATTGTGTTCAATGCCATCGCGCTGACCGCCCATCGCCCGATCCGGGGCGATGGCAGCGACCGGGGCGCGCTCAGTATGGCCTTCAACTACATCCTGGACCGCGATGCCCGCGCGCGGGCCTTCGAGGCCGAGTTGAGCCGGGCGAAAGAGGCCGCGTCCTCGCGCCTGAAGGCTCCCCTTGATGCGACCATGCGCACCATCCGCGCGCAGCGGGCCGCCGCCCTCGACCAGGCCCGCAAAGCCACGCTTGCCGAGCGGGCGGGGATGATCGCGCGGCAGGATGCGGAATCCGCGCAGATGCGGGCGGCCTGGCGGGCGCTCTATGCCGATCTCGATCAGGCGAAAGGGCTGGACGGTCCTTCAAAGGGCAAGGCCAGATATGCGGGACGCCCCTTGGAGCGCCAGCCCATGAAATCGACCTTCAATCGGTCCGCCGGAGCGGCCCCCACAAGCCAGGCGACCGTGCGGACCGAGACGCGCAGCGTTGCCACCCCTGCGCCCGCACCGACCCCGGCGGGCGTTCCGGGCTTGCAAGCCCGCACGGTGCGCCCTGTGCCGACCGTGGAACCAGGCCCCGCGCATGCGGCGAAGATCGAGAAAGCCGCCCCCGACAGCTTGCGGCGGGCCTTCCCGAAAGGGCCGACGCCGAGCGCAGCGCCGGAGGCAAAACCCACGCCGTCGCCGCCTGCGAAGGACTGGATGAAGGCCGTGATGAAAGCGCCCGAGGCGAAGCCCGAGCGCGGCCAGGAGCGCCCCCGCGCGCCGTCGCGCGGGCGAGCCCGCGACGAGCCGGAGCGGGAGCGGTGATTATCGGATTTTGCCCGATAGGTTACTGATACCAACTATGCGCCGATTTTGAATTGATCGCGGCTTTTGCCTTCTGCCTCCATGACCGAAAGCCACTTCGGAGTCCGTCCGCGCCCGCTCCATTCTTCGCCATTCGGCCCGCGATATTTTGCAGGCACGGAACCGCCCTGATCCTTGCGGGCTTTGCGCGCCTTTCCTGAATCTGCCAGGCCGGGAAGGAGCGCATCGAGGGATAGACCGGCAGCAGCCGCTTCGGCCTTCCACTTCGCCAGCATTGTCGCCTTGGCCTCTTCCTGCTTTTCGCGCCGCTTCGCCGTCGCGGCCTCGATCAAAGCCGTCAGGTCTTCCACGGACATGCGATCCAGCATCGCAAGGGCGCTTTCCCGCGCCGGTGCATCATCGGCCATAGTGTAATCTCCCTGCGGATGGTTGGCTTATACCAGCTATTCGGGGCGAGCCTATATGCCGCCGCAATCGCGCTCAGCGTATGGCCGCCAGGTTCCCTTTTACCTGAAGGCCGCCGCACCGAGCGAGCCTCGATCTTTCTAGACCCTACGGCGCACCCCATCGCTTCAAGGCAAGGTCTAGCGACCGCCGCAGGGGTATCCCCGCTTTCGGTTGCTATGCGTCCCTGCAACCGGGCGATCCCCCTCCCCTGCCGCGCCTATTCCGCCGGTGAGGCCCCGCGCCGTCGCGGGTCTTTATCGAGGCCCCGCAGTGGCGGCCTCCAAAACCAAGAAAGGGAAAACCCCATGACGACCAAACTTTCAGCGCAGGATTTGCGGCAATTCACAGGCACCGAGCACTGGTATCGCCATTCCCTCGCGCGCAACGTCCTCTATACCGATGGCATCAAATACCTTGCCGACCAAGCGGGAGCGTATTGGCTCATCGACACAATCGCCCTTCTGCAAAACCACGAGGCGACCGTAAAGGGCGAGCCGTTCCAGGCATGGACGCTCACCGTCGAGGCGGACCAGACCGCAACGCTTGTCTGCACAGACGGCAACCGCCGGACGCTCTACCGGGAGAGCATCCCCTTCACGGATTTTCCCCTGCCCCGGATCGAGATTTGGGTTGAGGACCGGACGATCCTTCTCCCGAGCGAGCATTAATCCCGTGCCATCGGGCCGCTTGGCGGCCCGATGGTGCTGATATCAGCCTGCTTTGACCGTGCTCGCGCCTAGTCTCGTTTGACCGTAGCGCCGCCGACCCTCTGCGCGAACTTCCAATCCTACTCTCTCGAATAGGGCCTCTTTGGCGAGCTGTGGAATTGTCGATCCCAAACTCTCTGCATGCCTCTGCAAAGCGATCCATTCGTCTTCGGACACCCGGAACGCGACTGAATGAACGAGGCTTGGCCCGGCGCGCGACATGAACGCTATTCCGCTGCGGCCAGAGTTTTGGATTGTTGCGAAAACACGGGATGCATCATAAGCTGACCCTCCTCAAGCATCACGTGCGGAAGGCTCGGCTTTAAGATATCATCGGACTTCCAATTCTCCATGTGTTTGGCAAAATATTCCGATATGATTGGCTCCTTATCGGTAGAGATGCTGTGGCGGCCAAGTTCAATGGCAACTCGGGTCGTCACCGCACTGCCGCCGAAAAAATCGAGGACAACGGAGCCCTCGTAGGACATGCTCTTGATGATCCGGCTAATTAGGGCGATCGGTTTTTGCGTGGGGTGTCCAACCCGCTCTAACCCGTTGCCATTCAGGCGACCAAAGCGCCAGACATTAGTTGGATTCCGGCCCTTCTCGACACTCTCCGCTCGCAGCCGCTTGTCTTTCATATAGAGCCGCTTGGTCTCCTCATCGAAAGGTTCACGGACTGAGTCGAGGTCAAAATAGTATTTCGACGTTTTGGTAAACCACACAATCTCTTCGTGCCTATTAGCAAAGAAACGCTGTGCGCCCATGCCGTTAGGATAATTCCAGATAATCAGGTTAACTAAATTAAAGAGCTTTTGACGACGAACCTCAGAGATGATTGAAAGCAGGTCGCCGCTACCAGCCTCGCCTTGATATTGAAGCCCGCCAAAGATCACGAAATTTCCACTATCTGCAAGAACGCGCCGTGCCTCTAGGAGCCACTGGGTCGCCCAGCCGATATAATCCATATGCTCATCCCAATGAGCCATTAAGATATTATATGGAGGGTCGCACACGATAAGCTGCACAGAATTATCCGGTAGCTTTCGCAATACATCGAGACAGTCAGCCGCAAAAACCGCGTGGAGTGTGCGGTCCACTTTCGCCTTCTCGATTTCCTTGGCTGAGCTATGCGCCCTCCCAGATTTCGCTAGGGCGTTCATGCCCCGATGACCCTGATTGCTATGCGAACGATTGGCCATCACAAATCCTTAAGCGTCTGGCATGAGGTGAATTCTGAATTCACGTTAGCAGATTCGTACGGCGCTCCGCAATAGCGCTGACGAATTGATGTGCCAGAGTTATGCCGGGACTTCCAAATCACTACCAATGACCTTGAGCGATGCCTTAGCAATACCTAGCATCAACTCGGCCATTTCCCCTGCTTTCCACGGGTCATGCTTGCAGTAGAGGGAAACAGTTTGGAGCATGTGGCAATGATCACCAGCCTTGATCATAATATTTTCACAGTAGTTATTATTAATCGCCCGAGAAAAACTACTTGCGGTCACGCGATCAATTCTATTCAGCATCCCAGAATCATGCTCTAGCCTAACCACGCGACCATCAGGGCGAACGAGATCAAAAGATTCGAGGGCGAAATTCGAGCCTTGTAAAAATACGGCGTAAGGAAAGTGCTTTTCATCCATCATATAATTTCGGATTTCTAGCACATTTTTATGCATGCGCTCGATTGCATTTCCCGCGGCCATAAAATCTTGGTCTTTTTTCTTCCCCTGCAAAACCCCCGCAAGAATATTTTCAATGTCATTACCTTGGTGCTTTGACTCGCCCACCAAGATAACGCGCCATTTGCCGTGTCGATCCAGGACTTCAGTAATGCCACCATCTGGTCGAATGCTGGCACTCTTAACAAACAATGATTGTCCAAGCCGCGGATCAAAGCTTTGGAGCTTTTCGTTGATTTCTCTTTTGGTAAGGGAGCTTCGTTGCCGGAATTCTAAGCGAGGAAATTCCTCAGCTAGTTTGATTAGAACTCCGGCTGTGACCTCGCGCACAGCGAGATCGTGTTTTTGGGCGGCGGCGCCAAAAATAGTCAAAGGCCCGCCGCCTAGCTCCTGCTGGATACGGAGGCGCAGCGCTTGACCTTTGCCCTTAAATTCAACGCCCGCTGTATCGCTCATTTTTGGAAACCCGCGAATAGAGCGGACGGGTGTTCATCAAGAGCGCGAGCAAGCTTGATGATGTTATCGAGTCCAAGGTTTCTTTCGCCGCGCTCGATACCGCCGATATAGGTTGAATGTAGTCCCGCTCTCACCGCTAGCTCCTCTTGCGACCAACCTTTCGCTAGACGTAGCTGGCGGACCCGTTCCCCGAATTTGGCCCGATCCTTAAGAATCATTACTAACTGTTGAGTTAAGACAGACTATGAGTCCAGAGACGATGAGTATTGAGGGCGGGCTGGTGGGCTAGCAGGCTGGGTGTGCATAAATCAAGATTTATGCACCATGCCCATCCTCCTGAAACGATTGCCCTTTCTTGGTGCGTATTTCCGGTGCATAATGGACCGCATGATTTACGGGTATGCACGGGTCAGCACGGACGGACAGAGCGTCGAAAGCCAGGTGGAGCAACTGCGAACCGCCGGAGCCGCTCAGGTCACCCGAGAGACGGCGAGCGGGGCCAGGACAGACCGTGCGGGCCTTCGCCGCGCCGTGGCGCAGCTACAGCCCGGTGACGTGCTCCTTGTGACGCGCCTGGATCGCCTCGCTCGGTCGACGCGCGACCTTCTCAACACCTTGGCCGCGATTGCGGACCGCCAGGCCGGATTCCGCTCACTTGGCGACACCTGGGCGGATACCACCACCCCGCATGGCCGCTTGATGCTCACCATCCTGGGCGGCCTTGCCGAGTTCGAGCGCGAGTTGATCCGCGCCCGCACCACGGAAGGCCGGAGCCGTGCCAAGGCGCGCGGCGTGAGGCTTGGGCGCAGGCCAAAGCTAACCCTTCATCAGCAGCAGGAAGCCCGGCAGCGGCGCGACGCGGGCGAGCCGGTGCGAGACATCGCCCGCAGCTACAACGTGAGCCACAGCACGATTTCACGCTTGAGCCATATTAAATCTGATTTCGGACGGGCTTAACGCAAAATGCTGACAGATATCTTCGCGTATCGCTATGCCGGAACGCCGATCTGGAAGGAATACGGAGAGAAAGAGCGTATTGTTCTAGTGCAGGCATTTCGCATTGTCAGCGAACAAATATATCCGTACTATTTTAAAGACGGAAAAGAGAATCCCGAAAATAAGGCGATATGGACCACCATACACGACCGCATGAGTATGGAGCTTGGCCTTAAGGAATTGGCTCCTAGCATTGTAGGGTACTACACCACAGTTGCAGGGACGCAGCGTTGGAATAGCTTTATTCAAACTCCAGTTCGCCGGTGCGAAGTATTTATGGAGGCAAAATTCGACGGATCGATTCAAGCGGATCGGTTTATCAAAGAGCGAATGAGTCTAATAGAGATAGCATTTAGGATTCGCCAAGAGGAAATTGCAGAAATAAATGCAAAACTGCCGTCAGAAATTCTAATGGCGAAAATCGTATCCACGAGCCGCGAGGGAGTGCGCATACCTGGAGATCGCACAGAAGTTTTGAAGCGAATAAATGCGAACTTGAACGCAGCTTTTATGCAATCCGTTTCGGAACTAAATGAAAGATTTCGTCGGGCAGGATGCAGCTTAAATTATCATAATGGATTTATTCAAATATCGGATGACGTCCTCACGCAAAAAATTACTGAACAGCCTTTTTGGTTAGCTGTTGCAGGCCCAGATTGGCGAAATGTTGATGTTGATATGAAGGAGGCGATTGATTTAAGAGACAATGGAGGTAGAGACCCGGCATTTTATGCGGCAAAAGCGCTAGAAAGCACGATAAAAATTATATCTGATAAAAAAGGATGGACTACAGGAAAAGAAGCAGGTGCCGCAAATTATCTCGACAGACTGGCATCAAACGGGTTTATTGCGCCGTGGGAGAGGGATATCATCAAAAAATTCTTTTCCGAAGTCAGGAATTCCCTCGGGCACGGTCCCGGATCAGCGGAAATGCCCAACTTAGACCGGCGCCAAACAGAGTGGGCTATCGAGTTTTGTATGGCATCAATCAAGGGGCTTGTTATGAGGCTCTAGCGGTCAGCCGTGTCGCTCTTCGTCTCTTGCTCGCACACCCCGAATCATGCCAACGTGTTTACACGCCATCACGTGTGGCAGTTTGGATACCATCATGAAAACACTTGCCATCATCAGCCAGAAGGGCGGCGTCGGGAAAACTACCCTCGCCACGGCCATCGCCGTTGCCGCCGAGCGCGCCGGAAAGCGATCCGCCGTCTTCGACCTCGATCCCCAGGCATCCGCCGCCTTCTGGAAAGATACCCGCGCGGCCGAGACGCCCGCCGTCGTCGCCATCCCCCCTTCCCGCCTCGCCCATGTGCTGAAGGCCGCAGAGGACTCGGGGTGCGACTTGGCCATCATCGACGCGCCGCCCTTCGCCAAGGACATCGCCTTTGAAGCGGCCCAGGTGGCCGATTTCATCCTGATCCCGACCAGGCCCGCCGTGCTCGACGTTATGGCCATGACCAAGACCATTGAACTCGTGCGCCACTACGGGAAGCCGTCCGCCGTTGTCCTAACCTTCTGCCCGCCCCAGGGGCGCGAACTAGCCGATACCGAGGCCGCCATCGCCCAACTTGGCGCGGCCCTCGCTCCCGTCCGTGTGCATAGCCGTGTGGCCTATTCCCGCGCGCAGCAGACCGGACAGACCGCGCAGGAATTCGAGCCGGAGGGCAAAGCCGCCGAGGAAATCCAGCACGTTTACGAGTTTGTGTGTAAACACGTTTTCCAGTCAACCAAGAGTGCTTCCCATGACCAAGCCCAAACCCGCAAACGCTCTGCAAGCCGTTCTTGACCGCCAGGCGCGCGAAGCCGCGCCGCCGCCGGTCTCTGCCCCGCCCTCCCCTGCCCCGGCAGCCCGCCCGCGCACCAAGGCCGCGCCATTGCCCGCAAGCACCGAGCGCGGGAGCGCCTACCGGCCCTCGCGTGAAGGCAAGCGGTTCATCGGCGGGTATTTTGAGCCGAAGGTCGCCAAGCAGTTGAAGCTATTGGCGGCGGAGGATGACACGACTGTTCAGGACCTCGTTGAAGAGGCCCTCGACCTGCTTTTCGTGAAGAAGGGCAAAGGCCCTATCGTGCGCGGAAACACCTAAACATGTTTTCCAGCAAACGTGCTGACATGTAAACACATTGTGCCATCCTTGCCGGAAATCCGCCCGATCTACGGGCGGCCTCGCCGTTCAAACCATGTGCGGCAGAATCTCAGGAAGTGCTTGTCCGGGTGCTTGGGCTCGATCTCTTCCTTCGCCAACCAGCCCCGCCACTCTTGTTCGAGCAGGTAGATATCCCACCCAGGCGCGGCTTCGCGGGCCTCTTGGTAGGTCTCGGGATCAAGCCCGCGCACCGCGGAGACGGTTTGCGGGGCAGGGGAGGGGCGGTCTATCGGCATGGTGTTCCGGTTACGGAAGACCACCACATCCGTCCCGTCATCAAAGCCAACGTGGTAGTCGGGCAAGTGATCGTGCTCGACCAGGTGGCCGACCAACTGGCGGAACCGCTTGAGCGGGCTTTGAGAGCCACACTTCTTGAGAAGCACATCAAGACCGATCCGCCATTCGGCTTGCTGGCCGCAATGCTTCCTCGCAATCTCATACACGCGGCGCTCAATAGGCTTGCGCAGCCGGAAATAATCCCGATGCAGGGTAAGGACTTCTTGTGCCTGGATTGCGTTGAAAACCCAATCCGAGAGCTTGATTTCACACCACAAGAGACGGCCATCGAGGCCACGCTTGCGTTTTACGGACGAAGCATCAATCAGCCCAAAGCTATCGGATTGCTCCGTTGTGCCGGTGCGAACATTGGTACGAATGCGCGTGCCTTCGAGCCGATCCAGAGCTTCGATTAATGCGATATAATCACGTCCGCTTGTGCCTCGGTTGGTAAACGCCAACAATTCACGAGAGTTGATCCGCACCCGCTGCGACACCTTCTCCCCGGCCTTTACCTTCGCCATCAACTGCGAAATGCAATAAATCAAAATATCCTTATCGTAGATGGTTGCCAGTCCCTTGACGCTTGGCGTTATCTCGATCCACTGGCCGTTATGCTCGTATCGGCGGATAGCAGTCTCAGGCTTTTTGGAGAGCGAATAAAACGGGTGCTCCATATTCGCCATCATGTCCTTGAGCACCGCATCAGCCACGTCGCAGATGAACAGGTCGTATTGCGGGTGGCGATCAGGCATCAGCGGCGCGAGCGCCCGGCCAGGTTCGTCCTCCTCTCCAAGATTCGTGGTTTCAGTGTCCATCCACTGACGTTCGTGGTTTCAGTGTCCGAGGTCAAGATTCGTGGTTTCAGTTACCCACAGACTCCACCAGGCAGCCCGAGATTCGTGGTTTCAGTGCCCGAGGCCGAGATTCGTGGTTTCAGTTACCAAGATTCGTGGTTTCAGTTACCAAGATTCGTGGTTTCAGTTACCGGACGATCCAAAAAGATCTTTTACTTCAATGCATTACGCTGCTTTATCCACAGCGTAACACAGACTCTAACACATATCTAACACCCACTCTGCCTGTGGATAATCTTGCGCGCCCCGCCTTCGGTGGGGACATCGGACGGCGCTACGCGCCGACACTATGACCGGCGCGGGCGTTGCCCGCGCGAGACGGGACGGAGCTTTGCCCCATCCCGACATGCCAGGAGCCTACCGCCGTGCTCGCTCTGGCAAGCCCTGCCTGCGGCCACCCCACGCGCTGCGCGCGCGGGTCCCCTGAGCCTCGGCACCCCGCTACGCGGGGCAAGGGGCTTGCCTGCCGCTGCGCGCGGCAGTGATGCGGGGGCATGGTCGGGACGAGGAACATGGTTCTTTCGCCTCCGGCGCGGGATCGAACAAGGAACAGGCTTCAAGGGGCGCTTTATGACAAAGACGCGCACCCCGAAGACCTGGCCGCGATAGCGGCCCTACGAAGAACCCCCGAAGGGAAGGAGACGGAGAAAGCCCCTGTCATTCTCTGGAAGACCCGCCAGAGGCGGGACCTAAAACGACATTCTCCGGAGCCGACGCTTCCCGAACATCGCGCAGCGCAGCGACAGGCAAGGGCGGCGCAGCCGGGACCAGAGCCACGCGCAGGCCGCCAGGCCGAGCATGGCGAGGACCCACCCCTTGCCAGAGCGAGCAGGGCGATAGGGTAGCAGGCGAGTCCAGGAGAAACCTTATCTCTTGGCTTTGGTGTCCTTGATCCAATCCCAAAATACAAACGGGAGCGCGAGCACGGTGAGGCCCACGACAACAGTAGTGCTTGTGGCGAGGAGATAAATGGGCGCGGAGAAATCTCCGAGAAAAAAGAGTGCGAGAGGTTCTTCTATTAGGAATGCACCGGATTGGCGATAGAGATTAATCCCTTGCACCACAGCGGCGATCAAAGACACCCAGGCGAGAGCGACGGGGACGGAGAAAAGGCGATCCCCCTTATTCGAGAGTTCGCGGACGAAGGCCCAGAGCAGCGCCAGGCCAAACCAGAGAATGACGGGATGATTCTCCCCCCAAATCCGCAAGCGTGTATCCTGACCAGGGGACAGCCAGTTTTGCGGATTTTTACCCCAGTCTGTTTGATAATAACCATAGGCGAGGCCCGCCATCGTCGCTGCGCCGATTGCACCCTGGACCAGGACCTTGCGATAGGACTTCCAATAGATCGCCGCAGACTCAGACGTGACCGCTTCGGGCGCAGGCAGAGCGAGGGGCGGGGCCTCTTCGACCTGGATCGCGGGCGGCGGCAGGAAGTAGGGGGCGAGGAGAATGTTATAGGTCCGCCCGGCGGTACCAAAAACAATCATCGAGCGGGCGACTTGATCGCCCCCACCCTTGCCCGTGAGGCTTGCCACTTCCTCGGGCGTTAGGCGCGGCGTTCCGACGCGGCGCATGGCATAGTCATAGGCGGCGCGGGCATTCTCATACATCACATCGGCCGCGCGCTGACGCTCAGCGATGGCATTGCGTACATAAGCC
>ERZ1066121.2140-NODE-2140-length-12864-cov-8.046452_pt1 | contig 12864 bp, 10 predicted proteins | sample MGYA00382768_ERZ1066121 | MGnify/ENA primary metagenome ERZ1066121 (study PRJEB33369, sample SAMEA5778351) | biofilm metagenome | biome: Industrial cooling water; feature: Water cooling tower basin; material: Biofilm | place: United Arab Emirates | collected... | reverse complement strand
CCGTAATGGGCGAGAACCTCGCATTAAACGTTGAAAGCAAAGGGTTTTCCGTCGCCGTCTACAACCGCAGCCGCGACAAAACAGACACCTTCATGGAAACCCGCGCCAAAGGCAAAAACGTTGTTGCAGCCTACACCTTAGAGGAATTTGTAGCCTCCCTAGAACGGCCCCGCCGCATTTTGATCATGGTCAAAGCCGGTGGCCCGGTGGATGCCGTCATCGAACAGATCAAGCCCCTCCTCGACGAAGGTGACGTATTGATCGACGGTGGCAACTCCCTATTTACCGATACCCAACGGCGGGCCGCTGCCCTCGAAGCCGAAAACTTCACCTTCATCGGGATGGGCGTGAGCGGTGGCGAAGAAGGCGCGCTCCTTGGCCCCAGCCTCATGCCCGGTGGCACCAAACAAGCCTACGACAATTTGGAAGCCATCTTGACCAAAGTTGCCGCCCAAGTGGATGATGGCCCCTGCGTCACCTACATTGGCCCCGGCGGTGCAGGGCACTACGTCAAAATGGTGCACAACGGCATTGAGTACGGCGATATGCAGCTCATTGCAGAAGCCTACGACATCATGAAAAATGTGCTGGGCTTGAGCGCGTCACAGCTTCATGACGTATTTGCCGAGTGGAACCAGACCGAGGAGCTAGACTCCTATTTGATCGAAATTACCCGCGACATTTTCAAAGTGGCCGATCCCGATACGGGGAATCCGCTCGTTGAGATGATTATGGATGCAGCAGGCCAAAAAGGCACAGGGCGCTGGACAGTGGATACCGCGTTGGAACTAGGGGTGCCAATTCCCACTATCATTGCGGCAGTCACCGCGCGGATTATGTCGTCTTACAAGTCGGAGCGGGTAGCGGCCTCGAAGGAAATTCTGGGGCCGGTGGCGAGTTTTGATGGCGGCGATGTGATGGCCTATGTCTCGAAGGTGCGGGATGCGCTTTACTGCTCGAAGATGTGTTCTTACGCGCAGGGCATGGCCTTGTTGAAGAAAGCCTCTGAGACCTACGGGTTTAACCTTGATTTGGGTGAGTGTGCCCGGATTTGGAAGGGCGGCTGTATTATTCGGGCGGGCTTCTTGAATAAGATCAAGAAAGCGTTCGATGAAAACCCAGCTTTGCCCAACCTGCTTCTAGCGCCAGAGTTTAAGCAGTCTATTTTGGATCGGCAAGCGGCTTGGCGCGATGTGATTGCAATGGCGGCAAAAGTTGGAATTCCGGTTCCTGCGTTCAGTGCGTCGTTGGATTACTTTGATAGCTACCGCCGCGATCGCCTGCCCCAAAACTTGACCCAGGCCCAGCGGGATTACTTCGGTGCCCACACCTACGAGCGGGTGGATAAAGACGGCGTTTACCACACAGACTGGATTCATATTGTGGACGAAGCCCCCGAACCCGCAATGGCAAAATAACGCCTGCCTGGTTTACATTGTCAGTTCATGAGTAATCTCTCAGTTGGTGCGGCCCGGACTTGTTCCACCGCACCTTTTTGTTGGCTGGGGTGAGGGATAACCGCCGATTAACGGGCTTGGAAGAGTTGAGTGATGGTGAGATTTAGCGGGCCAAACAGGGGCGATCGCAATTCAGCCTGTTCCCGATAAACCTCTTCCTCGTAGAGTCCTTCCACCCATTCCAAAATCGTGACCTGCTGCTGCCCCGGATCAACAATCCAATACTCCACAATCCCCCGCGCTGCATACTCCGATCGCTTGTAGCGATAATCCCGCTTCTCCTGCCCCGGACTCACCACTTCGACGACCAACTCTGGCGGTGGCATATCTACCGTGACCGTCGATCGCCGTGCCCCTTCCAATGCTGTGGCTAATTCTTCCGAAAGAATGGCCAGATCAGGAATACGGGCTGTGGGCCGTCGCCCGCTGACAACGATTTCGATCCCAATCCTCAGACGATAAGCTGGAACACCCTGCTGCAAAAAGAAAGCAAATAAAAATGAGGCAATGCGCTGATTCAAATCGCTTTCCGGTGGCATTTCGAGCAATTCTCCATTTTCCAGTTCGTACCGGGTGTCAGTCTCGTTGGCGGACTCCAGGTATTCAGCCAGTGTCATGCGTTGCGTCGCGATCGCCATCCTGCCGTTCCCCCATCAATCTGTTGCAGTGCCTCTATCCTACGCGATCGCCCCAGCGACGTACCTGCGATCAATCAGCGCCGGGGCCGTTGTCTTAAGCGTCCTAGCCCAATCGCTCTGATGCCAAATTGCTGTGGAGTAGGTTCGAGTGACTGAGCCGCGATCGCCGCAGGGGCACGCCATTTAACTTCTCCCCTAATTCTCCAAGACTTCGGCAGCATCTTATCGTAGTGCCTGCACTGTGTTCAGGGTGCAATTAGGTTTATTGATCAATATTCAAACTTAAAATTAATTCATAATTAAGCCGGATTTCTAGTTTTCAAAAAATAAGAGATTAGACCTTCTTCTGTCTTATGAAGGAGGAATAGTAATTGATGAGTTTATAAGCTGAGAACAGTTGTAAAGGAGGTATCCAGATGGCTATTTATCGATTTAAAGATTTCTATACCAATTATCGGGAAACATTTAGTGACAGCGAAATTCTGAACTTGGATTCGTATTCTCTGTACACACAAGATCATGACAAAATTGGCTCTGTTAAAGATGCCCTTGTCGATGATTCTGGTTCATTCCGATATTTAGTTGCTGATACAGGCCCTTGGATTTTCGGCAAAAAAGTTTTGATTCCGATTGGTTTGGCTCATTTCAACTATGACGAAGAGCGAGTTTATGTTGATGGCTTGACGAAGGAACAGGTTGAGAACCTGCCAGAATATCACGATGATATGGTGGTAGATGAACCTTATGAAAAACAGGTTAGAGATGTCTATCAACCGTTGGCTAGTCGCCGCACCAATCGGCAGTATCTTAGTTCAAACAATCGGGCTGTTCAACCTGATTCGGGGAGTGCAGCAACGGCGAGCACGTATGACTATGACCGTGAGCCAAGCTTTTATGGCATGAGTGACCAGGATAACCATCAGCAAATCAAGCTTTATGAAGAGCGCTTAGTTGCTGACAAAAACCGCTATAAGGCTGGTGATGTCAAGATTACTAAAGATGTTCAATCTAAAACGAGCGAAGTCTCTGTTCCCATTAGAAATGAGCGTGTTGTGATTGAACGAAACGTACCTATGGATGATTCAGCGGCTATTGGCGATCGCCCAGATTTTACTGAGGGAGAAGTGGCGCGGGTAGAAGTATACGAAGAGTCTGCGGATATCAAAAAGCAGCCTTTTGTCCGAGAAGTGGTTAATGTTCGGAAAGAAGTTGATCACGATACTGTCGAGGCCAAAGAACAAGTTCGCCAAGAGAACATTAATATCGAGAAAACTGGGCAACCCAACATCAACCAACCGACCCAGCAACGGCGTAATCAACGCTAAGTCTAGGCTTTCATAGAAACTCGATTTTAAGTCGATCAAGGTTGCCATTCACCTGAGCAAATGCTCTGTTTCGGTGGGTGGCAACTTTGTCGTAGGAAGGCTAGATCGATACAAGATTTAAGTTAAAAAATAAATTGCTTAAGATAAGTGGGTAGCCTGAAGGAAATGTAGGCTGGCTTAGCCGTAGCTGTAACGCATCTAATCCTTTGGCAGCATGGAGTTTGCCCAGGAGCAAGGTTGAGCCGTTGATGCACCCGCAACTGAACTCTGCTCAAGCATTTGGGTCGGCATTACCCCAAGCGGGGGACAAAGGTGGGATCGTGATATTCCCAGGGGATGCCGTCTGGGTCGAGGTCTTGGCTCCAACTGGCAAAATTGGGTCGTTGTTTGTAGCGTTTGAGGGTGCTGGTACGGACTCCGAGGCGACGGGCTAGTTTCCCAATGGAAAAGGGTTTGCTGAGGTCGGTTTCGTCCATCCAGTCCAGGTAGGCATCCCAAAATACGAGCATGAGGGCCATTGCGACCATTGCCACCATTTCGGGCCGAGTGAGCAAGGTTTGGAGGGTGAATTCTGGCGGGTTGGCTTGTGTGGCGAGGGGGGGCAAGGGGCTGGCAAGGTCTGGAACTGGGTCGGGGGGATAGGCGGCGGTGCCGGTGGTGCTGGCGATCGCATTGGAGCCATCGATCGCGGTGGTTTCGGCCTGATCGGGGTTGATATTGGAGTCTGGCATGGTGGCGGGCAGGAGCGGCGCAAGGGCAATCGTCTGACTCCAGATTACCGTGCGATCGCCCTGGACTTGGGCACAAATTTCCAAGGTTGCGATACCATCAATATTTAAGTTTTGTAAGGTACTTTGGATGAGCTGGATCAGAGGGTCGCGGGCGATCGCAACGGGAGTGGTCACAAACACCGACAGATAATCCCCCAGGCGGATCACGCTGGCAACGGTGTGATAGCGGCGGATCAGGTGATAAGACAGGATCGTGGCGATCGCAGCGGGATCACCTTGTCGAGCCAGTTCGAGGGTATTGAAAGCAACCATGTCACAATGAACGGTAAACAATGGCCGGGATGAGCTATGGGGAATTATAAAGGGGCAAGCCAATGATGGATAAGGAAATGGATAGCGAAAGCCTCGCGCAATTTATCGAGCAAACGGACGCGATCGCCAAACCGTGGCTGCTCGTGCAATTGCGCCTCAAGAAATTGCAAGAAAACCGGGCCAATCTCACCCCAGAAGCCTATGAAACCGCGTTGGCGGATATTCATCATGACCTGATGAACCTGGGAGAATGGTGGCACGGTCGAGAAGATGAGGTCTTTGGCTAATGCCGAAACGCAAAGCGACGACTGCTCAACCTGTAGATTTCGCGGATGCCCAATACTATCTCAATCGAGAGTTGAGTTGGGCAGAATTTAATTATCGAGTGTTGCACGAAGCCCTGGACGATCGCACCCCCCTATTGGAACGGCTCAAGTTTTTGGCGATTTTTAGTTCCAATTTGGATGAATACTTTATGGTGCGAGTGGCGGCCCTGAAGCAACAGGTCGAAGCCCAAGTCACCAAGCGATCGCCTGATGGGCGCACAGCGGCAGAACAACTGGCCCTCATTCGCGATCGGGTGTATCCATCCGTGTGCAAGCAGCATAGCCATTTTCAGCACGTCCTGCGCCCAGCCTTAGCCACCCACGGCATTCACCTCAGCGACTATGCAGACCTCGCCGCCAACCAACAAGCCTACTTCAACGACTATTTCCAGAGCCAAATTTTCCCCATCCTGACTCCCCTGGCGATCGACCCCAGTCACCCCCTGCCCTACATTTCCAACCTCAGCCTGAATCTGGCCGTCATCATTCGCGATCCAGACCTCCAACTCGAACGGTTTGCACGGGTCAAAGTTCCCTCCAGTTTGCCCCGGTTTTTGCCCCTGCCTGCAACGTTGTATCCCAATCGGTCAGAGATGGCGGTGCGGTGGGCCGGAACTCCCATCGAACAAATTATTGCCCACAATCTCGCCCAACTGTTTCCCGGCATGGAAGTGCAAGCGTGCCATGTGTTTCGGGTAACGCGCGACAGTGATTTGGACTTGGAAGAAAACGAAGCCGAGGATCTCTTGTCGGCGATCGAGCAAGAGCTACGCAAGCGACGGCTGGGTGGTTCCGGCGTTCGCATTGAAGTCCACACCTCTATGCCAAGTACCTGGCGCACTCTTTTGGGCGAAGAAATGGGGCTGACTGCCGCCGATATCTACGATGTGGAAGGGCTGCTTGGTCTGCGCGACTTAATGGATTTAGCGAATTTGCCCCTGCCCGAATTGCATGATCCACCGTGGCACTCTGTCTTACCCCTGCCCCTGCGGCAACGCGATCGCGGCCTCGATCGCTCAACCGATGAAGACATCTTTACCGTCTTACGCCAACAGGATGTCCTGCTCCATCATCCCTATCACTCCTTTTCCCGCACTGTGCAGCGGTTCATCACCGAAGCCGCCAACGACCCCCACGTCCTCGCCATCAAACTCACCCTCTATCGGACTTCCGGCGACTCTCCCATTCTCAATGCGCTAATCGCCGCCGCCGAAAATGGCAAACAAGTCTCGGTGATTGTGGAAATCAAAGCCCGGTTTGACGAAGAAAACAACATTAGCTGGGCACGTAAACTGGAAAGCGCCGGAGTTCACGTTGTCTACGGGGTTGTGGGCCTCAAGACCCATACCAAGGTGATTTTGGTCGTCCGGCGCGAGGCCGAAGGCAAGATTCGGCGCTATGTCCACATTGGCACCGGGAATTACAACCCCAAAACCGCACGGCTCTATACCGATATTGGCCTGCTGAGTAGCCGCGAGGAACTGGGAGCCGACCTGACAGATTTATTTAATTCCCTGACTGGCTATTCCCGCCAACAAGGCTATCGCAAGCTATTAGTCGCCCCGGTGAATTTGCGCGATCGCATGATTGAACTCATTCAGCGCGAAGCCACCCACGCCAAAGCTGGCAAACACGCCCGCATCGTCGCCAAGATGAACGCCCTGATTGACCCCCAAATCATCACCACCCTGTATGAAGCCTCCCAAGCCGGAGTCCAGATCGACCTGATTGTGCGGGGGATGTGCTGTTTGCGGCCCGGTCTGCCTGGAGTCAGCGAGAATATTCGCGTGATCAGCATCGTCGGTCGCTTTTTAGAGCATTCCCGCATCTTTTATTTCCACAACCAGGGCCAGGAAGAAGTCTACATCGGCAGTGCCGACTGGATGCAGCGCAACCTCGATCGCCGGGTGGAAGTGGTGGTGCTGGTTGAAGATCCAGCTATTTCCAAAGACTTGCAAGAAAGCCTGGGGATTATGCTGGCCGACAATCGCCAAGCCTGGGATCTGCAACCCGATGGCACCTACATCCAGCGCCAACCCACAGGCGACAGCGGTGCCCAAAGTGCCCAAGTGTTATTGATGGAAATGGTCGGGTAACTAGCCTTTTATCTGGCCGCGCATCAATCTATCGGAAGCCCTGTCTTCATGGGTTGCCCAGTGTTCTGCTGAACGCTGACAGATGGGCGATCGCGCCTCGGAGGACAGGGCAATGGTTGCGCGGAAAGCAAAGGCAACTGGCGCGGAGGGCAGACCCAATTTGCCCGATACTGGCCTGCAAAACCCTGGTTGCCCAATTTTGATCAATTCGGTGAGCAACTGCAATTTCAGGATGTATAACTGTGGCATTCAATTACTAACAGTTATTTGTTCATTGATCGATATTAATTCGCCAATAAAACTTTTCCACAAAAACGGCTTCTTTTCTGTGGAAAAACTGTGGAAAGTTGAAGCAAACTGTGGGAAACCCGGCTTTTGTAATAAAAATTGAGGTTTTTTGGAATGGAAAAGGTTTCACTTTCAAAGTTTTTTGCTAAAGTTGGAGGCAATTTTACGGAACTTCTCGCGCAAAGCGTTATGTGAGTGTGTATGAGTGCTGAAGCAGCTTCAAATTCTGGGCAAATAGATGCCATTGAAATGGAATCAATCGGACAAGATTTCAACTCGGATATCGATATGGAAGAGATTGAGCTTGAAGTCGATGATTTGGACGATTTAGAGAAAGACTTGGTTGGAGCGGAATACGGTTCCCACAAGCCGCCAGTCAAATTTACCAAGGCAGAGCGATTAGGGCTGACGGATGATTCGGTGGGGTTATTTCTTCGCGAAATGGCTCGTTATCCGCTTTTAACCCAGGCGCAGGAAGTTGAATTAGCACGGGAAATTGCCAAAGGCGGGCCGCAAGCAGAAATTGCTAAGCGGCGTTTAGTTCGATCAAATTTGCGCTTAGTTGTTTCGATCGCCAAGAAATATTTGAATCGGGGGGTGCCGTTTTTAGATTTGATCCAAGAGGGGGCAATGGGCTTGATGCGGGCCGCCGAAAAGTTTGATTATGAGCGGGGCTACAAGTTTTCAACCTATGCCTATTGGTGGATTCGGCAGGGGATTACGCGGGCGATCGCATCCCAATCGCGGACGGTGCGTTTGCCAGTCCACATGGTGGAAAAACTGAACCAAGTTCGCAAAGCACGGCAGGCATTATCCCAAAAATTAGGCCGGAAACCAACAAAACAAGAAATTGCCCAAGAATTAGAGATCGATGAGGATAAATTAGAGCACGTTTTGGATGTTAGCCAGGGCACTTTATCGCTCCATGCGTGGGTCGGTCGGGAAGAAGATACGGAATTGATGCAGTTGATCGAGGATTCCGATAATGTTGCGCCGAACGATTGTTTGGATCATAAATTGCTCTGCGATCGCCTCAATTCGGTTTTGGAACATCTGAGCGATCGAGAACGGGAAATCATCAAACTCCGGTTTGGGTTAACCGACGGGCAGCATTACACGTTGTCGGAAATTGGCGATATTTATCAACTCTCGCGGGAACGGGTACGACAAATTCAAGCGAAAGCCATGCGAAAATTGCGCCATCCTCGCCGCCAAGCTTTGCTCAAAGATTGGATGCGGTGATGACCTTTAGTTGCGACTTGGTTGTTCTCCCCAATTAATCGTAAAACTATGAATCAACGAATACTGATCGGAGCGATCGGGGCATTTTGGCGTTGGGCTGAAGTGCCTCGTTGTGGCGATCGCGGCGACAGGGCAAACTGAAGGATTATGCAGCGGCGGCGGCAGATTTACAGCAATCGCTTTTAGAATTCAAGGGTGGTTGAATAGCTCCTTGGAATATGGCAACGTCAGTGGATGCGATCGCGGGTCAATTGCTCCAGGCCCAGGAACACTATCAGGCGGGTCGGTTGGGCGAGGCAGAGGCGGGATTTCGGGCTGTGGCAGAGGCCAATCCCCAGCAGACTGAGGCATGGTTTTGGCTGGCGTTGACGGCGGATCAATTGGGGCGACCGCTGGACAGTGTGAGTTATTACGAGCGGGTTTTGGCCTTAGATCCAAAGTCGGCGGAAGCTTACGGTAATCTGGGTTCGGTGTTGCTGAAGTTGGGGCGCTATGAGGAGGCGATCGCCCAGCATCGGCAATCCCTGGAGCTAATCCCGGACAATGCCAAGGCCCATTACAATCTGGCGATCGCGCTCTATGAACACAACCAGGTAGACGAGGCGATCGGGTATTACCAGCGGGCTATTGAGTTGCTGCCAGAGTATGCCAACGCTCATCACAATTTGGGTATGGCGCTCTATCGGCAAGGGCGAAATGCAGAAGCCATTGAACAGTACCGGGCGGCGATCGCCCTAGAACCCAATCATGCCAGTGCGCGGAATAGTTTGGGTGTGGCATTGTATCAGGCGAAGCAAGTGGACGAAGCCATTGAGCAATACCAAGAAGCGATCGCTCTGCAACCGAATTATGTCAATGCTTACGACAATTTAGGCATTGCCCTGAAACAGCAAGGCAACCTGGCTGAAGCCGCCGAAAACTTTCAAAAGGCGATCGCCCTGCGCCCCAACTATGCCAACGCCTACATCAATCTCGGCAATACCATGCGGGATTTGAACCGCTACCAAGAGGCGATCGCCTACTGCCAGGAAGCCGTCCGCCTTGCCCCGACTAATGCCGATGCCCACAATACCTATGGGTGCGTGTTGGTGGATTTGGCCCGTTTTTCTGAGGCGATCGCCTGTTACGAAGCCGCGATCGCCCACCGTCCCGACTTTGCCGACGCGCACCTGAACTTAGGCATCATCCTGCTGCAAATTGGCGACTTTCGGCGCGGGTTCCAGGAATATCACTGGCGCTGGCAAACCAAGCAATGCCCCGATCTGCGCTATACCCAGGCATTGTGGGATGGGGCCGATCTGGGTGGCAAAACCATCCTCCTCACGGCAGAACAGGGTTTTGGCGACACGATTCAGTTTGCCCGGTATGCGCCCCTGGTGGCTCAACGGGGTGGGCGAGTGGTGATTGCCTGCCAAAAGCCCCTCCTGCGCCTTCTGGGCACCATTCCCGGTGTCACCTATTGCGCCGATCGCGATCGGGATAACGTGGAAATCCACACCCACGCACCGTTGCTCGAACTCCCGTACATTCTGGGCACCACCGTCGATACGATTCCCAGCCAGGTGCCCTATGTGTTTCCGCCCCGCGACACGGCGATTCAACTCACCGCCCCAGAACCCACGCGCCTCAAGATTGGTTTTGTCTGGGCTACGAATCCTACCAATTCCACGGCCAGCAAGCGATCGTGCCCCCTGGCTCAGTTCTTGACCCTGCTCGACATCCCCCACATTACCCTCTACAGCTTGCAAAAAGATGTCACCGAAGCGGATGCAGAAAGTCTGCCAGACCATCCCCACTGCCAAAATCTGGCCCCCCAACTGAAGGATTTTGCGGATACTGCCGCCGCGATCGCCCAGCTCGATTTGGTCATTACCGTGGATACCTCGGTTGCTCACCTGGCCGGAGCCTTGGGCAAACCCACCTGGACGTTGTTACCCCATGTGGCCGATTGGCGCTGGCTCACCCAACGGGAAGATAACCCCTGGTATCCCACCATGCGGCTCTTTCGCCAAAATCAGCCCGGTGACTGGGCCGAACTATTTAGTAGCGTTCGCCAAGCCCTGCGCGATGAACTGGCTAAACCCCAACCCCTGGTCGATATTGTCCCCATTTCGCCCCAACCGTCTCCAACTTTACCCGATCGCCCCCATGCGGCTCCATCTGTCCCCAGTTTGGGTAGCCCTGCGCCCACGCTGGAGTTGCCGGGATTTAATCGGATCAAACCCTGTCGGCATGGGGTTTTGCTGTACCAAATTAGTGATTTGCAGGTGGGGCGATCGCTGGATTTGTATGGCGAATGGCTGGAAAGTGATGTCAATCTGTTTCAATCCCTGGTGCAACTGGGGCATACCGTGGTGGAAGTGGGTGCGGGGATTGGGGCACAAACCATCGTCCTGGCAAAAATTGTGGGCTTGAATGGCAAAGTTTTTGCGATCGAACCTCAACGGCTCACCTTTCAAACCCTCTGTGCCAACCTCGCCCTGAATAGTATCAGCAATACTTACAGTTACCAGGTCGCCTTGGGGGAAAGTCCCAGCTTTTTGCCCCTGCCTCAGCTTCAGCAAACCCTGATGACCAAGCCATCTCCCGGCGGGGAAGTGGTGGAACAGGTGCAAATTGCCACCTTAGATAGTTTTGGGATTCCCCAGTGTCGGTTGCTGAAACTGGCGGTGGGGCCGATGTTGGCGGCGGTGCTCCACGGCGGAATGCAAACGCTCCACCGTTGTCAACCGATTGTCTACATTAATAATTACGACGCGATCGCCCTGGAGTCCCAGACTCCCCTTGGCCCCGCTTTGCTCCAGTTGCGATCGCTGGGCTATGCGCTCTATGCCCACCGTCCTCCCCTGTTTAATGCCCACAACTTTAGCCAGAATGCCCGCGATGTCTTCTCCGGCTTGACCCAACACAATATTTTAGCCTTCCCGGCTACCCTCAATATCACCGTGAATGGCCTCACCGCGATCGCCCTAGATTAAAGTAAGCCTGTGACCCACAACTGGCAAAGCATCGGCGATCGCCCCAGACTGAGCCAACTCTCCCTTCTCCTTACTTTGAATTACGACGAATTGTAACAACCTGTGCCGACTGATCTGAAAGTGATGAGAATGCAAACCAGATTCTCGATGCCGGGGTAATTGCGCCTGAACCATGATCAAAAAAGGGCTTGCACTAACAATAGGCGGAGTGGCGATCGCCGTCGGTCTTTTAAGCCACGGGGCGCTGACCGCTTCGTCAGAACACACGGTTGCCCCCGGTGGATCGGGCTTGGGCTTTTGCAATCGCAGCAATCGGGGGCGGGTGGCGGTGGCGGTGGCCTATCCCATTAATGAGAAAAACTGGAAAACCGAAGGCTGGCTGAGTTTAGATGAGCAAGAGTGCAGCACCATTATTCAGGGCGAGTTAAAAAATCGGTATTACTATTTCCTGGCGGAGTCGGATGATGGTTATCGGTGGCAGGGCACGCACCAGTTTTGTGTGTCGGATAATAGCTTCACGTTGATCCAGTCCGATCGCGAGTGCCAGGGGCAGGAGATGCGCTGGGCAGGATTTCGGGAAATTGATACCGGACGACGAGTTCCTAGTTTGATGCTGAATTTAGAGTAATCGGCTCCAAGGGATTCGCGATCGCCTCAGGTGGGCACTTGGCGGTACAGGGCGCGATATACCGGGTCATTGAAGGACAGCACCAACAGTTCTCGCTCCGTGGCGATCGCGATAGGATGTCAAGCGGGCGTTGGTATCCACAGAATTACGCTACAAAACTCGCCATGCTGGGCTGACTTATACTTGATCTATGCTCAATCTATGCCCAAACTAGACATCATCCATAATGCGGTAAAAAATGCGCTGCTTAAGGACAACTGGGTCATTACCGCTGATCCTTATGTCATTCAATATCGCAGAACGGTGTTGTATGCAGATCTGGGGGCAGAGCGTCCGATGGCGGTTGAACGGCAGGGGCAAAAATTAGTTGTGGAGGTTAAAAGCTTTGTTGGAGCCTCCAAAATTCAAGATTTGAAAGAGGCGCTCGGTCAGTACGATATTTACCGCTATCTCTTGGAAGAAATTGCCCCAGACCGTAAGTTGTATATCGCGATCAGCAATATCGCTTACAAAGCCTTTTTTACCCAGGATGTCACTCGACTGATTCTCAATAAGCATCAACTGCCAATCATTGTGGTAGAGACCGAGACGGAGGAAATCTTGCAATGGATCAATTAACTGAGTACCCAACGTTAATCGAGCGCATTTTGACTGAGTATATCGAGTTGACTCGGCGCAACCCGAATCCAGACATCGAGACTTTTTTAATTGTCGATGAGGCCAAGGCTCACTATATCTGGATGAATTTGGGATGGCAGAATGGGGAGCGGGTGACTGGAATGACGGTCTATGTGCGAATTCGGGATGGCAAGTTCTGGATTGAAGAAGACTGGACTGAACAGG
>ERZ1066121.2139-NODE-2139-length-12870-cov-6.989856_pt1 | contig 12870 bp, 9 predicted proteins | sample MGYA00382768_ERZ1066121 | MGnify/ENA primary metagenome ERZ1066121 (study PRJEB33369, sample SAMEA5778351) | biofilm metagenome | biome: Industrial cooling water; feature: Water cooling tower basin; material: Biofilm | place: United Arab Emirates | collected... | reverse complement strand
GAATAGAAGAGTTATTGTAACGCCCAAACTTATCTTCGTCGCCAAAGAATAGATTTTTCACAACTACATAGTCAACTTTATCTTGAGAACATCTCTCATATAAAGCATTCAAAATATTTACAGAGTCACGCAGTCGATTAATAACCGAAACCATAGTAACTCTGTAGCCAAGCTCCGAAGCGAGCATATCGAACACACTTAATTCCTTAACAAACTTCTCGAAAACCCCTCCAGATTGAGCAGGCATATCAATTAAAACAAGTGGATAATAATCTGCTTCGAGGTCATTTAACAACTTGTCAGTTTTTCCCCGCTCAAAAACGTCAAGAAAGCGAACTAAACCAGGATATTTACTATAATGACGATAGAGTTGGTTATTACGTTGGTCTGCATCATAACCCAAACACCAAAGGTTTTTATCAATATAAAGTTGTAGTAAACCTCTAGCAAATGTACTCTTGCCAACACCACCCTTATCACCTGTTACAATTACCAGCCTTTTAAGCTTATTATTATCTTGTTCTTGATCATTATTTTGTTGGTTATCAGGCGCCATATTTTTATTCCTGTTATGATTATTACGAGCCATAATTAAGAAACCTTGAAAGAGAAATTATCTATTAAAGTTGACAACCAGTTAAGGTAAGCAAACTTTAATGCCAGCGCTAAACGAGATGTTATAATTTGACAAGAATTACAACCGTACAAAGCCTGTAAAAAAATACTTCCTTCCAATACACGAATCAAAGGGAAAGGAAAAAAGTTTCTTGTATAGTGAAAAATAATTGCTAAATCTAGCTCTTGAGCTAAAAGCAAATTGTGCGAATTGCTAACAAAGGTTGAATAAAGGTTAACATAAGATATATCTTGATTATTTAATACGGCTTGAGCGCAGTTAAGATAAAGTGTAGATAAAAGCTGTTGAGATAAATTTAAGCTAGTTTCTTCTAATATAGGAATATCAACTTTCTTATAAAGCAAACTAAGATAAACGCTATTCAACTCAGAATCAGAACTTATCCGATTTGCATCAATCGTAGGTACTAAAGAAGGTGGAATACCCGACAATCTAAAGCAATCATTCTGATGCATTAAAGCCAATGTATCAAGCTGAGGTATGGTTACTTTATTGAACCAATTAAGTTTATCAAAGTGTGGAACTATCAAGTTAGATTTATTAGTCCTAGAAATACTAGACCTTTTTGGCGCCGCAAGCTGTGACTGAGAAGACTCTAAAAGCGCAGCAATATTTTGACCAGAGTCAGCAAAGACTTTAACATCTTTACGTAACCATCGAATAAAAGAAGTCTGTTGCTGATAGTTATATTGAGAAAATACATACTTTAAGCCCAACCAGCAAAGTGTATCAACCTCTACTACCTCAACTAACTGAATAAATCGACTACGTTTGAATTTATCTGGAAGTTTTTTAATCAAAGGCTCCAAAACCTCTAATGGCAAGGTTGATACCAATTTGAATATGTCAATAGCAACAAACTCTAATCCTGTATCAACATCGAGCAGTCTTATCTGCTTCGACTTAAATTTGGCGTTTATAGGAATATAAATGTTGAACATTAGACATAGCAGCAAATAGCTTGTTAAAACTAATCTCAGTATCTCCACTGAAGCTCAATCTTGAAAACAAACTTATATTGCATCTCTTTTCAAACTTTTGTATTAAAAATAAATTATTTAAAACTTTATAGATGTATAACTTAACAAAAATCTTAACCTCACTAACATCTTTACGCTTTCTAAAAAACATCACAATTGGCAGCTAACAAGACTAGCGAATAATTTTATTTATAAATAATAAATTGCAAATAAATTAAATTTGTATTTATATTTTAAATTACAAATTTAATATTTTTATTTAATTTATTTCTAGCTAATTTTAAAAAATACTATTGGTTATAAATATAATGTTTCATGATAATTATTTAAATAGGTATTCCATAATAGATATCTACAAATGATACGCATAATCTAATCCAAAACTGCAAGTGGGAAACATCTTTTAAATATCTACCCCAATACTGTGTAGATTTTGGATAATTGTTGATTGGCTCCATTATCCAGAAGGGAAAACCCAACAAAGCCTTATAAACATTGGATTCTGTTCCTCAACCTAACCTACGAATTTTCGTATTTTTTGCTATACCTTGCAGTATTGATATCTACCCTCTTTATTAAAAGTTTCTGCACAAAACTTTTAACTTCCATGCAAAATGGGATTGGAAAGGTTTAATCCTTAACCAACAGTTATTTAAATATAATTTAATTTACCAATTGTTTGTTATTAAAAAAATCAAGTTCTAAACGCATTTAATAAACATTACTTTAAAATAATCACAATTATGAGTATTGAATAATCATAGGCTTGCAATTTGCTTCATAGATGCATCGTAAGTCATACTATACGCAAAACTTGACACAACAAAGTACACTTACTCATGGTAAGCATGATTTCATATATTTTATGGTGAGGTATTGGCGCGAATGGCACTAAGATATCGTAAAACCCATACGACACGGGGACGCGGAGACGCCCAGACGCGGAGATTTTGAGCTTGAGACGCTCCGAGACAAATCCGAGTTTCCCTAAAGTCGATGGTGTCCCCGCGTCAGCCTCCTTTTAGGGTTTTCTTAGTGCCATTCGGTATGGGCGCCTACACTACCCACCATCTACTAACAATTCTTCAATACTCTCAGTGTCAACTAATGCATACAATTGCAGTATTAACTCAACAAACTGTTGCTGTAACCCATACTCAATTTGACTAACGCATTTACGAAGGTTTTCCCACCCGTGTGCCACAGCAATGCTTACTAATTCATAAGCAGCTGTAACTGGGTCGGTAATTGCAGTTTCGGCTATTAGCGGCAAGTACGTTCGTATAATCCATTGTTCATCATCGAATGAATTAGCTGTGGTTGGACTATCTTTACCTACAGCAGCGAGTGTATTCCTAATCAGTTTGACCGCAGCACGCCATCCACCGAAGTGCTTCATCAATTGAGAGATGCGCTCTTGTTTTACCTTACCAATATATGAATGCGCCTCAAGCTCTGCTTCAACCTCCCTTTGCCTGGGAGAAAAAATACCACGTGCGACCAGATTACCAATAGCGTTCATCACCATTAACATTGTCCTCTGCTCACCACCTGCACTCATAGGTGACAATTCAGCAGCATTAGTCACACCATACTTCACACCAGGCAATTGAGCCACAATTGGTAACAAGTCATATTCACCCACAAAATAGTATGTTAGTGACTCATTCAATCTCAGGTGCGAACGCAGTCTTCCAATTTCCTGTAATACCTCGGCATCAACCAACCCATCAATATAATCTTGTTGAGTGTATTCCTGTAATGGCTTAATCAATGAGACTACACCAGCAGTAGGCATATGACATATTAAATTGAATAATATTTTAGTATTATGATTCGATTTATTCCTTTTGCGTATATACTCATCTTTCATCAATAGTGAGTATTCTGCCTTCATTTCCCCTATATTAGCATAAGGCGCCCCAATCCCTATCAAAGCACTAACATCACTAAACCTGTTGACACCCCTACTATCTCGGAAATGATACCCATCTCCTTCATGAGCAAATGCCTTACGCTCAATGCAACCAACCAAAACATTTGAATTGTTTGATTTTTCTTGCTCAAGTTTGACTATCGCGTCTCTGAGTGCATCGACCCTGGTTTGTTGCGTTTCCCTACGGTCTCGACCTAATACTCCCATGTCGGGAATATGTACTATCTCTAAATTTGAGTAATCTGGTGTTTCTGTTTCCAGTACTAATATATGTCCTTTTTCTACGCCCAATTTTAAGCGTAGATTTTCGACTGGCATTGTGCCGTCAAGATAAATATTAAATGCTGCCGTGCGTGCTACCTCACGATGGCGCCCGTCAAATTCATGAATTGTTAGTACACCCTTATTAAAAATAAAATATCCTGGTACATATCCTGCCCACACCTCCAAAAATGGTATCAACCAATTTAGTGGTAATGATTCTAATTTCTCGCGCGCTTCATTATTATGTGTACCATTCAATAATTTATTAAATTTAACCGCACCCCTTTTCTCTGAATTCGATAATTTAGATGTATCAATCCTGTCTGATAATTGGGCTAGGAAGTCTAAATTAGGTGGATTATCAATCAAATCCGCTATCACGTTACAGGTTTCAGAAGGCGCCACACCTAATAACAAACGAATATCATTATCATCTAGACCATACCTACCCAATTCTGAGTCAGACATTCCAAATAATGTAAGCAGTACGTGAGACAAACTCACTATGCAAGATGTTGAATCATTGACACTAAATTTATACCCTGATAATTTTGCTTCTTCAGCAGCAGCCAGTACGTGTCCTAGTGATTCATAAATATCACTTTTTCTTACCTCAATATTTTTCTTACTACGTATTAATGTTGAAGCTTCATCCCAAAAAACACCTATATTTTCGTAATCAAAATTACTCGGCAAAGGGGTGCTATCTGGGTGTAATCTAACTTGTGGGTGTTTTAGTGCTTCTGCTCTTTGGGATAAATAACCGAATAAATCACCTGTGCTGTGTTGACATAAATTGTATAAATTACATCCCTGGCATATTATATTATCACTAGACTCAAGATTGAGATTCTTTTTACGAGTGGCAGCAAATATATGATGACGCACACAATTACCAGTGATAGCATCTCTGCCATTACTTTTACCATCATTATGAATAAGGAATGGCTTGTTACCAGGTGTTAGTCTTGTTGGGTCTTTATCTAACCCGCCATGACGGGGGAATACATCAAAATAGTTCTGTTCAATTGTAATAGTAGTTGGGTTGCGGTGGTCAGAGGCAAGATACATCAATTTCTCTATGCCCATATAGTCAGCAGTCATACTACCAACAGTGTGCGACTTGCCTAAACCAGGCGCCGATTTATCCAGTATATGCGACCATCCCTTAAGTACTGCTTCTTTCCATATTGTCGCGCGCTCATCATTTTTATATATGATTTTAGGGCAACCCATCTCAACATATTCACCGTACCCAGGTAAGAAACCAGGTACATATTGTAAGGCAGTCTGCGCGTCACGGTTTCCGTGCGCGGAACTGCCGCACCCGAAGGGTAATGTTTTTTGTGTACTCAGTTCGGGAGTAAATTGTGGTGTGGGTGTTTCACGACGCAGGCAACGTTTGATGCGAGCAATTTCTTTTTTGACATCATCCCAAAAGCGGTTGGGGTGACGTGACATACTCTCAAACTCTTGCCATGTGATTAATTCATAATCACCCAGGTATTCATCACCATCAAGGCAGTTTTTATCAATTTGTCCCCACCATGCGACTTGTAATGTATATCCCCATTTTTTCAATAAATAATATGTATTACGGTATTGACGCATTACTTGTTTGTTGGCAATGGCGCCTGCATCCGCCCACAATACTACATTCTTCGTACCATTCAATAAGCAACTCGCTGCATCAAGATAACGTTTTAATGTTTCAGTGCTTGCTAGGAAATTACCACCAGAGGCGCCTATTACTAGCAATTGACGTAGTTGAGCTATTATAAACGCCTTCAACATCCCCTCTGATATGTTAATAAACTCGGCTAGTGTTTTAGCGCCCTTCGGGCAAACTGCGTTAACACTTGGGTAAATTTCAGGAGAGAAAGTCTTATTTTGTAATGGTTTTGCACTTCCATTTGAGTTTTTACTTAAATTTTCAACGTCACCATTATTACTGCTGAACCAAGTGGGTACGCAGAACGTGAGGGGTAATTCACCATTTTGAAGGTGGGAGGATGCGGCTTTATTGCGACGCTTGTTAGTATTACTCGTTGCCCATAAGTACTTGGCGCCTTTATCAGTATTATCATTACGTATTTGGTAGCCAACAATTTGGAAGTGTTCATTCCATACTGGGACAGTATACCCAGTAATGTGATTGGTCAAGCTTCTACCAGTAATGCTTACACCTGCTAAGTTGTGCGATACCTCAAAGTCCAGTTCTTGAAATTTATCAATACTGCGGAAGTAACCTGCTTTAATCAATTCGTCAGTCAGTCCCCGACGCTTTAAGTCTTCGCGATGTTTTTCATTAAGGGGTAATTGACCAAATAATTTTTCATGTTGTCGATGACGTTCGGCTTCACTTAATGATTCGATGTGTCGTTGGCGCCGTTTTAATTCTTCCTCACTCTTGAGTTCTTTAAATGCTTTGCGTTCTTCTTCGGTGTATTCCTTTCCGTTGTCAGGGACGAATATACTCCATTGACCACCACGAGTTTCTCCCACATATTTCCATCCTGCGGGAGCATTGATGGCTTCATGGAGATTCATACAAAAACGAACTAAGGGATTATCATATGGCGCTCCACACTTTGATTCATGTGTACCACAAATAGGACAATCATTATGGCGTGACGTGCGTAAGAATTTCATGCCATTACCTCCAGCTTCTTGCTTGCTCCTGCAATACGCCACTCAATGAATTCCACCCAATCAACTTCGTCATGGGTACAAACTACAGTGCCTAATAATCGATTCAATACATATCTATCAGTTGGTGTCGCACAAGGATTAACTAACAATTGATTGATTCGGTCACGCAAACTTTTATGAAGTGATGTGTCATCCTCGTTCGTCAAACTTAATAACTCATCACATTTGTATTGATGTTCATGCAAGTCCTCGTCAACGCTATCGCGGAAGCATACGGTGGCAATGGTGTTGGCAATCTTCACTACGCGACCCGAATGGTAGTAGGTCGGTTTCCTCAACATCTTGTCGGGGAAGAAGAATACCGCTCCCTCCACTACTGCACTCACTTTCTGGATACGACTCACTTTTGTATGTGCCTCTTTGATAGTTTTTGCTTCACCACTGCCGATTAAATTCAACACCTCGTCACAGTTAGGCGCCTTTAATAGATTCGCGACTGGGTTAATTCCTTCCAATTCCAGATAAGCTTCAAGTGCGGATGCCTCAGCTTCCTTACCCAAATGACGTAATTTTTCACATTTATCAATAATGGGTTTGGCTCTTTCATATGTTGATGCTGACATACCAATTCGCTCACCTACTTTATCGGTCGCGCGCTTTCTTTTATTTGATTGGTGTGCGTCACGTGACGCACACCGATAATCTGACAAAAGTATTACTGGATAATACTCATGATTATCATCATCTATACCGACATCTTTATTCTTCCAGCGTTGCTCAAGTCCAGATTGGCGCCTTAGTGCCGCTGCTTGTTTTTCAAGTAATTCCCATTCCCTACCTTCGATGAGTCGTTGGTATTTGGTCTTGGGTCGGTTGCGGTTAGCGGATAATATGAAGTGTTTTTCCGCTTCTTCACTTGAGAATTGATAGCAAATTACTGGTACTGATTCGATACCAAGGGCAATTGCTGCACGCAATCGGCGCCCGCCAGAGACAATTGTGTTTATTGATGTACGTGTTGATACAACTAATGGCACCATAATGCCGTTTGCTTCAATATCTGATTGCAAATCAAGTCTTTCTTCAATGTCACCATATATACGTATAAGCTCAGTGTGTAAGACTAAATCACTTGAATTGAAGCGCTTTATTTCTGTATAATTTGTGTTCATACGTTACCCTGGATTGTTTGTATACAAACTGAAGCGGAATACTAAATTACAGCGCAATTCGCTCAAACAGCAGGTTGCTCGAATATTAGAATTTTCTTAATATCTTTTAATATTGACCGGATAGGATAACCTATCGCGGAAGAAATAGCTATCTCAAGAGTGAAGTTTTGGATTTTTACACATCTATCTGGAGATAGATACACACTACTAGGATTATTCATGATATACTACGATTGTGTTGATTACGTGTAAAAAAGGCATATTGCCTTGTGATTGATAAATACAAAGTTTTATCAATCTGAAAACTCGATTGTTTGATCAATCCAGTTTTTATGCATGTGAGGGACAACAACAATTTGATGATGTATTTAGGTAGGTGAATGTCAGTAGTTCAGCTACCTTACGAAAAACCCTTGTCAAACACGAGGGTTTTTTGTATGATTAGTGATACACACATAAGTATATTAGACATCATTAAATTTGTCAAAAAAATTGTTGGGTTTGTAAAATAATATTTATAGAGGTGATAGAGATGGCGGCAATAGCAGCGAGGAATAAGGCTGCAATCGTTTTAAGTTCGGAAGAGAAGCTTCATTTAACGAATATCGCACGCCTTCACACCAGTCAGTCGGTAAGAGATAGAGCGACTATATTGTTATGTCTTAGCGAAATGAGATATGTCGATGCTGTAAAGAATTGTAAAAAGTCACAGGCACAGGTAAGCCGAATAAAGAAAGAGTGGTTTGAAAGTAAGTTAACGGGTAGCGACCGCATAAATGAAATTTGTAGCAGAAATAGTGGCCGCAAGAAAAATGATGCTACCTTACAATCAAGGATGAGCAACGTCTTGCAATTCAATCGGCGCCTTAATCCAGAAATTCCGCGACACGCAAGGTCACAAGCAATAGTAGAAATGGCAAGAAAGGAAGGAATGGAGTTCTCTATCAGTACAGTAACTCGATTCTTAAAAAAATATGAACAAGAACAAATAGCGAATATGTAACCAATATTGCACCAAATATTTTGGCACAAGTCAAAATGCAAGAGGTAGAAAATGCCATTTAGCATTATTGACAGGAGAGCGTTAGGACATAAAGAGCGGAAGCTATATAAATCCAAGCACCAGCACAACAAACCTGTAGCTGAAGCTACTCCTGCGAGGGGTTTACCAGAGATGTCACCAAGAACAATTGGTCGTCTTTTGGAAGACGACAACAAAATTGAAGAACTCATACTGAGATGTAAGTAATAGCCACTTAATTTGATTCAAGTTCACGCCTGTTTGACTTGAGGTAAAAGTTTCGGTATTACCTCAAGTGAAAAAGTTCTATTTGCTAAAAGCTTGTTTTAAGAGTTACTAAGTGAAAAATTGTCTACATGTAAAAAGCGACACTTTAATATTTGAGATACTTCCATTTATGAATGACCTCATAAAGGAGTAATGACTACCGCTCAAACATTAAACCGCTACACGACAGATTTATAGACTGAGTAACCTCTTGTAACGTTTTAACATCGATTGTCAGTAAATGCCAATAAATTAGAAATATTTACAAATCTTAACAACTGAACTGTTGATTACCGTGCTGAAGACTGTTGTCCATAACAAGCCAGCAGTAAGCGTTTCAACGGACTGTACTATTTTGGGCATAAATTTATGGTATATATGTATTAATTGCAAAAAGATATAGTAGCGGCTAATCCCAATGAGAGCGCCAGGGTTTTTCGTTAACGTTCTACTAAACTAACGTCTCTACATGCTTGAACTATTGCCCAATTTGATGAGCATAAATTTGTTGTGCTAATAAAAACTCTAGCAGTCCATCTAGTCCACGTTGATTATATGCAGCCGCATATCCCTTGATTTTACTGTCTCGGCAAAAATCTCGAAGTTTATGGGCGCCTAACGCTTTTAAGTTTTGACGTTCAGTATCAACATCGAATGATTCAGATTTTTTGGTTTTATGCTCATCAATTGTTGCAGCCATGTTGGCAAGCAAGTTTTCGAGGATTAAGTCATCTCCAGCTTTGTGAGCAGTATTATTATTATTAGTTGAGTTACCATCAAGGGCAAACTGCTCATCCATCAAAGGTGAGTCTAGCACCGTAGGCGCCTGGGAAACTCTCAAGGATGATTGAGTTTCAACATCTAAGAAAATCTCACACAAAAACCAGAAAATAACCACAAACAGTAAAACCGGAAATAGGAAATCATTTAATGCTGCTACAGTAGCAGATGTTTCACTCATCTGAACAATCAAATAAATCAAACATGATGTTTCTCCAAATTATTGATGGGTAACGGTAAAGTAATTACCCAGTAGTAGGGGGATAAACCCCCCGTGCTGAGAATTACTTACACATCACCAACAAAAAAGAAGAAAATATTGACGTTACTTTCCTAGCACCAGATAGACGCTCCTTACAAGAAATTCATTCTGGATTTCAAAGAAATAAACTTTGATATATCACTTTGGGTATTTGTAGCAGGCGCCTTGAGTTAAATGGTGATTCATCTTCTGATTTTAGATTTATTAGCCTTCAACCACTCAATAAAAGTAACAAGGTTGTAATTGTGCTTTAACTCTACAGGAACAATTGATTCGTAAGGATACAATGGGATACCATCGAAACGGAAGCGATAAGTACGAGTGATATTAATATTAAAATGGGGACAATAGTTAGTCCGAATATTAATACCCTCATCTTCGATTTCAATAGTAGCAATACCCTTCAATTGTTTAACAAACTCATCAATTTTAGTAGAGTAATCAAACTCAACTACAGCACGCACTGCAAAGTATTGGCAGTAAGAAAGCAAACGGGCATGTGTACCCAATTCCAAAAGTCTATCTGAATCATCTAGAAGAATTCCTGACCACGTAAAGTGAAATCTACGTAATGTATGGTTGTCCCACAATGTCAAAGTGCCATCATCGTTTTTTTGGATTACCGCCTTATTCGGTTCAATATCCTGATTTAAACGCTCGATAACTTCTTCTCGCTCGTATAGAAAACAAATTCGCTGTTTGTTTTGAAAAGGTTGCCAATCAGGGCAAGCACAATTTTCTTGCCATCCGTATACATAGTAGCCACATACGATAGCATTTTCGCCGTGAAAATTACGACACCCAATACATTTTTCAATGCAATTTCCCAGCCAGTCTTTTTTTCCTAGTTGAGGACGATGGTAATCAATAAAATCACGAACTGCATCCCACGGATTTGGAAGGATTGAAGAAAATGCTTTTCCTACTAGCTCCAGTTCATCACAATCAGCGTCAAATATTTCCATCAAGCTATCAACATAAGAGCCTAACATATCGTAAATAACGACTTTTCGGGTTGGTTCATCTTCAATTCTTCCTACAATTAGCTTACCATTGAGCGCGCGGTGACCTTCGATTCGCATCACTTGGTACAGGTACAACGAATCACTTGACTCTTGTTGTACGCTGTTACTCGCCTTAAATACCACACGGTTATTATCAGAAGTTTGAGATTCCTCCTCCTGCACCTTATCAACTGCATCTAAAAGGCTTGCGGCGCCAGCGGCTGCCACAACCGCACCAGCAAATCCAACTCCACCACACATGCAAAGACCCATACCAAGATTAGTTAGGCTTTCTGTACGCTCTTCTGGAAGGATGGAGACTCCCCCTTTTGCGATTAAGCGAAGTCCTAAACCTGAAAAAGTAGATACGGCGCCAATAGCAATTGCAGTTAGAGAAATGAATCCCAGTGCTACATTAACCGCCTCAAATGCTTGACCACAAAATTTCTTTAACATCGTCTATCCCTCTCAATTGCAGGTTACAAGAACAAAAAATTACTCTCGCCCTGGCAGCTTTTTAATTGGGATTTGAGGAGAAACAATTAATCAATACTTTACTCTGTTAAATCTTCCAAAACCGTCAAATAGCCCCGTACTAATTAATTTTCAGTATCGCTAACTGCTTCATCCCCAATGGTGATAGTAAGAACCGAGTCTTACTTTGTTACAAGTAGTAACAATTCCCCACCTGGAATATCACCCGTATAAGGCAGCATTTATTTCAGAAAGCAGAACTTTATCGACCTATCTGCCAAGTATTAGCCTCATTTATCTCAAATTCCTCAAAATAATCAGTAAAACTTGAAAAGTGGAAATACTTCAAGGGCATTCGAGATACCAACAGCACAGACAATTTTTCTAATTTGGCTAGCTGCTGCAAACGAAATAAATCTTCTTCAAAAGCCTCACTTACACAGTGCAATCTGTCAAAAGCATCTATTACTAATAGTTTGTTAAAATCATTTGTTAATTGAGTAACAATTTCACACCAATCTTGCTGGTAATACAAGCCAAAGCCAATGGGAATAACCTGGAAAAGGTTATTTATGCTGAAAGGATAATCTAAATTGAGATAAACCGATTCAAAACTAATATCCTTAAGCAAGCAAGTCTTAACAGTAAAAGTTTTACCAATAGCCTTTTTACCCCATAAATTAATGTTTTTACCTGAATTTATGTTTTCAATTAACTGATTATAATCTTTGAAGCGTAGCATAATCAATACCTCTTTTTTACCATATTAATCATTTTCATTATATATAAATTTACTAATTTTTTGTTGGCACTCTCGCAGCGCGAAGTACGAGTAATTATTAACACTAAGAATATTATCCAGCAAAAAATCTGGTGATTCGGATATTCTTAAAATTACGCCATTATCTTGACTACTGCGATGATAGTAATGAATTACTGGAGATTGAATGATTGTTAAATTATCGTTACGAATGGCATTAGCGTTAGCTATACCATCCATTATAAATTTGCCTGCGGCAGCAACATTATCAGCATCTCTTCCGAAATTAGTAAGATACCAATGAAATTCCAGCCAAACTTGACCCAAAAACTTAATATCACATTCAGCCACAAACGCAGTTATTTTATTAGTCCACTGTTTTTTCATAGTAGCGCTTTTCTGCCAACCTTCGCGTGCGGCATCGATAATCTCATTTAATGTTGGAGGCAATTCCATAGTCAACGTGTAAATCATAAATTATCTCCTTCGTTTAAAGAATGAATATAGCGTTCAACAGCATTTTTGAGTTTTGTAAATTTTCTATCACTATTTCGACCTCCAGATGAATCTCCAAATATCTCCTTAACTATTTCTTCAACGCCATACTCACGACGATGCAGCCCTAAAATCTGATTCTTAATCTGGGCATCAAATTCAACGT
>ERZ1066121.2138-NODE-2138-length-12871-cov-13.391932_pt1 | contig 12871 bp, 8 predicted proteins | sample MGYA00382768_ERZ1066121 | MGnify/ENA primary metagenome ERZ1066121 (study PRJEB33369, sample SAMEA5778351) | biofilm metagenome | biome: Industrial cooling water; feature: Water cooling tower basin; material: Biofilm | place: United Arab Emirates | collected... | reverse complement strand
CGGCGAGGGCGCGCGTCGCGCGCGGGGTGGCCGCCGCCAGCCGCGTCGCGCCCGGGGTGCGCCGGGCGGCGAGCGGCGTGCCGGCGTCGAGCAGCGCGGCGGCGGCGCGGTTGGCGAAGCGGATCGTGCGATCGCCGGCGACCACGAGCGCCGGCGTGCGGAGCGCGTCGAGCACCGCGACGAGGTCGTCGGCGACGGCGCGCTGCTCGAGCAGCCGCCCGATGGCGACGGCGCGCTGCAGGTGCGGCAGCAGGAGCTGCGCGGCGGCGACCTCGCGCTCGCCGATCGGCCCGCGGTCGCGGTGGCGCCCCATGGCGAGCGTGCCGATGCTCGTCGCGTCGCGCACGAGCGGGATGGCGATCTGGTCGACGAGCCCCTGCGGCACCGCCCAGTCGCGCAGGTACCGGTTGTGGGGGAGCAGCTCCCACAGCCGCGGATTCACCCAGGTCGCGACCGCGGGCCGGTCGAGCGGATAGTTCGCCGCCGCCCGGGGCCCACCCCAGACCGCGAGCATCTCCTCGGGGAAATCCCCCATCGTCTCGCGCCAGGGCGACTCGACGCCGACGGTGACGTGGAGGCGGAGCGCGCCCCCCGGGAGGGCGTTGAGCGCGAGCACCGCGTTCACGAAGCCGAGCGCGCGATGGACGCGCGTCAGCGTCTCCGGCCAGCGCCGCGGGTCGAGGGCGCAGTCGTAGATGGCGCCGACGAGGGTGGACAGGTCGGCGGGTGAGGCGAGCACGTCCATGGCGTGGCTCCACGTCACGGTTCGTCCGACGACCGCCGGGCGCCGCTGCCGCGCGCCGCGCCGGCGGACCTGCCGCCTCCACCATACGGTGGACGCGGGCGCGCCCGCAATGCCGGACATTCGCGCCGCCTGCCTTCACGAGAGCCCCGACGATGTCCAGGATCGCGCTGCTGCCATTCCTCGCGCTCACCGCGCTCGCGCCCGCCGCGACGGGGGCCGCCGCGACGAGCGCGCTCGTCGCAGCGCCCGCGTCGGCGCAGCCTGCACGGCCGCGCGTCGTGCCGAACGACAACCGCACGCCGGCCGGCGCCGGACGCGGCGACACGCTCGTGCTCGCGCTCGTCGCGCGCGTCGGCGACTGGCACCCCGACGGCGAGGGCAGCGCCGGCGCGTCGATCCCCGCGTTCGCCGAGGAGGGGGGCGCGCCGCGCATCCCCGGGCCGCTCGTGCGCGTGCGCGCCGGCACGGTGGTGGCCGCGACCGTGCGCAACGCGCTCGCCGACACGCTGCGCGCGTACGGGCTGGTGGATCGCACGGCGACCGCTGCCGCCGACACGGCCCCGCTCGTCCTCGCCCCCGGCGCACGGCGCACGGTGCGGCTGCGCCTCGACGCGCCGGGGACGTACCTGTACTGGGCGAGCACGACCGGTCGCCCGATCACCTTCCGCACCGGCGTCGACGCGCAGCTCACCGGCGCGATCGTCGTCGACCCGGCGCACGCCGACCCGGCGCGCCCGCGCGACCGCATCCTCGTCCTCGGCACGTGGAGCGACACGGTGCACCGCGCCGGCACGCACCGCGCGCGCGTCCTCGCCACCGTGAACGGGCGCGCCTGGCCGCACACCGAGCGCCTCGCCTACACCGAGGGGGACACGGTGCGCTGGCGCGTGCTCAACGGGAGTGCCGACCTGCACCCCGTGCACCTGCACGGCTTCCACTTCCGCGTGACGGCCCGCGCCGACGGCCTCCCCGGCGGCACGCCCGACCCCACCGGCGGCCCGCCGCTCGCGGTGACCGAGTCGATGGGGCCGGCCTCGTCGCTGTCGCTCGAGTGGGTGCCGACGCGCGCGGGGAACTGGCTCTTCCACTGCCACGTCCCCGAGCACTTCGCCTCGCGCGGGCCGCTCGGCACGGTGCGACCGGCGGGCGGGGACGCCGGCGGGCACGGCGCCGGGCACGGCGGGGCCGACCATCCCTCGCTTCGCTCGGGACAGGCTCCCCACGGCGGGATGGGCGGGATGGTCGTCGGCATCACCGTGCGGCCGCGCGCGACGATCGGCCGGGCGCCGGCGACCGTCGCGGCGCACGCGCCCGGCGCTCCACCCGCGGCGGAGCGCCGGCTGCGGCTGCTCGTGCGCGCGACCGTCGGCAGCACCGACGCCGTGCCGACGTACGCCTACGCCGTGCACGACCCCGCCGCCCCCGAGCCGCCGCCGGACACGGGGCTCGTCGCCTCGCCGGTGCTCGAGGTCGTGCGGGGGGAGCCGGTGCGCATCACGGTCGTGAACCGCCTCGCCGAGCCGACGGCGGTGCACTGGCACGGCATCGAGCTCGACGCGTACTACGACGGCGTTCCCGGCTTCAGCGGGCTCGGGCGGCGGACGACGCCGCTGATCGCGCCGCGCGACTCGTTCGTGGCGCGCTTCGCGCCGCGGCGCGCGGGGACGTTCATGTACCACTCGCACGTCGACGAGGTGCGGCACCATCGGGCGGGGCTCGAGGGCGCGCTCGTCGTGCGCGACCGCGCCGCGCTGGCCGACACCGCGTCGGAGCGCGTCTTCTTCCTCAAGTCGGCGCGCGGCGTCGCCGGGCCCGCGCCGATGGAGATTAACGGGGCCGTCGATCCGGACACGGTGGTCCTGCGCGCGGGGCGCACCTACCGCTTCCGCTTCGCCGGCCTGACGGTGACGAGCCCGAACGCGACCGTCACGCTCACCGCGCGCCCGGACAGCGCGCTCGCCAACCGGCCCGACACGCTGCTCGTGCGGTGGCGGCCGGTGGCGAAGGACGGGCACGACCTGCCCGCGGCGGCGCGCACGCCGAGGCCGGCGTCGCTCGTGCTGAGCATCGGCGAGACGCACGACGTCGAGTTCACCCCGGCGGCGCCCGGCGAGCTGCGGCTGGAGGTGCGGCCGCCGTCGCTCGGGCGGCTCACCGTGCGCGTGCCCGTGCGCGTGGAGGGCCCGCGATGACGACGCCGACGCGCGCGCGCATCGGGGCGCTGCTCCTGGCTGGCCTCGCGTCCGTCGCGTGCACCGTCCGAAGCGCCGCCGCGCACGCACAGCCGGCGCCCCCCGCGCGCGCGGGGCTCGTCGGCGACCTGGTGCACGAGATCGCGCAGGCGGAGACGAAGCTGCTCGCCCTGGCGCGCGCGATGCCGGACGCCGCGTGGGACTGGCGCCCCGGCGCCGGCGTGCGCTCCACGCGCGAGGTGCTCGTGCACGTGGCCGGCGAGAACTACTGGGCCGCGGCGCGGTGGGGGGCCCGCGTGCAGCCCGGGACCGGGATCACCGGGGCCGCGCGCGCCGAGGCGGACGCGTACGAGCGGCGCCCGACGCCGTCGCGCGCCGCGGCGGAGTCGGCGCTCGCGCGCTCGTTCGTGCTCCTGCGCGAGGGGCTCGCCGCGCTCCCCGAATCGGCGCTCGACCGGCCGACCGCGTACGCGCGGCAGTCGGTGGCGGTGCGGACGGCGTGGGTGCGCACGGCGACGCACCTGCACGAGCACCTCGGGCAGCTCGTCGCCTACGCGCGGGCGAACGAGGTCGTGCCGCCGTGGAGCGCGCCGGCGGCACCGGCGCCGGCGCCGCCCTCCGGGGCCATGGGCGCCGGAGGCCCGCTCGCGCCGGGCGACCTGGCGCGGCTCCCTGGGCGCCCGCCCGACCGGCGCGTCGCCTACGGCCCCGACGCGAGCCAGTGGGGCGAGCTGCGCCTCCCCGCGGGCGCCGGGCCGCACCCGGTGGCGGTGCTCGTGCACGGGGGCTGCTTCCTCGCCTCCACGGCGACGGCGCGCGACCTGTGGGCACTGGCCGACTCGCTGCGCGCCGCCGGCGTGGCGACGTGGAACGTGGAGTACCGGCGGATCGGCGAGCCGGGGGGCGGGTGGCCCGGTACGCACGCCGACGTCGGCGCGGCGCTCGACCACGTGCGCGCGCTCGCCCGCGACCTGCCGCTCGACACGACGCGCGTCGTGGTCCTCGGCCACTCGGCGGGCGGGCACCTCGCACTCTGGGCGGCGTCGCGCGCGCGGCTGCCGGCTGGCGGGCCGCTGCACGCGGCGGCCCCGCTCCGGGTGCGCGGCGCGGTGAACCTCGCCGGCCCCGCCGACCCGGCGGCCGATCCGGCGGGCTACGACCGCGCCTGCCCGCGCCCGGTGCTCGACGCGCTGCACGGCGGCGCGCGCGCGGCGGTGCCGGCGCGGTGGGCGGCGGCGTCGCCCGCCACGCGCCTCCCGCTCGGCGTTCCGCAGCTGCTCGTGTGGGGCGAGCACGAGGCGTTCGTGCCGCGACCGCTGGCCGAGTCGTACGTGCGCGCCGCGACCGCCGCGGGGGATCGGGCGCGGCTCGCGGTGGTGCCGGGCGCGAACCACTTCGATCTCGCGAGCCCGTTCTCGCCGGCGTGGCCGACGGTGCGCGCGGCCGTGCTCGCGCTCGTCGACGGGCGGCTGCCGGACGACGCGCCGGCTGTCGACACCCCGCGCGCGCCGCCGACGTCCCGCTCGCGCGTGGTGCGCGTGAACGGCGTCCGGCTACGTGTGCTGGAATGGGGCGATCCGCGCGCGCGGCCGGTCGTGCTCCTCCATGCCGGCATGCTGAACGCGCACGCCTGGGACGCCGTCGCACGCGCCCTGGCGTCGGACCTCCGCGTGATCGCGCCCGATGCGCGCGGGTTCGGGGAGAGCGACTGGGCCGCGCCCGAGACCTATGCCACCGACGTCTTCGCGCGCGACCTGCACGCGCTCGCCGACACGCTCGGACTCGGCCGGTTCGTCCTCGTCGGCAACTCGATGGGCGGCACCGTCGCGATGGCGTACGCCGCCACGCACCCGGGGCGGGTCGAGCGCCTCATCCTCGTCGACACGGGGCCCGGGCCCGACCCGAACGCGCCCCCGCCGCCGACGACGCCACCACCGCCGGGGGCGCCGCCCGGCGGCGTGCCCGCGGGCGCCGCGCCACGTCCGCCGGGTCCGCCGCCGATCCCCGCCGGTCCGTTCGCCAGCGCGGAGGATGCCCGGGCACGCGTGGCGGCCGCCGGCTGGGGGCGCGACGCGCCCGCGTTCACGCGCGAGAACCTGCGCCGCGACTCGACCGGCGCCTGGCGGTGGAAGTTCGATCACGCGGGGATCGCCGGCGGCTTCGCACGCGCGCAGGCCGACCCGCGCCGCTGGGAGCGGTGGACGTCGCTCGCGATGCCCACGCTCGTCGTCCGTGGCGCGCGCAGTCCGGCGCTGTCGCCGGCCGCGGCGGCGGCGATGCTGCGGGCGAATCCGCGGGCGTCGCTCGTGGTCGTCGACGACGCGGGGCACTTCGTCGCGGTCGATCAGCCCGCGGCGTTCACGCGTGCAGTGCGCGCCTGGCTCGGCCTCGCAGAGCGGTCGGCGGCGACACAGCCGCGCACCGGCGCCGGCCGCGCGGGGCATGCACGCGCGGACGCGCACACGCCGGACGACCGGGCAGCGCCCACGGGCGCCGACACGTCCGACGGCGTGACGTGGCTGCGCGTCGCCGCCCCGGACGGGCACGCGCTCGCGGCGGCGGTCGCGCGCCCCGCCGGCGCGACCGCCGCGCGCCCCGTCTTAGTCGTGCTCCACGGCACGCACGGCTTCGCGCGCGAGTACGTGCGCCTGGCGCGCGACCTCGCCCGCGAGGCGCAGGTCATCGCCGTCGCCGGCTGCTGGTTCGCCGGCGGCGCGGGCGTGGGCACGCGCTTCGTCACGCCCATCGCCTGCCCCGGCGCGCCGCCGCTCTCGACCGCGACGGGCGTCGACGCGCGCTGGGCCGACGCGCGCCCCGCAGTCGACGCGCTCGTCGAGGCGGCGCGCGCGCTCCCCGGCGTGCGCGGCGACCGCGTCGCCCTCGTCGGGCACTCGCGCGGTGCGGGGACGGCGCTCCAGTACGCCCGGGCGCTCGGCGCCGCGCGTGGCGTGCGCGCCGTCGTCCTGAACTCGGCTGGCTACCCCGACGACGTCGTGGCGCGCGCGCCGGCGCTCGGCGTCGCGGTCCTCGTCGTCCACGGCACGGCCGACGCGCCGGCCGACGGGGGCTCCGCGCTGACCGCCATCGCGCGCGCCCGCGCCTTCGAGGCGGCGCTGCGCTCCGCCGGGCGCCGGGTGGACACGCTGTACGTCGACCGTGCGGGCCACAACGGGCTGTTCGAGAACCCGGCGCAGTACGACGCGACGGTGCGTCGCGTCGCCGCCTTCCTCCGCGCGGAGCTGACGCCGTGACCGCCGCATCCCGCCGGCCGCTCCGACGCGCGCGGACGCTCGCCGCGCGGCTCCTCGTGGCCGGGGCGCTGCCGGCGCTCGCGCCGTCGCCCGACCACGCGCGCGCACAGCCCCCGGCGCCCGACCGCCCCAACGTCGTCCTGATCCTCATGGACGACCTGGGCTACGGCGATCTCGGGAGCTACGGCGCGCCCGGCGTGCGCACGCCGCACCTCGACCGCCTCGCGCGCGAGGGCGTGCGCCTCACCGACTTCTACGCCAACCACCCGAGCTGCTCGGGCACCCGCGCGGCGCTCCTCACCGGCCGCTACCAGCAGCGCGTCGGCATCGAGTGGCCGCTCGGCGCCGTCCCCGGCGACACCGCCCGCGCCCTCGCGCCGACGCCGGCGTCGCTCCCGCGGCGGCTGCGCGACGCCGGCTACGCGACGGGGCTCGTCGGCAAGTGGCACCTCGGCTGGCGCCCCGAGTTCCGCCCCGTGGCGCACGGCTTCGACGAGTTCTGGGGCTTCCTCGGCGGCGCGGTGGACTACTACACCCACCGCGGCTTCGCCGGGCCGCACGAGCTGCACGACGGCGACCGGGCGACGCGCGCCGACGGCTACCTCACCGACGAGATCACCGCACGCGCCCGCGGCTTCCTCGAGCGGCACCGCGCGCGCCCCTTCTTCCTCAAGGTCGCGTACAACGCCACGCACTGGCCCTTCCAGGCGCCCGGCCTCCCGCCCGAGCGGCGCGCCCGCCCCGACCGGCTGCGCGACGGGACGCCGGCCGAGTACGCCGCGATGCTGCAGCGGGCCGACAGCGGTGTCGGGGTGCTCCTGCGCGCGCTCGACAGCCTCGGGCTCTCGCGCCACACGCTCGTCGTCTTCACGAGCGACAACGGCGGCGAGTGGCTGTCGCGCAACGCGCCGCTCTTCCACCGCAAGTTCACCGTGTGGGAGGGCGGGATCCGCGTGCCGGCCATCCTCCGCTGGCCGGCGCGGCTGCCGGCGGGCGTCGCGTCGCGGCAGGTGGGGATCACGATGGACCTCACCGCCACGATCCTCGCCGCGGCCGGCACCGCGCCGGCGGCGGGCGACCCGGCAGCAGGCGCCGAGGGGATCGACCTCGTGCCGCTGCTCGCCGGGCGGCGCACGGTCGAGCGCACGCTCTTCTGGCGCGCCATCGTCCCGGCGCTCCCCGACGCCCCGACGCGCGGGCAGCGCGCCGTGCGCCGCGGCCGCTGGAAGTACGTGCGCGACGGCGCCGCCGAGTTCGTGTTCGACCTCGACGCGGACGTCGGGGAGCGGCACGACCTCGCCGCGCGCGACACCGTGCGCCTCGCCGCCCTGCGACGGCTGGTCGCCGCCTGGGAGGTCGCGGTGGACGCGGAGCGCGAGCGGACGCCCGGCGCGGTCCGACGACCGGCCGCGGCGGAACAGCCGCCGCCCACGGATCCGCGGGCGGTCCGCCGTGGAGACGCGCGCCCATGACCACGACTTGCTTGGGCGCCCACCCCCCGTTGCGAGCGCCCGGCCTGTACCGGAAATCGAACGTCACACGTTCGATCTCCGGGGTCATGATCACCCGCCGACGGCATCCGACCCCGGCACGCGCACCGGTGCGTGGCGAGCGCGGCGCGGGCGTCGACGGCCCTCGCTCAGGCCAGCGGATGCCGCCAGCGGAGACCGGCGAAGCGGGCGAAGTCGCGGTCCGAGGTGATCCAGGTGCCGCCGTGTTCGATCGCGAGCGCCGCGTGGTACGCGTCGGCGACCAGGTTGCCCCGACACTGCGCGTCGGTGGCGAGGCGCACGAACAGGGCCCAGTGGCGCTCGCCCGGGCGCAACGGCACCGTGTTCGGGTGCTGGCGCAGGGCTTCCACGTAGGCCATGGCCTCCTCCAGCCGCAGCGGCGCCGTGAACACGCGCGCGTTCGTCAGGACGCGCACGACGCCCGACAGCACGAGCTCCGACAGCCCGACAGGTTCGTCGGCGTCGAGCGTGCCGTCGAGCCACGCCCGATACGCGGCGTGCCCTGGCGCGGCGGCGAGCGCGGCGTACACGAGCACGTTGACGTCGGGAATGATCACCGGAGGACGTCGCCCTCGTCCATGAGCGCCAGCAGGTCGGCCCCACGGTCGAGCGAGACGCCCGGCCGCAGCTCGCCGCCGGGGAATACGGGGACGGCCGTGCGCCCGGGGGGCGCCGGCTTGCGCATCACGGCCGCGCGGACCGCCTCCTCGATGAACTGGTTGAGGGAGCGCCCGCTCCGCGCCGCACGCGCCTTGGCCTCGCGCAGGAGTGCGTCGTCGAGCCGTATCGTGGTCCGCATGGCTGGACCCTACCGTGGTGACATTTAAGTGTCAACCACTCCGGCCTGGCGCTCACGAGTCGCCGTGGGGCGGGCGCCGGAGTCACCGCGGCGCGGTCACGTTCGCGTGCCGCCAGCACAGCCGCCACGTCTCCCCGTCGCGCCGCCACACGTTCGTGAACCGCCGCCGCACCTCCTGCCCCGCCACCAGCCCCACGCTCGGCGCGTCCGCCCGCGGCACGACCGTCTCGAGCCCCATCACGACCGCGAACGCCCCGTCGACGCGCACGTACTCGATGGTCCGATCGAACCGGGAGAAGTCGATGATCCCGCTGCGCACGAAGGTGTCGAGGTTCCGCTCGCGGCCGGCCACCACGCGGCCGTTCGGCGCGTTCACGGTGAACGACTCGGCCCACAGCCGCTCGAGCGCCGGCACGTCGCGCGCGAGCGCGGCGCGCCGCTCGTCGTCGTCCAGCGCGCGCACGCGCGCCTCGTCGGTCTGCATGGCGGACGCGGTCGGGGTCGTGGAGCAGGCGGGTGCGGCGAGCGTGGCGGGGAGCGCGAGGTGCAGCAGCGCGCGACGCACGAGGGGGCCGCGGACGAGGAGCCTGTGGCGGTCCATGAAGGGTGCCTCCGGAGGGCGGGTCGTGCCAGGCACGATCGGGCCGTCGGCGGCGCCGCGCTCGTCCGAGCGCGCCACGCAACTCGACCCGCCGCGCCACCCATGACCACCACGCCGACGAGCCCCGCGACCCGCCCCGCGACGAGCCCCGTGACGACCGCGGGGGTGCCGGTGCGCGAGCGCGCGGAGTTCTGGGCGGACCTCGTGAGCCGGCACGTCACGCCGATGCGCATCGTGCCGACAGGCGGCCGGCCGCTGTGCGGCGAGATCCGCCCACGCCCCTTCGGCGACCTGGCCGTCGCCGAGGTTTCCGGCGCCGGCGTGCACGCCGCGCACGACCGCACGCACGTCGCGCGCGCGACCGACCACGTGCACGCCGTCTGCGTGCATCTCGAGGGCACCGCGCGACTCGCGCGGCGGGGCGGGACCGTCGCGCTCGCGCCCGGGGACGTATTCGTCACCGACAGCCGCCACCCCTTCGCCTTCGACCTTGATGGACCGTGGCGGCACCTCGTCGTCACCCTCCCGGCGCACCGGCTCGACGCGCGCGTCGCGCGTCCCGAGGCGCTGGCAGGCGCGGTGGTGCGCGCGCACCCGCTCGCGCGGCTGTGGGCGGGGCACCTCGCGGCGGGGGCCGCGCTCGCCGGCGACCTCTCGCCCGCGGCCGCGGCGCTGCACGCGCGGCACGCCGTCGACCTGCTCGTGCAGCTGCTCGACGAGGCGTCCGGCGCCGGCGTGCGGCCGACCGAGGCGACGCGTGCCGCCACGTACGCGAGCGCCTGCCGGGTCATCCGCCGCGAGCTCGGCGACCCCGACCTGACGCCGGCCGCCGTCGCGCGCGCCGTCGGTGTGTCGGGGCGCACGCTCGCCCGCACGTTCGCCGCGCACGGCGACACGGTCATGCATCGCCTGCTCGACGAGCGCGTGCGCGAGGCCGCGCGGCTGCTCGCCGCACCCGGGGCCGCGCACCGCTCCATCACCGACGTCGCGTTCCGCTGCGGCTTCAGCGACCTGTCGCACTTCGGGCGCGCGTTCGCCGCGCGGATGCACGCGACGCCGTCGGCGTGGCGGCGCGCCCGGTCGTGAGCGCGCGCCGCCCTCCTCTCACCCGGACCCGACCATGCGCATGAACCGCCGCACCGCGCTCGCCCGCCTGGCCGGCACGCTCGCCGCCGGCGCCGCTTCCGGGATCGCCCACGCCGCCGGCACCGCGCCGGCGGACGCGACGCCGGCGCCCGACGCGCCCGACGCACCGGCGCGCCGCTCCGCCGCATCGCCACCGAGGAGGCGTTCACCCTCCCCGAGATCGCCGCCGCCACGCGCGACGTGGTCCGCCGCGGCGGCCGCAACCTCGACCTCGCGATGCTCGCCGAGATCTACGACGCGCCGCCGGCGGCCGTCGCCGCGCGCGGGGCGGATCCGCCCGTCGCCGACCGCGGCGCGCAGGCGCGGCGGCTCCTCCCCCGGCTCCTCGACGTCGGCGCCGGGCGGCTGGCCGAGATGGACGCGCACGGGGTGGACGTGCACGTGCTCTCGCTCGGCGTGCCGGGCGTGCAGATGTTCGCGCGCGGCGACGCGGTCGCCATGGCGCGCCTCGCCAACGACCGCCTCGCCGAGATCGTGCGCGCGCACCCGACGCGCTACGCCGGGCTCGCGACGTTCGCGCCGCAGGACCCGCCGGCGGCGGCTCGCGAGATGGAGCGCGCGATCACGACGCTGAAGCTCAACGGCTTCCTCGTCAACTCGCACACCGACGGCCGCTACCTCGACGACCCGGCCTGCTGGCCGATCCTCGAGGCCGCGGAGGCGCTCGGCGCGCCGCTCTACATCCACCCGCGCGCGCCGAGCGACGGGATGGCGGCGCCCTTCGCCGACTATCGCCTCGAGGGGGCGATCTGGGGCTACGCGGCCGAGACGGCGACGCACGCCCTGCGCCTGATGCTCGGCGGCGCGCTCGACCGCTTCCCCAGGCTGCAGCTCGTGCTCGGCCACATGGGCGAGGCGCTCCCGTTCTGGCAGTGGCGGCTCGACTTCATGGGGCGCCCCGGCGCGCGCCCCGGGCGCCGCAACCAGCTCGCGCCGAGCGAGTACCTCCGGCGCAACTTCCACATCACGACGAGCGGCGTCGAGGACCCCGCGGCGCTGCGGCTGGCGATCACGAACCTCGGCGTCGAGCGGGTGATGTGGGCGATCGACCACCCGTACCAGCCGACCGCGCCGGCCGTCGCCTTCCTCGACGCGGCGCCGCTCTCCGACGGGGAGCGCGCGATGATCGCGCACCGGAACGCGGAGCGGGTGTTCCGCATCGCGCCGCGCCCGTGAGCGACGGCCCGGCCGCCGCCGACGCCGTGGCGCCGGCGGCGTCGCCCGCGCCCGACGACGACGCCGTCCGGCGGCACCTCGCGCGCGTGCTCGCGAGCCCCGCCTTCGTGCGCTCGGAGCGCTCGAGCGCGCTGCTGCGCTACGTCGTCGAGCGCGCGCTCGCCGGCGAGGCCGACCAGCTGAAGGAGTACACGCTCGGCGCCGTGGCGCTCGGCCGCGGCGCCGCCTTCGACCCGCGCGTCGACCCGACGGTGCGCGCCGAGGCGTCGCGGCTGCGCGAGCGCCTGGCGCGCCACTACGAGGGCGAGGGGCGCGACGACCCGCTGCGCATCGAGCTGCCGAAGGGGAGCTACGTGCCGCGCGTCGTCGTGCGGCGGGACGCGCGGGCGGTGTCGGAGCCCGCCGAGACTCCGCCGCCGCTCCCCGTCGCCCGCCCGGCGCGCCGGGCGCCCGTCGGCGCCGCGCTGATCGGGCTCGTCGCGCTCGGCGGACTCGCGGGGCTCGTCACGGCGCGCCGCGCCACCACCGCGGACGACGCGTCGGCGGTGCCCGCACCCGGAGGCGCCGCGCCGCTCCAGCAGTTCGAGGCCGACCTGCGCACCGACGCGACTCTCGGCTCCGAGGTCGGCCCCGACGTCGCGCTCTCCGCCGACGGCGAGCGGCTCGTCTTCGTCGCCCGCGACTCGGCGGGGCTGGCGTCGCTCTACACGCGCCGGCTCGAGGAGGCGACGCCGACGCGGCTCCCCGGCACCGAGGGGGCGCGCGTCCCCTTCCTCTCCCCCGACGGCCGGTGGGTCGGCTTCTGGGCCCGCGGGCGCCTGCGACGCGTCGCCGTCGACGGCGGCGTCCCGACCGTGCTGTGCGACGCGACCGACGTGCTCGGCGCGGCGTGGGGGACCGACGGGACGATCGTCGCCGCCATCCACCCCACGGGGCGCCTCTGGCGGATCCCCGAGGCGGGCGGTGCGCCGCGCCCGCTCGTCGACCTGTCGGCCGAGCGGCTGTCGCCGGTCTGGCCGCAGCTCGTGCACGGCGGCGCGGCGGTCGTCTACTCGACGACGGGGAGCGGCGGCGCCGACCGGGGCGCGGTCGAGGCGTACGTGCCGCGCGACGGCACGCGGCGGGTGCTCGTGCGCGGCGCGACCTTCGCGCGGCTCGTCCCCGGCGGCCTCCTCGCGTACGTGAACCAGGGGACGCTCTACGCCGTCCCGTTCGACACGGGGGCGCTCGCGGTGCGCGGCACGCCGGTGCCGGTGCTCGCCGACGTGGCGTACTCGCGCACCTTCGGCTTCGCGCACGTCGACGTGGCGCGGCGCGCCGGCACGCTGGTCTACCGCCGCGCCGCGCGGAGCGGCCAGCTCGCGCTCGCGTGGGTCGACCGCGCGGGGCGCCGCACGCCCGTCGGCGTGCCGCCCGGCGCGGCGCCCGCCGCCCTCGACTGGCCCGGGCT
>ERZ1066121.2136-NODE-2136-length-12878-cov-7.845824_pt1 | contig 12878 bp, 7 predicted proteins | sample MGYA00382768_ERZ1066121 | MGnify/ENA primary metagenome ERZ1066121 (study PRJEB33369, sample SAMEA5778351) | biofilm metagenome | biome: Industrial cooling water; feature: Water cooling tower basin; material: Biofilm | place: United Arab Emirates | collected... | reverse complement strand
TGCGCGAGTGCTGGGCATTCCCTAACCGCCGCACCTGACCGCCTTGCCTAACCGCGAGCGAACCGGAGGTTCGCGGTCCATTCCGGCTACCGTAACCAGCTTCTGAGGGTCACTTCCCGATCATCCGCAGAAACTCCTGCCGCATTGGGCCGCCCGGCTCGGCGAAGGCGCCGCCGAAATCGGTGGTGATCGTGGACGACGTGGTATCGTTGACGCCCCGGCTCATCACGCACAAATGGTCGGCTTCGATGAGCACGGCCACATCGGGGGTGTGGAGGGTCTGGCGCAGCTCCTCGCCGATCTGGCGCGTGAGGCGCTCCTGCACCTGCGGGCGGCGGGCGTAGTACTGCACCACGCGGTTGAGCTTCGAGAGGCCGACCACGCGGTCGGTGGGGATGTAGGCCACGTGCGCCTTGCCGATGATGGGCACCAGATGATGCTCGCAGCACGAAAACAGCGTGATGTCGCGCTCGACCAACATCTGCCCGTACTGGTAGTGGTTGGCGAAGAGCTTGACCGCCGGCCGGTGCGCCGGGTCCAGCCCCCGAAACCACTCCTGCACGAACATCTTGGCCACGCGCCGGGGAGTGCCGCGCAGCGAGTCGTCGGTGAGGTCGAGGCCGAGAATTTCCATCACGGCGGCCATATGCGGCTCGATGGCGGCGATTTTTTCGTCGTCGGGCCGCGCGAAGGCGTCGGGGCGTAGGGGGGTGCGGAGTGGGGCGGGCAGGTGGCCGTCGGGGCGGGTGTCGGCGGCGGCGGCGGCAGAAGCGGAAGATTCCTTCAAGCAGCGAAGCAGGAAAACGGCGCACGGCGCCGGTTGGTCAGGGCAACTGATGGATGGATGACGAGCGCGGCGGCGCGCTTATTCTTCGGTGTATTCCACGAAGTTGCGCGGCGTTTCCCAGAGCGTGACGTGCAGCCGCAGCGCGGGCGGCAGCACGGCCCGCAGGCGGCGCCAGATCACGGCCGCGATGTGCTCGGCCGTGGGGTTGAGGGTGCGAAAATCCTCCGTATCGAGGTTGAGGTTGCGGTGGTCGTAGCGGTCGAGGACTTCGGCCTTGATGACGCGGCTGAGGTCTTTGAGGTCGATGACGTAGCCCGTCTCGGGGTCGGGCGAGCCGGTCAGGCGCACTTCCAGCTCGTAGTTGTGGCCGTGGTAGTTGGGGTTGGCGCACGGGCCGAACACCTCGGCATTGCGGGCGTCGGACCACTCGGGCCGAAACAGGCGGTGCGCGGCGTTGAAATGCTCGCGGCGGCCAACAGTGACAATCATAGGCGTACAAAGCTCGGGGGTAGGGGGCCAAACGCTGTGGCGCACGTTTTGTTTTGGGCGCCCCGAGGCGGCCCACCGGCGGCGCAACCTTCGTCGCGCCGTAAATTTGGCCCTATATTGGCCTCGCTCTTTCGTTAACTTCCCTGATTTTCAGTCCTTCTTCCCACCTTCTCGCATCGGTTTCCACCTGATGAAAAACGTTTTTCTCTCGTTACTTCTCCTTGGCGGGGCCGTGCTGGCCACGCCCGCCGTCGCCCAAAAATCGCCCGTCGATGAGATGGATATGAACATCGACGGCATCCCGCGCAAAGGGCAGCGCGTCATCATTCAGCTCGACGCGAAAGCCGTCGAAATGGCCTGGCTCAAACACCTCAACGAGCGCGTAGGCAAGGTGTCGAATAAAAAAGGCGTCTATACCATCAGCACCGCAATGGTGGACGCCATCTCGAAGACGCCGATGAAGGTCATCTCGCGCGTTGACCCCACCGCCACCGGCACGGGCGTGTGGTGGTCGCTCGATTTGGGCAACGCCTACCTCGGCAAAGACGCCACGCCGGTGCAATACCGCGAGGCCGAGAAATACCTCAAGGATTTCGCCCGCCAGCTCTACCGCGATGACATCGCCCTACAGGTACTCGAAGCCGAAAAAGCCCAGAAAATCGCGCAGGACAACCACCTGGCCGTCATCCGCGAAGCCGACGAAACCAAGAAGGCCGTCGAGCGCAACAAAGTCCGCAAGGCCGAAATCGAGGCGTTGCTCAATCAAAACGCCGCCGAGCTGCTCCAGCTCAACAACGTGCTCGAAGACAACCAGAAAAAGCAGGAAGCCGCCCGCGCCGACATCGTGGCCAAGCGCGTGGCGCTGGAGGCGGTGAAGGAGAAGGTGAACAAGATTGAGTAATTGAGGAGGGCGGTAGCGGCCTTAAAGTAGACAACAGCAACGCGCCCGTCGGCGAGCACCTGGCTCGCCGGCGGGCGCGTCGTCGTGTTGAAGAGGAGCGCGCGCGCGATGGATGCGGCCAGCCGCGCGGGTAGGGTCGAGTGGTATAGCGAGTAAGCGACAAATTCGCTACCTTGTATCCTGAACCCGCTGCCGTCGGCGCGTTGCCGGGTGGCGGGCCGTATCCACCATCATTCTTTGTCGAGCGATATGAAGAAACACTTGCCGTGTGCGAACGCCCCGAAAAACGGCGTAACACACACACACACACACAACTTTACACGCGCAGCCTGCTGCGCGGCGCCGCGATGAGCGCGCTGTTGCTGGCGGCGTGGCCCGCCGTGGCGCAGCGCCCGGCGACAGCGGGCAACCAAAACCCATACTGGGTGCTGGAAGCAGTCGATGGCTCCGACCGGGCAATTTCTTTTTGGGATCAGGGACGCGCCAGTGCCACTACTACGGCCTATTCGTGGCTCTTCGACAACAACGCGCCGACGTGGCACTATGCCTCGCTGCCTAATCCCAACCCGACCGGTAATGCATTTGGTCAGCCGCTGATTGATGACAACCAGGGGCAGCTGTATATCACGCAGCGGGGAGCGTTGTTTTCGGGTAGCGGTGTTTGGCAGTCGCGAGTTTATGTCAGCGATGTACAGCCCGCACCCACCAACGGCACGGCCCGATTCATTGCCGATGTGAAAGGTCAACCCGAAATGTGGTTGTTGCCGACGCTGACCTCGGCACTGGCGGGCGGAGCCTCCAACACGCAGTTCTGCGGTGCCTTCAACCTGCTGTACTACGAAGCCGAATCCGGCACCAGCAACCAGGGGCGGCTGCGGCTGCGCCGCATCGGCAACCAGATGGGCACAGGGGCGGCGCCTACCGTCAGCGCCGGGCTGCAACCAATTTTTCAGGTGACACCCTACTGTGGTGCGACCGGCACCAGCTCGGTTGCCGCCTTGCCCGGCTCGCGGGCCGCGATAGCCATCACCGCGCCTCATATTGGTAATTTTTCAATATATAATTCGCGTCGTAAGCAAACCGTGTATCTGGCAGTGGGTCAGGAACCCCATATCAGCACGGGCACCGGGAAGGAAGGCATTTATGCGTTGCAGCTCTTCGACGACGCAACCATCCCGCTGGAAACGATTCGGGATTTCTGTCAATGCACCCCAGACGGGCGGCCCCTGACGCTGGACGAATCGAGGCTGATCGGCGCCGGCACCCTCGCCTCCACGACGTGCATCAAGCGGGAGGCGATTCCCGGCGCTACCACCGGCACGTTCACGACTCACGAACTGGAAATATCGTCCGACCGCAAACGGCTGGCGTGGGGCGGCCAGGATGGCAAAGTATATGTGGGCGTTCTCGATGAGGCCAGTGGTTCGCTCAGCCCCTCCTTTTCGCCGTCCGTTGTCGCTGTCGCCGATTTCTCATCGGGGCCGGGTGGCCTCGGCGCCACCAACAACCGCATCAACGGCCTTGAATTCGCCCCCAACGGCTCCTACGACCTGTACGTAACCGTCGGCACCGACGCCGGCTCGGGCAGCGGCACCGTGGATGGATTCTATAAGCTGACCTCGACGGGCACCGCTTTCCTGATCAGTTACAGCTTGTCCAGCCGCTACGCCAACCCCGGCGTGGGGCCAAACACGCAGTGGGTGGCGCAATCGCAGATCGAAGCCGACCGCAACGGCCTGCTGCGACTGCTGGGCTTCCCCTCCGGCAGCGGCCCGTCGTCGCTGATCGCCTTCGACCCGGCCGCCGGCGGCGGCGCCGGAGCGTTTCTGGCTACCAACGCACTGGGTGTGGTGCCGATAGCGGCAAAGGAGGCCCGTAACCTACAGAACGTGGCCTCGACCGTGCGGCGACTGCCGCGCCAGGTGGATGGGTGGGACTATACCTTCGCCGGCCATATCTACGGGCCGCGCTACGTCCAGACGCTGCCGTATCCGAGCACCTGCGGCGGGGTGCCCGCGCCGGTGCCCCCCCCAGCGCCCAACGCTACCGCTACCTATGCCGTGGATGGGCTGGCCGCCGGCTGGCAGGCGTCTTACGGCTGGACCGTGACGCCGCTCGGCGGCGCCCCGGCGCTCACGGGCTTTGTGTCGAGCGGCACCCCTACGCAAACCATCACCTTCCCGACGACCGGCGGGGGCAGCTATCTGGTCAAGTGCGACATCACACCGGGCACGGCCGGCTGCACCTCCTACTATTCGTTCAGCGCCGAGTTTACGGTGACAACCGACAACGGCTGCCGGACCCCGTCACAACGCCCGGCGCCGCCCGCGCCGTCCTCACCCTCTACGCCGCCCGTGGTGCAGGCGTACCCCGTGCCCGCCGACGAACGCCTGGAGCTCACGCGCGAGAGCACCGGCCCGGCCACCGTCGAACTGCTCGACCAGCAGGGGCGCATCCGCACAGTGCGGTCGTGGGCAGGCCCGTCGCTGACGCTGCCCATCGCCACGCTGCCCGACGGGCTGTACGTGGTGCGTGTGTGGGAGGCGGGCCAACCCGCCACTACGCGGCGCGTGAGCATCGCCCACCGCTAAGCCGCTACTCCGATGAAACGGTTACTGCTCGTAATCGTCGCGCTCCTTGGCGCGGCCTCGGTAAGCTATGGCCAGCAGCGAGAGGGTGCGTGGTGGCTGACGGGATTTGTGGGCCTGAATTTCAGTCGCCCTGATCCGCCGGCCGTAACGCAGTTGCCCAGCGGCGTGGGGAATATTAGTCAAGCCACACTGAGCGATGCCTACGGCAATCTGCGGATGTTTGGCATCAACACGCACTTTTTATTCAATCGGGAGTTCAACAGTATGCCCAACGCGTCGTTGCCCGACAACGGGGCGGGCATTCTGATTCTGCCCGATCCGATCAATCGCTATTTGAATCACGTCATCAGTTGTGACAGCTTCGACGGCCGCCCCGCCGACCTGCACTACACGCTGGTGGATATGCGGCTCGACAGCGGGCGCGGCGACGTGGTGCCGCGCCCGCCGGTGCCGGGTCAGCCGTGGCCCTACGACATCATTGAGCGAAACGTAATAGGGAAGCTCACCTCGGCTATGCACACCAATGGTCAGGATGTGTGGATTATCTACCCCAACGCGGCCGGCGATACGCTCCGCACCCGCCGATTGAGTGCGGCTGGGCTGAGTAGTCCCACGAGTTACCCCACTACCGCCCCCGTGCGGCTGGCCACCAGCCTGCCCCGCACGACGATGGTGAATTTCCGCTACTACTGGATCACTCAGATACTGCGCGCCTCCCTCGACGGCGGGCGTCTGGCCTGCCCCACCGACAGCACGGTGGAGTTGTTCAACTTCAACCGCGCCACCGGCGCCATCTCGCACTGGCTGTCGCTGCCCATCGACGGTGGCCCGCGCTCGCCGCGCTATATGCTACTCAACGCGGCCACTTTCTCGCCCGATGGCACCAAGCTCTATGTCTCACGAATGCCGTATCAAGGCCGGACGTACGCGCCGTTGCAGCCGGCGCTGCTGCAATTCGACCTCACGCCCGGCACCGTATCGGGCATCTTGGCTTCCCGCGCCGACCTGCTCACCCTGCCCGACCGGCACGTGCTGCGCGACGCGCAGATTGCGATGGACGGGCGCCTGTATTTCTTCACCGACAGCGATACGGGCAGTGCGCTGGGCGTTGTTAGATGTCCCAACCAAGCCGGGGCGGCTTGTCAGGTGCAGCCGCAACATCGCATCCTGATTGATGCCGGCCTAGCCCCCGCCCTCAACCAAACGCTCTTCCGCAACGCCGGGCGGTTGCAGGCCCAGGCGGCCCGGCCGCTGGTGTGCCCCGGCGACACGGTGCGCCTCATCGCCTTCGGAGCGGGCGCCGAAACCTTCGTCTGGACCACGGCCACGGGCCAGCCGCTGGCGGGCGGCGCCCAGCCGCTGGTGGCGCCGTCGGTACCCACGCGCTACCGCGTGACGGGCACCAGCGCCTGCGGCCTCACCGATACGGCCTCGGTGGTGGTACGCCTGAGCGCCCCGCTCGCCCCTTTCGATCTGGGGCCGGACGTGACGCTGCCGGTGGGCCAGTCTGTCACCTTCGACGCGGGCAACCCCACCGCCCGCCACCGGTGGAGCACCGGCGACACCACCCAGACGCTGGTGGTCACGCAGCCGGGCACGTATTGGGTGCGCGTCTTCAACCCCGGCTGCACGGCCTCCGACACGGTGCGCGTGGAGCGCCCGATGGGCCTGCTCGACGCGGCCCAGGCCGGCGCAGCGGCGCTGGTGGTGTGGCCCAACCCCGCCACGGCCCGCGTGAGCGTACGCGCGGCCACAGCGGGCGCGGTGTGGCTGCTCGACGGCACGGGCCGCCCCGTGCGCCACGCCCGCGCCACGGCCGGGCAGGAGGTGGCGTGGGAGCTGACGGGCCTGGCGCCCGGCGTGTATGTGGTGCGCGCCGGAGCGGCGGCGCGGCGCCTGGTGGTGGCGCCGTAGTCAGCTACAAGCCGTTAGCCGCAAGCTGCGAGCCTGCCCATCAATCGGTAAGCTTGTGGCTTGCGGCTAACGGCTTGTAGCTGATTGGCTACTGCTCCAGCACCCGCCGAATCTGCCGCTCGGGCAGCCAGTTTTCCAGATGCAGCGCGAAACGGATGTTCGACGAAAACTCGCTCCACGACGCGGGCGTCCCGTCGGCGTAATTCGAGCCGGCCAGCGGCAGGTACAGGCGCAGCGCGTCGCCGAGCACCTTCGTCACGAGGCCCGCGCCGTAGTAGCCCACCGACCGGGTGCCCGTGCCGGGCGTGGCGCCGAGGTCGCCGTACACGGTAAGCGGAACTTTGGGCACTTGCGCCTCCAGTGTGGCCGTAGTGAGCCAGCGGTTGCTGAGCACCGGCACCCAGGCGTGGAAACCGCCGTCGCGGTCGTCGGTCTGGCGCGGGCCGGCTTGCAGGGCGCGCGAAATCTGCGAGCGGTCGAGGAAGATGGTTTCGCGCAGGTAGTCGGGCGAGCCGCTCAGGCCCAGAAAGAAGTACTCCTGCCGCCGTTGGTTGACCACGCCGCCGCCGAACACGCGCAGCGTCACCGATTTGTTTTTGGCGTAAAACCGCTCGTAGCGGGCCGATACCTTCACCAGATTGGCGCCGTCGAAGCGGACGGTCGGGCCTAGGCGCTCGGTGAGGGCCGACGCATAGAAGTTCTCGAACCGCGCGTTCAGCGTGAACTGGCCCAGCGCGGTGCCGGTGCGGAGGTCGTAGCGCAGCCAGCGGGCACCACCGAAGCCGTCGTCGGGATTTTCGACGCCGCCGATGCGCTCGCGCCGAAGCAGCGTCACGCCTACCTGCGCCGCCTGCCGCGTCGTGCTGCCCACCTGCGGCCGGAAGCGAAACAGCAACGACGGTTCCAGCTTGAGGTATTCCTGAAAGCGGGCCACGCGCGCGGCCGTCACGGTTTCGGCCAGCCAGCTCGTGCCGAGCACCGAGTAAGCCACCTCGCCGTAGCCGTTGACTTCGTTGCGGCTGAACGAGTACATCGGCGCCACCTGAAACCGCACCCGCCGCTGCACCAGACTCGAATTGGTCAGATACACCCCGGCCATAAACTTGTCCGACGTGTTGGCGCCCACGATGGGCAGCCAGTTGAGGGTGGTGCGGTCCCAGCGCTCGAACCCGAGCAGAGGCTTGACTTTCACCGGGTTCCAGCCCCGCAGCAAGCCGCCGCGCAGGCCCAGCCGGTCGTCGGCGCGGTGCAGCGTCGGCACCACGTACGCGGGGTCGATGACCACGCTCGTGGCCGCCGGGTTGAGTGGCAGGCTGATGGTGCCCTGCTCGCGGAAGAGCGGCGTCCAGCGTTGCGCCAGTACGCGGCCCTGCGCGTCCACGAAGCCCACGGGCACGGTCAGCAGCGAATCGCCTTTGTTGACGACACGCACCCGCACGGAGTCTTCCACCCGCAACCGCTCCAGCCCGGCATCGGGGCGTACGAGGGTGGTGAGCTGGTCGCGGAAGAACCACGTCAAATCCTGACCGCTACGCGCCGAAAACACCGCCAGCATATCGGCCGGCTGCGGGTGGCGGAAGGCCCACGCCCGGTAGTAGGTGTGCATACACGAATCGAAGCGGGCCTGCCCGAGATACGCCGCCAGATAGCGCAGCTCGGCCGGGGCGCGGAAATACACGTCGGTGCCGTAGTTGATGGGCGTGAAGTCCTGGCTCCGTAGCCCGATGGGCTGATTCAGGCCCCGGCTCGCGCCAAGCTGCCACGCCGCATCGGTGATGGCGCGGCCGGGCAGGCCGTCGGCGCCGAGCTTTTCCAGCGTTTTCGGGCTGATGCCCAGCGTGGCCGCCCCGCCCGACACGCTCGCTTTCACGCCCGCCGTGCGGCCGGGCGCGGCCTTTTGCTCTTTGGCGGCGGCGCGCGCCGAGTCGAGCGGCTCCTTCACGCGGCTTTCGGTGTAGGAGTTGACGCCTTCGTCGAGCCACGGGTAATCGCGCTCGTTCGAGGCCAGAATGCCCTGAAACCAGTTGTGCCCCACTTCGTGAATGATGGCTGACGGCTCCGTAATCGTCACCATCGGGTATTCCATTCCGCCGGTGCCCGGCCCGAGTGGCCCGGCCACGGCCGTAGCGGCCGAGTACGGGTACTCGCCCACCAGCCGCGAGTAGCCGAGCACGGCGGCATCGATGTCTTCGCGGCGCTCGACCCATTTTTTGGCCACGCCCGGCGAGAACAGGAGCCACGTCGTCACGGTGCGGCCCGAGCGCGGCAGCGTCACCTGGCTTTTGAGGGCCTGATAGCGCTTGTCGGCGAACCACGCGAAATCGGTCACGCGGTCTTGAATGAAGCGCAGGGTTTTCAGGCGAGGGCTGGAGCGCGGCGTCGGCTCGGGGGTGCCGCGCTTGGGCGCCGGGCCGAAGCCGTCGGCCCCGGCGGCGGCCTTGCGGGCGCCCTCGGCGGCGAGCGAGTCCATAAACGCGCGCTCGGCGGGCTGTTGCAGCTCGCCGGTGGCGCCCACCACGTAGTTGGCGGGCAGCGTGATGCTTACGTCGAAGGAGCCGAACTCGGCGTAAAACTCGCCCTGGTCGAGGTAGGGCAGCGGGTGCCAGCCGCTGCGGTCATAGACGGCGGGCTTGGGGTACCACTGCGTAATCTGGTAGCTCTGGCCCTCGTGGCCGCCCCGGCTCCAGGTCTTGGGCAATTTCACGCGGAAGGGCGTCTTGATGACGACTTGCGCGCCCGGCGCCAGCGGCCGGGGCAGCACCAGCTTCGCCACGTCCGGCGATTCGGCCGAATATTCGAGCTTCGCGGCCACGCCGTCCACCATAAACGCCAGCTCGTCGATGAAGCCACACGCCGAGTCGGGGGCGAAGTGAAACTCGCGCGAGCCGCTCCGCAGCCGTTGCCGCGCGAAGGCGGTGTGGCGGTCGCGGTAGGCGTTGGGGTAGAGGTGAAACCAGATGAACGTAAGTTGGTCGGGCGAGCGGTTGACGTACGTCAGCTCCTCGGTGGCGCGCAGTTCGTGGCGGCGGTCGTCGAGCTGCACGGCGATGCGGTAATCGACCTGCTGCTGCCAGTAGGGCGCCGAAGCGGCGCGCATCGTCTGGTCAAGCGATGGAGTGGGCGATTGGGCGCGGGCAGTCGGCACCGGAAGGCCGGCGCTGCCCGCTACGAAGAGCGCGGCTGACAGCCCCCATCGGGCCGCGCCGCGCGCGAAAAAGTGCGTCATCGTGGTTGTTTGGCGGCCCGAAGGTACGGCGGGGGCAGGTGGGGGGGCAGATTACACTTGCATTCAAACAGCGAAGCAGGAAAATGCAGCTTCGGTGTAGTCACCCATCCGACGACAGGAAAGGATGAGCCATCAACAGGTTGCCTCGCCAAGGCCACGGCTGTTAATTAACCCAAGTTGCGGATTAGAGCGCGAATGGCTTGCGCCTACAGCGGTTTTCGGGTCTGGTTACGTCCTCGTAGAGACGCCTCTTTGCGGCTGCGGCGGTTATGCCAGGCAGCGGCGCCGGGCGGCGCAGACGCTCTGCCATTTCAGGTAGTCGCGCACCGACACAGCGGCGCCGGGCGGCGGAGACGCAAGGATGCGTCTCTACCCCGGCCACTGCCCCTCAAGCCGCTCCAATAATCCGCAACTTGGGTTAATTAGGTGGCCAGAAGTCGCCGCGCATTCGTCGTTCAGCGCAGATGTTCACGGCTTGCAGTCGGCTCGACACCGATGCGGAATCGGTGGAAGTCCGTGCGTAATCCGTGAGAATCTGTGATGAAAGAAGTGTTGATACTTTCTGTTAAACTGCCTGATGCTGCTAAGAGCGTATTTTAAAAGTACCTTGGCGTTATGGAGCGCCGCGCCTATCTGAGTGACCTGACCGATGCCCAATAGCTGATACTTACCCCGTGCCTGCCTACCGTCGCGACCACCGGCCGGCCGCAGCGCGAACTGCGGGAAGTGCTCAATACGCTGCTCTACGCGCTGGGCTTGTTGAGCCACAGGTTATGCACACTACAGACTTGGGCGGGCCTGCCCGCAGATCCAGCGCCTATCGGCGCGTGTTGGGCCGTTTGCGCCACCTGGTCACTGTCTTGGGGGTGATACCGTGGCGCTGACTAGCATTTGGTGGCTTTCCTGACTACGCTGGATAGCGGCCCGTACTGCCGCCGTTGTACGGGCGCTGCCGTGGAGTACTCGTTCCATAATAACACTCGATAGTCCGGCCCGTAAGCTACACCATCTCTTCCTGGGACTGTACACCTAACTCAAACAGCCTTTAAGAGGCTGTTTGAGTTACTGAAACTGGCGATGCACAGGGCCGGAGCGCGGGTCTCCAACCGCTGCCGTATGTTAACGCAAACAGCCTCTCAGCTCGCCGCCGCCGCCACCGCCCGCCGCCGCGCCCACCAGCCGCGCACCCGCACCACCGCGCCCGACCAGAAATTGACTTCCAGCACCGATGAATCGCGCCGCGCCTGAAGCAGAAAAAACAGCCCGATCGGCAGCAGGATGGCATTCGAGAGCCACATCCCCACCGGCACGGGCAGCACCGATTCGCGCCCCCATTTCAGGCCCGAGAGCGACACCACGTAGTAGAAAATAAAAAAAATGATGCTGATCAGCACCGGTACGCCCAGCCCGCCCTTCTTGATGATGGCCCCAAGCGGCGCACCAATCAGAAACATCGTAAACACGGCGAGCGCCTGCGCGTACTTGTTCCAGAATTCCACCTCCCACGAGTTGGCCTCGCGCACCGTGAACGCGATGCGCTCGCGCGTGGAGCCGAGGTAGGCGCGCACGTTGCGGGCCACGTTCAGGGCCGATTCCACGTCGCGCTGGTTCGGTGGCGGCACCCGGCCCAGGCCCACGGCGAGCGCGGCGGCGTGACGGGCTACCGAGTCGGCGGCACGGCGGCGCGGGTACGGCCCCGTGGCGGCCGGGTCGAGCGGCAGGCGCAGGTTGGTGTAGAACGGATCGAGCGCGAGGGTCACGCGGGCGCGCTCGCGGGTGGCGGCGCGGCGGAGCGAGTCGGTGGTTTCCACCAGCTCCGGCGTACTCTTCATCATCCGGTTCTGCGCGAACAGCTCTTCCTTCGTGCGGTCGAGCTTGAAGGAGGCGAGCGAGAAGGTGATCTGATTCGACTTGAACGCCTGCCGCACGTAGCCAGCGTTGGCGCCGCGCACGGTGCCGTCGGCCTGATCGATGAAGGCCTGCCCCCGGAAAAGCGTCAGGCGCAGGTATTGCCCGCCGTAGAGCAGCTCCATCCGGCCCGAATCGGCGAGGATGACGGTGGTATTGCCGCGCCCGCTGCGGTGGTCGTAAATCATCAGGTTGCCGAGCGTGGAGCCGTCCGGGTACTTGCGCCCGGCCTTGATGACGTAGCCCTCGAGACCGTAGTAAAACACGTTCTCGCGGATGTCGAGGGCGAGCTTCTGCTGGCGCGCGTCCCACATCAGCGAGTAAGCTTTGAGCGCGGCTTTGGGGGCGCCGTAGTTGTTGAACAGGAAGGCGCCGACACTGAGCACGATGGCTACCAGCCCGACGGGCCGCAGAATCCGCAGCAGCGAGATGCCCGCCGACTTGATGGCCGTCAGCTCGCGGTGCTCGCCGAGGTTGCCGAACGTCATCAGCGACGAGAGCAGCACCGCCAGCGGTAAGGCCATCGGAATCATCAGCAGCGCGAAATAGCCCAATAGCTGCGCGATGACGAACACGCCGAGGTCTTTCCCCACCAAATCCTCGACGTATTTGAGCATATACTGCATCAGCAGAATAAACTCCACGACGGCAAAGGTGAGCAGGAACGGCCCGGCGAACGCCCGCAGAATCAGGCGGTCGAGGTGCTTCATAGATCGGGGATTTTTAGGGATTTTTGGGAGTGAGGGGAGGCTGATAGGGCGGGTTACACACGGTGCAGTACGAACGAACGCAGCTACGTGCGCCGCCAAGAAGTACACAAACGCAAATCTGACGCGGCGGCTTGCGCTCACCGGCAAATCCCGTAGTGAATCCCACCATCCCCAAAAATCCCAACAATCCCCGATCCTAGCCGCCGATCTGTTCGCGGAGCGAGTAGATCAGGCCATCCCAGAGCTCCTGCAACGACTCGGAGTCGGATTCGGCCGAGTAGTCGGTCACGCGCAGGTACGGCTGCTGCGTGACTTCGCTCACCTCCACGGCGAACTCGAGGTAGCTCGGGTC
>ERZ1066121.2133-NODE-2133-length-12885-cov-41.625565_pt1 | contig 12885 bp, 8 predicted proteins | sample MGYA00382768_ERZ1066121 | MGnify/ENA primary metagenome ERZ1066121 (study PRJEB33369, sample SAMEA5778351) | biofilm metagenome | biome: Industrial cooling water; feature: Water cooling tower basin; material: Biofilm | place: United Arab Emirates | collected... | reverse complement strand
ATGCCGTCAACGAGATCAAGCTCTCGAAGATCGCCGGCCTCGCCGACTACCGCCTCGCGACGGAAGAGGAAATCCGCGCGCATCTGGGCGCATCCCCGGGCTTTCTGGGGCCGGTCGCACCGAAAGCCGCCATCACCGTCATCGCCGACCGCACGGTGGCCGCCATGGCGGACTTCGTCGTCGGCGCCAACGAGGACGGTTTCCACCTCGCCGGCGTCAACTTCGGCCGCGATCTGCCCGAGCCAACGCTGGTGGCCGACATCCGCAACGTCGTCGAGGGCGACCCCTCGCCTTGCGGCCACGGCAGCATCAAGCTGGCCCGCGGCATCGAGGTCGGCCACGTGTTCCAGCTCGGCCAGAAGTACGCCGAGGCCATGAAGGCCACCGTGCTCAACGCGGAGGGCAAGGCCCAGGTGATGTACATGGGCTGCTACGGCATCGGCGTCTCACGCATCGTCGCAGCCGGCATCGAGCAGAACTTCGACAACAGCGGCATCCGCTGGCCGGAAGCGATGGCGCCGTGGCGCGTGGCCGTCTGCATGATCAACCCCAAGAACGACGCGACGGTCACCGCCGCCGCCGAGGCGCTGTACAACGACCTCGCCGCCCGCGGCGTCGACGTGGTGCTGGACGATCGCGGCCTGCGCCCGGGCCAGATGTTCGCCGACATCGAGCTGATCGGCCTGCCGCACCGCGTGGTGGTGTCCGAGCGCGGCCTCGCCGCCGGCACCTTCGAATACCGGGCCCGCTCGGCCGCGGAGTCGGAAAACCTCTCGCGCGAGCAGGTGTTCGAGCGGCTCGGCCTCTGATCGGAACCGTCCCGCGGCCCGGGGCGATACCCCGCCCGGAAAACGCCGCTCGGAAAACGCCGTTCGGAAAGCCCCGTCTGGAAAACGCCGCCCGCGGGCGGCGTTTTCATTTGGTTTCCCGCCGATTAGTATCCGGATAACCCGGCGTTATCGATCGCCGATACCGCTCGAACCGTGAAGGAATCCGTATGACCGTCGATCTGAATACCCTTTCGCCAAAAGAGCTGGACGCCCTGATCTCGAAGGCCAAGCAGCGCAAGCAGACGCTGGCCAAGCGCTCGCCGATCGCCGAGGTCCGCAAGGCGCTGGCCGCCGTGGCCAAGAAGCACGGGTGGACGCTCGGCGAGGTGTTCGGCGCGCCGGCCGGCAAGCCCGCTGCGGCTGCGCCCGCAAAACCGCGCAAGGCCGCCGCGGCGAAGGGCCGCACGTCGTCGGCCAAGGGCACCAAGGTCGCAGCCAAGTACCGGCATCCGGAAACCGGCCAGACCTGGTCGGGCCGGGGCATTCTGCCGAAGTGGATGACCGAGGAGATCGCCAAGGGCCGCAAGCGCGAGGACTTCGCGATCTGATTCCCGCTGCCCTACAGGCGGCGCGGCGAACGCCGGCCCTTGGCCGGCGTTTCCTTTTGCGCGGGCCGGCCTACAGGTGGCGCCGCGGCGGCACCAGCAGGTTGCCGAACAGCAGCCCGGCCACGAGCGCGATCAGCGCGCTGAGCACCGCCACGGCGGTGTCGAGGCCCAGCACGACGTCGCGCTCGAGCACCGAACTCAGGGACCGGAAGCCCACGCTGCCCGGCACGAGCAGGATGATGCCGGAGACGCGCAGCAGCGCGCCCGGACGGCGGAACAGCCGCCCATAGGCGTTGGATACCACGGCCACGCCGAGTCCCGCGAAGAACACGCCGCCGGCGAAGTTCTCGGTGGAGAGCCCCGGCACCTGCCCGCCGAGGCGGGTGAGTCCGTAGCCGATCCACGCGCCCGCCATCACCACGAGCACGTCGCGCCGGGCGGCGCCGAACAGCACCGCGAACGCCGCTGAACCGACGAGCAGTCCGAGCCACTCGGCCCAGGCCGGGAGCTGGGGCGCTCCGATCAGCTGCGGCTGCCAGCCCATGGCGGCCGCGAGCTGGGTGGCGACGATGGTGCCGAAGGTCAGCTTGAGCAGCGCCACCGTGGCCCCGGCGAAGCGCGCGGTGCCCGAGGCCCAGTTCTGGCTGCTGAGCTCGGCGACCGCCGTCGTCAGCATCAGGCCGGGCATCAGCACGATCAGCGAAGCGATCACCACGGTCTGCAGCGACAGCGGGGTGATGAACGCGGCGACAGCCGCCGCCGTGAGCGTGGCGAGCATGGCGGCAATGGCGTCGCTGGCCTCGTTCAGCCGGGGCCGCCGGGCCGCCGCCGTGCTGAGGAGGCCGATCAGCAGCCCGATGCAGGCCGACGCCGCCACGTCGGCCCAACTGGTGCGCAGCAGGGCGGCGACCGAGCCAGAGGCGAGTCCGAACGCGAGCACCGTCACCGCGAGCTTCTCGCGGGTCGGTGGACGATCCAGCGCGGTCAGCGCGCGCAGCCCCGAGTCGATATCGAGGCGCCCCGACATGACCTGCTCGGCCACGTCGTCGACCATCGCCATCGCCTTGAGGTTGATGTCGCCGGGCGACAGTCGCAGCACGCGGGTGATCTCGGCGCCGTCGCTCTTCTGCGGGCTCGAGAACGACAGGATGATGCCGGTGGGGTTGCACCAGATCTCGGTGCGAACGCCCAGCCGCTTGGACACCACGAGGATGGCGCCCTCCAGCCGCGGCGTCGACGTCCCGCAGGCGTGCAGCCGGCGGGCCAGATCGATGATGAAGGCGCAGCGCTGCCGGAACGCGCTTCCGGTCGGCGACGATGCGGGGGGGCTGTCGGGATGTTGGGCGAGCGGATGGTCCATCGGCGCGAAGCATGGCACGACGGCCCCGGCTTCCACGACAATGCGCGCCTCGACACGCAACCGGGCCTCGCGCCGGCAAGGGCACGATGGGCCTCGGTGAATTCCTCTCTCTTCTGTCGGCCGCCACGTGGGCGGTCGGCGTCATCCTTTACCGCAAGCTTGGCGCCACCCTCGCGCCGCTGCCGCTCAACCTGCTCAAGAACCATCTGGTGCTGGCGATGGTGCTGGTGGCCATCCCGGTGGTGCATGGCGTCGCCCTGCCCTCGTTCAGTGCAGCGCAGGTGCTGATCGCGCTGGGCAGCGGCGCGATCGGTATCGCGGTGGCCGACACGCTGTACTTCCGGGCGCTCAACCAGCTGGGGGCTGGCCGCATGGGCGTGCTCGGCAACTTTTACAGCCCGGCGGTGATCGTGCTCAGCGTGGTGTTCCTCGACGAGCGGCTCACCGTCGTGCAGCTCGTCGGCTTCGGCCTGGTGAGCCTCGGCGTCTTCCTCGTCGCCGAGCGCCGCCACGACGACGCCGGCGGCGGCCGCGGCCTGCTGAAGGGCCTCGCCATCGGGTTCGTCGCCATCCTGCTGATGGCGGTGGCGATCGTGATGGTCAAGCGCGTGCTCGAGGCGCAGCCGCTGCTGTGGGTCACGGCGCTGCGGATGGTGGGCGCGGTGGTGGGCCTGTGGATCGCCGCGGCGCTGCTGCGAGGCCGCTTCGGGCCCGCCCTGCCCGATCTCGCCAGCGTGCCGTGGCGGATGCTCGTGCTGGCCGCGTTCGTCGGCCAGTTCCTGTCGATGGTGTTCTGGCTCGGCGGCTACAAGTTCACGTCGGCGTCGGTGGCGGCTATCCTCAACGAGAGTTCGTCGGTCTTCATCCTGCTGTTGGCTTGGGCGTGGCTGAAAGAGCCGCTGAGCCGCCGCGCGATGGCCGGCGTGGCGCTGACCGTCGCCGGCGTCGCCTGCATGCTGCTGCCCACCTGAAGGAGCCGATGAGCGAAACGCCGCAACTGCGCGAGGATCCGGAGTCGCCGGGCCGTTGGGTGGCGGGAGGTGACTGGACGCTGCCGCATGCGGCGCGCCTCGAGGCGCTGGCGGGCGATGCCGGCGTCCGCGACGCGCGCGCCGTCGATGCGCGCAGCATCGAGCGACTCGACGCCAGCGGCGCGATGCTGCTGTGGCGCCTCGCAAGAAACGCGGGGATCGACGACGACGGCCGGCTGCAGCTCCGCGACGACCATGCGCCGCTGTTCGCCGCCGTGCAGGGCGTTTGTCACAACCCGCCGCGACGCGACGCGAAGGACTACGGCGTGCGTGCCATGCTGGCGCGGGTCGGCTGGACGGTGGAAGACAACGCCCGCGAGATCATCGCTCTGGTCGCTTTCGGCGGCGCCGCGCTCCTGACGGCCCTGAAGATCGGCTGGAACCCGCGGCGCTGGCGCATCACCGCGACCGTCGCCCACATGGAGACCGTCGGTCTCGACGCGGTGCCGCTGGTGCTGCTGCTGTCGTTCCTGGTTGGCGCGGTGGTGGCCTTCCTCGGCTCGGAAGTGCTGGCCGCGTTCGGCGCGGAGATCTTCGTCGTCGAGCTGATCGGCATCAGCTTCCTGCGCGAGTTCGGCGTGCTGCTGACCGCCGTGCTGCTGGCCGGGCGTACCGCCAGCGCCTTCACCGCGCAGATCGGCGCCATGCAGTCCGGCGAGGAGATCGACGCCATCCGCACGCTGGGGCTCGATCCGATGGAGCTGCTGGTGCTGCCGCGGGTGGTCGCGCTCGTGCTGATGCTGCCGCTGCTGACCTTCCTCGCGATGATGGCGGGCATCGCCGGCGGCATGGCGGTGGGCGCGACGATGCTGGGGATCTCGCCGGAGATGTTCGTGGCGCGGCTGCACGAGACGGTCGAGGCGCGCCACTTCTTCGTCGGCATGGCCAAGGCGCCGGTGTTCGCGCTGATCATCGCGCTGATCGGCTGCCTCGAGGGCATGCAGGTGCAGGGCACCGCGCAGTCGGTCGGCGAGCGCACGACGTCGAGCGTGGTGCAGACGATCTCGCTGGTGATCCTCGTCGACGCCTTCGCCGCGCTGTGGTTCATGGAGATGGGCTGGTGAGGCCGGGCGAAGCGCCGCTGGCGCCGCGCGAGTGCGACTTCTCCCGCCCGGCCATCGAGGTGCGCGGCCTGTCGAACGTGTTCGGCGCGCAGGTGGTCCACGCCGACCTCGACCTGACCGTGCAGCGGGGCGAGATCGTCGGCGTGGTCGGCGGGTCGGGCTCGGGAAAATCGGTGCTGATGCGCGCCATCCTCGGCTTGCGCCGCCCGCAGGCGGGCAGCGTGCGGGTGTTCGGCATCGACGCGCTGTCCGATCGCGAGGCCGACCGGCTGGCCATCGAGCGGCAGACCGGCGTGCTGTTCCAGGGTGGCGCGCTGTTCTCCTCGCTGACGGTGCTCGAGAACATCATGCTGCCGATGAAGGAACACCACGGCCTGCCGGACGATCTCGTGCACGCGCTGGCCTGGATGAAGATGCGCCTCGCCGGGCTGCCGGGGAACGCCGTCGACAAGCTGCCGTCGCAGCTCTCCGGCGGGATGAAGAAGCGCGCCGGCCTGGCCCGCGCGCTCGCCCTCGATCCGCCCCTGCTCTTCCTCGACGAGCCAACCGCGGGCCTCGATCCGATCGGCGCGGCCGCCTTCGACGACCTGATCCTGAAGCTGCAGCGCGCGCTCGGATTGACGGTGTTCCTGATCACCCACGACCTCGACACGCTGTACGCGATCTGCGACCGCGTGGCGGTGCTCGCCGACCGCCGCGTCGTCGCCTGCGCGCCGATCCGCGAGGTCGAACGCTTCCCGCACCCGTGGGTGCAGGACTACTTCCACGGACCGCGCGGTCGGGCCGCGCGACGCGAGGCCTGAGATGGAAACCAAAGCCCACCACGTACTCGTCGGCGCCTTCACCCTCGCGGTGGCGGTGCTGGCCCTGCTGTTCGCCCTTTGGGCGGCGAAAGCGGTTTCCGACCGCAGCTGGGACGAGTACGAGATCGTGTTCACCGAGGCCGTGACCGGACTGACGCGGGGCGGGATCGTGCAGTACAACGGCATCGCGGTCGGCGAGGTGCGACAGCTTTTCCTCGACCGGGACGACCCGAGCCGCGTGATCGCGCACGTGCGGGTGGCGGCCGGCACGCCGGTCAAGACCGATACCGTCGCCAGGCTGGCGTTCGTCGGGCTCACCGGCGTGGTGCAGATCCAGCTCGCCGGCGGCAGTCCGGAGAGCCCACTGCTCAAGGAGGGCGTGGAGCGCGGCGAGCTCCCGCGGATTCGCGCCGAGGTCTCGGCCTTCGCGCGGCTGCTCGCCTCGTCCGAGGACATCACCACCACGGCCAACGACGTGCTGCTGCGGCTCAAGCGCATGCTCGACGACGACACGCTGGACAACGTGTCGCGGACGATGGCGAACCTCGAGCAGGTGACCGGCACGCTGGCGGCGGAGCGCGGCGAGATCGCCGCCCTGCTGCGCGACGCGCGTCGCTCGGCCGAGCGGCTCGACCGCGTGCTGGCCGGCGCCGAAACGGCGATGGGCGGACTGCAGGGCGGCGCCGTCGCGCTGGGCGAGGACCTGCCCCGGATCCTCGGCAAACTCGATCGCACGCTGACCGAGTTCGAGGCCCTGTCGCGCAATGCCAACGCGCTGGTGGCCGAGAACCGCGGCGCCGTGCAGCAGTTCAGCCAGGACGGGCTCGGCCAGGTGGGCCCGACGCTGGCCGAGCTGCGCAGCCTGCTGCGTCAGCTCAACCGCGCCGCGGCCAAGATCGAAGACAGCCCGTCCCGCGCGATCCTGGGCGGGCCCACTCCCGAGGAGTTCAAGCCGTGATGCCCTTTCCGTCCACCCGGCGCTCGCGCGCCCTGCTCGCGGTCGCCGCGGTGCTCCTGCTGCCGGGCTGCCTGTCGATCGGCGATCGCGCCGAACTGGCCGTGTACGCGCCCGCCGTGCGCGCGGCCGCGTCGGTCGACGGGCCCCGCCTCGACCGCACCCTTGCAGTCGCCGAGCCGAACGCGAGCACGGCGCTCGACAGCACGCGGATCGCCGTCCGCCCCGAGCCGGGTCGGCTGCAGGTCTATGCCGGGGCGATCTGGGCGGATACCGCGCCGGCCCTCGTGCAATCCGCGCTCGTGGATGCGCTGAGCGCGAGCGGGCGCTTCCGAGCCGTGGTGCGCCCCACCGATGGCGTCTCGTCCGACCTGCTGCTGCGCCTCGACCTGCGGCACTTCGAGGCGCTCTACGCTCCGGGCGCGCGTCGGCCGACCGTGGTCGTCGAACTCCAGGCCACGCTCGTGGAGGCGCGCGGGGCGCGCGTCGCGGCGAGTCGCCGGTTCCGCGCCGAACAGCCGGCCGAGGGCGAGGCGCTGCCGGACGTCGTCCCGGCCTTCGAAGCGGCGCTCTGCGAGGTCTCCGACGCGCTGCTGCCGTGGCTCCTGGACCACGCGGAAACCCCGCCCCGCTGATTCGCGGAGCGGGGCCCTCGCACGCGGGATCGCCCTAGGGCGCGCAGCCCTGCAGGCCGCCGAGCGGCACCACCGCGTCGGACGACGTCCAGCGCCCCGGGAGGCCCGCCACCCACTCCGCGTCCACGCCGACGCGCTCGAGGCCGGAGGCACCGAACCGCCGGGTCAGCGTGCCGACACGGGTCCGCACGAGATCGGTGCGGGCGCACAGCGGACAGTAGCCGCCGACCTGCAGCAGCGGCAGCGACGCCTCGGCGGCCCCGCCGCCGGCGCGCTCCGCGGCGAGGTATCGCGGCACACCGCGTCCGTCGTAGCCGAAGACCGCGATGAATTCATAGTCCGGGAACAGCTGCACGCTGTATCCCGTGCCGGCGCGGCTGGGATCGAACCAGTGGCCGCTGGCGTCGACCGGCCGTCCGTCGAGCGACGGACAGCGCCGCCCGAAGGCCGAGTACGGTTCCGATCCGGATTCCCCGTCGACGCTGTAGGTGAACGCGAACGCGTCGGCTCCCGTTGGTACGACGGCCGCATCGCCGACCGCGACCAGGTGGTTGCGCCGGCCGTTCCACGCGCTCCGGAAGACCTGCCCGCGCCACGCGCCGCCGGCGGCGGGTCGGTCCCCTTGCAGGTAGTACCACGTGGGGCGGCCGTCCTGGCCGCTCGTGTACCACAGGCCCGCCAGCACGTCGCCGGCGGGATACAGGAACAGCCCGTGGCCCGGGCGGTCCGGGTTGAAGTAGCTGCCGGGGCGCACCGGCGGCGCCGTTCCGCGCAGGCTGGCGGTGATCCGCACGGTGGTCGGCGCGGCGCCGGCGTTGACCGGCGTGACGTACCAGCGTCCCGGCGGAGGATCGGCGACGAGCAGCGACTCGTCGCCCGGGCCGGTGCCGCTGCGCGCCGCCTCCGCGCGCGGCGGGGCCGCGGCGATGGCCGGCACGGCCGCCGCAGCCGGCGTCGCCGGCGCGCTGAAGTCGCGGCGCGCGAGATGCAGGTCGACGTTGCCGGCGCCCGCGATCGCCGTGACCCGCAGCTCCGCGGTGCCCGCGGGGACATCGATGAACAGCCGCTCATGGCTGCCGCCCGCCGGAAGCCCGACGGCCTGTTCGACGCCGCTGGCGAGCGCCAGCGCCGCCGCAGCGCCGGGAGCGCGGGTCAGGGTGAACGGCACCGAGGCCATGGGGAGTTCGCCGGGCGCGGCGTAGACGAGCACCGCGCCGCGACGGACTTCGCCCGGGCGCCATGTGGGGTCGTGCCAGCCGATGCGGAGCGCGGACGATTCGGCTGGCGCCGTCGTGCCAGGTCCAGTGACCGCCAGCCGCGCCGGATCGGCGGCATCGGCCGGCGCCAGCGGCAGCACGCTGTGCGACACGGTGAAGTTGCCCGATCCGCTGCGGTTCCACACCATCGCCCAGTACGCCATCGCGCCGCCGCCACCGGGGTGCTCGACGTCGAGGACGCAGCGCGTCGGGGATTCGCACAGGGTGTTGCGCGAGCCCGGCCCCGCGCCGTTCCCGGCGATCAGCGTGGCCTGCGTCGCGGCCGGCGACTGCAGCTCGATCTCGATGCGATGGCGCATCGGGCGACCCGATGCTGCCGCCGGCACGGTGATCGCCTGCCAGCCCACGCCGTTGCTCAGGTTGTCGAATCGATCGGCCGGCGTGGGATCCGCACCCAGCGCATAAGCCGTGGTGGAGACACCCACGAGGCGGGTGCCGAGGAAGCGCGCGTCGGACAGCGGAAGGCCCATGGGCGCCAGCATGAAGTCGAGGAATCCGCGGTCGGCCGCGACCGTGCGGGCCTGCGGGCCTGCCACCGCCGAGGGGAGCGCGCGCACCGCGATGGGCACGCGGGTCTCGGCCACCGCGGGGTTGCCGTCGCGGACGAGCACGAGCGCGCCGTACAGCCAGCGACCGTAAAGGGCGGGATCGGTGACGGTGGCGTCGATCGAGAACGTGCGGCTGGCGCCCGCGCCGAGCGCGATCCGCGACGTCGACGGGGCGATCGCCACACCGGCGGGCGCCTCGACCGAAACGCTCCAGGCCCCGCCGCCCGCGAGGTCGGTGACGGTTCGGGACAAGGTGCCGCAGCCCGGCGCACAGCGGTCGAACACGAGCGAAGGAAGGTTGAGGGCAGCCGGATCGCTGCCGCGACTGTCGCGGAACACGCCGGCCGGCACGTTGAACGCGAGGCTCGCGCCAACGGCGCGGGCCACGTCGATCATGCCGCTGCCCTGCTCGTGCGCGTTGACCACCGGGCCGCCAGACGTGCGGCGCACCGAGGGCCGGGCGGTCGTCATCAGCGCCGAGATGATCTGGTCCGCGCGCCACTGCGGCCGCGCGGCGCGCAGCAGCGCCGCGGCACCGGCGACGTGCGGCGAGGCCATCGAGGTCCCCGAGAGCGTGGCGTCGCCATTGCCCTGGTGCGACGCCGACTGGATGCTGGTTCCGGGCCCCGCCACGTCAGGCTTGAGGACGCCGCCCAGCACCGACGATGGGCCGCGCCCGCTGCTCGCATTCAGGACGTCGGCGTTGGACGGGACGACCTCGGCCACCACCCCGTCGATCCGCGCCTGGTGCCCGGCGCCGGCCGAGAGCCACTGCAGCACCTGCTGTCCGGCGACGAAGCCGAGGTGCGTCGTGGGCAAGCTGTGCTCGTCGGCGACGGTCGACTCGCCTTCGGCGGCCGTGTTGATGAGTACCGTCCCGCTTCCACCGGCGAGTCGGACGTTGTTGCTCTTGGCCACGCGCGCCTGCACGCCCCGGTCGCAGACCACGATCTCGCCGCGGAAGCGACCCGGCGACCACGGGTTGCTGGCCCCGGTGACCGGCAGCGACTGGTCGCCGCTGCCCTGGCTGCACAGTGGATGCAGCGCGTCGCGCACCAGCGGCGCCGGACCTGCCGGCCCGGTGAGACCCTCGCCCTCGAGGATCCCGCCGTTGGGCGGCGGGCTCGCGCCGCCGGACAGCCGGAGGCGGTTGACGAATCGCCGCCCGTGGGTGGCGTTCGCGACCGCCAGCACCCACGGCGCATCCGCCGGGCTGGTGACGGTGCCCGCGTCGGGCCCGCGGTTGCCGGCCGCGACCACCACGACGATGCCCGCATTGCGCGCGTCGAGCATCGCCAGCGAATCGGTCCGTGACCACGGATCGCCGTTGGCGCCGCCGATGGAGTAGTTGATCACGTCGACGCCGTCGCGGACCGCCTGGTTGAGCGCCGCGAGCGTCCACGACCCGCTGCAGGCGTCGTCCTCGCAGGCCTTGTAGCTGATGAGGTTCGCGCGCGGCGCAACGCCACGGATCGTGTAGTTCAACGCCGCGCCGCCGAAATTCCGCGCGAGCGGCACCGGGTTGCCCACCGCGCTTCCGGCCACGTGGGTGCCGTGCCCGTCGAGGTCGAGCCCGTTGTTGGGCTCGCTGTCGCCGCTTCCGGTGCTGAAGTCCCAGATGCCGATCAGCTTGTTGTTGCAGGTGGCAAGACCCGTCGCGCACAGGCCGAAGAACCGGCCCCGCGGATTGGCGTGCGTGTAGCCGTCGAGCGGCGCGACCGCCGCGAAAGCGGGGTGCGAAGGATTGATGCCCGAATCGATGACGCCGACCACCACGCCCTCGCCGCGCGTTGCCACGCCCGCCGCGCCGCTCCAGACCGCCGGGGCCTGGACCCACGACGTTCCGGCCTCGTCCTGCAGCTGGTCGACCCGCTCGCGCTCCACCTGCGCCACGCCGGGCAAGGCCGCCACGGCGCGCGCTTCGGCCTCGGTCAGCGACAGGGCGACGCCGTTCAACACCGCGTCATAGACGAAGAGCGGCTCGATGTCGCGGCCCAGGACGCGCTCTGCGGCTTCCAGCCGCGCCTCGCGACGCTCGGCCAGTTCAGCGAGGTACGCCACGCTGGCGGGCGCGTCGACGTCGAGGCGGCGTGCGCCCGTGGCGATCGGCGACGTCGCGGCGAGCGATTCCGACCGCGCCGATGCGCCGGCAGCGGCCGGCAGCGCGCCGTCGAACGAGGCAAGCGCCGGTTCGATGAACCGGACGATATGGACGTGCCGCGTCGCGTCACCGTCGATGGGAACGGCCGAGGCCAGGGCGGGCGCCGCGGCCAGCGCGAGGGCGAGGGCTCGCGGCAGTGAGCGGCGGCGGTGGCGGGAAACGTTCGCGGTCGTCATCGCGGCATGCACCTCGGCGCGGTGGGAAAACCCTCGACCCGGATGCTATCCGGGCGACGCCGATGCGGCGTCAAGCCGGCGCGGGCAATCGCCCCGCGACGGCCAGGGCAGCGGCGGCCACGCGGGGCCGCCGCCGCATCGGGCTCAGGACCCGCAGCCCTGCAGCCCGCCGAGCGGCTGCACGCCCTCGTTCGCCGACCACGTGCCCGGCACGCCGTTGATGTACGTGCCGTTGAACGTGATGTTGCCGACGCTGCCGTTGGCGAAGGTGCGGTTGAAGGTGCCGATCGGCGTCCGCACCGGCCCGGTGGTGCGCGTGCACAGCGGGCAGAAGCCGCTGTTCTGCAGCAGGTTCATGCTGGCCGTCGGGCCTCCGAACCGCTCCAGCTCGGCCGTCAGGAAGCGCGGCTGCCCCAAGGCGTCGTAGCCGAAGATCGCGAAGAACTCGTAGTTCGGGAACAGCTCGACGCTGTAGCCCGTGCCGGAGCGGGCCGGATTGAACCAGTGGCCCGACACGTTCAGCGCCGATCCCGCCAGCGACGGACAGCCGCCGCCGAATGAGCGGAAGGCCTCCGAGCCGGTCTCGCCGTCGACGTTGTAGGTGAAGGCGAACTCGTTACGCGCGGTCGGGCTGATGATGCCGCTGCCCACCTCGGTCAGCACGTTGGCCGTCCCGTTCCACGCGCTGCGGAACAGCTGGCCGCGCCACACGCCATTCGCACCCGGCGCGTCGCCCTGCAGGTAATACCAGGTCGGGGTGCCGTCCTGCAGGTAGGTGTACCAGAGCCCGGCCAGCACGGTGGACGACGGGTAGATGAACAGGCCGTGGCCACTGCGCTGCGGATTGAAGTAGCCGCCCGGACGGATCGACGGCGCGGTTCCCGCGAGCGTGGCGCGCACCGTGGCGCTGGCGGTCGCGCCGGAGGCGTTGACGGGGGTCACGTACCAGCGCCCGGGGGCCGGATTGGCCACGGTGACGGTTTCGTTGCCCGACGGCGTCGCCGCGCTGGCATTGGCCGCCGATCGCGCGGGCGCCGCCGCGATCGACGGGATGTCGGGGTTCGGAACCAGCGGCGGGACGCGGGCCAGGAACAGATCGACGTTCGCCGCGCTTTGCGTGGTGACGGTCAACTCGGTGGCGCCGGCCGGCACGTCGATGAACAGGAACTCGTGCGCTGCCCCAGCCGGCAGCGTGACGCCGCGGTTCTCGCCAAGGCCCAGCGCATACGGCGACGGCGCGGTGCCGGTGCGGGTCAGCTTGTAGGGCACGCGGATGGCGTTCAGGCCCGGCCCGCGGTCGACCAGCAGGAAGCCGTAGCGCGACTGCCCCGGCAGCATCGTCGGCTCGTCGTACACCACCCGGGCGGTGAAGTCGGTGTTCGCCGGCACGCTGCCCGGTCCGGTGGCCGCTTGGCGCGGCGACGGAAGCGTGTCGACCGCAACCATCTCGAGCCGCGCCGCATTGCTCGAGCCGGCCGGATTCGCGCGCCAGTTCTG
>ERZ1066121.2131-NODE-2131-length-12895-cov-18.501402_pt1 | contig 12895 bp, 6 predicted proteins | sample MGYA00382768_ERZ1066121 | MGnify/ENA primary metagenome ERZ1066121 (study PRJEB33369, sample SAMEA5778351) | biofilm metagenome | biome: Industrial cooling water; feature: Water cooling tower basin; material: Biofilm | place: United Arab Emirates | collected... | reverse complement strand
AGGCGGCCGCGGGGCCGCCCGCGCGGTCGTCCGACGCCGGCGGGGCGCCGCGCCGCGCCCGGCCGAACGCCAGGAGCCGGAGCAGCGGCCGCTGCGCGACGAACAGCGCCGTGGCGCCGGCGACGAGCCACGGCATGACGCGCGCGAACTGCGCGTCGCCGCCGACCAGGAGGAGCCGCGCCCCCACGAGCCCTCCGACGACGCTCGGCACGGCGAGGCGCACCGCCCACGTGCGCGCCCCCGCCAGGTCGCGCCGGTAGCCCCACATGCTGCTGAGCGACCCGGGCCAGAGCGCCACCGTGCTCGTGGCGTTCGCCATCACCGGGGGGACGCCGAGCCCGACGAGCGCCGGGAAGGTCAGCAGCGACCCGCCGCCGGCGACCGCGTTCGCCGCCCCGCCGAGCGCCGACGTGACGACGATGACGGCGGCGGTCGCGAAGTCGAGCGGCATGGCGGGGCAGGGGAGGGCAGGGGGCGTCCGGACGCGCGCCGGAGACGCCGGGCACCGGGTGGGAACCGCGCGCCCCGGGCTGCGGTTGCGTCCGGCAGACGTCAAATGTAGCCGGCGAGGCCGGCCGTCGACCGTCGGCCGCCGGCGGTCGCCCGACCGCGCCCGATCGCGCCCGATCGCCTCACGTACGACGGCCCGCGCGGCGACGTTCCCGCCCGGGCTCCCTGCTGCCGCTGCTGCTTGTTGCTGCTGTTGCTGCTGCTGCTGCTGCCGGCCCGCGACGGGGCGGGTGGGCGTCCTGCGCCCCGGGGGCACGCGCCCGCCGGGGGCCCCACCCTGCTCCCGGACCGACATGCCCTTCTCCGTCCGACGCGGCGCGCGGCCGATCGCCCCGGCGCCCGCCCCGGCGCCCGCCCCGCCGCACCAACGCGCCGCGCGCGCCGTCGTCCTGCTCGCCGGCGCGTGGCTCCTCGCCCCGCGCGCCGCCCTCGCCCAGGGCGCCGCGCCCGCCACCGGGATCGTCACCGGGCGCGTGACCGACGCCGGCTCGCGCGAGCCGATCGCCGGCGTCGCCGTGAGCGTCGTCGGGCAGTCGCGCGGCACCTTCACGCGCGGCGACGGCAGCTACCGGCTCGTGCTCCCCGCCGGGCGCCAGGCGCTCACCGCGCGGCTGCTCGGCTACGCCTCCGCGCGCGACTCGGTCACCGTGACCGCCGGGGCGACGGTGACGGTGAACTTCCAGCTCGCGCGCAGCGCCTCGGTGCTCGGCGCCGTCGCCGTCGTCGGTTCGCGCCAGGCCACCGAGCGCACCGTCACGAGCGCCCCGGTGCCGATCGACGTCGTGAGCGCCGCGGAGATCAAGCAGACCGGGCGCACCGAGACGACGCAGATCCTCCAGATGCTCGTGCCGAGCGTGAACTTCCCGCGCACCTCGATCGCCGGCGGCGTCGACATGCAGCGGCCGTTCACCCTGCGCGGGCTGATGCCCGACCAGGCGCTCGTGCTCGTCAACGGCAAGCGGCGCCACGCCGGCGCGGTGCTCGCCGTGAACAACTCGGTGGGGCGCGGCTCCACCGGCGTCGACCTCAACGCCATCCCCGCCCAGTCGATCGAGCGCATCGAGGTGCTGCGCGACGGCGCGGCGGCGCAGTACGGCTCCGACGCGATCGCCGGCGTCATCAACGTCATCCTCAAGGAGGACGCCCCGGCCACGGTGAGCGCCACGCTCGGCCAGGTCGCCTCGAGCATCGGCGAGCGGCGCTTCAACGACGGCAAGGTGGTGCAGGTCGACGCCAGCCGCGGGTGGGGGTTCGGCGGCGGGCGCGGCTTCCTCTTCGTCGCCGCCGAGGCGCGCGACCGCGGCGCGACCAGCCGGGCGATGCCCGACCAGCGCCCGCAGTACTGGACGGCGGCCACCGACGACTCGGTGCGCCGCGGGCTGCCGGTGACGGTCGGCGGGATCCGCGTCCCCGAGACCGCCGTCGAGGCGAGCCGCAACAACTCGTGGTACGGCGACGCGGCGGTGCGCGACGGCGGCGGCTTCTGGAACGGCGGCTACGAGCTGGCCGGCGGCGTGCGGCTCTACACCTTCGGCGGCGCCACGCACCGCGTCGGCGAGAGCTGGGGCTTCGTGCGCCGGCCCAACGAGCCGGTGGTCGTGCGCGCCCTGCACCCCACCGGCTTCCTGCCGAGCATCGTCGCCACCTCCACCGACCTGTCGGGGGGCGCGGGGGCGCGCGGGAGCGCCGGCGGCTGGGCGTGGGACGCCTCGGCCGTCTACGGGCAGAACGACTTCGGCTTCGACGTGCGCAACTCGAACAACCCCACCCTCGGCACCGCCAGCCCGCGCGACTTCTACGCCGGGACGCTGCGCTCCTCGCAGGTGACCGCCAACGCCGACGTCTCGCGCGCGGTGGGCGTCGGGCTCGCGCGCCCGCTGAGCGTCGGCCTCGGGCTCGAGGCGCGGCTCGACCGCTACCAGATCTTCCAGGGCGACTCGGCGAGCTGGATCGACGGCGGGCAGACGGTGCTCGACGGCCCCAACCGCGGCCAGCGCGTCCCCGGCGGCTCGCAGCTGTTCTACGGCTTCAAGCCCGGCGACCGGACGAACGCCACGCGCAGCTCGCAGGCCGCCTACCTGGACGTCGAGGCGCCGCTGCTCTCGTCGCTGCTCGTCGGCCTGGCGGGGCGCGCCGAGCGCTTCAGCGACTTCGGCGAGGCGGTGATCGGCAAGGTGACGGCGCGCTTCGAGCCGGTGCGCGGCTACGCCGTGCGCGCGGCCGCCAACACCGGCTTCCGCGCCCCGTCGCTGGCGCAGACCTGGTACTCGTCGACGGCGAGCAACGTGCTCATCGTCGGCGGCGTCGCCACGCCCAACGAGGTCGCCACCCTCCCGGTGTCCAACCCGGCGGCGCGCGCCCTCGGCGCCACCGACCTCACCCCCGAGCGGAGCCGCAACCTGAGCGCCGGCGTCACGCTCGCGCCGGCGGAGAGCTTCACCGTCACCGCCGACTGGTTCGGGATCGACATCGACGACCGGATCGTCCTCTCCGAGACCTTCGTCGGGCCGCTCGTGCGCACCCTCGTCCAGCCGTTCGGGCTGCAGGGCGACATCCGCCCGCGCTTCTTCACCAACGCCATCGACACGCGCACGCGCGGCGTCGACGTGGTGGCGCGCTGGGCGCGCGACCTGGGCAACGAGAGCGCCCTGCGGGCGACGGGCGGCTACAACTTCACGCGCACGCGCATCACCCGCGTGGCCGCCAACCCGCCGCAGCTCGCCCAGGTGAACCAGGTGCTCCTCGGCCGCACCGAGCGCTCGCGCATCGAGGAGGCGCAGCCGTGGACCAGCTTCCGCGTGAACGTCGGCTGGACGCGCCGCGCCTGGGGGGTCGAGCTGCAGCAGGCGCGCTTCGGCAGCTTCTGGTCGCGCCCCGACCTGTCGGTGCCGGTGGGGACGGCGTTCGCCGTGAGCGACCAGCGCTTCCGGGCGCGCTGGATCACCGACCTGAGCGTGACGCGCCGCTTCGAGCAGGTGACCGTCGCCGTCGGCGCCGACAACCTGTTCGACGTCTACCCCGACCGCCTGGCGCCGACGAACCCGGAGAACTTCGGCGGGACGCGGATGTTCTCCCCGTTCACCCCCTTCGGGCAGAACGGGCGCTTCGCCTTCGTGCGCGCCACCTTCACCCCCTGACCGCCCCCCGGGCGGCGGCGCGGGGGGCGGGGCGGCGGGGCGGGGCGCCGCGCCGGGCGTTATCGTTGGACCGTCCGCCCCCCGCCCCGCCCGCCGCCGGTCCGTCCGCGCCCCGCCGCCCCTCGCGCATGCTCCGCCTCGTCCCGCGCAACCTGACCGTGCGCGTCCTGCTGGCCATCGCCGCCGGCGTCGCGCTCGGGCTCCTCGCCCCCGGGGCCGGCAAGGCGATGAAGCCGCTCGGCGACACCTTCGTGAACCTGGTGCGCATGGTCGTCGGGCCGATCGTCTTCCTGACGATCGTGCTCGGGATCGCGAACATGCGCGACCTCAAGACCGTGGGGAAGGTCGGCGCCAAGGCGTTCCTCTACTTCGAGGTCGTCACGACCCTCGCCCTGGCGATCGGGCTGACCGTGGTGAACCTGACGAAGCCCGGCGCGGGGCTCGACGTCTCGCGCCTGGCCCGCGGCGACGTCTCGCGCTACACCGCCGCCGGGCAGGAGATGCGCTGGGTGGACTTCCTCACCCACATCGTCCCGTCGAGCGTCGTCGACGCCTTCGCCCGCGGCGACGTGCTGCAGATCGTCTTCTTCGCGGTGCTCTTCGGCGTCGCCCTCGCCGCCCTCGGCCCCCGCGGGCGCCCACTCGTCGAGGTGCTCGAGCGCACGGCGGAGGTGTTCTTCCGCATCGTCGGCCTCGTCATGGTCGTCGCCCCCATCGGCGCCTTCGGGGCGATGGCGTACACGGTCGGCAACTTCGGGCTGCGCACGCTGCTCCCGCTCGGCCGGCTGATGCTCGACGTGTACGTGACGATGGCGCTGTTCGTCTTCGTCGTCCTCGGCGGGATCGCCCGGTGGGCCGGCTTCTCGATCCTCGAGTTCCTCCGCTTCATCCGGGAGGAGATCCTCCTCGTCCTCGGCACCAGCTCGAGCGAGGCGGCGCTGCCGCGCATGCTCGAGAAGCTCGAGCGCTACGGCTGCGCGCGCAGCGTCGTCGGGCTGGTGATCCCGGCCGGCTACTCGTTCAACCTCGACGGCACCTCGATCTACCTGTCGATGGCCGTGGTCTTCCTCGCCCAGGTCTACGGCGTCGACCTCCCGCTCGGCCGCCAGCTGGCGATCCTCGGGATCCTGATGATCACCAGCAAGGGCGCCGCGGGCGTCACCGGCTCGGGGTTCATCGTCCTGGCCAGCACGCTGGCGGCGATGCCGGTGGTGCCGCTCGAGGGGCTCGCCCTCCTGCTCGGCGTCGACCGGTTCATGAGCGAGGCGCGGGCGATCACGAACCTGATCGGCAACGGCGTGGCGACGGTCGTCATCGCCAAGAGCGAGGGGGCGTTCGACGACGGGCGGCGCGTCGCCTCGGTGTCGGCGATGCAGTCGCGCGCGGCGGCGCAGGCGGCGGCCTGACGGCGCGAACGCCCGGGCGAATGCTCGCGTGAACGCCCGCGGGGGCGCCCCGGCCGCAGCCGGGGCGCCCCCGCAGCACGTACCGGGTGCCGCGCCCCGTGGGCGCGCCGCCCCGTCAGCGGATCAGGTTGCGCGTGAAGAACGACAGCCCGACGGTGACCCCCAGGCGGGCCGCCTCGTTGTCGAGGTCGTAGCCGAGGTTGGCCTCGTAGCGGAAGGCCAGCGACTCGCGCCACGGCACCTTGATGCCGAGCCCCGCGCCGACGCTCACGCGGCTGTCGCCCTCGCCGCCGGTGGTGCCGCTCAGGTTGAGGAAGGGGCGCGCGTACGTGACCGACTGGCGCGCGACGCGCTCGGCGCCGGTGGGCAGCCGCCCGGTGATGTCGCCGGTGGGGCGGAAGTGATAGAGGGCGCCGAACTCCAGGTCGTAGTTGAGCGCCCCGGCCGCGCCGTCGGTGTCGAAGTAGTTCAGCCCCACCGCCGGCTCGAGCGACCAGCGCGACTCGTTGGTCAGGAAGAAGCCGATGCGCGCGCGCGAGGCGGGGAGGCCGATCTGCGTGTACGAGGCGTCTCCGAGGCCGAGGATCGCGCCGCCGTCGATCCCGAACTCCTGGGTGCGCGGCGGTTGCGACACCGCGGTGGGGGACTGGGCCCCGAGCGCCGCCGGCAGCGCGGTCGCGAGGGCTGCAGCGAGGGCGGCCACCGGCGCGAGCGCCGCGGCGCGACGGCCGACACGGACTGTGGACATGCGTGCTCCGCGTGCGAGAGGGTGGGGTCCCCAGGGTGGGGGCCCGTTGGGGCCGCGCGTCGTGCGCGAAGCGTGCCATTCGGGGCGGCTCGCCCCCGCCGCACGACGCGTCAGGGAAGGCCGTCGGAGGGTGTCGCCACGCCGCGGGCGCTCCCGGCGCGAGCCGACGGCGCGAGCCGACGGCGCGGCGTCCGCCCGGCGCCCACCCGCCGTCCCCCCGGTGTCCGAATCCGGACAGTCGCGTCCCACGCGCGGACACCGGGGCCCCGTCGGTCGGGCGCAAGCCGTTGCAGCGAAACGATTTGTGCGCCTCGACAGGCGGCACGGAGCTTGTCTTAGGGCGGGGCGTCCCGTCTCACGCTCGCCCGCCCCGTCTCACCGTTCCGTGGACATCCCTCGCACGCCCAAGCCGAAGCGCGGCCGCATCGCCCTGCTCGTCGGCGGCGCCGTCGCCGTCGTCGCGGCCACCGTCGCCCTGACCCGTCTGGAGCCCGCCGCGCCGACTGTCGAGCGCGCGACGCTCTGGATCGACACCGTGCGCCAGGGGACGATGCTGCGCCAGGTGCGCGCCCCCGGCACCCTCGTCCCCGAGCACGTGCGCATCATCAGCGCCGTGAGCGCCGGCCGGGTGGAGCAGGTCTACGTGCGCCCCGGCACGAGCGTCGCGCCGGGCACCGTGCTCCTCGAGCTCTCCAACCCCGACGTGCAGCTGCAGGCGCTCGAGGCGGAGCGGCAGCTCGGGCAGGCGGAGGCCAACCTGGTCTCGCTGCGCAACCAGCTCGAGACGGCGCGGCTGCAGCAGCAGGCCGCCGTCGCCACGGTGACCACCGACTTCAACGACGCGCGGCGCAACGCCGAGGTGTTCGAGGCGCTCGACAAGAAGGGGCTCTCGAGCACCAACGAGGTCGACCGCGCCCGCGATCGCGCCCGCGAGCTCGCCAGCCGCCGCGAGATCGAGCAGCGCCGCCTGACGATGATCGGGCAGACGCTCGGCCAGCAGCTCGCCCTCGAGCAGGCCAACGTCGAGCGGCTGCGCGGGATCGCGCGCTTCCACCGCGACCGCGTCACCTCGATGCGCGTCGTCGCCGGCGAGCCCGGGGTGCTGCAGGACATGAACCTCGAGCTCGGGCAGTGGGTCGTGCCGGGGCAGCAGCTGGCGCGCGTCGCGCAGCCGGGGCGGCTCAAGGCGGTGCTGCGCGTCCCCGAGACGCAGGCCAAGGACGTGGTCATCGGCCAGGGGGTGGCGATCGACACGCGCACCGGCGGCGGGAGCAACGGCGCGGCGGGGGTGGTCCCCGGGCGCGTGCTGCGCGTCGACCCGTCGGTGCAGAACGGCACCGTCACGGTCGAGGTGACGCTCGAGGGGGCGCTCCCCCGGGGCGCGCGCGCCGACCTCTCGGTCGACGGCACCATCGAGATCGAGCGGCTCACCGACGTGCTGCACGTCGGCCGCCCCGCCTACGGGCAGCCGGAGAGCACGGTCGGGCTCTTCCGCCTCGAGCCCGACGGCGCCCACGCCGCGCGCGTCCAGGTGACGCTCGGGCGCAGCTCGGTCAGCACCATCGAGGTCGTCCGCGGGCTCAAGCCCGGCGACCGCGTGATCATCTCCGACGTCGCCCAGTTCGACGCCCAGGACCGCCTGCGCATCAAGTAGCCGCGTCCGCGGCGCCGCGCCCCGCCTCCACGCCCACGCCCCCTCCCCTGCCATGACCGCCACCATCGCCCCGCACGCCGGCGCCGCCGCGCTCCGCCCGAACACCGACGCGCTCATCAAGCTCGACGGGATCCAGAAGGTCTTCCTCACCGAGGAGGTCGAGACGCACGCGCTCTCCGACGTGCACCTCGAGATCCGCCAGGGCGAGTACGTGGCCATCGGCGGCCCCTCGGGGTGCGGCAAGACGACGCTCCTGTCGATCCTCGGGCTGCTCGACGCCCCCTCGGGAGGGCGCTACACCCTCGCCGGGCAGGACGTCACGACGCTGACGCCCGCCGACCGCGCCCGCGTGCGCAACCGGCAGATCGGCTTCGTCTTCCAGGCGTTCAACCTGATCGGCGACCTGACGGTCTTCGAGAACGTCGAGCTGCCGCTGACCTACCGCACCGGCGAGCACGCGCTCTCGGCCGCCGAGCGGCGCCGCCGCGTGCACGCCGCGCTCGAGAAGGTGGGGATGAGCCACCGGCAGTCGCACTACCCGGCGCAGCTCTCCGGCGGCCAGCAGCAGCGCGTCGCCGTGGCGCGCGCCGTCGTCGGCGATCCGGCCATCCTCCTGGCCGACGAGCCCACGGGGAACCTCGACTCGGCCAACGGCGAGAGCGTCATGGAGCTGCTGCGCGAGCTGCACCGCCAGGGCGCCACGGTGTGCATGGTGACGCACGATCCGCGCTACGCCCAGCACGCCGAGCGCACCGTCCACCTCTTCGACGGGCGGGTGGTCGAGGAAACGCAGCACGCCTGACGCCCCCCACCTCGCACCAGCCCCGCCCATGCTCTCCGTCCTTCGCCAGACGCTGCGCGCCCTGCTGCGCAGCCCGGGCTTCACCCTCGCCGCGGTGGCGACGTTCGCGCTCGGCATCGGCGCCAACGCCACGGTGTTCGGCGTCGTCAACGCGGTGCTGCTGCGCGCCTACCCGTTCGCCGAGCCGGAGCGGATCGTCGCCCTCTACGAGACGAACGTCGCCGACGCGGCCGGCCCCGACGGCGACCGCTTCCCGATCGCCCCGGCCAACTTCCGCGACTGGGAGCGCCAGGCGCGCAGCGTCGTGGCGATGGCGGCCGTCGGCGGCACCGACTTCACCCTGCGCGGCGACGGGGAGGCCGAGCGGCTCCCGGGGTCGCGCGTGACGTGGGCGCTGCCGCGCGTCCTCGGCGTCGCCCCGCAGCTCGGGCGCGCCTTCACCCCCGAGGACGACCGCCCGGGCGCGCCCCCGGTGGTGATGATCAGCGACCGGCTCTGGCGCACGCGCTTCGGCGGCGACCCCGGCGTCGTCGGCCGGGCGGTGGACCTCAACGGGCGCCCGACCACCGTGATCGGGGTGCTCCCCCCGGGCGTGCGCTACCCGAACGCGCGCGTCGACGTGTGGGGGCCGTTCGCCATGAGCGACAGCGCCTGGACGGCGCAGCGCGGCAACCACTCGCTCGCCGGCGTGGCGCGCCTGGCGCCGGGGCGCTCGGTGGAGCAGGCGGCCGCCGAGCTGCACGCGATCGCCACCCGCCTGGCCGCCGAGCACCCGGACTTCCAGCGCGACTTCCGCGCGACGGCGGTGCCGCTGCACGACGCCCTCACCGGGCAGGTGCGGCCGGTGCTGCTGGTGCTGCTCGGGGCGGTGGGCTTCGTGCTCCTCATCGCCTGCACCAACGTCGCCAACCTGACGCTCGCCCGCGGCGCGGCGCGCCAGCGCGAGGTGGCGGTGCGCACCGCCATGGGCGCCGGACGCTGGCACCTGGTGCGCCAGCAGCTCGCCGAGAGCGTCGTCCTCGGGGTCGCCGGCGGGGCGCTCGGGCTCGGCCTGGCGGCGCTCGCCTGCGCGGCGCTCCCCGCGCTCGTCCCCGCCGACATCCCGCGCCTCGACGAGGCGGGGATCGACTGGCGCGTGGCGCTCTTCAGCTTCACGCTCGCGCTGGCCGCCGCGGCCGCGGCGGCGGTGGGGCCGGCGCTCCAGACGGCGGGCGCGGACCTCAACGGCGTGCTCAAGGACGGCGGGAAGAACAGCACCGGGGGGGCCGCGCGCGCGCGCTTCCGCGACGGGTTGTTCGTCGCCGAGGTCGCGTTCGCCCTCCTGCTGCTGACCGGGGCCGGGCTCGCCGTCACCTCGCTGTCGCGGCTGCTCGCGGTGGCCCCGGGCTTCTCGCCGGAGCGCGTCCTCACGGCGCAGCTCTCGCTCCCCCGCGCGCGCTACGCCAGCGACACGGCGCAGGCGGCCTTCTACGCCCAGCTCCTGCCGCGGCTGCGCGCGATCCCCGGGGTCGCCCGCGCCGGGCTGGCCTCCTCGCTCCCGCTCGGCGGGATGATGGCGTACGGCGCCTACGTCATCGACGGCAAGCCGGTGGCGAGCCCGCAGGACGCGCCCCTCGCCGACCTCGCCAACGTCAGCGACGACTACTTCCGCGCCATGGGGATCGCCGTGCGCCGCGGCCGCGACTTCGCCGAGCGCGACGCGTTCGGCGCGGGGCCCGTGGCGGTGGTCAGCGAGGCGCTCGTGCGCGAGCAGTTCCGCGGCGAGGACCCGATCGGGCGCCACGTGCTCCCCTGGGGACCGGAGGGCCCCCGGTTCGAGATCGTCGGCGTCGTCGCCGACGTGAAGCTGAACTCCCTGGCGGACGCGATGCGTCCGGCGCTCTACGTCCCCCTCGCCCAGGGGCCGACCCCGCGGGCGGCGCTGGTGCTGCGCGCGAGCGGCGATCCGGCCGCCCTGACCGGCGCGGTGCGGCAGGCGGTGCGCGAGCTCGACGCGACGCTCGCGGTGGCCGAGGTGCGGCCGATGGAGGCGATCGTCGCCACCTCGGTGGCGCGCCCGCGCTTCAGCGCCCTCCTGCTGGGCGCCTTCGCCGGGTGCGCCGTGCTGCTGGCGCTCGTCGGCATCTACGGCGTCGTCGCCCAGAGCGTCGCGCAGCGTTCGGCGGAGTTCGGCATCCGCGTCGCCCTCGGCGCCCGTCCGGCCGACGTGCGCCGCGACGTCCTCGGCGGCGCCCTCCGGCGCTCGGCGCTCGGCGTCGCCCTCGGCCTCGCCGGCGCCGCCGGGCTCACCTGGCTCATGGCCGACCAGCTCTACGACACGAGCCCGTTCGACCCGGGGGTGCTCGCCTCGATGTCGCTCCTCGTGACCGCCGTCGCCGCCGCGGCGAGCTGGCTGCCGGCGCGGCGGGCGATGCGCGTCAGCCCGATGCAGGTGCTGCGCACCGAGTAGCCCCGGGTCGCCGCGCCCTCGCGCCGCCCCCACCCCTCGCGCCCCCCCGCCCCATGCTGCTCGACCGGCTCCGCCTCGTGCTGCGCGCGCTGCGGCGCGCGCCCGGGTTCGCCCTCGCCGCCGTCGCGTGCATCGCCCTCGGCGTCGGCGCCAACACGGCGATCTTCAGCGCGGTGAGCGCCGTGCTCCTGCGCCCGGTCGCCACGCCGGCGGTGGAGCGGCTGGTGGTGGCGCGCGACGACCTGCGCGCCCTCGACCTGCTCGACAGCCCGGTCTCCCCGCCCGAGGTGCTCGACCTCGCCGCGCGGCGCGACCTGTTCGCCGCCGGCGGCGGGGTGACCGACCGCAGCTCCGTGGTGACCGAGGGGGGCGCCTCGGCGCGCTACCGCGGGGCGCGCACGATCGGCGACTTCTTTGGCGCCTTTCAGGTGCGGCCGCTGCTCGGGCGGCTCTACCGCCCCGACGACTCCGAGGACGGGCGCCACCAGCAGGCGGTGCTCGCCCACGCCTTCTGGCGCGAGCGCTTCGGCGGCGACCCCGGCGTCGTGGGGCGCGAGATCCGGATCAACGATCAGCCCTACACCGTCGTCGGCGTCCTCCCGCCGGAGTTCCGCTATCCGCGCGCCGCGCAGCTCTACACCCCCTACCGGATCGACTCGACCTTCGCGCAGGCGCGCGGCACGCTGGCGATGACCGCGGTGCTGCGGCTGCGCGACGGCGTGACGGTGGAGCAGGCGCGCGCGGCGCTCGCCGGCGAGGCGCGGGCGTGGCGCGCGCGCCACCCGCAGGCCTCCTACGGCCGGTGGGACCACGCCCTCCGCCTGGTTCCCTTCACGACCTTCGACGCGGGGCAGCTCCGCCCGGTGCTGCTCGTGCTCCTCGGCGCCGTCGCGCTGCTGCTGCTCGTCGCCTGCGCCAACGTAGCCTCGCTGCAGCTCGTGCGCGCCACCGCGCGCGCGCGCGAGCTCACCGTGCGCGCCGCCCTCGGCGCCTCGCGCGCCGCGGTGGCCGGGCAGCTCCTCCTCGAGAGCGCGGTGCTCGCCGCGCTGGGTGGCGCGGCGGGGCTCCTCCTCGGCTGGGGGGCGACGCGCCTGCTCGTGCGCGCCGCCCCCGACGCGCAGCTGGCGCTCACACAGCTGCGGCTCGACGCGCCGGTGCTCGCCGCGACGCTCGCGGTGGTCGCCGCCGTCGCCCTCCTGGGCGGCACCCTCCCGGCGCTGCGCGCCTCGCGCGTCGAGCTCTCCGGGGGGCTGCGCGAGGGGGCGCGCGGTGGCACCGCCGGGCGCGCGCGGCACCGTGCCCTCGGCGGGATCGTCGTCGGGCAGATGGCGCTCTCGCTCGTCCTGCTCCTGGGCTCCGGGGTGATGCTGCGCAGCCTCGCGCGCCTGCTCGACGTCGACCCGGGCTTCCGCGCCGAGCGCGTGGCGGCGGGGTCGGTGGCGCTGCCGTTCGCGCGCTACGGCGCGCCGTACGCGGCGGTCGGCTTCTACGACGCGGTGCTCGAGCGGCTGCGCGCCACGCCCGGGATCGGCGCCGCCTCGCTCACCACCGAGCTCCCGCTCGCCCTCGGCGAGCCGGGGAACAGCTCGCCGCTGACGATCGTCGGGCGCGACACGGCGGGGCGGGGCGAGCCGCCGCACGCCAACATGCTCGCCGTCGGGGGCGACTACTTCCGCACGATGGGGATCGCGCTCCTGCGCGGGCGCACCTTCGGCCCGGCCGACGAGGCGCGCCCCACCCGCGAGCGCCCGGTGCCGCTGAGCGCCATCGTCGACGAGGAGCTCGCGCGGCGCTACTTCCCCGGCGAGGACCCGATCGGGCGGCGCATCAGCCAGGGGCCCGACGCGGTGATCGTCGGCGTCGTGCGCAGCGTGCGGCAGGAGTCGCTCGACCGCCCGCTCAAGGCCACGGTCTACTACCACTACCGGCAGTGGTGGGACCACCGCTACACGCTGGTGGCGCGCGGCACGCTCGACGACGCCGCGGCGGCGCGCGCGCTGCGCGCGGCGGTGCGGGCGGTCGACCCGCAGGCCCCGCTCTTCGACGTGACGACGCTCGACGCGGTGCGGGCGCGCTCGCTCGGCGCGCGGCGCTTCGGCACCACGGTGCTCGTCGCCTTCGCCGCGGTCGCCGGGGCGCTGGCGCTGGTGGGGATCTACGGGGTGCTGAGCTACGCCGTGGCGCAGCGC
>ERZ1066121.2126-NODE-2126-length-12910-cov-7.280825_pt1 | contig 12910 bp, 9 predicted proteins | sample MGYA00382768_ERZ1066121 | MGnify/ENA primary metagenome ERZ1066121 (study PRJEB33369, sample SAMEA5778351) | biofilm metagenome | biome: Industrial cooling water; feature: Water cooling tower basin; material: Biofilm | place: United Arab Emirates | collected... | reverse complement strand
AAGGTCTCTTCGGCGGCATGTTCAACGCCCGCAAACGCCCCCGGGCGCCCCGCGGCCTGACCTACGACCGCAGCGTCAGCTTCGAAGAGGCCGCCCTCGGCACCGAAAAGACCATCGTCGTGCGCCGCCCGGCCAAAGAGGCCAATCAGGCGCCCGAGGAAGAAGAGCTCATCATTCGCGTGCCTCCGGGGGTCAGCGACGGGGCCGTGCGTACCGTGCGCGGCGCGGGCGAGATCGGTCCGGCGGGACGCGGCGATTTGCACGTCTACATTCGCATTCGACCCCATCCCATCTTCACCCGTGAAGGCTCGGATGTGGTCTGCAGCGTGCCGGTGACTTTTCCCCAAGCGGTGCTCGGCACCAAGCTCGACATTCCCACCCTCGAGGGCCCCGTGCGCATGAAGCTGCCCGCGGGCACGCAATCGGGGCGCGTTTTTCGCCTACGCGGCCGCGGTGTGCCGGTCTTCGGCGGCTACGGCCGAGGCGACCAGCTGGTGAAGATCCTCGTCGAGGTGCCCGAGAAGATCAACGAGCGGCAGCGTGAGCTCATCGAGGCGCTGGGCCACGAGCTCACCGGCGATGCGCAGCCGCGGCAGCAGAGCTTCATGGCCAAGCTCCGCGGCCTCTTTGGTTGAGATGATCCGAGCGCGGAGGCCGTAGTGATCGTTTCCCGCTTCCGCTAGACTGAGGCCTCGCCGATGACGATCGACTTTCGCCAGTGGCAGCGGGCCGTAGAAGAAACCGAAACCTTTCGTGCGCAAGGTCGCGTGCGTTCGCTGGTGGGCCTGAGCTTACGTGCGAGCGCGCCGGGTGTCCGCGTCGGCGATCTGGTGCATGTGCGACCGCAGCGGCGTCCGGCCATCGAGGCCGAAGTGGTGGGTTTTGAGGGCGAGGAGGCCGTCTTGATGCCCCTCGGCACCTGGGAGGGCGTCGGGCCCAATGATCCGGTCGACATCGCCGGGGCGCGTTTTCAGGTCCTCTGCAGCGAGGCGCTTTTGGGCCGCGTCGTCGACGGTTTAGGCCGCCCCATCGACGGCGGAGCTCCTCTGCGAGGCGAAGCCTGGTCGGTCGAAGGGGAATGCCCCAGCCCCCTCGAGCGGCCGCGTATCGAGCGCCCTCTGCCGCTGGGCATCCGCGCCATCGACGGCTTGCTGACGCTGGGCGAAGGGCAACGCATCGGCCTCTTCGCCGGCAGCGGCGTCGGCAAAAGTACCCTGCTCGGGCAGATCGCGCGGCATGCCCAGGCGGATGTAGTAATCACCTGTTTGGTGGGCGAACGTGGCCGTGAGCTGCGCGAATTCCTCGAAGACAGCTTGGGCAGCGAGGGGCGGAAGCGCTCGGTGGTCGTCTGCGCCACCAGCGATGCGCCGGCCTTGGTGCGCCTCAAAAGCGCCCATGTCGCCACCGCTTATGCCGAGTGGTTCCGCGCCCGCGGCGCCCGCGTATTGTTGATGATGGACAGCCTCAGCCGTTATGCCCGCGCCGGCCGTGAGGTGGGTTTGGCGGCCGGCGAGTTTCCCGCCCGGCGAGGTTATCCCCCCAGCGTGTTTGCTGCTCTCCCCCGCCTTGTCGAACGCGCCGGCACGACGGCTCAGGGATCGATCAGCGCGATTTACACTGTCCTGGTCGAAGGCGGCGATATGGAAGAGCCCGTCGCCGACGAAATCCGCGGTCTGCTCGATGGCCATATCGTCCTCGACCGCTCGATCGCGGCGCGCGGTCGCTTCCCTGCGATCGACGTCTTGCAGAGCCTCTCGCGCCTGATGCCGCAGATCACGAGCGCCGAACATCGGCAGTGGGCGGCACGTCTTCGCGAATGGCTGGCGCTCTACGAAAGCAAAAGGGATCTGGTTTTGCTCGGCGCCTACACCCGGGGAAGCGATGCGCGCCTCGACCAAGCGCTGCAAAAGATCGACGCCATCGAATCCTTTTTGCGACAGAGCTCGCAGGAGCAGAGTGAGCTCGACCAGGCCCTGAAGGCATTACGAGCGATCGCCTCCTGAGCAAAGCGACTCTATATCTCCCCGCATGGCGCGGGCCGACAGCGATTACCTCATTTTGGGCGGCGGCTGCGCAGGCCTTTCGATGGCGGTGCATCTGCTCGAGGCGGGGCTGGGAAATCGGCGCATCACCCTGCTCGAGTCGCGGTCACATTACGAAAACGACCGCAGCTGGTGCCGCTGGCACTGGGGCGAGCACCCTTTTCAGTCCTGCGTCAGCCATCGCTGGACGCGCTGGCAGGTGCGCAGGGAGCAAGGGCAGGCCGAGGCCGCGTCGACGCAGCATCCTTACGAATACATCGCCGGCAAGGACTTCTACGACTACGCCCTGGCGCGTCTGGAGCGCGACCCGAGGGTGGAGCTGCATCTTGGCGTCGAGGTGAGTGAGACGCGAGAAGATCGCGAAAGCGTCGCGGTCGAGAGCACACAGGGCTCGCTGCGCGGCAAGGTCGTACTCGACGCGCGCCATCGCTTTCCCACCTCCGGCTACTCGCAGCATTTCCTCGGTTGGTTCGTGCGCAGCTCGAAGCCCGTCTTCGATCCCGACGTGGCCCTGCTGATGGATTTCCGCGTCGACGACAGCCAAGGCATCCATTTCGTCTACATCCTGCCTTTTGCCGCGGATTACGCCTTGGTCGAAGATACGTATTTTTCGGCCTCGGCCCTCGAGACGCAGGAATACGAAACGAATCTGCGAAACTACCTCGAGGCGCACTACGGCGCGGTCGACTTCGCCATCGAAGCCAAAGAGCGCGGCCGCATCCCGATGATGAGCCGCGAGATCGACCCGCATCCTTCGCCTCGCCATTACCTGCTCGGCACACGCGGAGGCTGGGTCAAACCTTCGACCGGCTACGCCTTTCATTTCATCCAGCGCTCCTGCCGCGCGCTGGCGCAGGCCTTCGCCAAGGACGAACTGCCGCCTTGGCAAAGGCCGCGTTCGGCCTGGACCGAAAGCCTCGACCGCGTTTTTCTCTCCTACCTCGAGCATCACCCAGAGCAAGCCAGCGCGCTTTTTCTTCAGCTTTTCTCTCGTGTTCCCGCGCAAACGTTGATCCGCTTCTTGATGGAAGAAAGCACGTTGAACGAAGACCTCGCGGTCATGCGCAGCGTGCCTTGGCTTCCTTTCGTTTCGGAAGTCGCGAGAGCCTTTTCGCCTTTTGTAAGGAGTCGTCCATGAGTTCCCTTCGTTTTCTCGGTCGCCGCCCCGAAGGCCCCCTTCCGGCGCAGCGTGAACCCGACTGGCTGCAGGCCGATCCGGCCTACATCGAGCGCGCTTTGCAGCATGCGCTCGCTTTGCCAGGCGGGCAGTGGTACGTGCTCGACGCCACAGACGCGCTGGGCGACACGCCCAAGACCTACACCCTCCTCGGCCGCGATTGGGTGGTGTGGCGGCATGCACAAGGCATCAGCGCGGCCCCGGACCATTGCCCCCATATGGGCGCCTCCTTGGGCTGCGCGCGCATCGAGGACGACGGCAGTTTACGTTGCCCTTGGCACGGCTTGAAGCTCGCCAAAGAGGGCCGCAGCGGCTGGCAGCCTTTGCGCGTGCACGACGACGGTGTGCTGCTCTGGGTGCAGCTCGCTACCGAAGGCGAGGAAGCGAGCGAGTTGCCTTTTCTGCCTCGGCGTCCCGCCTCCTTCGTTGCGGGAGTGATCCGCGCCGAAGCCCGATGTGAAGCCTCCGACATCCTCGCCAACCGCCTCGACCCCTGGCACGGCGCCCACTACCACCCGCATAGTTTCGCTCAGCTGCAGGTCCTCGAACGCCGTTTGGAGCGCCTGCTCGTACGCGTCTCCTACCGCGTCGTCGGCTCCCTCTGCGTCGAAGTCGACGCCAGCTTCCGTTGCCCAAACCCCCGCTGCATCGTCATGACCATCGAAGCGGGCGAAGGGGTCGGCTCCGTCGTCGAGACGCATGCGACTCCTCTAGGTGAAGGCCGCAGCGCGGTGATCGAAGCTACCCTCGCCACCTCCGAGCGCGCCGGTTTCGCCCTCGCTCAACGCGTTTCCCGCTTCGTGCGCCCCTTCATCGAAAAGCGCGCTGCCCGCCTCTGGGTCGAAGACATCGCCTACGCCGAGCGCCGTTATGCGCTGCGCGTCGGCAACCAAGGCAAGCCCGCAAGCAAGCCGCGGCAGGGCACCGAACGCAGCGACTCGCCTTCGGTGCGTTGACGCGAGAGCAAGGCATTGGCGGCGAGGAAACCCGAGGAGACCGCCCGCTCCATCAAGGCCGAAGGGAAAGGCAAACGCACGTAGTCGCCGGCCAGGCAGAGCTGGGGATGAGGCGTCTCGATGCCGGGGCGGAAGGCCGCAGAGCCGGGTTCGAAGGAGGGGCAGTCGCGGCGCAATAAAAAGCGCTCGTCGACGACCTTCGCCTCGCGGGTTTCGGGATAGAGCTTCCACAGATGATGGCGCAGGTCGCGACGGATGGCGTCTTCGTCGAGGCTTTCCTCGACCGCATAGGCGTGCAGCTCCACCACCGAGCCGCCCTGGCTTTGGGACCACTCTTGGCTCTCGCGATGGAAGCGCTCGTAAATGGAGATGTTGTCGAGCAGGCCGTAACCCGCGGTGCCGACGAAGGCCGCGCGGTCGGCGGCCACCTTTCGGTCTTGCCAAAGACGCCAAACGGCGAAGGGTCGCGTCACGCCGAGGCGCTGGATGTCTTCCCGCCAGCGGGCGTCGCCGAGCTCGGGTGATGCGGCGACCAAGGCCTTGAGCCCCGGCACGTTCATCGCCACGACCAAGCCATCGACCTCTTGTTCGAGAGCGCCGGCATGCAGACGAAAACCGCTCCCCTGCGCCGAAACTGCCTCGACGCCTTGGCCGAGATGCACCTCGACGCCGCGCGCTTCGAGATAAGCCCGCAGGGGATTGACCAACCCTTCGGCGAAGGAGCAGTTCATCACGTCGAAGACGATGCCCTCGGGATTGCCGAGAAAGTAAAAATGGAACTGCATCAAGAGCTCGGCGGCCGAGAGCTCTTGCTCCGCACTGAAGAAGGAATGCGAAAAGACATCGAAGAGCATCTGCCGCGCCAAGGGCGGAAAGTTCAGCGCATCCAGATAGTCTTTGGCGCTGCAGGCATCCCAGGCATCGACGGTGCGTTCGGGGTCGTAATCGAACATCGCCAGCGAAGCCGAGGCCGGCACTTTGGCGAGCTCGCGCAAACGCATCATCCGGCTGCGCATCAGCAAGGTGGCGACATTGAGCGGCGGCAACTTCGGCAGGTCCGCAAAGGAGAGCGCGCGGCGGTGCGGCCCAAAGATGGGATAATCGTGCAGGGGCGTGAGCATGCGCAGCTCGGGATCGACGCGGCGCATCAGGCTACGCAGATTGTAATATTGGCGAAAGAAGGCGTGAAAGCCGCGGTCCATGCTATGGGCGCTGCCGTCTTTAAGACGGTCTTGCCAGCAGGCCAGGCGGCCACCAAGCATGTTTTCTTTTTCGAAGAGGAAAACTTGCGCGCCCCGTTCGGCGAGCGCGGTGGCGGCAGCGAGCCCAGCAAGGCCACCCCCCAGCACACCGATACGCTGCGGTGCCGGCAGCTGCTTTTTCTCCCCCGAGGCCGGCCACTCCCTTGCGCGCAGCAGCTTAGCCATTCCCGCGCTCCCCTTTGATCGCGTAAAGGGAGTGCACGATGCCGCGCTGCCAGCCGGAAGTGCCTTCGACGCGTACCTCGCGGTAGCCGGCGCGCTCCACACGCTGCCGCAGGCGGTCGATGCGATCGAAGTCGAGGACGCTGCGGTGCAAGTAGCGGTAGATCTCGCTCGAACCCGAGACCAGCGCCCCCGAAGGGATGATGATGCCGTAGCAGACGGCGTTCCAGCGCAAGCGCGCCCCGAGCTTGGGGGCGAGAGAGTAGTCATGGATGCAGAGCACGCCGCCGGGCGCCAGCAAGGAATACAGACGCTGCAAACAAGCATCCCTCTCGACGAGGTTGCGCAGACCGTAAGCCATGAAGATGCCGTGGAAAGGCCCCTCGACACCGGCCGACGCCGGGTCGCTCGCATCGCCCTGAACGAAACGCACCGGCACGCGCCAAGGCTTTGCGGCGGCTTCCTGCAGCATGGCCTCCGAGGCATCGAGCGCGACCAAGGTGGAGCCGGGGTACGCGCGTTCGAGGGCGCGCGTCGACTTCCCCGTGCCGCAGCAGAGATCGAGGATGCGCGGCGCCGGGCCCAGTTTCATGCCCTGCGCACTGCGGTCGAGGTCGCGCTGATAGCCGGGGTTCATCGTCGTGAGCAAGTCGTAGCTACCCGCGGCGTGGTCGAACTGAGATTGCAGGCGTTGAAAATGCGTATTCATGGAGACCTCGTGGCTTGAACGCCCTCGATCAAAAAGGCCGCTTCGGGCAAGGGCGGCAAAGGAGAAGGTGAAGAAGGGGGTAAAAGGAAGGCGCCGGCAAAGGCTTCGATGAGTCGCAAGGCTTTGCCCAAAGGTGGCGTGTAGGCGCGCTGCGAGATGCTGTCGTAACCCTGTGCAGCCAGGCGCGCGCCGATGTCGGCGTAGATGCGGCGGGCCGCCAAGATGGCCGGACGGCAAGAGGGCGGCAGATCCGAGATGCCCACTTCCGAGCGCTCGTAGAGGCCTTGGGCTTCACGAAGCAGCCTCTCGATCCACAGACGCATTTGTGCACTGAAGGTGGGCGCGCGCAGCCAAGCTTCGAGGTCGAAGCCGCTCTCCTCCGCCCATTCGGTCGGCAGATAATAGCGCCCCCGTGCCGCATCTTCGCCGACGTCGCGGGCGATGTTGGTGAGCTGCATGGCGACGCCCAAATCGCAGGCACGCGCCAAGACCTCGGGGCGACGCTCACCCATGAGGATGGTCATCACCACGCCGACCGTGCTCGCCACCCGCACGCAGTAGCCGTAGAGATCGGAGAGCGTGCGATAGCGACGCCCCTCGGCGTCCCATACGAAACCTTCGATCAAGGCGTCGAAGGCGACGCGAGGCAAATCGTAACGCGCCACCAAGTGCGAAAGCGCGCGGTCGACCGGATGGGGCTGTGGGCGGCCGGCGAAGAGGTGATCCAAGCGGAAGCGCAACATCTCGATCGCTTGCTTGGGCGCCTCGGAATCGTCGACGGCATCGTCGGCGATGCGGCAGAAGGCGTAGAAAACGGTGGCCGATTCGCGCACGCGGCGCGGCAGGAGCAGGGAGGCCGCATAGAAGCTCTTCGAGCCTCGCCGCAAGATGCTGCGGCAGCGTTCGGCATCCCCGCTCATCGGCGCTCCCAAAGCCGCTCAGCGCAGGGCCGCGGCATCCGGTACGACGTGGTCGAGCACCCGCGCCGACGAGAGCACCCCTGGCATGCCTGCACCCGGATGGGTCCCGGCGCCGACCAGGTAGAGGCCTTCGACGTCTTCGCTGACGTTGTGCGGGCGGAAATACGCGCTCTGCTGCAGCACCGGCTCCATGCCGAAAGCCGCGCCACGGAAGGAGAGGTAATCTTCGGCAAAACCTTGAGGCGTGAGCAGCTCCGAGACGCTGAGATTTTCCTCGAGCCCCGGCATGAGCGTGCGCTCGAGGTACGCGGCGATGGCACGACGGTAGGACTCTGCAACACGGCTCCAATCCACTCCGCTTTCGAGGTGAGGAACCGGGGATAGCACGTAGAAGGCATCGCACCCAGCGGGCGCCATGGAGGGGTCGGTGGCCGTCGGCCGATGCAGGTAGAGGCTAAAGTCCTCCGCCAAGATTTTGCGCTGGAAGATGTCGCGCAGCAGCTCTTCGTAACGCGGCCCGAGCAAGATGGTGTGGTGTTTGACGTTGTCGTATTTGCGCTTCGTGCCGAAGTACCAGACGAAGAGGCTCATCGAATAACGCGCCTTTTCGACGCGGCGATCGGTCCAGCGTTTGCGCGCCTCTTTGGGCACGAGTTTGCGGTAGGTCCAGGCGCTGTCGGCGTTGGAGACGACGATGTCGGCCGGCAAAGTCTCGCCCGATGCCAAGCGAATGCCTGCGGCGCGGCCCTTGTGGACCAAGATCTCCTCGACCTCGGCGTTGAGGCGCACGCTGCCGCCTAGGCCTTCGATCAACTTCACCAAACCCTGCACCAAGCTACCGGTGCCGCCCATGGGGAAGTGCACGCCCCATTTGCGCTCGAGATAAGCGATCAAGGTGTAGATCGAGGTCGTCTGCAGGGGATTGCCGCCGACGAGCAAGGGATGGAAGCTCAAGACCTGGCGCAGTTTGGGATGTTTGACGTATTTGCAGACCAAGCTGTAGACGCTGCGGTAGCTCTCGAGGCGCACCATCGAGGGCACGATACGCGCCATGTCGAGAGGTGATTTGAAGGCCACATGCGCCAGCCGCTCGAAGCCGATCTCGAAGATCTTTTCGCTCTGCTGAACGAACTTCTCGTAGCCCTCGACGTCGCTCGGCGAGAAACGCGCCACCTCGCGGCGCATGCTCTCCGCCGAACCGGTGTAGTTGAAGCTCGTGCCGTCATCGAAGCGGATCTCGTAAAAGGGATCGACCGGCCGCATGTCGATGTCGTCCTGCATGCGTTTGCCGCAGAGCGCCCAGAGCTCTTCGAAGAGAAAAGGCGCGGTGACGACGGTTGGACCCGCGTCGAAGACGTAGCCATCGATGCGGTGCACACGCGCGCGTCCGCCGGCTTGGTCGAGGCGGTCGACGACGGTGACGCGATAGCCGCGGGCACCGAGACGAATGGCCGCCGCGAGCCCGCCGAAGCCGGCGCCGATGACCAAGGCGCGAGGCGCATCGTCTGCGAGGGGCTTGGGCGTCTGGCGCTGAAGGGGATGAGCCGAGGGGAGGAGAAGAGATTCGATCCAGGATTGAGGCATCGTACACTCGTGGTTGCAGGTCGGGGTCTAGTGCCACAGCCATGGGCTGGACAAGGTTTGGCTTCACGCCTTTGGCGCTTTCGCTTCTCCCGCTTCGAGATGCAGGTCAGAGCGAGGGTGGTCGAGTTCGATCAACTCAGGGCGTGTCGTGGTCAGAAAAACTTGGCCACCCATCCGCCCCAAGCGACCAAAAAAACGTCGGTTGCGCTGGCGGTCGAGCTCACTCGACACATCGTCGAGGAGCAGAGTCGGCACCCTGCCGAGATGGCGGGAGAGCAAGTCGAGCTCGGCCATCTTCAGCGCCAGCACGGCGGCGCGCTGCTGCCCTTGCGACGCAAAATGTTTGGCCTGCGTGCGTTTGGTAAGGATGAGGAGCTCGTCCATATGAGGGCCTTCGGCCGTGAAGCCGCGCGCCAGGTCTTTCTCGAGGCTCTGCGCCAAGCTGCGCCGGATCTGCTCGATTTCCCCTTCGACGCGGGGTTTGTAATGAAGTTCGAGCGGGAAATCTTCGCCGATGACTTCTTCGAAAGCTTCGGCCGCGCGGGGCGCAAGTTCGCTGACCAGCGAGGCGCGCGCGGCGATGAGCACCACGCCGCTGGTGGCCATGATCTCGTCGAAGGCGCGCAGCGAGGCCGGCTGCAGCTGCTTGAGGCGGATCAGACGGTTGCGACTGCGCAGCGCGCGTTGGTAGGCCGCAAGCGCCGCCCCATAGGTCGGGTCGAAGGCGACGAGCATGGCGTCGATGAATTCACGGCGCAGCTCGGGCGGGCCTGAGATCAGCGCCAGATGGCCGGGATGAAAGATCACCTGCGGCAAGTCGCGCGACCACAAGGCCAGCGAGCGCGGTCGTTTGTCGTCGATGAGCAGCCGCCGCGGCCGTGCGCGAAAGAGCTGAAGGCTACGCTTCTGCGGAAAACCCGGCGCCTCGATGGAAGCCGAGAGTTGAGCGGCCTCGCTGCGATGGGCGATCAACTCTTCGCCCCGCGCGCCGCGAAAACTGCGCAGCGAAGAGAGATAAAAAATCGCTTCGAGGAGGTTCGACTTTCCCGCGCCGTTGTCGCCGAAAAAGACGTTGAAGCGCGCCCCGGGCTGCCAGTCGAGGGGCTGCAGGTTGCGGTAGCCCCGAAGGGCGAGATGCAAGAGGCGGCTCAAGCCCGCTCAGATCCGCATCGGCATCACGACGCCGACAAAGTCACGCCGCTCTTGAGTCGCGGGGCGCACTACGCCCGGGTCGAGTTCACCGCTCAACTCGAGGGCGATATCGTCGTCTTCGAGCGCCGTCAGCGCATCGAGCAAGTAGCGCGCATTGAAGCCGATGGTCAGCGGCTCCCCCGCGTAGTCGACGTCGACCTCTTCGCTGCCCTCGCCCACCTCATGGCTCTCGCTCGCCACCCGCAAGATGCCCGGATCGAGCTGCATGCGAATGCCGCTGCCGCGGTTGCTGGTCACCAAGGTCATGCGGCGCAGCGCCTCCATCAGCGAAGCGCGTGAGGCGACCACTCGCCGGCTCTGTTGCTGCGGAATCACCTTTTCGTAAGGCGGGAAATTTTCGTCCGTCAGTTTGACGCTCAGCTCCAGACCCGGTGCGCGGAAAAAGGCGTGGTTGCCGACCTTGGCGAGCTCGACCGAAAGCGGCCCCTCTTCCCCTTTGCCGCGTGCGGCCTTGAGGTCTTCGATCAAGCGCTTGAGCTCTTGAATGCCACGCGCCGGGATGAGCATGGAAAAATCGCTGCCCTCGCCGCCCTCCTGCTCCACCTCGGCTTTGGACAAACGATGGCCGTCGGTGGTCACCATACGCAGCGCCTGCGCGTCGACCTGAAAGAGCGCCCCTGCCAGGTGCGGCCGGCTGTCGTCGCTCGACATCGCATAATGCGTACGCCCAATGAGGGTCAGCAGCAGGTCGCCGTCGAGGGTGTAAAAATGCCCTTCGCCCGCCGAGGGCAGCGAGGGGAACTCTGTGGCCGGCATGCCGCCGATGCGGTAGCGCACCTTGCCCGCGCGAATCTCGAGGCCCTGAGCCGGCAATAAGGCGCAGCGAACGTCTCCCTCGGGCAGGTTCTTGACGATGTCGAAGAGGGTGCGGGCATTGACCGCGATCGCTCCCTCCTCTTCGATGTCGGCCTCGACCGAAGCATGCACGCCTAGATAGAGATCGGTAGCGCGTACGCCGAGTCTCGCTTTGCCTTCGCTCTGTAGGAGCAGATTCGAGAGGATGGGCATCGACGCCTTGCGGTCGGCCACACCGTGGCAACGGGAGAGACCACGTAGAAAAAGTTTTTTTCCAATCGTGAAGTGCATGTGGATATCTCGGGCGCAGTAAGGATCGGAATCGTTAATTAAATTCCGTCGTCTTCATCAGGGCTGTGAATTGTGGGGGAAAGCGCGGAGTCGGCGGAGATCCAAAGACTTTTCGGCGGCGGCAGGCAGTGGATAATAAACCACATATCCCCCGAGTGGAACCTAGGAACGACATGGTACCCAAGCTGCCCACATCGGCCCTCCACAACCCACAGGGGCCTGTGGATAGATCGGCGAAGGCGCAGTCCTCTATATGTCTCGCCAAGGCGCCCTGCAAGAGCGGCGGTGGGCTGGAATTTCCATGCGATCGCGCGACCGCAACCCGGCGACAGACTCCCCTGCTCGCCTGCGTAAGGGTCAACGAAAGGCGCGCAAATTCCTCTCGACGGAGCGCAAAACGCCGCCTTGGCTCGGGCAGCTCGCTCGAATCCCCTCGAGGCCGGAGGCTCGCTTAGGGGTTCGATGCGCTGCCGCCTAGACGCCGGCCGATGGCTTCGAGAGCATGCTGGGTGGAATCGTCGCTGCCCGCCAGAGCGCTGATCTTGCGCACGGCGCTGAGCACCGTCGTATGGTCCTTGCCGCCGAAGCGGTCGCCGAGTTCGGGATAGCTCAGGCCCAGGCGCTGCCGGCAGAGATACATGGCGATCATGCGCGGGAAGGCGATCGAGCGTTGCCGGCGCCGCGATTTGAGGTCGACCAGGCGCACGTTGAAGTGTTCGCAGACGGCCCGCTGAATGTCTTCGACCGTCATGCAGGCCTCGAGCGCACCGCCGCCCAGCAGGATGTCGCGCGCCAAACTCAGGCCGATGGGCTTGCGCAAAAGCTCCGCTTTGACCGCCAAACGCAGCAAGGTGCCCTCGAGCTCACGCACGTTGCTCTTCACCTGCTGCGCCAGGAAGAGCGCCACATCGTCGGGCAAGAAGATCTTCTCCTGATCGGCCTTCTTGAGCAGGATGGCGACGCGGGTGTCGAGCTCGGGCGGTTGCGTATCGGCGACCATGCCCGACTGGAAGCGGCTGATCAGCCGCTCTTGCATATCCCCGATGCGCTCCGGAAAGACGTCGGAGGTCACGACGATTTGTTTGTCCGAATGATAAAGCGCATTGAAGGTGTGGAAGAACTCCTCTTGAGTCTGCTCTCTTCCGGCCAGAAACTGGATATCGTCCATCAGCAAGACATCGCATTGACTGCGGTAGCGCTGCCGGAACTCGTCGATGCGGTGGTTGCGCAAGGACCAGATGAACTCGTTGGTGAAATGCTCGGCCGAGACGTAGAGGATGCGGGCGCCCGGTCGATGCTCGAGGATATGGTGCCCGATGGCGTTGACCAGATGGGTTTTCCCTAGGCCCACGCCGCCATAAATGAAGAGCGGATTGTAGCGCGTGCCCGGATCCGAGGCGACGGCGATGCTCGCGGCATGGGCCAGCTGGTTGCTCGGTCCAACGATGAAGTTGTCGAAGCGGTACTTCGGACTCAGCGGCGGTTTTTCGACCTTGGTGGCCGCAACTTTCGCCGGGCTTTCCGCCACGGGCGCGGGTGCTTTGGCGGCGCGTTCCGAAGCTTCGCGCAAGCGCGCCTGCAGCGTCTCATCGACCTGCCACCGCACTGCCGGAAGCGTGAAGCCCTCGGGGGAGTGCGCCTTCAGCGCCTCGAGGATCAGATCCAGATAATGCGTAGTGATCCAATCCGCATAAAAGCGGTTGGGAATCTTAAGGAGGATTTCGCTATCGTCTGTGGAGGCGCACTCGACCGGGGCGAGCCAGGTCTCGTAGTTTTCCGGCGAGATGCGCTGCCGGAGGT
>ERZ1066121.2125-NODE-2125-length-12910-cov-7.963438_pt1 | contig 12910 bp, 10 predicted proteins | sample MGYA00382768_ERZ1066121 | MGnify/ENA primary metagenome ERZ1066121 (study PRJEB33369, sample SAMEA5778351) | biofilm metagenome | biome: Industrial cooling water; feature: Water cooling tower basin; material: Biofilm | place: United Arab Emirates | collected... | reverse complement strand
GCAGGAGGGCATCCCAGAGGCCCTGTTCGGCCCAGCGCCGGAGCGGCACATAGACTGAGTTCCACATGCCGTATCGCTCATGCATGTGTGCTTCGCACAGCCTCGCTTCCGGGCCAAGGACAGCCGGTTCGTAGCACGTGAAGCATTCCATTGAGGAAGCGCCGGGTATCGTCAGCAGGACGCGCCCGGCGACCACGCTCAGGCGGCAGCAGCGGCCCGACCAGGTCCCACTCCGCATCCGGCAATTCCCCACGACCCACGACTGCTACTCAAATGCAGTCCTCAATCAGAGCGCGGAGAGTATCAGGATCCCGTTTGTCAACATGGCCAAATCATCAGCGAGCCCCCCCCTCGAATAGGGGTCGCCTCAAAAAGCTTGCGTTTCGCACCCCACGTCGGAAGTTGTGCCAATCGTTCCGACGACCGAAGGTACATTGGAGAATTTCTGGCTAGAGCCAATCCCCTATTTATATTCAATTAGTCCAGATCTACGCCCGCGTAGCTGCGCTGACCAACACTGCAGAACCCCCGAAAGTTCAGCAAATTTTCCCATGAGCACCAATCCTGCGTAAGCCACTGCGAACCGCCAGGACTGGCCGGAGCGTCGCTTTCGCCACGAGATGCGAAGCAACTGTAGGGCATAAATTAGGGATACTGCCAAAAAAGCTGAAAATACAGTGCTTCTACCGGTAACGACAAATCCTGCTGCGAGAATGAAAAGTGTCGTCGGTAAGACCAATCCCCAAAAGATGATGCTCAATAGGGCACGGCGCCAACTGAGAAATGATCGCTTACCATGGCGCCAAACGTGCATAGCATAAGCGTATCCCGACCGCTTTGCCCTTTTCCACCAATGGGAGAAGCGAAGAATATTTGCATCATGTATTGTCATCGCGGCGTCGATCCGCTCTACGTGCCAGCCAGCCTTACCTAATCGCAGGCATAAATCTGGTTCCTCTCCGGCAATTAAATTATCACTGTAGCCGCCAGCATTGCGCAACGCTGTCACCCGAACGAGGGCATCACCACCACATGCCGTGGCGATTCCGATGGGCACATTCCATTCATCGTCACACATCCGATTGTAGATGCTTCTTTCGGGAAATCGCTCGCGTCGTCGTCCGAACACGATCGCGAGGCTGTCATCGGCCATTATTGCACTTAAAGCCTTGCTGAACCACCCGGCCTCGACCTCGCAATCACCGTCAAGGAACTGAATGAAAGGTGTATCGGGCTGGTGTTCGAGCAACTGTCGCCAGCCGGCGTTCCGCGCTCTTGCTGCTGTAAAGCCAATTTGATCTTCAAGTTCGACCGTCATGACTCCATTCGATCGCGCAAATTCGACGCTGCCGTCACTGGATCCAGAGTCCACATAGACCACTTGGTATCCTGCAGGTATCGATAGCAAGCACCGCTTGAGACGCTCGCCCTCATTACGGCCAATGACCACGACCCCAATCCTAGTCGTGGTCATGCGCGCGCCATTCTGCCCGTCGCCCGTGCAAGTGTGCATGTCGATCCGACCTTCACTCGAAACATATCGGCCCAGTCCTCGCTTCTTTTTTGAACAAGCGTAGTCGCGTTTAGTCCCTGCCCGGCGACTCGCTTACGTCCAAAGAAACGTCTATAGATCCGCACCTTCCAAATCAGATAAACGGCAAATCCGCGCTCGATGCCGAGCCAAACCTCCAAGGCAAAAAAGACTATGGGCATGACAGCTGTGACGGCTAACAGCCGCATATATCACAGTTACATCTTCATTCATGAGGTTCGACTGCCTTACGGAAAAGCTCGTTTAATTGCTCTCCGTTAACCATTGCGTCGTGTAGAGCCGAGACCCGTGCACGGCCGACCTCGCCCATAACACTGAGATCCTCAGGCGACGCACTGAGAGCTGCACGGATCGCCTCGACGAGCTCGCCGATAGATCCAGCAGAAACTAACCAACCGCAATCCTTGTTTACGAGTTCAGGCGTGCCCGCAATCGCTGAAACGATGACGGGTCTAGAGAGAGCTAGCGACTCCATGATCACAACTGGCAGCCCCTCAGCAAAACTCGGCAGAACCATGGCGCGCGCCTCGAGCAGATGCTCGATCACTTCCTCCGACGACGCCACTCCCACGAGTCTGACGCAATCACTAAGTTCAAGAATGTTGATCAGGCCTTCCACCTCCGTCCTCATCTCGCCTTCACCGACGATTGTCAGAGTGCAGCGTTGGCCGGCCCGCTTGAGAACTGCGACCGCTTCCAGAAGAAGCGGAATGCCCTTCTGAGCGCTTAGCCGGGCAACCGTGCAGAAGTGTGGCACCTCCGTCACACCTCGGGGCCGAGGAACCCGAAGGAAACCGTCATCCAATCCACAGCGTATGACTTTGATTTTTGACCAGTCTGAGTATGCACTCCAGCGCATCAGCTGGCTTCGACCGAAGCTGCTTATCGCCACACAGAATGCACAATCGGCAACCTTGCCTTTGAGATCCAGTTGGATGGGCGCATCGAACTCATCGGGGCCATGGGCCGTGAAACTGTAAGAAATTCCGGACAAAATGCTGGCTATGCGCGCGACCATCGCCGGATTTGTACCGAAATGAGCGTGCAAATGATCAATAGAATGCGACTTAATGCGCATCGCCAATGCAGCCCCCTCCACGAAGTATGCCGCGCGCCTAATCAAACTTATCAGACGCCTGTCGTTTTTGGCGAAAGCAACTGCAAGAGCCCGCGCGCTGCGAATCGGGCGCGTAAATAAAACCTTCATCGCTTGAAACATGAGACGTAAAATGCCAATCTGAAGCAGCGCTTCCGTTTGCAACTGCTCTGAGCGATCTCGCCAGTCAGGAAGTTCAGAAGCACCGATAGCACGGATCGAAAAGCGAACAACCTCGGTGCCTGTAGCTTCAACGGCGTGGATCTCTCGCCTGATGAAACTGTGGCTAGCCGTCGGATAACGATTTATCAAATAACCTATCCGCACATTTCACCCCGTATTATTTCAGCAGGTTTCAAAACTCTTCATCCAGCGATGCAAGCCTACTTTTTTGGTGCTCAATGAATGATTTGGTCAGACAGTGCTGCTCTTTCGAAACACGAATGCGATGCTTAGTATCTCAACGCAGATGACCCGGAAAGAAGCCACTAAACGGAGCTATGTTGGAATTGCCCGGCCCAGCCGACTATCAGCATGGGACCGGCGATTCTCGGGCCGATAAAGGTATCATGGTACGCTGGTACTGCCCTGCCCTTCTGCGACGATGTGGGTCCGCTTCAGATCACTGCCCGTCGTCATCGCTCGCTTTCAAGCCAAGCCAGAAACATCAATACATTCCAGAGTTGAGGCCCCCAATTGAAACACTCGGAAAGATGTTCGTTCCATGTTTTACTGATCAGCTTCGCATTCAGGAATCCTTCTCGGTCCAAGCGCTCGGGGTTTAGCAGGGCCTGGGCCCAGTCCTTCAAGGGACCTCGCAACCAGATCCCCACCGGCACCTCGAATCCCATTTTAGGCCGCTCGATCAAAGCCGCGGGAACATAACGGTACAAAACTTGCCGCAGCACCCACTTCGATTTGCCCTCGCGGTGCTTCAAGTCCTGCGATAGGCGTCCCGCAAACTCTACCACCCGATGGTCAAGGAACGGAGCGCGGCATTCCAATGAAACCCGCATCGACGCCCGGTCCACCTTGGCCAGAATGTCGTCGGGAAGATATGTCAGCACGTCGAGCAGCATCATCCGCGCGGCATCTCCTTCAGACCCGCTTGGCGGGAGAAGGCTGTCAAGGAGGCTCGGTGGCTCGGCTCCGCCGATCACCACGTCGCAGGGCCGCAGCCAGCGCGAGACCATTTTTCGATGTAGTTCGTCAACAGACCTGCTTGCGGCATAATCGGCCAGCCTGTGCATGCGCTGCCCATTGGGTTCTTTGCCAGCAGGCACAGTGAGAAAAGGTGCCAGAACGGAATCCAGAATATCGGTCGGAATGGCCCGAACTGCAGCCGAGATCGCTGCCCGCAGAGGCGTGGGCACATACTGCAGCTTTCGCATGAGATTTGCCCCCTGCCGGTATCGATCGTAGCCGCAGAACAATTCGTCCCCGCCGTCGCCGGAAAGTGCAACCGTGACGCTCTCCCGCGCTAGCCTGGAGACGAGAAACGTCGGGATCTGTGAAGAATCTGCGAACGGTTCAGCGTAAATTTGTGGAAGCAGGGGCACCACGTCTCGAAGTTCGGTGTCGCCGACATAAAGCTCGGTGTGTTCGGTCCCAAGATGGTTAGCGACCTGCTTTGCAAATTCGGCCTCATTGTAGCGCGGCTCGTTGAACCCGATGGTAAACGTCTTGACCGGATGCCCCGACTGCGCTTGCATCAGCCCAACAACGAGCGAAGAGTCGATCCCGCCCGAGAGAAATGCGCCCAAAGGCACATCTGCAACCATCTGGCGTGCCACCGCATCGCGTAGGAGTGCATCAAGCTCGTCGACCGCCGTCGAGGGATCAATGTCCACCGCGGCCGGACGCAGCGCTGATACTGCTGACCAGTACTGCGTCACCGCTGGCTCGGGCCTGTCCAGCGAAAGCTCAGCCAAGCAGCCAGGCGGTAACTTATGCAACCCTTGATAGATCGAGTTCGATTCTCCAACGTGCCCATGGCGCATGAACTGTGCGACGGCACCCCGATTGATTTCGGATCCGCAAGCCGGATGCGCTCTCAGCGCCCGCAGTTCGGATCCAAATAAAAAAGTGGCCTGCTTACCTTCGCCCTGCCAGCCATAATAAAGGGGCTTTTCGCCAATCCGGTCACGCCCGAGAATCAGTTTTCGGCTCTGCCGATCCCAAACAGCGAAGGCGAACATACCGACGGCCCGCGAAATCGTGGTGACGACACCCCAAGCGTCAAAACCAGCGATCAGGGTCTCGGTATCGCTAAGTCCCCGCCACGCGGGTGCAAGACCAGCTACCTCCAGGTCTGCCCGCAATTGAAGATGGTTGTAAATTTCGCCGTTAAAAACGAATACGTAGCGCCCAGATGCGGATGTCATCGGCTGGTGCCCTGCCGGCGAGAGGTCCACAATCGAAAGGCGTCGATGTCCCAGAGCGACGCCGGCATCGGCATCTACCCAGATCCCGCTGGAATCCGGGCCACGATAGATGATCGCATCCGTCATTGCGACAATCCGACGCTCCGGATCCGGAAAGGATTGGCTCATAAAGCCGGCAAGACCGCACATTGCTGCAACTCCAGAACCAGGTGCCGTTTCACAGACAGATCAGCGCCCGCGCGCCGACCGATCGCTTTGAGAAACTCTCCGAGGCAATTTATAACGTAAATTCAGCTTCGCGCTGCGTCGCACTGCGACAAATACAATTGTGGTGCGCCCCGAAACGAATAATCATTTCCACAACCCGACTTCAGGCGATGACCTCAGAGCTCACAGCAGAGGCGAACCAGAAGCGCTCTTGGCGTGCCTCGATAGCAGCGATGGCCTTGGCTTTGCCTTTAAACAGCGCCTGCCGCTGATATGATTGAATAAATGCCCGCAACGCCTTGTCATCCAATTGTGGTTCACGACGAAGCCAGGCCCGAGCATAGCCAAAGATCATTGCCAGGCCCCCGATGACATATGGCCACTGTGCCATCCGAAAAACGGCGGTCGCGATGAAATAGATCGGATCGGACCCCATGAAGTATTGACCGAACCCATGCCGGGCGCGCCCGGTCAGGATGTTCTGCTGGCTGGAGCCCATCGGGCGCAGGTGCTCAAACTGCAGCTCTGGTTCGTCCCAGCTGCGCACTATCCAGCCAAGTTGTCGCGACTTATGACAATCGATACCGTCCCACATCACCTCTTGAACGAAGCCACCAATGTCTTCGAAACATCTCACTCGATAAAATTTGGTCATTCCCACCGACATTTCATCGCCACATTTTTCGCTGACCCAAGCTCCGCGCTTCGTTCGGTTGTAAGGTTTGCCACTTGTGCTGCCGAGCCGGGGGTTCTCCTCCATCCGACTCATCAGAATCTCGAAGTATCGTGGTGGCAGGTCGAGATCGACATCTAGCTTGCACACGAAATCGAAGTCTCCCAGAGAAAGGTGCGCCAGCCCTGCATAGAATGCCTCGATAACGCCCGGCCCTACGGCACGGCGGCCCCGGTCAGGCTTTGGCACGACCTTAATCCAAGCGTACTTCGACGAGTACTCTTCCAGGATCGCTGAAGTGGAGTCGGTAGACCCGTCGTCTACGATAATCCAAAGGCTTGGCAATTCGGATTGCGCAACGACGCTGTCCAAGGTCTTGCGAATATAGTCTGCTTCATTGCGACAGGGAGAGATTAGGGCATAGCGCCGTCCGCTTGTCTGAACCATCGAAAACTGCTTCCTTAACGAGCATTGGAATGTCGATTTTCCATTCTGCCGCTTCAGTCGGTAACCAATCCGGCTTTCCGGGTAACATGATGGGGTCGATGTGGCCTGCTATTTTTTATGCACTGTCGCGAAGCGGTAAAGTCTGCCGATTCTGCTTGCTTGTGAGATTTTTGGAGGCCAGCGGTCTCGTGATTCGTCAAGGAAGTGTGGAACTCCTCACATTGTCCCACCTCATTCAAACCTTAGACGAATTGCTTTAGCAAAGGCATATTGCGCCTGCTATCTGCACGCAGCGCGCCCTATCACGGAATGATGCCAGTTGATGCCAAATACGATCGCCTATGCCGCCTTGATCATTTGGCCAGTCTTGATCCTGGCTCTGTTCGCTTCATTGCGGCCCGCCCATGCGTTAATCTGGTCTCTGCTGGGGGGGTACCTAGTACTGCCGGTCAATGTGGCATTCGATTTTCCTGGGGTGCCAGCGCTCGATAAGACTTCTATCCCGAGCGTTGCAGCTTTGTTTGCAGCGTTGCTCTTCGTCGGTGCGCGCACCGTACGATTGCCGCGCGAGTGGTGGCTGATGGCGCTCATGTTTCTTTACGTCATATCGCCGATGCTGACCGTCCTGACAAACCGCGATCCTTTGGTATTCGGCACCCTAATGCTTCCAGGGCTGAAACCCTACGACGCTTTTTCCACGGCTGCGTACCACAGTATCAACCTAATTCCTTTTCTGCTCGCATACAACTTGCTTCGGACTGATCGCTCGCGAGATTACCTCTTGCGGGCTCTCGTCGCGGCGATGCTTTGCTACAGTCTACTGATGCTCGTCGAGATTCGCTTGAGCCCGCAATTACACACGTGGATTTATGGTTTCTTCCCACACAGCTTCGACCAACAAGTGCGGGATGGTGCATTTAGACCGGTAGTTTTTTTGGGCCACGGATTGCTCGTCGCCATCTTAACCAGCATGACGGTTGTCGGCACCACTTACTTCGCACAGCGCCGCGCTCAAATATTTGGTGTGTCCGCCTGGTTTTGGCTGGTGTATCTGATGGGCATCTTAGTTCTTTGTCGATCGCTCGGGGCGCTTATTCTCTCCGCCGTGGCGCTAACTGTAGCACTCCTCATCCGGCGAAGCGGTGTTCGCCTCATCTGCGCCTTGGTGGCGATCACCGTAATGGTCTACCCGATGATGCGGGGAGCGGATTTGGTGCCTGTTCAGACCCTAGCCGATCAAGTCGCCGCTGAAAGCCGCGAGCGAGCCGCTTCTTTTCAGACGCGGATCGACAACGAAGATCGTCTTCTTGAGCGTGCAAGCCAGCGCCCCTTGTTCGGCTGGGGTGGATATGGCCGAAACCGCGTGTACGACGAATACACTGGCGAGGACATGAGTATAACCGACGGGACATGGATCATCATTATCGGAACCAACGGCTGGTCAGGGTATCTTGCAACTTTCGGGCTATTGTGCCTACCCTTGGTGGGAGCATGGTGGCGAGGTTCGCATGTGAGCGCAGCCGGCACGGCTCTAGCGCTAGTGCTGGCCATCAACCTCTTGGACCTATTGCCAAACTCTTCCCTTACCCCTCTTACCTGGCTCTTGGCAGGGACTTTGGCCGCATTTCCCCAAGGAGCTCGTCACACGTCTCGGCCAATGATTCACCCTCAAGGCTCAATACGCCAAAATTTGAGGGTCCTATCGCAGAAGGACCTTTCCAGAACTGCGACTTGCTTGATCAATCAGCCAACAAGTGTCAACTAGGGTTTGAACGACGGTCACTTGAGAAATATCATATGAACCAAAGCGCCATCTTGCATGTGGAAAGAGCGGCTCGAAATTCAATGATTGGCCAGCCAAAACTATTGATGCTGCCGCCTGCGCCGGTGATCAACATAGATCCGTCGCACCCCGTTCTGGACACCAAGTTCGTAGCCGGCATGGCGTATATTTGTGCCAACTGGCCAGGCCGCGTTGATTGCATTTTGCGAAATCAGACATCACACATTCCGTTTGGTGCGCAATATGCACTGTCCGACCTGCCCTTCGGCTTGCAGGTGAAAGACCCGAACGAACCCGTCGATCCCGCTCGCCTCGAGGACTACGATGTAGTTGAATTATCCGGAGATATGCATCTGGATCTTGATTTGCCATCACTCGCCAAGCAAAACGGTCTGCGGGCTCGGCTTGTTACGGTGATCGAATATACCCTCGAGACGCGATTGCGGATCACTCAGCTTGATCGCGAGTTATCCGTCTTTCGCAAAGCAAAAAGTGCGATTTGGACCCTCTGGCATGAGCGTCGTCGCCGACGGGCGATGCGGATGTCCGACGCAGTGCAAACGAACGGCTATCCAGCTTATGATGCTTACCGAAGCCTCAACCCGGACACGCTGCTTTATCTCGATAATCGCATGCGCGACGACCTGTTCGCCCTGGAACTTGAAATGGCCACGCGCAGGGATCGCCTCTCCCGGACCATGCCACTACGCCTGATCAACTCGGGTCGGCTCGAATCCATGAAGGGCTCTCAGGATCTCATACCATTTGCGACGGCGCTTCGTAACATCGGCACGAATTTTACGCTCGATATCTACGGGAGCGGCAGTCTCGAAAACGAAATCCGCAGCGCAATTGCAGCCAACAATTTAGAAAAGACGGTTAAACTTCACCCGGTAGTCGATTTCGAGACGAAGTTGGTTCAATTGTCCCGAAGAACGGCCGATGTCTTTCTCAGCTTCAACCGGCAATCCGACCCGTCCTGTACCTATATAGAGGCCATGGGGTGTGGGCTCCCGGTTGTCGGTTATGCCAATCGCATGCTGGAACGGCTGGTGCAAGCTTCACGTGCAGGCTGGACTGTTCCGCTAGGGAACGTACAGGCCATGGCTGCGTTAGTTTCGGCGCTCACCGAGCACCCCGAGACTATTCCAAACGCGGCGGCGAATGCTCTGGCCTTCGCTCGCCTGCATTCCTTCGAAGGTGAATTTCTCAAGCGACAGGCTCACCTTTCCAAGGCAGTCGCGAGCTTGAGCGCCTGATGCTCTTGGCTAGGTTCTGAAACCAATAGCTCAGCGCAGCTCCGGGCCCAAAACGATCGTCGACAGTGAGAGCATGATGGGAGAATGGTTTGCTACTATGGCAGTTGACGTGACCCACAACTTTCCCAGCTCAAATTTAGATTTGGAGGGTGCTGCACAACTACCCAACCTCGGGCCGCTCGAGTTTAGCGTTTTCGATCCCAATCTGTCCACGGCTGCGGAAAGCTAACGGACACTTTGATCTTCTAGTTCCAATCGTCTGAAATGATAAACTTATAAATCGAAACGAGGTTTATCTGGCTGGCGCCCGAGTACCCAGTCATAAACCTGCAAAACTTGGCCAGCTTTCGCCTCCCAAGTAAATTCGTTAAAAACATGAGATCTAGCAGCTCTGGCCTTTACCGGTAACTCAGTAGGATCTGCTATTATGCGCGCCAGCTGTTCTCGAAGACGGCTGATAATTTCCTCTCGTGAGCCCATTTGGACCTTGTAGCCTAAATCGTCGCTGACTAACTCCCCTGGCCCGGCGTAATCGCAAACTACCGGCACTACACCTAGAGCCATAGCTTCGAGCACCGCTCCTCCGCCAAAATCTTTCACAGACGGAAACAAAAGAAGATTGGAGCGGGCTGCTACTTCCTGAACAGAAGCATGCTCTAGCCAGCCATGAAACGTCACCCCGGCTTCGATGCCTTCCCGTTTCGCGATCTCCTTAAGGGACGCTAGCATCGGGCCGTCTCCAACCATATCGAGAACGAGCATGCCATCCCGCAGATGTGGCGCGACCGCTTCGAGGAGCATGTCAGTGCCCTTGCAGGGCACCATCCGGCCAATGAAGCAGCCTCTGAGAGGTAGGGTAAGGTCTTGCGAGGCCACCCGGTTGAACCTGCTAGGATTTATCGCATTCTCAGGGAGGTGAATGCATTTTGATTGGTGCACGTTCGGAATCTCGCTTGCAGTGTAGCGTGATCCAGTGATGATCGCAGACGTCGCACTCAGCATGGACCGGCGGCCGGGCAGTCCTTTATACATCCCGCGGATATATGAAAGATATTCCTTCTCTCGCCGGCGCTCAGTGTCAAAGCCCGGTGGCCAGGGGACACCACCATTTAAAGGTCCGACTATGAACGGTACCCCCGCCTTTTTGCATTTTTTAGCAATGCTACTATTTGCTGTTGGACTAAGGGGGGTAATTCGATGGACAACGTCGTATCTGCCCGCGCGAATGTCCGGCCCGAACTTTTTCCAGACGAGATGTTCAAAATAAGGGTATGCAAGAGAACGCATCGCAGTAGTCAATGTCCAGCCCTTATCGCTGCCCATGCGGAGTAAGCTCGCGGCCCTCCACAAAGGACGTTCTAGCGCTTCGGTGTCAATTGCTGTGAACTCTGATCCTTCGACCCATCCAGTTCTCGAGATTGCGTCTTTGTTCCTGATCTGGGTGACAAGATGCCCCTCGACTTGGTCGCACAGTGCTTTTGCCAGTGACCAACCCACGAGAGGCACGCTAACCCAATCAGGGTTAGCTGCTTCCGCAATAAGTAAAACTCTGAGTTTGCTTCTTCTCATATCGATCTTTAGGATCCCTCGTAAGTGACACCGACATTCGATCGCCCACCAAGCGGGCGGCAGCAAGCCAAATTTGGCAACATGTGACTTCGAACTGAACGTGCAACGATTTGTGGCCGTGCGCCTCGATTCTACGCCGTATCCGGTCACGACGGCGACGCATGGCAGCCGCCTTGCTTTGTCGGTAAGCAAGGCACCTCCAGCGGATAGCACTTAAGATACCAGTGCCGAAACGGCCTATTGTCGCTAGGAAATGCATACCTCCGTCAATCCCGGCCCGATCCCCCTCCTAAAGAGCGTGCCGAATCCTTCGCTCCATCATGCTGCCCTTCTTTCACCAACAAGGAGCATTGATCAAACCGCCCCTTCGGATGAGCGAATCCGTGGTTTGCGGGAAGTCAAATGCCTTTCTGTCACGCGAGCTTGAACACCCAAACCGCGATCAGCCGATGTTTCGTCTTGCGTAAGAACTACGCAGAATGCGGAATGTTGCCTAGTTCCTGTCAACAAACGGCGGGAAGGTCGTATAGTCACCGCTCAAGTGCTCCCATTGGGCTAAGGCTCCAGCGCTCCCACCGACGGCCTTACCGGTCGGATCTTCCCATCCAACGTATCGAAAACAAGTCTGTCGGGTGCCACCGAACCGATTGCAGAACTGCCAGCCAGCGGCCTGTATAAATCGTTCCGATCAAGCGGCAGATAATTCGGAAACTCGGTCGAATTTGGGACGTTAGGTGCATAGACGAGATTACCTGCCTCGCGATAACTAGCGTTTGCCCAGCTTGAAAGTTCGCCGAGCAAGCGAAACATTTGGGATGACATAGATTGCAGCTGAATGATCGTATTGCTCGCTATCACAATTGGCTCGCGTCTATTCGCATCTGTTGATAGCTGATTGTTCCCGTAGGCTGCGAACGCCCAAAAAGGGTTCAATGTGTTTGCGACGTCAGGCATGATCGCGGTGTTGTTACGCAGAGTCGTTCCGCCATAGTTAATCCCTACGAATTGAGTTGTATTACCCGATCCAATCAGGAGGTTTCGCTCGAAGAGCGCGTTGCCCACATTAGCAGTCGTCGTTGAGTTCTGGGGGCTGAACGACACTGTCACGAAACCGCCAGCTAACCGGTTCCGATTTATAACGCCAAGATGGTTGAGCGTTCCCGATTGATTATACCGGAGTGCAGGCTGGTGTGCTTGTCCATTGCTGGACCACCCCGTAGTACTCGCCAAGTCGTTTTGCGCGACGACCAATGAAGCCACTTCCGACGTACGGATTGGCCCATGATCGGCCCAGCGCGGAATGATAGATCGGTCGGTGCCGCCTGGACCGCTTATTGCGTTCGGGTTTTGCTTAATTGAATTGCCAATATAAGCTGTTCTGTCGGCATAACTATCGAAAATCCCGTAATCGTACCAGTTGCTGATCACGTTATCGGCGACGATCACGCCGACTGGCCTCTCGATGAAAAGTACGCCCATTTGCAGGCCAGAGAATCTGTTTCTGAAGACAGTGATGTTGCGCAGTGATCCTACGTTCGTGATGCCGACTTCATTATAATTCTCCCCCATTCCAGTACGCGGATCATAGTCCCCACGCATATCAAGCCCGAAGATGGTCAAGCCATCGGTGTTAAACGGCTCAAAGAGGTTCTTATTGATTGTACTGTTTATGCGCAGGACTGGTTTCGGGCCAGTCCCAAACGGACCAATCTGAATATCCCGCAGCCCCGTGAAGGTAGTGTTGGCCTGGAAGAGTGTTTCTTCCCCTGACCGAAACAGCACTCTCATTCGGTTCTGATTCGCTGCGCCGATTGCTCCCACGGCGCTGGTGAACCGCTGCGCGCCGCCTGGACAACCGCTAAAGTTGCCGCTGCCTGAGTAACAAATGGTGCGCGTGCCTGCGTAAGCAACATCGGGATCTTCGACAGTGATGTTTACTG
>ERZ1066121.2123-NODE-2123-length-12928-cov-7.329605_pt1 | contig 12928 bp, 12 predicted proteins | sample MGYA00382768_ERZ1066121 | MGnify/ENA primary metagenome ERZ1066121 (study PRJEB33369, sample SAMEA5778351) | biofilm metagenome | biome: Industrial cooling water; feature: Water cooling tower basin; material: Biofilm | place: United Arab Emirates | collected... | reverse complement strand
CCTTGCCTTCGTCCGGGCCGCCGATCACCAGCCGGATGACATCCTGGGGAACACCCGCCTCGTGATAGAGATCGACCAGCATCGCGCCGGTCGCCGGGGTTTTTTCGGACGGTTTGAACACTACCGCATTGCCGGCGAGCAAGGCCGGGACGATGTGCCCGTTCGGCAGGTGCGCCGGGAAATTATAGGGACCGAGGACCGCGAGCACACCGTGCGGTTTGTGCCGCAGCGCGTTGCGCATGCCCATGGATGCGTCGATGCGGCGGTTGGGCGTGCGCTCGCCATAGGCCTTGGCAGAGATATCCACCTTGTTCGCGACCGATTCGACTTCGGTCCGCGCTTCCCACAGCGGTTTGCCGGTTTCGCGGGCGATGAGTTCGGCCAGCTTGTCGCCTTCCGCCTTTACCCGGTCGGCAAAACGGCGCAGCGTTTCGGTCCGGAAGGTGAGCGGCTTGGCCGCCCATTCCGCCCAGGCACCCCGGGCGCGGGTAATCTCGTCATCGACATTGCTGATTGCGCCGCGCCACAGCATCTCCCCGGTTGCCGGTTCAAAGGAAACGATCTCGCCGCTCATAAAGTTTAAGCTATCCCCGCTGCGATATGGATGGTTGTGGCAGTGCTAACCAACACGATAGGCTCCTATCCCCGAACATGCGGCTCTGCAACCTTACCCACTGGCTTGCGCCGCCACAGGCTTGTGGCGATAGAGGCGTGAGCGTGGACGAGAGACAGGGGCCAGGGTGAGCAAGGAGCAATCGACGGACGCGCCGGAATGGACCGACCATTATTGGTGGTCGGCGGATGGGACTCGTTTGCACTGCCGCCTTTATGCCGCGCCGGGGAGCGGCGGGGCGGTGCCGCTGCTGTGCCTGCCGGGGCTAACCCGCAATGCGCGCGATTTCGAATCTCTGGCACCATCGCTGGCGGTGACCGGGCCGGTCGCCGCGGTCGATTTTCGCGGACGCGGAGAGAGCGGCTTTGCCAAGGATCCGATGAGCTATGTCCCGCTGACCTATGTCCAGGATGTGGCGTTGCTGCTGGACAGCCTGGGCTGGCATCGCTTTGCTGTGATCGGCACGTCGCTGGGCGGGCTGGTCGCCATGTTGCTGGCCGGCACCATGGCCGAACGTTTTGCCGGAGCCGTGCTGAATGATGTCGGGCCGGACATTGACGCAGCCGGGCTGGAGCGGATTCGCGGGTTCGTTGGCGGCGGATCGAGCCAGCCGACGTGGCTTCATGCCGCGCGGCAGATGGCGGCGCAGAATGCCGTCATCTATCCCGATTATCAGATCCAGGATTGGCTACGCCTGGTCCACCGCACGCACCGCCTTACGCCCGAAGGAAGGATCGTTGCCGATTATGACAAGCAGATCGCCGCACCGTTCCGGTTGCGCGGGGGCGAGGTGGGCGTCGATCTGTGGCCAGCCTTTGACGCCATGGCGACGCAGCCGTTGCTGATCGTGCGCGGCGAGGCGTCGGACATATTGGCGATGCCCACGGTTGAGCGGATGCTGGCCCGAGCGGGGCATGGGGCGCTGTGTGCGGTAGCGGGAGTTGGTCACGCGCCGACGCTTGACGAACCGGTGGCGCAAGCGGCCATCGCCGCCTGGCGGACAAAATTGCAGCCATGACCGGCCCAGTGCGGATATTGCATCTGCATTCCAGCTTCTCGCTGGGCGGAAAAGAAGCGCGGGCGACGCGGTTGATGAACCTGATGGGCGCGCGCGCCCGCCACTATGTCCTGTCCGCAGTGCCGGACGCAATGGGTGCCCGCGATGCGGTCGCGCCGGACATCGATGTCGCCTATCCCGACGCGGCCGCAGCGCCGCCGCTGCATGGCAAGCCAGGGGCGCGGCGCTATCTGGCTCTGGCGCGCTATATGCAGGGTTTTGACCTTGTGCTTAGCTATAACTGGGGTGCGATGGACGGGGTGATGGCGCACCGGATGCTGTCGCCGTTCATGGAACTGCCCCCACTGATCCACCATGAGGATGGCTTTAACGAGGATGAAAGCGTTCGCCGGAACTGGAAACGCAATGGCTTTCGCCGCCTTGCGCTGCCCACCGCGCGGGCGCTGGTAGTGCCGTCGGAACAGTTGCAGCGGATTGCGTGCGATGAATGGGGCGCATCGCCGACGTTGATCCGCAACGGCATCGACGTCGCGGCCTATCGACGTCCTCCAACGCTGGCCATCCCCGGCCTTGAACGGCGGCCGGGCGACGTGATCGTGGGCACCGCCGCGGGGCTGCGCGCCGTCAAGAACCTGCCGGAACTCGTCCGCGCGGTTGCACCGCTGCCGCCGCATGTTCGCCTGGTCATCGTGGGCGAGGGGCCGGAGCGCGATGGGATAGCAAAGGTGGCAGCGGAGTGCGGCATGACGGACCGGCTGCTCATGCCCGGTTTCATGGCGGCGTCGCACCGCTGGATCGGCCATTTTGACGTGCTGGCGCTATCGTCGCGCAGCGAGCAGGCACCGATCGCGGTGATCGAGGCCATGGCCGCCGCTATCCCCGTCGCCAGCCTGGCGGTCGGCGACGTCGCCGCGATGGTTGCCGACGAGAATGCGCCGATGATCGTCGACGGCCGCGCCGCGCTGACCGCTGCGCTGCGCCAACTGGTGGACGACGCAGCGTTGCGGCAGCGGCTTGGCACGGCCAATGCGGCGCGCGCGGCAAGCTTGTTCGATGAGGCGCGCATGGTAGCAGCTTATGGCGCGCTCTATGGCAAGGCTCTGGACGGGCGGTCGCTGTTTGGATGAAACATTGGGCCGCCGAATCTGTTTCAATTACGGGGCAAGTGGCGCTAGTGGCGAGGTGACGGTTCGGTCTGTGCCGGGGCAGAAAGCAGATCCGACAACAAGGGATTGAGCGTGTTCAAAGGGTTGAAGCCGATTGTTTACGGCGGACGCGAAGTGTGGCCGCTAATTGAGGGTGGCAAGGGCGTATCCGCAACCAATCATGCGTCCAGCGGCGCCTGGGCCGCCGCGGGGGGCATTGGCACGGTGTCGGCGGTCAATGCCGACAGCTATGATGCCGACGGGCATATCATTCCCCAAATCTATCATGGCCGCACGCGGGCCGAACGGCACGAAGAGCTGGTTGCCTATGGCATCGCTGGCGGCACCGAACAGGTGCGGCGCGCCCATGAAATCGCGGGCGGACGCGGGGCGATCAACATCAACGTCCTGTGGGAAATGGGCGGCGCTCAGCGCGTGCTGGAAGGCATATTGGAAAATTGCGCCGACCTGATCACCGGCGTGACGTGCGGGGCGGGCATGCCGTATAAATTGTCCGAGATCGCGGCCCGCCACAACGTCCAGTACCTGCCGATCATCAGTTCGGCGCGCGCCTTTCGCGCGTTGTGGAAGCGCGCCTATCACAAGGTTCCGCATCTGCTGGGCGCTGTGGTGTATGAAGATCCATGGCTGGCAGGCGGGCACAATGGTCTGTCAAACGCCGAGGACCCGCGCCAGCCCGAGGACCCATATCCGCGGGTCAAGGCCGTGCGTGACGTGATGCGCGCCGAGGGCATCGCGGACGATGTTCCGATCGTGATGGCGGGGGGCGTGTGGTATCTGCGCGACTGGAACGACTGGATCGACAATCCGGAACTGGGCCAGATTGCGTTCCAGTTCGGCACCCGCCCGCTGCTGACCGCTGAAAGCCCGATCCCGCAGGACTGGAAGGATCATTTGCGTTCGCTGGACGAAGGCGATGTGCTGCTCCACAAATTTTCGCCCACCGGTTTTTATTCAAGCGCGGTGCGCAATCCCTTTCTGCGGATGCTGGAGGCGCGGTCGCAGCGGCAGATCGCGTTCGGCAAGGAAGAAAGCAGCGACACGCCCGTCCGGCTGGAGGTCGATCGCAAGAAATATTGGGTGAGCCATGAAAGCGAAGCGAAGGCCCGCAGCTGGATGAATGCAGGCTATACCAGCGCGCTCAAGACGCCCGACGATACACTGATTTTCGAAACGCCGGAGATGCGCCGCGACATTCAGAAGGATCAGGCGGACTGCATGGGATGCCTGTCGCATTGCAGTTTTTCGGCATGGAAGGACCATGACGACTTTACCACCGGCTATCTCGCCGACCCGCGCAGCTTTTGCATTCAAAAGGGGTTGCAGAACATCGCGCACGGCGAGAGCATCGACGACAATTTGATGTTCGCGGGCCATGTGGCGTATAACTTCAAGCGCGATCCGCTCTACTCCAACGGATATACGCCGACGGTGAAGGAATTGGTCGAACGCATCCTGACCGGCGATTAAGCGTCGGTCAGGCCCAGCCCTCGATAATCTGATCCATCGGGCGATGCCCGTCACTCCAGGCGCGGATATTGGCGATGACGCGCTCGCCCGATGCCTCGCGCCCCTCCACGGTGGCGGAGCCAAGGTGCGGCAGGAGGACGACGTTGCGCAGCGCGAGCAGGCGCGCATCGACCGCCGGTTCGTGATTATAGACATCGAGCCCCGCCCCGGCGATTCCGCCATGGGTCAGCGCGTTGATCAGCGCATCTTCATCCACCACCTCGCCGCGTGCGGTGTTGACGAGATAGGCGGTCGATTTCATCGTCGCGATGCGCGCCGCGCTGACCAGCTCGTGGGTCTCGGGCGTATGCGGGCAGTGCAAAGTCACGATGTCGGCAATCCGCAGCAACGTGTCGACGCTTGCGTGATAGCTTGCGCCCAGTTCCGCCTCGACCGCTTGCGGCAGGCGGCGGCGGTTGTGATAGTGGATCGACAGGCCAAAGGCGCGGGCACGGCGTGCCACCGCAAGGCCGATCCGCCCCATGCCGACGATGCCGAGCAGCTTGCCGCCGACGCGGTGACCGAGCATCGCTGAGGGTGCCCAGCCTGCCCACTGACCCGAACGCATGAGTTGTTCCCCCTCCGCCAGTCGGCGTGGGACGGACAGGATCAGGGCCATCGTCAGATCGGCGGTATCCTCGGTGAACACGCCCGGCGTGTTCGATACCAATATGCCCTTGGCCCGCGCGGCCGGCAGGTCGATATGATCCACCCCGGCACCGAAATTGGCGATGAGTTTCAGCCGTTCACCCGCCGCCGCCAGGATGTTCGCATCGATCCGGTCGGTGACGGTTGGGACGAGCACATCGCAGTCGGCGACCGCGGCGCGCAGTTCGTCGGCGGTAAATGCTTGGTCGTGCGCAGAGAGCGTGACATCGAACAGCTCGCTCATGCGTGCCTCAACCGAGGGCATGAGCTGGCGCGTGACGATGACGCGGGGGCGTTTCGGGCGCGGGGCGGTGTCGGGCATGGCGGTGATAGAGCGCGGCGGTGCGGGCCGGTCAAGAGGGGGCGATGACCCATGTGGATAATTCGCCAGCGTAGGCGGCACGAAGGTTGTCACACCGACCGGCGCTTGGCATGAACGCGATGATGAGAAGGGCAGCGTTCACCATAGCGATCCTTGCCGCCTGTGCGGGTGCCGGGCTGTGGCCCGAGCGCGCCGTTCTGGCCCAGTCGGACGCCGATCTGCCCTATTGGGCATCGATCGCGGTCGACGAGGCGCGGATGCGCAAGGGGCCGTCGCCGGACGTACCCGTCATCTGGGAATATCGGCGGCGGGATTTGCCCGTCCGCGTGGTCGCGCGGTACGAAAACTGGCGCAAGATCGAGGATCCCGACGGCACCAGTGGCTGGATGGCGGCACGGCTGCTGAGCCGCACACGTACCGCGATTGTGACGGGCGGTACGGCCGACATGCGCGAGGGGCCGGACGAAGGCGCAGCGGTCGCTTATCGTGCTCAGTCTGGCGTCGTGGGCCGGATCACTGGCTGCGACGACGGCTGGTGCCTGTTCGACGTCAAGGGACGGCGCGGATGGATTGCAGTTGGGTCAATCTGGGGCGACTGACCAACAGCCAAGCGACTGCGTCCACACCCGAAAGATGGGATCAGGGCTGGCTGGGGCGGTGCGGGGCACATGCCCCTTTTTTCACCGCCCCTGCGCTCTTACGAGCAGCGGCCTGTGCCATATCCCGTTGGCGTGGCCGTGACGATATTGGTGCAAGCGACCGTGGCAATCGGACGGATAGCCTTGATCGTGGCCTTGACCGACGATCCCATTCCACCCTTCAAACGAGCACCCGACACGGTGCGCACTTCATTGAAACGAATGTCAACGCCGCGTCCATCGGCAATGTAAATGCCGTTCGGCATCGAGATGTTGACATAATTGTTCTGAATCGTGACGCGATCAAACCCGCCATGCGTGCCGCCGTTGCCGAAGAAAATGCCCTGCATATAGCCGTTCATGCTGTTGCCGCGAACAACGACGTCACTGACCGGAGCAGAGGTGGCGCGCGACCATGCCTGGATGCAGTCGGGGTGGTCGCCATCCTTGATCAAGGCGCCAGTGGAGGAATAGATCGGCATGATCGGGTTGAAATTGCTGCAGCTGTTGCCTTCAACGACCACTTTGCGCGATTCGGCAATGTTGACACCATCAGTGCGCAAGCCGGTAAATTTGTTTTGATAGACACCCACGGCCTGCGACATGTTGATGACCATGCCGCGAACGGCTCCGGTGACCGTCATTCCGCGCACCGTTACAGCACGCGCACGATCGACGTGGATGGCATAACGGACGCCTTGGCCACCACGGACCGTGCCGCCCTCGATCACAATATTGCTGCTGTCACGAATGACGATGGATTCAATCGTCGACCCTGCAGCGCGGACGGTGACCGGCGCTTTGAAATGCTTGCCGCTGATCACCAGCGGTCCGTAGTTGCCAGCCGGCAAGGTAACGACCGTCCCCGGTTTGGCGCTGGTAACAATCTGGGTAACGTCAGGCGACCCAGCCACTTGCCAGGCCATGGCACCACCCGCAAGGAGAGCGCACAACCCGAACGCCGTGCCCGTGGCACCGATTTTCATCAGCATATTCCCCATAAACTAGACCCCTGAATTATGTGGTTAAAAGGTTAGATTTTCAACTTCGTCGTGGTTATACGTGACGGTGACAGGTTAATTTTTGACGTAAAACCATTCGCGTCCGCGCGTTTTTTGATCGCGTCGAAGCGTGTTCTGGCGCTATCGACATAGCGCGTGCGGGGTTAAAGATATTCTTACACTGGCTGTTGGGGCGAAATATGGAAACGATTTACGATTGGGTGACCATGGCGATTTTCGCCGGGCTCATCGTATTGTTCTTGCATCGGTCGGCGGCAGATGATCCTCCAGACACGATCTGGCACTATCTGCCGCCCAGCGTATGCTGTGCGGCGGCCAACTACTTTGGAAACGAGGGTAATGTTGTGATCGCGGTCGCGCTGCTCGTCATTATCGGCATCTATGTCGTGGCCGTGCTGAACGTTCAATTGCCGGGCAAGCCATAATCTTTACCCCTTTGGGTCCATATCGCGGACCATGTGCCGCCTATTGGAATTAAACTGACTATGCGCCTTATCCCTGGATTTTTACGCCGCAAGACGAAGTCGCCGTTTGACGAATTCGAATCGGTGGTCCCTGCGGACATCGATCCTGAGGGTTCGGGAGCCTTTGCCTTGCCACCAATCCGGATGTTCGATGCGCGGCCCGCCCGGTTGCGCCGCAACGCGGTCGGCTTTTCCGGGTCGGCCAACCGGCTGCTGCGCAATGCGGAAAGCCAGCTGGGCAACGCCCGGGTCAGCCGCAGCGGCTTTACGCCGTCGCAGCCGGTTGCCGACCTTCAGCGGCTGGCCGGCCGAACGGAGTTGATGCGGCGCGTCATCCGGTCGATCGAGGATCAAGACCTGCACGTGGTCCTTTATGGCGACCGCGGCATTGGGAAGACGTCGCTGCTCAAGGTGATCAACGATCTGGCGACGCGGGCGCAATATCTGGTCCATTATGTATCCTGCGGTCAGTCGGCTTCGTTTTGCGAAGTTTTTCGATCGCTCGCGTCGCGTATCCCGGTGCTTTATGACGGCACCGCCGATCCAACCGAAGGCGGCGTTGCGCGTAGTGGTTCGCTGGCCGACCGCCTGCCCGCCGATGATTATTCGGTATCGCAGCTGACCGATGTTCTGAGCAGCATCGAGGGTGTGCGCGTGCTGTTGATCCTTGACGAATTCGACCGATCGGACATTGAGGCCTTTCGTCGGCCGGTCGGCGAGCTGATCAAGAATTTGTCGGACCGGTCGATCCGGCTCCAGCTGCTGATCGGCGGCGTGGCCGAAAATCTGACGGATCTTGTGTCCTATATTCCCTCCATCCGGCGCAATATCGTCGGGATCGGCGTTCCCAATCTGACGGCGGACGAAGTCGATGAAATGGTCAATATCGCCGAGGCGCAGGGGACGATCCGTTTCGATGCCGCAGCACGCGAACGCATTGCGACTGTTTCGGCAGGTTTGCCCTATCTGGTTGGGTTGCTTGGCCAGCATGCAACGTTGCTGGCGAGCGATGCTGGTGACGACATTATAGCCGTGACCCATGTTGACAGGGCATTGGCCATTGCATGCGATGACATATCGAGCCGCCTGACGCTGCGCTGCAGCCATGCGCTGGCGCAGCATGAGCGTTCTGCCTATGCCGATCTGATCCGGCGGGCGGCCGCAGAGGCGACGCTGAGCGGCGGGGTTATCGTCGATTCCGCGCTGGTTGCGGAGCTGCGCCGACATGGTGACCGGCTGTCCGATCTGGTCGGTCCGGTCGAGGACGATCCGCGCGGCGGCTGGCGCTTTCATGAGGATGGCGCGGCCAGCCTGGTATGGCTGAAATCCTTTCTGCCAGCGTAGGGCAGGGCCAGGCGTGAAAATGTCGCGATCAATCACGATCGGATTGCTGTGGCACTCGGTCAATAGCGGCAATCTGGGCGTCGGTGCCCTGACGGTGGCCAACATCCGCATCATCCGCGATGCTTGTGCCGCTGGGGGCCGGACGCCCAAATTTGTGATATTGGGCTTCACGGATCCCGGTCGGGCCGCCTATGTCCAGGCCGATGACATAGAGTTCGTGCCCATCAATACGAAGGCGATGTTGCCATTCGGCGCGTTCGACCGGGCGGTGCGGCGCTGTGACCTGATGATCGACATCGGTGGTGGTGACAGCTGGACCGACATTTACGGGCCGAAACGCTTCGCCTTCCTGTGGTACAGCAAATGGCGGGCGATGATGCTGGGCCGTCCGCTGATCCTTGCGCCCCAGACGATCGGGCCGTTTTCCAAAAGCATCGAGTCGTGGCTTGCTGCGCGCGTAATGACCCGCGCCGCAGCGGTCGTTGCGCGGGATCCTGCGTCGTTCGGTGCAGCCCGGTCAATGGCACCGACAGCGCGGGTGAGTGAGGCGGTCGATGTCGCCTTTGCATTGCCAAGCGAGCCATGGCCCAAAGTGCCGGGCAAGGTGGCCGTGGGTGTCAATGTGTCGGGATTGTTGTTCAATCGCGGCTATGACGGAAAATCCAGCTTTGGCATGGAGATCGACTATGCGGATTATGTGCGGAAGTTGCTGGCCCGGCTGACGGCGCGGGGTGATGTCGCGGTCAAGCTGATCTCGCATGTTCATAGCGACGCGATGCCGATCGACGACGATGTTCGGGTGGCGCGGCGGCTGGCCGAAGAGTTCCCGTCGGTTGAACTGATCCCGCCCTTTGCCGACCCGGTTGAGGCCAAGTCGTGCATCGCCGCACTCGATTTTCTGGTGGCGGCGCGGATGCACGCCTGTATCGCCGCCTTTTCGAGCGGTGTCGCGGTCATGCCGGTCGCCTATAGCCGCAAGTTTTCCGGGCTGTTCGAAGGTGTGCTGGGTTATTCCCATGGCGTGCCCGTGCGCGGCGTGGCGACCGATATGGCGGTCGATATGACGATGACGGCACTCGATAAGCGCGAGGAGCTTGCTGCCCAGACCAAGGCCGGTCGGGACAAGGCGGCGACACGGCTTGCCGATTACAGTTCGCTGCTGGTAAACGCACTCGGCGGCGCGGCGGCGCGGTGACGTGCACGTCGCGGTGTGCATCGTCGCGTATCGCAACCCCGGCGATGTCGGGAAATGCCTGGCCGCGCTGGAACAGCAAAGCCATACCGACTTCGCGGTCATCATTTGCGAAAATGGCGGCGACGTGGCCAGCCGCGCGCTGGCGGCAATCCTGCCCGCGCAATTGGCCGGGGGGCAACCGGTTCGCCTGATCACCGCGCCGGACAATCCGGGTTATGCCGGCGGGGTCAACCGGTGTCTGGCCGCGTCGCCCGACGCCGATGCGTGGTGGGTGCTGAACCCCGACACCGAACCGCAGCCGGGTGCTTTGCGCGCGTTGATCGACCGGCTGGCGCGGGGGGATGTTGCTGCGGTCGGCGGGCTGATCTTGGCGGGCGATGGGCGTATCGGCAGTTGCGGGGGACATTGGACGCCGTGGCTGGCCTTTTCCTCCACCATCGGCAAAGGATTGCCGGTCGATGCGGCGCCCAGCGAGGCGGAGGTCGAGGGCAAGCTGTCGTTCGTGTCCGGCGCGTCCCTGCTGTGTTCGCGGCGCTTTGTCGAGACGGCGGGGCCGATGCGCGAGGATTATTTCCTGTATGGCGAAGAGGTCGAGTGGTGCCTGCGTGCCCGGCGCGCTGGATTGCGGCTGGGCTATGCGCCCGGCGCGAGCGTAGTACATCATCAGGGAACGGCGACCGGATCGGACCGGGCGGTGGCCGAGCGGGCGCGATTGCCGGTGTATTTCGATGAGCGCAACCGGATGCTGACGCTGCGCGATACGATGCCGCTGTTGTTGCCAGTGGGCGCGCTGGGCGCGCTTGCGACGCTGCTCTATCGCTATGGTCGGCGGCGTGCCTGGACGCAGCTGGGCATTGCCTTGTCCGCGTGGCGCGATGGCCTGCTCAACCGGCGCGGCAAGCCCGACTGGGTCTGACCGTTAGGATCGGGGCAAGCCGAGGAGCAGGCGGTGCCCGTCCCACCAGCGCCACAGGCGCAGGCGCACGAGACCCAAGGTGGCTGCGCGGCGCTGTTGCCCCGTCGAAAGTTTGGGGCTGCGCCAGATGCGCGGAAGATGCGCGGCGATCGACAACGGCATGGCCCAGCTGCGCGCAAGCCAGTGCAGGTGACTGGCCAGCGTCGGCGCGCCCAGTGCATAGGTTTCCGACTGAATCCGCAGCCATTTGCGGCGCAGCTCGTCCCAATTGCGGCGGGCCGGATGTCCGATCGCAGCCGCGCGGACAAAGCCGAGCCGATAGCCGTGCGCGCGGGCGCGGTGCGACCAGTCGAGGTCTTCCGACATGCCAACGCCGAAACCGCCGACGGCATCGAACACGTCGCGCCGGGTGAAAAGATTGCCCGATCCGGTAAAGCCCTTGTCACGGACATAAGCTTCGTTGTTGAAGGCAAAGACCATTTCAAATGCTTCCTCTGGCGACCATTCTCCATCATGGTCGATGAGGACATTGACCGGGCCGCCGCAGAAATCATAGTCGGCAAGGCCAGCCAGCCCGCTCGCCAGCCATTGTGGTTCGGCGACGCAGTCGGAGTCGATGAAGGCCAGCAGCGACGTCGAAGAAGCGGCGACGGCGGCGTTGCGTGCCGGACCCGCGCCCCGCTCCGAAGCCAGTATCAGCTGCGCCCGTCCGGCCACCACGCTGGCGACCGCGTCCAAACCCTGGGGCGAGCCATTGTCGGCAACGATGATATGGAAATCGTCCGCCGGGTGGGTTTGCTCCGTCAGCGAGGCCAGGCAGCGATCAAGCCCGGCCAGATCGTTATAGTGCGGAACGATAACCGTTACCGATGGCATGTCGGAACCTCGCTGGTCGAAAAGAGCCAATGCTGGCATCGCCATAGGGCGATAGACGTTTTGCCGCCAGTGGCCGCAGGGTCAATCTTTACCCTTGCGGGGATGCTTCGCTTCAGGCCGGGACAGAAAAATTAACGCCGTTGTAACCATTTTCGCCTTGTGGCATTTGCGACATTCGAACACCGCTGCACGAGCCGTCCCATGCCGGAAACCACCAGTCCCACCAAACCGATTTCAAGACCGCTTGCGGCGCTCGTCGTGCTGGTGGCGTTGACCGCGTTTCTGCCGCATCGTGAGCGCGCGCTGATCCTGACCGACGGCGGGCGTCAGGTCGTTATCGGGGGCTCTTTGGCCGAGGGCAGCCTGTTTGCCCTGCCGCCGATGGCATATCTGCCCGATGGATGGAGCGAGTGGCTGCAACCCGGAATGCCGCGTGATGCCCTGCGCCGCTCGCGCTTTGCGCCGGGCCGTACGATTGCAGCTTTGCCGCCCTCGATGATGCCTGGCGCAGGCGGCGTGACACCAGGTATCATCCCGCTCGGCAACACGGCTGTGCCCGAAGCGGCCCCGGTAGCGGCGGCGGCTGGACCGTCGGGAGCGCCGGGTGTTGGTGGCCCAGCGGCATCCGGTCCGGGCAGTGGACCTGGTCCCATCGGTTCCATTCCAGGTGGTGGGGGCGGCTCCGGCGGAGGCGGCAGCATCGGGGTGGTTCCGGAACCTGCGACCTGGGCAATGATGATATTGGGATTTGGCCTGATTGGCGGGGCGCTGCGGATGCGCCCGCGGCGCACGGCGGTGCTGGCAACGAAATAATTCTCAGGTCGCCGACGCGGGCTGGTCTTGTAACGCCGCTTCCTGCCGCGCGGCACTGCGTTTCAGGTGGCGAGCAAAGCCGAGGGCGAGCGCAGCGAAGGCCGCCAGTTCGAGCAGCAGCACGACAAACGGCCGGTGCGCCGATGCCGGGGTCGCGAAAACGATCGCGCTTTCAGGGGCGACGGTGAAATCGGCCTCGATATACAGCATCCGGATTTCGGGCATCAGCGCGTCGGTGCGCAAAATACCGGTGATGGTTTCGGGCACGTCGCGTTCGGGGTCCATCCCGCGCACTTCGGCGAAGAGGTTGAACGCGGTCGTCGTCGTGCCGCCGCGCCCGATCGGCGCGAGATAGCGCGTCCGGCGCAGAAACAGAAAATCCTC
>ERZ1066121.2122-NODE-2122-length-12932-cov-16.191038_pt1 | contig 12932 bp, 12 predicted proteins | sample MGYA00382768_ERZ1066121 | MGnify/ENA primary metagenome ERZ1066121 (study PRJEB33369, sample SAMEA5778351) | biofilm metagenome | biome: Industrial cooling water; feature: Water cooling tower basin; material: Biofilm | place: United Arab Emirates | collected... | reverse complement strand
CGCACCACAAGGACAACCACTCGCGCCGCGGCCTGCTGATGATGGTCAACAAGCGTCGCAGTCTGCTCGCATACCTCAAGAAGAAGGATGTCGAGCGGTACAACGCCCTGATCCAGAAGCTGGGTCTGCGTAAATAAGGTTTCTCGAAGGGGCGGCCAGAGGTCGCCCCTTCGTCTATGTGCGTCCCCGCGCAGGCGGGGAGCTCAGGCCTCCATCGGAGCGCCAAATGCCTGAGGCCCCCGCCTGCGCGGGGGCTCACGCGATGGGGCAATGGATCGCAATTCGGCGATCCACGCCTCGGGGCAGAAACAGGCCCCGCACCGGACCGGGACGGACTGCCCGGCACTTGCAGGCCCCGCGCGGCAATATGGCCCCGCGGGTTCGAGAAGGAAAATCGATGTTCGACACGAAAACCGTATCGATGGAGTGGGGCGGGAAAACCCTCACCCTCGAAACCGGCCGCATTGCCCGCCAGGCTGATGGCGCGGTGCTGGCCACTTATGGCGAAACCGTGGTGCTGTGCGCCGTGACCGCCGCTAAGAGCGTCAAGGAAGGGCAGGACTTCTTCCCGCTGACGGTCCACTACCAGGAAAAGTTCTTCGCCTCGGGCCGGATCCCGGGCGGCTTCTTCAAGCGCGAGCGCGGCGCGACGGAAAAGGAAACGCTGGTTTCCCGCCTGATTGACCGCCCGGTGCGTCCGCTGTTCCCCGAAGGGTTCTACAACGAGATCAACGTAATCGCGCAGGTGCTGTCGTTCGACGGCGAGTGCGAGCCCGACGTGCTGGCGATGATCGCCGCCTCGGCCGCGCTGACCATCTCGGGCGTGCCGTTCATGGGCCCGATCGGTGCCTGCCGCGTGGGCTACAAGGATGGCGAATACCTCCTGAACCCGAAGCAGGACGTGGCGATTTCCGAAGGTGAGCTCGACCTCATCGTCGCCGCCACCGGCAATGCCGTGATGATGGTCGAATCCGAAGCCAAGGAGCTGTCGGAAGAGGTCATGCTCGGCGCCGTCCTGTTCGCGCACGACGAGTGCAAGAAGGTCTGCAACCTGATCATCGACCTCGCGGAAAAGGCCGCCAAGGAACCGTGGGACGTTGCGGTCAGCGACAATTCCGCGATGAAGGCCGAGATCAAGCAGCTGATCGGCGACGATGTCGCCAAGGCCTACGCGACCACCGACAAGTCGGCCCGGCGCGAGGCGCTGGAAGTGGCCCGGCAGAAGGTCAAGGACCACTACGCCGACCAGGACGGCCAGACCGTGATGACCGCGATCAAGCTGACCAAGAAGGTCGAGGCGGACGTGGTGCGCGGCGCGATCCTGAAGAACGGCACCCGCATCGACGGGCGCAAGGTCGACCAGGTCCGCCCGATCGAGGCGACCGTCGGCTTCCTGCCCCGCACCCACGGATCGGCGCTGTTCACCCGCGGCGAGACGCAGTCGATCTGCACCACCACGCTCGGCACCAAGGACGCCGAGCAGATGATCGACGGGCTGGAGGGGCTGTCCTACTCCAGCTTCATGCTGCACTACAACTTCCCGCCCTATTCGGTCGGCGAAGTGGGCCGCTTCGGCGCGCCTTCGCGGCGTGACACCGGCCACGGCAAGCTCGCCTGGCGCGCGCTGCAGGCGGTGCTGCCGAAGAAGGAAGACTTCCCCTACACCATCCGCGTGGTCTCGGACATCACCGAGTCCAACGGCTCGTCCTCGATGGCGACGGTGTGCGGCGGCAGCCTTGCAATGATGGACGCGGGCGTGCCGATCACCCGGCCGGTCTCGGGCATCGCCATGGGCCTGATCCTGGAAGGTGACGAGTTCACCGTGCTCAGCGACATCCTCGGCGACGAGGATCACCTGGGCGACATGGACTTCAAGGTGGCCGGCACGTCCGAAGGCATCACCACGATGCAGATGGACATCAAGGTTGCCGGGATCACCCGGGAAATCTTCGAGGCCGCGCTCAACCAGGCCAAGGGCGGCCGCGCGCACATCCTGGGCGAAATGACCAAGGCGCTGGGCACTGCCCGCACCGAACTGTCCGCCCATGCCCCGCGCATCGAGACGATCACGATCGACAAGTCGAAGATCCGCGACGTGATCGGCACCGGCGGCAAGGTGATCCGCGAGATCGTCGCCGAGACCGGTGCCAAGGTCGACATCGACGACGAGGGGATCATCAAGATCAGCTCGTCCGACCTGTCGCAGATCGAGGCGGCCAAGAAGTGGATCCTCGGCATCGTCGAGGAAGCCGAAGTGGGCAAGATCTACGACGGCAAGGTGGTCAACATCGTCGACTTCGGCGCTTTCGTGAACTTCATGGGCGGCAAGGACGGCCTCGTCCATGTCAGCGAGATGAAGAACGAGCGGGTCGAGAAGCCGACCGACGTCGTCAGCGAAGGCATGGCGGTGAAGGTCAAGGTGCTCGAGATCGACCAGCGCGGCAAGGTCCGCCTGTCGATGCGCGTGGTCGACCAGGAAACTGGCGAGGAACTGGAAGACACCCGCCCCCCGCGCGAGCCGCGCCCGGACCGCGGTGATCGCGGCGACCGCCGCGGCCCGCGTGGCGATCGCGGTGGTCGCGGCGGCGACCGGGGCGGTCGGGACCGCGACCGCGGCCCGCGCGGCGAGGGGCGCCGGGATCGTGACGGCGAGGGCGCCGGCTCGCTGCCCGACTTCCTGAAGGACTGACACGCTCCGCTTTCCGGAACATGAAGGGGGTTGCGGCTGCCTGGCGGTCGCAACCCCTTGCTTTTGGCGCAGGGGTCTACACACTGCGGTCGGAGGGAGCAGTCAGTTCGATGTCGCTTGCTGATTCTTCGGCGCAGGGGCCGGGCTTGCTCGCCCGCCTGCCGCTCGCGCGCTCGCGCCCGTGGATCGGCTACGGCGTGGCGGTGCTGCTCACGCTGGTGGCGTGGGAGGCGCGCTACGCCATCGGTGACGGGCTGCCGCCGGGCTTCCCCTACCTCACGTTCTTCCCCGCCGTCATCCTGACCGCGTTCTTCTTCGGGCTCGGACCGGGAGTCCTGGCCTCGATCCTGTCCGGCCTCGCGGCGTGGTATTTCTTCATTCCGCCTTTCGGAAGCTTCGCGCTCGACTTCAGCTCGGCCATCGCGCTCGCGTTCTACGTGTTCATCGTCGCGGTCGACATCTCGCTGGTTCACTGGATGCAGCAGGCCAACGCCAGCCTGATCGTCGAACGGCGGCGCAGCCTCGATCTGGCGGAGAACCGCGAACTGCTGTTCAAGGAGCTGCAGCACCGGGTGGGCAACAACCTGCAGATGGTGGCCGCGCTGATCGCGCTGCACAAGCGCCGGCTGACGGACGAGGACGCACGGCTCGCGCTGAACGAGGCGTCCCGCCGCATCGGCATCGTCGGGCGCATCCAGCGCAAGCTCTACCAGCCGCGCGGCGAACAGCTGGGGCTTGCGGCTTATATCGACGAGGTCTGCCGCGACGTGATCGAGGCCGGCGGGTGCGAGCGCATCGACTATCGCTTCTCGGCCACGGTCGACGCGCTGCTTCCGCCCGACAAGGCGATTCCCACCGCGCTGGTGGTGGCCGAATCGTTCAGCAACGCGGTGGAGCACGCATACGGCGTGGACGGGAGAGGCGTGGTCGAGGTCAGCATCGAGCCCTCGCCGAAGGGCGTGGCGATCATCCTTGCCGACAACGGCGTCGGTCTGCCCGAGGGCTTCGACCTGCAATCGGCCGACAGCCTGGGGCTCCGCATTGCCCGCACCCTGGCCCGCTCGATCGGCGGCACCTTTTCGCTCCAGCGACGGCCGGCGGGGCCGGGCACGGTCGCGCGGCTCGACATCGACGTGGCGCGGCCCTAGTCGGGGGCCATGCTTCCACGCGAAACCCTGGCCACGGCCCAGATCCCCGATGGCGGCACGCTGACGCTGGTCAGCCATGGCCGCGATTTCGTCATCATGCTGGGGCGTGACGAGCTGATGGGCACGCGGATGCAGTTCTCCGAGGAACAGCTGGCGGTGCTGACGCTGGCCGAGCTTGCCTGCGCTGCCCCGCGGGTGCTGATCGGCGGATATGGCATGGGCTTCACCTATCGCGCCGCGCTGGCGCATCTGCCCGGCGGCGGCTCGGTGACGGTCGCGGAAGTCGTGCCCGAGGTGCTCGACTGGGCGCGCGGGCCGCTCGCCGGCCTCACCGGCGACAGCCTCGACGATCCGCGCGGGCAGGTGGTGCTGTGCGATGTCGCCGCGCTGATCGATGATGCCAACGACGGAACGACGGCCAAGTACCACGCCATCCTGCTCGACGTGGACAATGGCCCCGACGGAATAGTGCGCGACGCCAACGGCCGGCTCTATACCCGCACCGGTCTTGCCAAGGCGCGCGAGGCGCTGATGCCGGGCGGCATCCTTGCGGTGTGGTCGGCCGCGCCCGACCACAAGTTCACCCAGCGGCTGAAAGGCGCCGGGTTCGAGGTCGAGGTGCGCGAGGTGCGCGCCCGCCCGAACAACAAGGGGCCCCGGCACACGATCTGGTTCGCGCGGCGCGCAAGCGGTGCCGGGGCAGGCACGGAGGTTGCGCGATGACCCGGCAGGCCCGGACGAGGACGAGACTACCGGATCGTCCCGACAGCGCGGCCTGAGCCGCGCGAGACTCAGCCCGCCCTGACCCGAACCCGGCCCATGAAGTCGCGCTTGCCCACGGGCACGCCCTTCATCCGCAGGATGTCGTAGGCGGTGGCGCAGTGGAAGTAGAAGTTCGGCTGGCTGAAGCTGAGGAGGAAGTCCTCCGCCACGAAATCGAGCCTGCTGCCCCTGAACTCGAACCGCATGGGCTGGCCGATGAAGCCTTCCACCTCGCCCTCCTCGAGCGACTGCATGAAGGCACTGGCTCCGGCCAGCTTGTCGCGCAGGGCAGCAAAGCTCGCCGGCGGCGGGCTGACATCGGGGGAGTAGAGCCCCTTCCGCACCCCCTCGACCGAGCCCTGGGTGTGCTCGGCCACGCACTTCACCTGATAGGAGAACGGCAGCATATCCGCGTGGATGCGCGCGGCGATCATCTCTGCCTCGCTGCAGCCGGTCTCGGCGCACCATGTCTCGGCCGTGTCGAGCAGGTGGCGGGCGGTGCCGAGCATCTGCAAGGCCCCGGGCACGTAGGCGGCGTGTAGCGAAAGCGGCATGGTTCTCTCTCCCTCCCGAAAACGGGATGGCCCGGCGGCCGGATCACAGCCGGGCCGCTGCCCAGCTGCGCTCAGCGCACCCTTGGGCCGCCGAACGGCAGCGGCGGGGGCGGGCGGCGCACACCGCGCGGGAGCTGGGCCTGGTAGGCGCGGCCGCAGTGTTCGACGCAATAGGGGAAACCGGGGTTCACGGGCTGCCCGCAGAAATGGAAATCGGGCTCTCCCGGGTGGCCCATCGGCCAGCGGCAGACCTTGTCGCTGAGGTCGAGCAGGCTGGTCTTGTCGGCGATCTCCGGGCTCGGCTTGGCCGGGACCAGCCGGCGCGGCGGCGCGGGCGGGATCGGGGCCTGCTGCTCGCCCGGGCCCTGGCGCAGGAACCCGCCCGGGCCGACCGAGACGATCCGCATGGTCTCCGACGGAGGATTGGGCAGGGGCTGCGACGGCGTATCCGCCGGGGCCGGGCGCGCGGGTGCCGGAGGGGCGGAGGCGGCGGTCTGCTCCGTCGCCGGCTCGGGCCGTGCCGGGCGCGGGGCCGGGCGCGTGGGAGCGGGAGCCGGCGCGGCCCTGGCCGGGGCTGCCTTGCCCGCCGGCTTGTCCGCCTTGGCGGGAGCGGGCTTGTCCTTCGGATCGTTCGGCTTGACCGGAGACGGGCGCGCTTTCAGACCCAGCCGGTGCGCCTTGCCGATCACGGCATTGCGGCTGACGCCGCCCAGTTCGTCGGCGATCTGGCTGGCGGTCGAGCCGCCTTCCCACATCTTCTTCAGCGTTGCGATCCGTTCGTCGGTCCAGCTCATCTGCAGTCCAGCTTTCGTTAGTCGTGGCGGCCCGGCGGCCTTGCTTGCCAGCCATGCCGCTTGGGCCTAGGCGCACCGTCATGGCCGATCAAGCAGACACTGCACAGCGCACAGGCAAGCGGCATCCCGACGGGACCGAGCATTCGGGCATATCCCGGGCACAAGACGATACCGGGGCCGGGTTCCGGTTCCCGCCCCACGGCGAGCCGGTGTTTCACGGGCTCAACCGGATCGGGCTGTGGAGCCTCTATATGAAGGAGGTGCGGCGATTTCTCAAGGTCCAGACGCAGACGATCTGGGCCCCGGCGGTCACGACCCTGCTGTTCCTGGTCATCTTCACTGTCGCGCTCGGGCGCGAGGGACGCGAAGTGCTGGGGGTGCCGTTCGCCACCTTCGTCGCGCCCGGCCTGATCGTCATGGGCATGATGCAGAACGCCTTCGCCAACTCCAGTTTCTCGCTGCTGTCGGGCAAGATGCAGGGGACGATCATCGACCTGCTGATGCCGCCGCTGTCCGAAGGCGAACTGATGGCCGGCATCGTCGCGGCCGCGCTGACGCGGGCGGTCCTCGTCGGCCTGGCGGTGGCGGCGGCGATGCTGCTGTGGCCGGGAGTCTCTCTCGCCACGGCGCACCCCTGGGCAGTGGCCTGGTTCGGGCTGATGGGCGCGGTCATGCTCGCGCTGGCGGGGCTGCTGACCTCGATCTGGGCGGAGAAGTTCGACCACAACGCGGCAATCACCAACTTCATCGTCGCCCCGCTCAGCCTGCTGTCGGGCACGTTCTACGTGATCGACAACCTGGCCCCGCTGTTCCAGGCGATCAGCCGCGCCAATCCGTTCTTCTACGTCATCTCGGGTTTTCGCTACGGCTTCCTGGGGCGGAGCGACATCGGCAACACCGACCTTGCCGTTCTCAAGGGCGCGGCCGGGCTCGGCCTGTTCAACCTGATGCTGGCCATGGTGGTCTACCGGGTGCTGCGGTCCGGGTGGAAGCTGAAGAGCTGAGCGCCGGCAGCCGGCCCGATCAGTGGGTCATCGAGCGGCGGATGCGGTAGCGCCCGTCCTCGAACTCCTCGAACAGTTCGGACAGCTGCGGGTGATGGACCGGCCCGCCGCCGCCGTCGCCCAGCAGGTTCTGCTGGCTGACATAGGCGACGTAGGATGAATCGTCCGTCTCCGCGAGCAGGTGGTAGAACGGCTGGTCGCGGTCGGGACGGATGTCTGCGGGGATCGACTGGTACCACTCCTCGCTGTTGGCGAAGACCGGATCGACGTCGAACACCACGCCGCGGAAGTCGAACAGGCGGTGGCGCACGACATCGCCGATGCCGAAGCGGGCCCGCGCGTGGCGCGGGGCCTCGATCGTGCGGCCGGCGTGGGCGGAATAGAACCGGGTCTGATCCATGGGAGCAATATAGGTTCTCCCCCACCGGGCACAAGCGCGCTCGGAGGTGCAGGCGGGGCTGGCGCGGCGAAGCGCCCGGCCGTGGCTTCGGCTGCCCGGGCGATTGGGGCTTGGCAAGCCGCCCGCCCTCCGCTAACCGCCGCCCACTTCGACCGGGCCGCCCGCGGCCCCGCGCTTCGCGGAGAGGTGGCAGAGTGGTCGAATGCGCCGCACTCGAAATGCGGTGTGCGGGCAACCGTACCGTGGGTTCGAATCCCACCCTCTCCGCCATACGCTGTTCACAGCCAGTCCTGTGCGTTCAGCCCGAAGCCGAATCCGTCGCGGCTCCATGGACAAGGCGTCTCCGGTCGGCAGGATCAGGTCGCGCCGCTTCCATCCCCTTTGCCCGCGGCTCCCCTTGCGCGGCCGGAACTGCCCCCAACGAACAACGACCCCTACGCCGGCGCCTCACTACGTGCCGATTGAGCGCTTTTGCGTTACACCCAAGCGGGGTGTTTGCGAAAGTTGGGCCGGGTGGGAAAGGCGAGGCGATTCAGGGGCTTAGACCGGGTTTGCGGGACGCCGGGTGTCACCTTTGGCAAGGCGGGGACCCGCCCCGCGCGTCGCAGGCAAGCGAGCGGGGCGTGATCGCGCGCGGCCGCGCTGGCGGAGCGGCGGTTGCGGGCGTCTGTGCGGACGGTGAGAAGGAGCAGGCGGCGCGGCGCGGGAGCCGGCAGCAAGGCTGCATAGCGGATCGCGCCGGTGTAGGAAAATGCCCCCGCCGCCGGACCGCCGCCCCCTGCGCGCCTCTTCCCGAGACAGGCGGAATGACCATGCGGGCGAGCAGGGCCATGAGGCAAGGCGCGTGGGGGGTGGTCGTTCCGTCAAATAGGTATACTGTCCCCGGAAATTAAATTACGTATAGTGTCCCCGGAACTGTCCCGGAACTGTCGACGATGACGTGATGCGGGACATCGGGAATGACGATGCGCGACAGGCGGGCCATGGGCGAGCGATGACACGGGTCGGCACGGCGGTCAATTACGTATAGTGTCTTTGGAATTGCCCTGGAATTACGCCGGGGAGTTCATTGCACACTATTGCCGCTTGGCTAAGCACTCTGCGATCCTGCCAGTTTTCAATTCGCTAGCCTCATTTGGATCGAGCTTCTGCAAGGCATCAAAATACAATACGATCTCTGAGCAGTCCAAATCGGACTCTCTAGAAAAAAAGACCAAATCCCTAAGCCGCTTTTCGTCCCCGCGCTGGTATGCGAACCGTAGCCAGTGTATGAGCTGGCTAGTGTTATCTTCTATTCCGCCGAGCTCGTAATGATTGATGATCGCGTCCATAGCCTCACTGTCACCCTCCAGTGCCTTAGCCTCGACAGCTTCCCTCTCGGATGGTTCGAGGTAGTAGATTTCGCCGGTGTTTGAATACATATCTGGCGGGACATCATCGGTCTTGCTTGGGTCGTTTTGGGTCGGCGAGCAAGCCATGAGCTGCAAGGCAAATAATATCGTCAATCGCGGTGCTGAAACAGCGTCTGCCATCTTTACCCTCCGCACAGTTCCCTGTCGACGCATTAGAATTCCGGGGACACTAGAATTCCGGTAGAATTCCGGGGACACTATACTAAACTCCGCTTCGGCTTGGGGCCGCGCTTGGCGGGGGCGAGCGGTCGCTGGATACGCTGCTCCATGGCGCTGATCCAGCCCGGGCTCGCCAGCGGCCGGCCGGTGCGCAGGCGTGCTTCGATCGCCTCAAGGCATTCGGTGCTGTCGGCACGATCCTCGTCACTGAAGAACACCGGCAGCCGCCGGTTGCCCCGCTGGGTGACGTGATGCGGGACATCGGGAATGACGATGCGCGAAAGGCGGGCCATGGGCGAGCGATGACACGGGTCGGCACGGCGATCAATTACATATAGTGTCCCTGGAATTGATGGGCGAGCGATGACACGGGTCGGCACGGCGGCCAATTACGTATAGTGTCCCTGGAATTACTGAGAGATGGGGTGGTTTTCCGCCGCGATCACACCGCTGAAGAGCGGAACCTAGCACCGCCGCACCGTCTCGATCGCCGCTCGCGACCCGTAATCCTCCGGGTCAAAGTGGCACAGTCATGGCGGGAGAGATTTACCGGCTATGGCAAGAGGCTGGAGCGCGACCAGCCCATTCTGTGCCGCAGATTCCACACTGACCCGCTACTGGCACAGAAGATGCGCACCACCAAAATCAGCTACAACCCGTTGATCTAAAACACCTTCACCAACAGCAGGCGCTGTGTACGGTGTGCGCCCCAAGGCTTCCCACATTGTGAGACGCGATCCGGTGATTGAGCCAGACCGGTCAATGAGAGTCATGATCGATCATTTAAGCACTCCGCTACCTTTCCCGTTCGCCGGGCCTTGGCTGCCGCAGGATCAAGCTTCTCTAACTCGTTATACAGCGAGACGATCTCAGCGCATTCCAGATCGGAATCGCTAGCCAAATACACGAGGTCGTAAAGTCGTCTCTCGTCCCCTCCTTGGTATGCGATCCGGAGCCAGTACATGAGCCGGTCAATATCAGGCTCCTTAGCACCGAGACTATAGTGGTCGATGATAGCATCCATCGCCGCTTGGTCGCCCTTGAGTGCCTCAGCTTCGATAGCTTCTCTCTCCGACGGTTCGAGATAGGTTTCGGCAGCCGAGTTCGAGTAGACATCTGCCGGAATATCACCAGCTTCATTTGTATCGTCTTGAGCCGGTGAACAGGCTACGACCTGCGACGCAAAGGCAATAACGAGCAGCGGGACTCCAACAGCGCTGGTCATCATTACCCCCCGCACAGTTCTTTGCTGACGCATTGCGATCGTGTCTCCCAAATTCGAGTTCCCGTCTGTGGCGTGTCATTTGAGAATGTCACACGCCCGGTTTTCGCATTGAAGGTCGCCCGGTCCCATGTCTTCGTCACCTGCCCCTTCGAATTGTACTGCAGGAACTGACCCCTCGGCCCTTTTCCGTCACGAGTTTGCGAGACATAGAGACTGACTTTCCCGTTATATGTGTCGGGTCGATATCCCTTTCTAGCGGATGGGAACATCACGAAGCCATTGGCCGCGATCACGGTTGATTTCGAAGCAATCGCAAAATCGCGTGCGTAGTTGCCCGTCGCACAATTGCAGGAACCAAGAAAGGCGGTCATTCCCTGCTTTAGGCCGTTAGCTCGGGCCTCAGACGCCAGCTCGGTGGCCGTCAGGTACTGCTTGGTATGGCCATCCCGATTATCGACAATTCCCCGTGCACTGCCGTGACCAGTGATGGTGAACACCGAGTCGTCTTCGCCATTTGGCTCAAATGCCCAACCAGCCAGCCAAAGTGTATCGGTCGAGTGGAACAGGTTGAGGTCAGATGTCCCGGTGGGGTCTACCTTATTCACCGGATCATTCCCGACATAGGCATAGAGGTTCAACTGGTCCTCGTATCCGATGGGGTCGGTCTGGAGGAACCGGCCGAGGGTCGGAGAGTACACCCGCGCCTTGTAGTGGTACATCCCCAGCTCGGGGATCCACATCTGCCCGGTGTAGCGGAACCGGCCTTTGGTGGCGATATCGTTGCCGGTCGCGGTGTCGGGGATGCCGTAAGCGTCGTAGCTGTTGGTCGCGGTCGTGGTGCCCTGGTTGTTGGTCACCGCGACAATGCTGCCGCGCGGGTCGGCGTGGAGATAGCGCCGCGCTGCATCGCTCACCGCAGCGCCTTCGTACCACACCAGCGGATCGTCCGCCTCCGCGTTGCTGCCATGGACATAGCGCCGCAGCATGGTGCCGCCGGCGTTGTACTCCGCGATCAACGCGTTGCCGTCGTATGCGAAACGCTGCACGCCCGCCGCCCCGCCCGAGACCTCGTACAGCCTGCCGGTGGGATCGTACCTGAGCGCCGCTTGCAGCGCGCCGGTGTAAAGCAGGGCAGCGCAGCGCCGCCGGTCTCGCCAGCGCCTACACGGAAAACCCCGGCGGATCGCTCCGCCGGGGTTTCCTGTTTCCGGGTTCCGGGCCGCCTCGGGCAAAGCCCGGGTCGTCAGTCGGAGCTGCGCTCCGCTGGCCGGACCGGCGCGAGCACCGGCCAGCGTGGCTGGCCGGGCCGCTATCCGGTCAGAAGCCCATGCCGCCCATGTCGGGCATCGCCGGGGCGGCCGGCTTGTCTTCCGGCTTCTCGACGATCGCGGCTTCGGTGGTGATCAGCAGGCCGGCCACCGAGGCGGCGTCCTGCAGCGCGGTGCGGACGACCTTGGTCGGGTCGATCACGCCGGCCGACACCAGGTTCTCGTAGGTGTCGGTCGCTGCGTTGAAGCCCTGCGTCTCGTCATCCTCGCGCAGCAGGTTGCCCGAAACCACCGCGCCGTCGTGGCCGGCGTTCTCGGCGATCTGCCGGATCGGCGCGAGGATCGCCTTGCGCACGATGTCGATGCCGCGGGTCTGGTCGTCGTTGGCGCCCTTCAGCCCGGCGAGAGCCTTGCTGGCATAGAGCAGCGCGGTGCCGCCGCCCGGGACGATGCCTTCCTCGACCGCGGCGCGGGTGGCGTGGAGCGCGTCGTCGACGCGGTCCTTGCGCTCCTTCACTTCGACTTCGGTGGCCCCGCCGACCTTGATCACGGCGACGCCGCCGGCGAGCTTGGCCAGCCGCTCCTGCAGCTTCTCGCGGTCGTAGTCGCTGGTGGTGTTGTCGATCTGGGTGCGGATTTCGCCGACCCGGGCCTTGATGTCGTCGGCATCACCGGCACCGTCGACGATAGTGGTGTTGTCCTTGTCGATCGTGACCTTCTTGGCCTGGCCGAGCATCCCCAGCGTGACGTTCTCCAGCTTGATGCCGAGGTCTTCGCTGATCATCTCGCCCTTGGTCAGGATGGCGATGTCCTGCAGCATGGCCTTGCGGCGGTCGCCGAAGCCGGGCGCCTTGACCGCGGCGATCTTGAGGCCGCCGCGCAGCTTGTTGACCACCAGCGTGGCGAGCGCCTCGCCCTCGATGTCCTCGGCAATGATGAGGAGCGGGCGGCCCGACTGCACCACCGCCTCGAGGATCGGCAGCATCGACTGGAGCGACGACAGCTTCTTCTCGTGGATCAGGATGTAGGGGTTTTCCAGCTCGACCGTCATCTTCTCCGGGTTGGTGATGAAGTAGGGCGAGAGGTAGCCGCGGTCGAACTGCATGCCTTCGACGACATCGAGCTCGAACTCGAGGCCCTTGGCTTCCTCGACGGTGATGACGCCTTCCTTGCCGACCTTCTCCATCGCCTCGGCGATCTTCTCGCCGACTTCGCGGTCGCCGTTGGCGGAGATGATGCCGACCTGAGCGATCTCGGCCGAACCGGTCACGTCCTTGGACCGGCCCTTGAGGTTCTCGACCACCTTCTCGACCGCGAGATCGATCCCGCGCTTGAGGTCCATCGGGTTCATGCCGGCGGCGACCGACTTCATGCCTTCGCGCACGATCGCCTGGCCGAGCACGGTGGCGGTGGTGGTGCCGTCACCGGCGAGGTCGTTGGTCTTGCTGGCGACTTCGCGCAGCATCTGCGCGCCCATGTTCTCGAACTTGTCCTTCAGTTCGATTTCCTTGGCGACG
>ERZ1066121.2121-NODE-2121-length-12939-cov-11.597951_pt1 | contig 12939 bp, 10 predicted proteins | sample MGYA00382768_ERZ1066121 | MGnify/ENA primary metagenome ERZ1066121 (study PRJEB33369, sample SAMEA5778351) | biofilm metagenome | biome: Industrial cooling water; feature: Water cooling tower basin; material: Biofilm | place: United Arab Emirates | collected... | reverse complement strand
CAGCTGGGCACCAGGATCAGCTGTGCGCCGGCCTCCACCTGCGCGCGCACCGGCAACGGGAACTCGCTGTCGTAACACACCGCGATGCCGACCCGGACACCTTCCACCTCGAACACTCGCAGCGCATCGCCGCGTTCGATGACGCCGGTCTTTTTCTCGAAGCCGGTGAGCTGCAGCTTGTCCTGCCAGCCATAGCCGCCGTCCGGAGCGAACAGGTCGGCGCGGTTGCGGTAACGGCCACCGGCGACGCCATGCAGGAAGGTGCCTGCCAGTATGTGCATGCGCGTCTCGCGGGCCATGCGCGCGAACAGCGCCAGCCATTCCACCCGCAGACGCTGCAGCGCGGCGAACGAGGCCAGCGTATCGCCGCGGGTCTTCGCGTCGAACCCCGCGGCCAGCTCCAGCGCGAGATATTCCGGCAATACCGCGAGCGCGGCGCCGTCGGCAGCGGCCTGGTACAGCCAGCCGCGCTGCTTGTCGGCGAAGGCGGCGAAACTGCCGGGCGCGTCGATGGGATAACGTGCGACCGCGATCTTCATGCCGCGGCCTCCCCGGCACCCGCGTGCCCGGAGGCCCGCCCCGCCTGCCAATCGCGGGTCCAGAACGTCAGCCGGTGCGCGGACTCCGCGTCATCGCCGAGTTCCTTCCAGTCGAGGGTCATCGTCATGCCAGGCTGCTGCACATAGCCGCGGCTACGCCAGAACCCGTGAAGCTCCCGGTGCGCCGGCGGACGCCGCGGGTCGTGCGCGTCGCGGTCCACCGCGCAGAACGCGGTGATGTCGAAACGGCCGAGTGCCCGCGCATGCGCCTCGCGGTGGTCGAAGAACACATGGCCGAGGCCGTGGCCGCGGTATTCGGGCAGCAGCACGGACTCGCCGAAATAGAACACGCGCGCCGGATCCATGCCGGACGCGTCGAACGGGGCGCGGAACGCCGGTGCATCGTCGGCCAGGGGCAGCCCCGTGGATGCGCCGACCACGCGCGCACCGTCGAAGGCGAGCACGCAGACGCTGTCGGGTGAGGCGACATAGGCCGCCAGATACGCGCGCTCGTAGTCGAGATCGCCTTCGTAGAGATACGGCCAATCGCGGAACACCGCGATGCGCAGCGCGGCGACCGCATCGAGATGCGCATCCAGCGCGTGGCCGGTGATGCGCTGGATCTGCAGGGCATGAGTGGACATCGCGGGATTCTAGAGGCTGCCATGCGCCCTGTGGCATGCCGTTTCCGGGCTGGCGCCTTGCAATCGGTTCTAAGCCGCACGCAAGGCATTGGCGGCACGCGGATCCGTGCTGCGCGGGACTCATCCGCCCAACGCGCCGGAGCGCGGCGGCGAGGTCAGCCCTCCTGACACGGCGACGCCGCAGGGATCCCTGCGGCGTCGCCTTCGGCACGGACAGGATGTGGAGCGCCGTGCTCAGACCCGCGTCGGCGGCACCGGCGCGGCAGGCGGCGCGGACGGCATCGGCGGCGGCTGGGTGACGCTGCGCCGGGCCGGCGGTTCGCTCATGTAGGCGCCCACCGCATACCAGTCGACCTTGCGCGTCACCACCATGATCGCGGCCAGCACCAGGAACAGCAGGCCGGCGCCCAGCACCATCGCGCTGTCCTCGGAGATCAGCAGCCCGTACAGCGCGGCGTAGAGGGTGCCGAGCATCGCCGCGAAGCCGAGGCCACGCCACCACGAATGCAGCACATGGCTCACGTAGTAACCCAGCAGTCCGATGCAGGCCACGCTGGCACCCAGATACGACACGCCGAAATCGATGTGCTCCGACAGCGCCACCAGCAGCAGGAAGAAGATCGCCAGCGCCAGGCCGACCAGGCCGTACTGGATCGGGTGGATGCGCAGCCGCTTGATGGTCTCGAACATGAAGAAGCCGACGAAGGTCAGCAGCACGAAGAGGATGCCGTACTTGGTGGCGCGGTCGGCCATCGAATAGACGTTGACCGGCTCGACGAGCGACACGCCGATGGCTTCGGACTCGCCCTGCTCGGGCGAGCGCGCACCGCTGTAGGCCGCGGCATCGCCGGCCACCGCCGGCAGGATGCGTCCGGCCAGGTACTGCGCCTGCGCGTTGCTGGCGAGCGCGGAGACTTCCCATTCGGCGCGGAAGCCGTCGGCATTGATCTCGCGCTTGCGCGGGCTGAAGTCGCCGTTGAACTGCGGGTGCGGCCATGGCGATTCGATCGTCACGGTATTGCGCTCGCCCAGCGGCGCCACCGCCAGCGACTCCATGCCCTCGAGCGAGAAGGCGAACTCGACTTTCGGGCTCAGCACCTGCCCTGCGCGCGGAATGGGTAGGCGCGCATGCACGCCGCTGGCATCGCGATTGCCGAGGCCGCGCTCCAGGCCGGTCTCGATGCCATCGATGGTGAGTTTCGGCAGCCCGGCAAGGCCGCGCACATCGCGGATGCCGTAAACCAGCCAGGGCTGTCCGAACTTGCGCGGCAGCTCGGGGTTGGCGTCGACGGGAATTTCGACACGGAATGCAGCCGAGGTCTTCAGATCGGCATCGTAGACCCGCACCTGATGCAGTCCGCGGAGCAGGAATTCGGGCTGGATCTTGCCGCGCACGTCGAGCTGGGCCGGGAAATACACCCACTGCCCGGATTCGCCGTCGCGCTTGACCCTGCGCACCACCTCGCCGTCCTTGTTCTTTTCCTCCACTTCGACCGTTTCGGTCCACGGCACCACCAACACCGGCCCGGACAGGCCTTGTACTCCGGCCTTGCTGCGCGCCACCGCGGCGATGGCCTCGTTGCGATAGAACTTCCGCTCGCTGATCGTGCCCTGGATCATCATCAGCGGAATGACGATGGCGATGGTGAGCACGAACACCATCAGGATCTTCAAAATGAGGCGCATGGCCGTCTCCTTGGTTGGACGGCCGCAGTCTCGGCCCGCGGCGAGGCGCAGGGATGGGGGCTGTGTGAAGCCGGAGTGAAGTCGAACCCGTCGGGCACGACAGGCTCTCAGGCCAGCGGCAGATCCAGATGCGCGACCGCGCCGCCGCCCTCGCGATTGGCCAGACCCGCCTCGCCGCCGTGCAGGGCCGCGACCTGGGCGACGAAGCACAGGCCGATGCCGCTGCTGCGGCTGCCGCCCTCCGGCCGCGGCAGCGAGTAGAAGCGCTCGAACACACGCGACAGGGCGTAATCCGGCACACCGGGCCCCCGGTCGCGAACCTCCATGCGCAGACGCGTGGGCGAAGCGCCATCGGCGGGCCGATGGATCACCGCCACCTCGACCGTGCTGCCGTGGGGCGCGAAATCGACGGCGTTGTCGATGAGGTTCGTGAGCGACTGGCGCAGCAGGAAGGCATCGCCGGACAGGCGTGGCGATGCGCCGCTGGAGCCTGGGCCGGTGCTGGGGACCGCTTCGGAACGCATGTCCATGTCGACGGCGGGGACGAGGCGGAGCACGACGCCCCTCTCCTCCGCACGTGTGGCGCAGTGCGCCAGCGCGTCTTCGGCCAGTTTCACCGGGTCCAGCCGCTGCGGCGCTTCCAGGCGCTGGCGGTGCTCGACCGCGGCCAGCGCCAGCAGCTTGTCGATCATCTCGGCCATGCGCGCGCTCTGGGCGTGGATGGTGCCGATGAAGCGCGCACGGTCCTCGACCGACATCGGCGCCGCACCCTGCTCGCCGGCCGCATCCTGCTCCAGCAGCTCGGCGCTGCCGCGGATCGCCGCCAGAGGGCTCTTCAGCTCGTGGGTCAGCGCGTGGACGTACTGCTCGACGTACTGCTTGCCTTCCAGGCGCGTGCGCATGGTTTCCAGTGCGCGGCCGAGGTCGCCGAACTCCCCGGCGCTCCGCGGCGGCAGCACGCGCTCGCCGGCGGTCACCGCATCGGCGTAGCGGCGCAGCGCGCCGAGCTGGCGCGACAGCCACCAGGCCGCCAGCAGGCCGATCAGCAGCGCGGCGCCCAGCAGCACGAAGCCCCAGTTGAGGATGATGTTTTGGCTGCGCGCGATGAACGGCGCGAACGTCTGATTGGGCTTGGCCACGGTCAGCACGCCGAGGATGCGGGCAGGCGTATGGCTGCGGTCGAGGATGGGCGCGGCCACGTGCATCACCGAACTGCCCTCGTCGTCCGGGTCGCTGCGGGTGGAGCGCGCCCCGTAGCGGCCGCGCAGTGTGAGGTAGACGTCGTTCCAGCGCGAATAGTCCTGCCCCAGGTCGCGCCCCTGCGAATCGAAGATCACGATGCCGTTCGCGTCGGTGACGTAGACGCGCATGTCGATGCGACGCTTGCGGAAGCCCGAAATGGTGGCGTCCACATCGCGCCCGACCAGCGCACGCACGCGTTCGGCGAAGGGGCCGTCGTCGATGCGTCCGGCCATCAGGTCGTCCCGCGCCTGTTCGGCCAGCAGGTGGGCGGTATCGACCAGCGTGTCTTCCACCGCCTGGCGCACGCCCGGTTTCACCTGCTGCAGGAACACCCGCCCCAGCAGCAGCGCGGCGATCGCCACGATCACGAAATACCCCAGCAGGATGCGCAGGCCGATCTTCATCGGACACCCCGCGGCGCGGCATGGCGCGGCCCGCTCACGCGTCGCCCACGTCCAGCGAATAGCCCAGGCCACGGTGGGTGCGGATCGCGTCTTCCGCACCTTCGCAGGCGGCGCGCAGCTTGCCGCGCAGGGTCTTGATGTGGGTGTCCACGGTGCGGTCCCCGCTTTCCAGCGCGTCGGCCCACACCCGGTCCATCAGCTGCGCGCGGCTGAACACCGCGCCGGGGCGCGACAGCAGCGCCTCGATCAGCCCGTATTCGTAGCGGGTCAGATCAAGGGCCTGGCCGCGATAGCGCACACAGTGGCCCTCGCGGTCGATCTCGAAGGCACCGGCCGGCTGCCAGCGCCGCCGCTGCGCAGCGGTGTCGCCCTGCCTGCGCAGGCGCGCCCGCACGCGGGCCACCAGCTCGCGCGGCGAAAAAGGTTTGACCATGTAGTCGTCCGCCCCCAGTTCCAGGCCCAGCACCCGGTCGATCTCTCCATCGCGCGCGGTGAGGAAGATGACCGGCACATCGCTGAAGGCGCGCAGCCCGCGGCAGACATCGAAACCGCTGACATCGGGCAGCCCCACGTCCAGCACCACCAGATCCACCCCGCCTGCGCGCAGCCGCGGCGCGACTTCGCCGCCCAGCAGGCAGTGCTCGGCGGCGAAACCTTCGCTGCGCAGTGCGTAGAGCACGGTCTGTGCGATGGCGGATTCGTCTTCGGCGATGAGGATGTTGGGCACGGATGGGTCGGCAGGGCGAGGGGGTGCGCGGAGGATGCGCGGAATTGTGCGCGGACGGCGGTGTGGACGCCGGCCGCGGCGGGGTCGCCCGCATTGTAGGCAGCCCGCGATGAAATTGCCGGTGCCAACCACTACCATGGCCCACCCTCGTCGCCCCGCCCCACCTGCGCATGAACTACCGTCACGCCTTCCATGCCGGCAACCATGCCGATGTGCTCAAGCACGTCGTGCTGCTCGCCGTCTGCGATGCGCTGGCGGCCAAGCCGGCACCGATCTTCGCGCTGGACACCCACGCCGGCGCCGGGCTCTACGCGCTGCGCGCCGAGGAAGCCGGGCGTACCGGAGAAGCCGAGGACGGCATCGGCAAACTGCTGGCGGCACCGCCCGCGGACCCCGCGGTGGCACGCCATCTCGAGGCGGTCGCGGCCTGCCGTGCGCGGCATGGCGACGACGCCTACCCCGGCTCGCCCTGGCTGCTCGCGCATGCGCTGCGCGCGCAGGACCGCATCGCCTGCTGCGAGCTGCGCGCCGAGGAAGCCGCCCTGCTCCGCCGCGCGCTTTCCGGCGATCCGCGCGTGGCCGTGCATGCACGCGACGGCTACACGGCAGTCGATGCACTGCTGCCACCCAGGATCGACGACACCCGGATCGGCCGCGGGCTGGTGTTGATCGACCCGCCCTACGAGACCCAGTTGGCCGAATTCGACACCGCGCTGGCCGCAATCCGCCGGGGCCTGGCGCGCTGGCCGCAGGCCTGCTGGCTGCTGTGGTACCCGGTCAAGCGCCGCAGCGCATTGCAGCCGTTCTATCGCTCCGCGGGCACGCTCGATGCGAAATCCGTCCTGCTGTGCGAGCTGCTGGTGCGGCTGGACGACTCGCCGTTGCGGATGAACGGCAGCGGCATGCTGCTGGTCAACGCCCCGTGGCGGATCGAGGACCGGCTGGCGCCGGCGCTGCAGGCGCTGCGTGGCGCGCTCGGCGAGGCGGGCGCGTCCTGCCGGGCCGAATGGCTGCGCCGGCCGGACTGACGGTCGCTCGCGCACGCCCGCCCCACCGCATCGGCCGACAGACACCCGCGGGCCGCATCGCCGACATGTGCGAGAATCGCCGCCCCGATTCCCGCTGAAGCATCGCCATGGCCGGTTCCAGCCTGCTCACCCTGATCGACGACATCGCCACCCTTCTCGACGACGTGTCGGTGATGACCAAGGTGGCCGCCAAGAAGACGGCCGGCGTGCTCGGCGACGATCTGGCGCTCAATGCCGAACAGGTCTCCGGCGTGAAGGCCGACCGCGAACTGCCGGTGGTCTGGGCGGTCGCCAAGGGCTCGGCGGTCAACAAGCTCATCCTGGTGCCGGCGGCGCTGGCGATCAGCGCGCTGGAAACCTGGCTGCACGGACAGGGCTGGAACATCCCGCTGATCCTGCCGCTGCTGATGCTGGGCGGCGGTTTCCTCTGCTACGAGGGCGTGGAGAAGCTGGCGCACAAGTTCCTGCACGACAAGGCCGAGGACGCGCAGCACCACGTCGAGCTGGTCGAAGCGGTGAAGAACGACGCCGTGGACATGGTCGCCTTCGAAAAGGACAAGATCAAAGGTGCGATCCGCACCGACTTCATCCTCTCGGCCGAAATCATCGTCATCACGCTCGGCACGGTCGCCGCCGAAGCCTTTTCCAGGCAGGTCGTGGTGGTCGCCACGATCGCCGCGATCATGACCGTCGGCGTGTACGGGCTGGTCGCCGGCATCGTCAAGCTGGACGATCTCGGCCTGCATCTGCATCGCAGCGCCGTCAGCGGGTTCAAGCACCGCCTGGGCGGGTGGATCCTGCGCGGCGCGCCGTACCTGATGAAATTCCTTTCTGTGGCCGGCACCGCGGCCATGTTCCTGGTGGGCGGCAGCATCATCGCGCACGGCATCCCGGCGCTGCACCACTGGGTCGAGCCCTACATCCAGGGCAACTTCGGCTGGCTGGTGTCCATGCTGTTCGACGCGGTGGTGGGCATCGCCGCGGGCATCGTGCTGGTGGCGGTCTTCACCATGATCGGCAAGCTGCGCAAAGGCAAGCCGCAGGCCAAAGCCTCCTGAGGGCAAGGCGTCTCGAGGAGAGAACGGCCTGTCGAGGACCATCGGCAGGTTGGTAGGCCCAAACCCAGGCCCGGCCTCGGCCCTGCAGGTGCCAGCAGGGCAGCGGCCGAGGAGTCAGGCCTGACCGAGGATCTGCCGCTGCTGCCGCCTGGGCAGCCGGGCGAAGACCAGGTCGTAGCTGTGGCGGATCGCGGCCGCCAGCGGCTCCGCGGGCAGCGGCCGCACGCCGGCTTCATCGGCACTGTCCAGCGTGACCCAGTGCGCCCGGGCCAGATAGGCCGCAGGCAGGATGCCAGGGCGGTCGGTGTATTCCAGAAACCGCTCGACATCGACCTTGAAGCTGAGACGCCCGGCCTCGCCCTCCGCAAGGTCGAGCACGCAGAACATCCGGCCTCCGGCCGTGAACACCAGGTCGCTGCCCCACTTCACGTCTTCGGCAACACCCGGCCAGCCCGCACAGAGCGCTCGCAGTTCCTTGACGTTCACAGGGCCTCCTCATGTCGACGGCCCGGCTTCGCTCGGGCCGAATGCCGATAAATATATGTGACCGAAATCACGCCTTGAGCGCGCGCGGTGAAAACGGACACGGCGACTCGCCATACCTCAGCGGCCGTTCACGATACTGCGTACGTGCCCATGCGAGCATGCCCCAATGGCCTCGCGCAACCGTCTTCCGCCCTGGCACGAACTGATCCGGCTCAGCAACGGCCGGGAACTGCTGCTGCGTCCGATCCATCCACTGGACGCCGAGCCGCTGCGCGCCGGGTTCGCACTCCTGCGCCCGGAGGAAGTGCGCCAGCGCTTTCTCTATGCAATCAAGGAGTTGTCGCCGGAGATGGCCGGGCGCCTCACCAAGCCGAATCCGGACAACGAATTCGCGCTGGTGGCCGCCGAACCATTGCCGCCCGGCGAGGCGCTGGTCGGAGCGGTGGCCCGGATCGCCGTCGACCCACCGCGCGAGGATGGGCGCCTGCACGCGGAATTCGCGATTCTGGTCAGTCATTACATCGCCGGCATGGGGCTGGGACGTCAGCTCATGCTGCGCCTGGTGCGCTGGGCCCGGCGCAAGCGGCTGCACCGCATCTATGGCGACGTGCTCGAACACAACGACGCCATGCTGAGCCTGGCCAAATCACTGGGCTTCCGGCGTGAACACGCCGATACCTCGGGGCTGGCACGGGTGGTGCTCGACCTGGACCCCGCTGCGGGTCGGGGCAGCGATCACGACACCGACACCGGCTCAGGCCCGGGCTCCCGCGGGACGACCCCGGTCGTGGATACCCGACGCGCGCAGCGCACACGTCCGCCCGGCCCTGCCTGACCGGCAGTTCAGGGCGCGACGCACAGGTTCAGCGGCACGGGATGACGCAGACGGGGCCTGCGGCTACCCTTGTCGCCCCTTCGCTGTCCCGACGCGCGCAACTCAGTGCCCGATCCATCGTCCCCCTCGCGACTTTCGGCTCTTCTGCCGCGCCCGGGCCAGTCCCGTGCCTGGTGGCGTGCGCCGGCCAACCTGAGCGCACTGGCCTGGGCGGCGGCACGTGCGGCCGAGGCGCATGCCGGCCCGCTGTTGATGGTGGCGCGCGACAATCACGCCGCGCACCAGCTCGAACAGGACCTGCGCGCCCTGCTCGGACACGACGCGACCCTGCCTGTGGTGCCCTTCCCGGACTGGGAAACCCTGCCCTACGACCGCTTCAGCCCGCATCCGGACATCGTCTCGCAGCGGCTGGCCGCACTGCATCGAATGCCCGGCCTCAAGCGCGGGATCGTGGTCGCGCCGGTGCAGACGCTCATGCAGCGTCTGGCGCCTCTTTCGCACGTGATCGGCGGCAGCTTCGATGTGGCGGTCGGCCGTCGCCTCGATCTGGACGACGAGAAGCGCCGGCTGGAAGCCGCCGGCTACCGCAATGTGCCGCAGGTGCTCGACCCGGGCGATTTCGCAGTGCGCGGCGGCCTGCTCGACGTGTACCCGATGGGGTCCGAAGAGCCCTACCGGATCGAGCTGCTCGACGACGAGATCGATTCGATCCGTGCCTTCGACCCCGACAGCCAGCGCTCGCTGGACAAATACCAGTCGGTGCAGCTGCTGCCCGGCCGCGAAGTGCCGCTGGAGGGCGAGGCGCTGGAACGCGCGCTCGACGCACTGCGCGACCGCTTCGACATCGACACGCGGCGCAGCCCGCTGTACCAGGACCTCAAGGCCGGCGTCGCGCCGGCAGGCGTCGAATACTATCTGCCTCTGTTTTTCAACGAGCGCGGTCTCGCCGGGACAGGCAAGGACGGCACCGCGACGCTCTTCGACTATCTCGCAGCCAACGCGCTGCCGCTGCTGTGCGAAGGCGCGCTGGAGGCCGGCGAGCAGTTCTGGCGCAGCATCGAAGAACGCTACGAACAGCGCCGGCACGACATCGAACGTCCGCTGCTGCCGCCGGCCGAACTGTATCTGTCGCCGGATGCGCTGCGCGAGCGCCTCAACCGCGACGCGCGCATCGAAGTCTGCGGCGAAAGCCATCCGCGTCGCGCCGAGGCCCAGCCCACCGGCACCCAGCCGGCGCCGGACCTGCCGCTGATCGCGCGCGACACCGAGCCTGCCGCGGCGCTGAAGTCCTTCCTCGGCAGCTATCCGGGCCGGGTGCTGATCGCCGCGGATTCGGCCGGCCGCCGCGAGGCGTTGCTGGACATCCTGCGCGCCGCCGAGCTTTCCCCGGGCGTGCTGCCCGCGGGCATCGGGCTGCTGCAGCAGGTCGACCCGCCGCGCTTCGCGATCGCGGTGGCGCCGCTGGAGGACGGGTTCGCGCTCGACGCCGACGACGCCGGTGTCGGTTCGCTCGTCTTCCTCACCGAGCGCCAGTTCTACCCCGAACGCGCCGCGCAGCCGCGGCGTCGCAAGCGCGCGGGACGCGAGCCGGAAGCGATCATCCGCGACCTCGGCGAGCTGGCCGAAGGCGCGCCGGTGGTGCACGAGGATCACGGCGTGGGCCGCTACCGCGGGCTGATCACGCTGGAGGCCGGCGGCCAGACCGGCGAATACCTCGACATCGAATACGCCAAGGGCGACCGGCTGTACGTGCCGGTCGCCCAGTTGCACCTGGTCAGCCGCTATTCCGGCGCCTCGCCCGAGACCGCCCCGCTGCACTCGCTAGGCGGCGAGGCCTGGACCAAGGCCAAGAAAAAGGCCGCCGAGAAGGTGCGCGACGTGGCCGCCGAGCTGCTGGAGATCCAGGCCAAGCGCCAGGCCCGCGCCGGGTTGTCGCTGCCGCTGGACCGTACGCTCTACGAGCAGTTCGCCGCGGGGTTTCCCTTCGAGGAGACGCCCGACCAGCTGGCCTCGATCGAGGCGGTACTGCGCGATGTCGCCGACAGCCGGCCGATGGACCGCGTGGTCTGCGGCGACGTGGGCTTCGGCAAGACCGAGGTGGCGGTGCGTGCGGCCTTCGCCGCGGCGATGTCCGGCAAGCAGGTCGCGGTGCTGGTGCCGACCACCCTGCTGGCCGAGCAGCACTACCGCAATTTCCGCGACCGCTTCGCCGACTGGCCGCTCAAGGTGGAGGTGCTCTCGCGCTTCAAGAGCACCAAGGAGATCAAGGCCGAACTCGCCAAGGTGGCCGAGGGCACCATCGACGTGATCGTCGGCACCCACCGCCTGCTGCAGTCGGACGTGAAGTTCAAGGACCTGGGCCTGGTGATCGTCGACGAGGAGCAGCGCTTCGGCGTGCGCCAGAAGGAAGCACTGAAGGCGCTGCGCGCCAACGTGCATCTGCTCACCCTCACCGCCACGCCCATCCCGCGCACGCTGAACATGGCGATGGCCGGGCTGCGCGATCTGTCGATCATTGCGACGGCGCCGGCCAACCGCATCGCGGTGCAGACCTTCGTGGTGCCCTGGGACGACGCGCAGCTGCGCGAGGCGTTCCAGCGCGAGCTGGCGCGCGGCGGCCAGGTGTATTTCCTGCACAACGACGTGGAAAGCATCGGCCGCATGCAGCGCGAACTGCAGACCCTGGTGCCGGAGGCGCGCATCGGCATCGCTCACGGCCAGATGCCCGAGCGCGAGCTGGAAAAGGTGATGCTGGACTTCCACAAGCAGCGCTTCAACGTGCTGCTGTCGACCACCATCATCGAGTCCGGTATCGACATCCCCAACGCCAACACGATCGTGATCAACCGCGCCGACAAATTCGGCCTGGCGCAGCTGCACCAGTTGCGCGGCCGCGTCGGCCGCTCGCACCACCGCGCCTACGCCTACCTGGTGGTGCCGGACAACCGCAGCATCACCGCCGATGCGCGCAAGCGCCTGGACGCCATCGCCTCCATGGATGAACTCGGCGCGGGCTTCACCCTGGCCACCCACGACCTGGAGATCCGCGGCGCCGGCGAGCTGCTGGGCGAGGACCAGAGCGGGCAGATGGCCGAGGTCGGCTTTTCGCTCTATACCGAGCTGCTGGAGCGCGCGGTGCGCAGCATCAAGCAGGGCAAACTGCCGGGCGTGGGCATGGAAGACATCGATCTGGACCATCGCGGCGCGGAGGTCGACCTGGGCGTGCCGGCGCTGATCCCGGACGACTACCTGCCCGACGTGCACGCGCGCCTCACCCTGTACAAACGGATCAGCAGCGCGCGCACTCCCGACGCCCTGCGCGAGCTGCAGGTCGAGATGATCGACCGCTTCGGCCTGCTGCCCGACCCGGTGAAGCACCTCTTCGCCACCGCCGAGCTGCGCCTGGAGGCCGAGGCGCTGGGCATCCGCAAGCTGCAGTTGGGCGCCGAGGGCGGGCGCCTGCAGTTCGTGGAGAAACCGAGCGTGGACCCGATGTCGGTGATCCGCATGATCCAGGGCCAGCCGAAGCATTACCGCATGGACGGCCCGGACAAGCTGCGGATCACGCTGAATCTGCCCGAGCCGGCGCAGCGTTTCCAGGCGGCGCGGGGCATGATCGCGACGCTGCAGCCGGGGCAGGCGCGGTGAGTGGTGCAGGTCGCAGGCGGGCCGCCTGCATCCGGGAGATTTTCCGGCACATCCGGCAACCCGGACGGCGGGCCGGTATCGCGCTTGCGGTGTCGGTGGCCGCGCTGGTGCTGTCGACCGGCTGCGCGCATGTGTCGCCCAAGGAAACGCAGGCGGTGTACATCGTCCTGCGCCATGCCGAAAAATCCGACGACGGCACGCGCGACCCGGGCCTCAGCGAGGCCGGTCGCATCCGGGCAGCCCGCATCGCCGACACCCTCCGCGATGCACCGCTGGGCGCGGCCTATGCCACCGCCTACAGGCGCACGCAGGCCACCGCCGCACCGACGGCCGCTGCCCACGGGCTGCAGGTGACGGCCTACGAGGCCGGCGGGCCGGCCGAGTCCTTCGCCGCCATGCTGCGTGCCGCGCACCCTGCCGGCACGGTGCTGGTCATCGGCCACAGCAACACCGCCCCGGCCATCGCCGCCGCGCTCTGCGCCTGCCCGGTCGCGCCGATGGACGACGACAGCTATGGGCGCTGGATCGAGGTCCGCATCGGCCCGGATGGCCGCGCTCAGCTGTCCGAACACGCGTATTGAGACCCATGCACGCACCCGCCACGTCCGGTCGCCGCCGTGAAATCCGTTCACCCCTCCAATC
>ERZ1066121.2120-NODE-2120-length-12944-cov-5.591667_pt1 | contig 12944 bp, 6 predicted proteins | sample MGYA00382768_ERZ1066121 | MGnify/ENA primary metagenome ERZ1066121 (study PRJEB33369, sample SAMEA5778351) | biofilm metagenome | biome: Industrial cooling water; feature: Water cooling tower basin; material: Biofilm | place: United Arab Emirates | collected... | reverse complement strand
CGCTGACCGGGCTCGACCCGATCCAGCAGGAAGAGACGCTCAACGCGATCCGCGACCTGCGGGGCAAGCACACGGTGCTGTTCAGTAGCCACCACCTGCCGGACGTGGAAAAGGTCTGCGAGCGGGTCATCATCATCGACCGCGGCATGGTCAAGTACGACGAGAACCTGTCCGTCATCGCGACGACGGCCCCGGTGCTGGTGCTCGAAGTCCGCGGGGCGACGGACGCGGTGCTCGAACTGCTCCGCCGGCAGCCGGGCGTGACCGAGGCGAAGGCGACCGGGTCTGCGGACGGGGTTCATGCCTACGACGTGCGGACGGCCGAGGGGAAAGACCTCCGGGAGCCGATCGCGCGGGCGCTCGTCGAGAAGGGGTACGGCGTTCGCCGCGTCGACCTGCGGCGGGCGAAACTGGAAGACGTGTTCATGCGGGTCGCGTTCCGCCGGGGGGAAGCGTCATGAGTAGTGTGGCGACCGACGAAGCGACGACCGCCCCGCCGGAAGTGGCCCCGTCGAACACGCGGCGGGAAGAGCCCGTCATCGCGCGGCTGATCGGCCTCTTCGGGCTCGGGTGTACCGTCCTCGGGGTGGCGGCGATCGTCGCGAACCAGTACGGCCCGCGGCTGATCGGCGAGGGGTTCGGCTACCTCTGCGCGTCGGTCGGCCTCGCGTCGCTGATGTTCCACGCGGTGCGCGACTCCGACCCGGAAGTCCGCCGGGTGTACGGCATCGGGGCCGCGCTGCTGCTCGTCGTTGCGATTGTCGTCGGGGTCATGCCCGGCCGGCCGGCTCCCGCCGCCCCGTCCGTTTACGGCTATTACCTCCTCCCGTGGGGGGCCGTCGCGGGACTCCTCAGCCTGCTGTTCTTCGTCCCGTTCTCGCGGCACGAAACGGAAGAGCCGTACCGCAACGCCACGCACCTCGGGCTACTCGCCGTCGGCGGGTTGCTCGGCGTCGGGAGCATCGTCGGCGGGCTGATCAAGCCGGAGTTCCTCGTCGGGCCGGGGGTCGCCCTCGCGCTGCTCGGGCTGGGGTTCTTCGCCGCGTACCTGTCCGTCGCCGGGACGGACGACGGCCTCGGGTACAAGGCGGCGGTCGCCCTGGGAATCCTCGGCGGGGTCGCGCTGGTCCTGGCCATCGGCAAGACGGTCGTGCCGAGTCTGCTCCACGACGGGCCGAAGGCTTTGCTGAACGCCCGGCAGTCCTACGACCGCTGGCTGGTCGCCGGCCGGGTGATCTCGATCGCGTTCGGCCTCGCGGTCGCCGGCCACGGGGCCTTCGGCAAGGGGGTCGCCCCCTGGTTCCGCGGCGTCCTCGTGATCCTCGGCCTCGCCTGGACCGGCGCGTTCGTCGTCGGCAGCTTCACCGCCCCGCTGACCTCCGAGCCGACGCCGTTCCTCGTCCCGTACGGCCTGATCCTCGGCTTCATCGGCCTGCTGTACCTCGGCGTGTCCCTGGCGAGCGTGTCGGACGACGTCGTCGTCGTGATGACCCGGCGGGAACTGTCGGCGTACTTCTACTCGCCGATCGCGTACACCGTACTCGTGGGCATGGCGTTCGTCCTCTGGCTGGGGTACTTCTGGTTCCTCGGCGGGGTGTTCGGCAGCCGGCGGGCGTTGATGGAGCCGATCCTTCAGAACTACGTCGGGGCCACGACGCTCGCGGGGATCGCCGTCGTGTTCCTGGTTCCCGCGCTGACCATGTGGACGTTCGCCGAGGAGCGCCGGACGGGGACGCTGGAAGTGCTCCTCACCGCGCCGGTGAACGAGTTCCCGGTCGTCCTCAGCAAGTTCCTGGCGGCGTGGCTGTTCTTCATGCTGTCGCTGGTGCCGATCGCCCTGTACCTGATCCCCCTCCGGATCGAGGGCGGGCAGCCGTTCGACTACCGGCCGCTGCTCAGCTATTACCTCGCGGTCGGGGCGTGCGGGGCGGGGTTCGTCGGGATGGGGCTGTTCTTCTCCAGCCTGACCCGGAACCAGATCGTTGCCGCCATGTTGACGTGTGCCGGGATGTTCGCGCTGCTGCTCACGGTCGTGCTCCGGGGCCAGGACTTCATCCCGGACGGGCTGCGGGCCGCGATCGGCAAGCTCGACTACCTGACCCTCTGGAGCAACGCCCTCGCCGGGCAGCTGATGCTGACCGACGTGTTCATCCAACTGTCGCTCGCCGTGTTCTGGCTGTTCCTGACGGTGAAGGTGCTGGAAGCCCGGAAGTGGAGCTAGTCCCCGGCGGACCGGCTCGACACGACGCATGACCCGGACGGCAAGAGGTTCGACCGCGATGGCCACCGCCACCCCCCCGACCGACGAAACGGCCCCGTCGCCGACCGCCGACTTCATCGTCGCCAACCGCCCGGTCCTCGGCTGGGTGCTGGCGGTGCTCGGGGTCGCCGCGCTGCTCGTCGCGATCTGGATGTTCACGAAGGGGTTGAAGACCACGGAAGTCCCGGCCCCCGCCCCCGCGCCGGGGGAGGCCGCCGCGACCGAGCCGATCCGCGTGTCCAACCCGCACCGGTTGGAGTGGGTCGTCGGCGCGATCGGCACGCTCTGGGTCGCGCTCGACTTCCTCGGCATCGCGGCCTACCTGCTCGCCCAGCTGCCCAAGCCCACGCTCGCGGAACGCCGCACGAACGCCCGCATGGCGGTGCTCTACTGGGGCAACAGCCTCGGCCTCGGGCTGATGGTCGTCGGGTCGGTCCTGTTCGTGGTGTGGTCCAAGGCCATCTCGGACGCCGTCGGCGGCAAGGTCGCGCAACTGGTCTGGGTCGCGGGGCCGATCCTCGGCATCCTGCTCGGGGCCGGCGTCGCGTTCCTGTGCTGCCTGCCGGCCCGCGCCGAGGAGCGGAACAACGTCACCGTCCGCCGGCTGATCTACGGGTCGAACGTCGCCCTGACCGGGATGCTGCTCGTGTTGGTGCTGGTGATCGGCAACGTGATCGCGGCCGTCCGGGTGCCGACGAAACTCGACACGACCGCGACCGGGTTCTACTCCCTCGACCTCAACGAGAAGACCAAGGAGTACCTCGGCAAGCTCGACCAGACGGTCCGGATTTACTCGACGATCCCGGAAGAGTCCGACCCGTTCACCCAGGACACCCGCCGGCTGCTGGACGCGATGGTCGCCGCCAACCCGGCCCGGGTGCAGGTCCGGTACCTGTCCGCGACCGTCAACCGCGACGAGATCGCCCGGCTGCGGGCCAAGTACCCGACCGCCAACCTGAACCAGTACGGGCTGCTCGTCACGACCGGCGAGGACGAGGCCCGGTTCGGGTTCATCCGGTTCCAGGAACTGTTCGACAACACCCGCGAGACGGCCGCCTTCAAGGGCGAGAGCCGCGTCGTCCAGGAGTTGCTCACCATCGCCGAAGGGGACGTGAAGACGACGATCTACTTCACGCAGGGGAGCGGCGAACTGTCGCTGGGGTCCGACGGGCCGCAGGCGCGGTCCGGCCAGGAGTTGCAGCGGACGCTCGAAGAGAAGAAGTTCGTCGTCAAGACGCTGACGGCGGCGGAACTGACCAAGGCGGGGGGCAAGGCCAAGATCCCGGACGACGCGTCGATGGTGGTGGTCGCGGACCCGACCGGCCCCCTGCCGCCGTCCGTCGTGACCGCCATCCAGGGCTACCTCGACGCCGAGCGGCCCGGCGGGAAGAAGGGGAAGTTGCTCGTCCTGACCGGCACCCACGCCAAGCTGGCGGGCGGGATCGAGAGCACCGGGCTGGAGCCCGTGCTGGAAGCCCTCGGCGTCCGCGCCAGCCCGAAGTTCCTGTACTCGGACATCCAGGACCGCGTCCAGCCGCTGGTCATCGCCGGGGCCGCGCCGCAGGCGGTGGCGTCCGGGAATCTGGTGGCGATCACCTACCAGCAGTTGAAGCTGCCGCTCCAGAACGCCCGCGCGGTTTCGCCGGTGTCCGCCGGCCGCGGCCCGCTCCAGGCGACCCCGCTGTTCCAGACGCTGGCCGGCATCCCGACGTGGGAAGAGGACGAACCGATCAAGAACCCGGACCTGGCCTACGAGGAGTTGTTCCTCGGGCGGCCCGGCGAGTCCGAGGCGGCGGCCCAGCAGCGGCTGTCGGCCGTGTGGGCGCGGAAGGGCGTGTCGGACAAGGGCCGGACCGTGGCGGCCGTCGTCTCCGAGGGGCCGACCCCGCGGGCGCTCGTCTTCGGCGCGGGGGAGTTCTTCTCCGACGACACCGGCCGCGCCTACGGCCAGCCGGTGCAGGCCAAGATCTTCGCCACCCTCGTCGACTGGCTCCGCGACCGGCCGTCCGTCGCCGAGGTGACGAACAAGCCCTACGGCGTGTACACCCCGAACGCGAAGCCGGACGAGATCCGCCTCGTCTGGCTCCCCGGCGGGCTGGCGATCGTCCTGATCCTCTCCATCGGGGCCGGCGTGTGGACGCTCCGCCGGACGTAACGACTCCGTCGAAACCCGATTGCCTCACGTCCTTCTTGCACTAGGTGACGGTGCCATGAACTTCCGCGCGACCGCGATCTTGTTCGGGGCTGTCGTCGTCCTCGTCGGCGGCCTCCTCGTCCTCGCCCTCACCGAGCCGAAGGAACTGGTCGGCGGCGGCCTCGTCGAGCCGCTCACCCGCGCGGCGATGACGCCGAAAGACGTCGACACCGTCGAAATCACGCGGGCGTCCCCCTCGGAACAGAAACTCCTGTTCGTCCGCACCGGGGACGCCACCTGGGCGCTGAAGGAGCCCGTCACCGCCCGGATGGACGGCCCGCAGGTGCAGGCCGTCATCAAGGCGCTGTTCGACGCGAAGCCGGTGAGCCACCCGGACATGTCCCCGAGCCTCGCGGTTCTGGGGCTGGACAAGCCGACGCTCAGGGTGACGCTGAAGGCCGGCGACAAGGACGTGACGGTGAACCTCGGGCAGACGACGATCGGGGCCGACCGGGCCGTGACGTTCGTGACCGCGTCCGACCGGCCGACCCAGCCGATGGCCGTCCGCCGCAGCGACCTCGCCCCGCTGTTCAAGGACGCCGCCCGCGGCCAGGACGGCCCCGCCGCCCCGGCCGCCAAGTGGCTGACCGACTACCGCACCCGCCGGCTCCTCGGCGTCGACCTGCAAGACCCGGTCGCGACCCTCAAGGGCGTCCGGCTGATCGCCGGGGGGAAGGAACTCGTCCTCGCCCGGAAGGCCGGGGCGTCCAACGCCTGGGACATCCTCCGCCCGGCCGGGTACGGCTCCGCCGACGTGGGCGGCGACCCGAACCCGAACGTCGCCGCCTTCACCGGCGTCCGGATGCTGCTCAACGCCGTCACCAATTTCCAGCCGGGCGGCACCGACGACTACATCGAAGACCCCGGCGACCTCGCGAAGTACGGCCTGAAGGACAACGACCCGAACGTCATCCGCGTCGAACTGTTCCCCGAGAAGGGGAAGGACGAGGCCCTGCTGATCGGCAAGCCGGTCGAAGAGAACGGCAAGCCCGTCGTCCCCGCGAAGGTGTACACCCGCCTCGAAGGGGACTCGGCCGTCGTGAAGGTGCAGACCGACAAGATCGACCAGCTCCGCCAGACGATCCTCGACCCGGCCGTCCTGCGGAACCGCGACCTGTTCGCGGACGGGGCGCGGGACAAGATCGACGCCCTCGACGTGTCCGCCGGCGGCGGCACGGTGAAGCTGCGAAAGGTGCCGGTCGGCCCGTCGCCGAAGTGGGTGCTGTACGGCGGCCCGAACGACCCGCAGGAGGCGTACCAGGCCGCCGTCGACACCCTCGTCACCGCGATCACCCGGCCCCGCGCGGCCTCGGAGATACTGCCCGCCCCGAACGACGCCGCGTTCGCCGGGCCGGAACTGAAGGCCCAAGTCCGCGTCTGGGTCTCCGGCATCGCGAAGCCGCCCAAGGCCGAGGGCACCAAGCCGCCCGCGGAACCCGCCGTCACCGGCGACCCGGTCACGATCCTGGTCGGCAAGAAGGACGGCGACAAGGTGTTCGTCCGCAAGATCGAGGGCGGCACCAAGACGGACTACAAGTTCCCGGACAGCCTCGTCGCCGTCGTCGCGAAGACCCGTCTCGACTTCCTCGACCCGAGCTTCGCCGGGTTCTCTCCCACGGTCGTGACGAAGCTCACGATCGCCGGCCCCGGCGGGAAGGTGACGGAGGTCGCGAAGGGGAAGGACGACAAGTGGACGTTCACGCAACCCGCAGACCTGAAGGGCAAGGACGCGGACCCGGACAAACTCCAGTCGGTGTTGAGCGCCGTCGCCACGACGACGCCGGACAAGGTGGTGTCCGACGCGGCCACCCCGGACGAGTTGAAGAAGCTCGGCCTCGACCCCGCGCGCGTGACGGTCACGGTCGGCCTGCCCGACGGGCTCGAAGGGGTGTACGCCTTCGGCGCGGACCTGCCGGACGGCGGGTTCGTGTACGCGAAGCAGAAGGACAGGGCCGTCGTCCGGGTGCTCAAGGCGATGTCCAACCGGTTCGAGACGGACGACCTCCGCGACCTGACGGTGTCCAAGCTCGACCCCGCGAAGATCGACGGGTTCAAGCTCCGCGGCTGGCAGAAGGACGGCAAGGAAACGGAACTCCTCCTCGAAAAGAAGGGGGACACCTGGACCGGGAAGGAAACCGTCTTCGAGCGGAAGGCGGACAAGTGGGAGCCGACCGGCCCGGCCAAGGACTTCGCGGTCGACCCGGCCAAGGTGTCCCGGTTCCTGAACGCCATCGCCGCCCCGAAGGCCGGGACCATGTTCCCGTTCGTCCCCGGCAAGAACTACGGCGTCTCCGCGAACGACCCCGGCCGGCTGGCGGTCGAGTTCGGCCCCCCGGCGACGGCCCTGGTGTTCGGCTCCCCCGCCGAGGGCGGAACCCGCTACGCCCAGTCGTCCGTCCATCCGGGGCAGATCCTGACCCTGCCCGCCGAAACCGTGAACGCCATGACCGTCGACCCGAACGGGTTCAAGAAGTAACCCCGACCGGGTGGGTCGCGTCGGCCGACCGGCCCCGACCCACCCCCGCCCGCGCACGTTGACTCCTCCCGCCGACTCGCACGTTCCGAGGGTGAAGTGATGCGCCTGACCTCTCTCGCCGCCGCCGCGCTCTGCGCGGCGGCCGCGTCCGCCGCCGACCCGCTGCCGAAGGCCCCGCCGGGGTGGACGGTCGAACTCGTCCTGGAGCAGCCGAAGATTCTGCACCCCTCGGTCTGCTGCTTCGCCCCGGACGGCCGGCTGTTCGTCGGCGAAGACCCGATGGACATGGGGGCCGACTCCGAGAAGCCGACCGACCGCGTGCTCTGCGTCCACCCGGACGGCAAGATCACGGTGTTCGCCGAGAAACTCCACGCCGTCTACGGCCTCGCGTACCTCGACGGGAAGGTGTACGTCCACCACTGCCCGAAGTTCAGCGTCTTCACGGACGACAACGGCGTCGGCAAGGACCGCAAGGACCTGATCGCCACGACCAACCCGAAGCCGAACACCGGGTTCAACGACCACATCCCCGCGAACATGCGGCTCGGGATGGACGGCTGGTTCTACATGAGCACCGGCGACAAGGGCATCTTCGGGGCCGTCGGCACGGACGGGTCGAAGGCCGAAATCTACGGCGGCGGCGTGCTGCGGTTCCGGCCGGACGGCTCGCGGCTGGAAGTCTACAGCACCGGCACGCGGAACCACCTCGACGTGGCGATCAACGCGGAAGACGAGATCTTCACCTACGACAACACCGACGACGGCCACGGCTGGTGGACCCGCGTCACGCACATGGTCGACGGCGGCTTCTACGGCTACCCGTGGGACTACAAGCCGCAGCGCCCGTACACCTTGTGGAAGATGACCGACTACGGCGGCGGCTCGCCGACCGGGGCGATCGCGTACAACGAGGACGCCCTGCCCGCAAAGTACCGCGGCAGCGTGTTCCTGTGCGAGTGGGGCCGCAAGCAGTTCCTCCGCCTCACGGTCGAGCGCGACGGCGGCAGCTACAAGATCGCCGAGCGCGAAGACTTCCTCACCGCGAACGGCGGCGAGTTCCGGCCCGTCGGCGTCGCGGTGTCGCCGGACGGGAGGAGCCTCTACGTCACGGACTGGAACTTCGGCGGGTGGAAGCAGAACAAGCCCGCGGGCCGGCTGATAAAGGTGACGTACACCGGCGGCAAGTCCGAGGCGAAGGAGAAGCCGACGTGGTACGTCCCCGCGGCGATGGGTCAGAAGTTCGACGCGACAGTCTCGGACCTCGTCGAAGGGATCAAATACCCGGCCCAGAGCGTGCGGCTCGTGGCGCAGCGGCGGCTCGCGGAAAAAGGGGCGGACGCGGTCGAGCCGCTTCTCGGAGTGCTCGGGGATGCGAAATCGCCTCCGTTCGCAAAGTGGTCCGCGATCTGGACCCTCGACGCGATCGACGGCGGGAAGGCCGGCCGCGACGGGATTCTCGCCGCGCTCGGTGACAGTGACGTGTCAGTGGTTCGCCAGGCGGCCCGGCAACTCGGCGGCAGCCGGGCGAAGGAAGCGGTTCCCCCTCTCCTGAAGCTGCTCGAATCGAAGGACGGATCCGTCCGGTTCCAGGCGGCGACGGCGCTCGGCCGCATCGGGGATGCCGCCGCCGTCGCACCGCTGTTGCGGGCGTGCGAGCAAACCGACCTGTTCGCCCGCTACGCGGCGTTCACGGCGTTGAACCGGATCGGCAAGGCCGACCCTGCCGCGTGGGAGACGATCATCGCCGGGTTCGGGGACTCGGCCCCGGCCGTCCGGGAAGGGGCCGCGTTCGCGGTGCGGGAGACGTACGAGCACAAGCTCGCCGTCGCCTTGCGGGACTTCGCAAAGAGCCCGAAGAACGCCGCCGAGCACCGTGCCGCGGCGATCGCGGCCCTGGCGGCGAACCACCGCGTCCCTCCTGCTTGGAACGGCAAGTGGTGGGGGACGCAGCCGGTGAAGACCGCCAAGCCCGCGGGCGTGGTCGAGTACCCCGGCACGGCCGTCGTGTTGGGCACCGTCCGCGACCTGCTCGGCGACGCCGACCCCGGCATCCGCAAGGCCGCGATCGAGGCGGTGGCGATCACCCGCGACCCGACCGCCGCCGAAAAGCTGGTCGAAATCTTCCAGGCGAATGCGGACGCCGAAATGCGGAAGGCGGCGCTGCGGGCCCTCGCCGCGACGAAGTCGCCGGCCGCGGCCGAACTCGTCGCGGGCCTGCTGGACAAGCCCGGTGACAACGCGACGTCACTGCCCGAGGCCGTCGCCGCGGCCGCGGCCATCGGCGGGCCGAAGATGCTCGAATCCCTCAAGCAGTTCGCGTCCGCCGAGGCCCCGCCGGACGCGCTCGTCGCGGCGTTCGAGGCGCTGGCCGCGTTGAAGGCGAAGGACGCCGTCCCCGCCGTCGCGGACCGGTTGCAGCACCCGGACGCGAAAGTCCGGGCGGCCGCCGTGGCGATGCTGGCCGGCGTCGGCGGCGACCCGGCCGTCGCCGCGCTGGTTCGGCTGCTCGCCAGCGACAAGGCCGACACCCGCAGGGCCGCCGTCGGGGCGCTCGGCGCGATCAAGTCGAAGTCCGCCGTCGAGCCGCTGCTGAAGGCGTTCGCCGACCCGGAAACCCGCACGGAAGCCGTGTCCGCCCTCGCCGGCACCCCCGACGTTCGCGCACTCGACGCCTACCTCGACGGGCTCGGGAGCAAGAGCGCGACCCTCCGCGACGCCTCCCGCAACGCCGTGACCGCGGTCCGGGCCGACGCCCTGCCGCTGATCGAAGCCCGGCTGGACAAGGCCCCGGCGCTCGCACCGCAGGTCGTCGCGGAACTGCAAAAGGTCTACTCGTCCGCGACCCCGATCACGGACTGGCAGGTGCTCGGCGCGTTCGACATCGACGCCCCGGACGCCGTCGACCCGGCCGCCCCGAAGCTCGACGCGGATTACAAGGATGCGACGGGCAAGGCCGTGAAGTGGGCGAAGGCGAAGGTCGGAAAGGACGGCCGCGTGAACCTGCTCGGTCAAGGGTTCGGCCGCGGGAACAACGCCGCGGCGTTCGCGCACGCCGTCGTCAGTTCGCCGGCCGACCGCAGCGTCCAACTCGTCGCCGGCAGCGACGACGGGCTCGTCGTCTGGGTCAACGGCGAGAAAGTCTTCGAGAAGCTCGGGAACCGCGGGTACAAGGCGGACGACTTCCGCATCCCCGTGAAGCTGAAGGCCGGGCCGAACGCGCTCGTCGCCAAGGTCACGCAGGGGAGCGGGCCGTGGGAGTTCTCGATCGCGGTCCCCGTCGCCGGGTCGGGGAAGCTGTTCCAGACGACGGTGCCGAAGGTCGGCCCGGAGGAGTTCGCGGCGTTCGCGACCAAGACCGCCGGCAACGCCGACCGCGGCATGGCCCTGTTCCGCGACCTGAAGGGCATGGCGTGCGTGAAGTGCCACGCCGCCACCCCCGGCGGCCCGCCCCCCGGCGACGTCGGCCCCAGCCTGCTGGGCGTCGGCGCGAAGTACAACAAGGCCCAGCTCGTCGAGTCCGTGCTGTACCCGTCGAAGCAGATCCTCGACGGCTACCAGCAGACGAAGATCACCACCGCCGACGGCAAGTCCTTCGCCGGCGTCGTCCGCGGCGAGACCGGCGACAGCGTGACCCTGATCGACGCCGAGGGGCGGAAGCACGTCCTCGCGAAGGGGGACATCGACGAGCGGAAGGCGAGTCCGCTGTCCCTGATGCCGGACGGCCTCCAGACCGCGATTTCGCTCCAGGACTTCGCGGACCTGATCGCGTACCTCGAAAGCCTGAAGGAAGCCCCGCCGAAGAAGTGAGCCGCGCTCTGCTATGATACCCCGGATCGTTCCGCACCGGGGTATCGCACCGCAATGGCCCACTCGCGCCGACCGACCGACGACACGCCGCCGCCCGCGCTGTACGCGATGGTCCAGCCCGGGCTCGAACCCGTCGTCGCGGACGAGATCGTCCGCGACCTGAAGGGGGAGGTGAAAAAGTCCTCCCGCGGCGTCGTCGTGTTCCGGCTCGACGACGTCACCCCGGACGTGCTGAAGCTCCGCACCGCGGAAGACGTCTTCCTCCTCGCGTGGGGCTCGGACACACTCACCTACCGGCCGAACGACCTCCAGAACTTCCGCACCTGGACGTCGAGCCGACCGGACTGGCAGCGGCTGTTCCGGATTCACCACGCCGTCCGCCCGAAGACGAAGGGTCGGCCGACGTACCGGCTCGTCTGCCAGATGCAGGGGGAGCACGGGTACAAGCGGTACGACGCCCGCGACGCCCTCGCCCACGGGCTCGGGAAAAAGATCCCGCCGGGGTGGGTGCCGGCGGACGAGAACGCCTGGGTCGAGTTCTGGCTCACGATCCGCGGGAAGACCGCCGTCTGCGGGCTGCGCCTGTCCGACCGCACCATGCGGCACCGGACCTACAAGACGGAGCACGTCATCGCGTCGCTGCGGCCGACGGTCGCCGCCGCGATGGTACGGCTCGCCGGGCCGTCGCCGGGGATGGTGGTCCTCGACCCGATGTGCGGGGCGGGAACGATTCTCGCGGAGACGATCGAGCTCTCGAAGCGCCGGCGGGCGGGGATGGTCACGGTCATCGGCGGGGACATCGACCCGAACGCGGTGTTCGTGACGACGGAAAACCTGCACGCCGTTGGCCCGGCGCACCTCGCCCGGTGGGACGCGCGGGCGCTGCCGCTGGCGACCGCGTGCGTCGACCGCATCGTGTCGAACCCGCCGTTCGGCAAGCAACTCCTCACGCCGACGCAGGTCGGCCCGCTGTACCAGTCCGCCGCGAAGGAGTGGGACCGCGTGCTGAAGCCGGGCGGCCGGGCGGTGTTCGTCGTCGCGGAGCAGGAGGAACTCGACGCGGCGGTCAAGCCGTTCGGCTGGACGGCGTCCCGCCGGTTGCGGGTCCGCGTCCTCGGCCAGCCCGCCGTGGTCAGCGTCTGGCAGAAGCCCGGTGCCGCCGTACAGTAACGCGAACGCCGCAGGAGTGATCGGACGTAGGGTGGGTCGAGCCGGCTTTGCGGCGAAGACCCACCGAAACGGCAACGACTTCTTGCCACTTTGGTGGGTCTTCGCCGAAGCGGCTCGACCCACCCTACGACGCACAGCGAGACTTTCACCGGAGCGGTCGATGGTCGAGTACAAGTGCCCGAAGTGCAAGGCCCGGCTGCAACTCGCGGAGGCGATCGGCCCCGGCCAGCAGATGATGTGCCCGGAGTGCGACCACGTCTTCGCCCCCGGTGCGCCCGTCGCGGCCAAGGGTAAGAAGCCCGAACCCGAGCCGATTCCGATGGCCCCGGTCGACGAGGAGTCGTCGCCCTACGGGGTCATCAAGGAGTCCGAGGAAGAGCAGAAGCTCGCGAAGAAGAACAAGCCGCAGTTCAGCGTGAAGGACAAGGGCAAGCGGAGTGCCCGCGGCCCGGCGATGTCGCTGCTCGTGATGCCGTCGAACCTGCTCATCGGCGAGGGGGCGATCACCGCGGTCGTCGGGCTGCTCATCTTCGTCACGGGCATGTGGCCGATCCTGTTCTCCGACACGGCCTTGAGCGACGAGGAGTTCGCAGACACGCTCTTTTACGTCTTCGTTGGCATCTTCGCGATGGCCTGGGGCGGGCTGATCTGCTTCGGAGCCGCCCAGATGCAGAACCTCAACTCTTACGGCTGGGGCATCACCGGGGCGATCCTGGGTTGCTTGCCGCTGTTGGCCGGGGTCTTCGCGCTCGCCACGCTCCGCGACCCCCGCGTGATCGAAGGCTTCCGCGAACCCCTCGGCGGCCTCAGCGGCCAGGAAGACATCGACGAGAAGAAGGACGATGACGACGAGGATGACGAAGACGAAGACGAGGATGATTGAGTTTCTTCTTTCTCCCCTCTCCCCGTTGGGGAGAGGGGCCGGGGGTGAGGGGTGAGCCTTCAACCCCAATCGGTTTTTGTCTTGTAGGTCGGGCCGAGTCTTCGAGGCCCGACGGGAAGCGCAATGTCGGGCCTCGAAGCTCGGCCCGACCTAC